>Ga0209824_10000003_pt1 | contig 345357 bp, 314 predicted proteins | sample VDWuncwatermetaG_FD_184124 | JGI IMG/M metagenome (GOLD analysis project Ga0209824, IMG submission 184124) | Wastewater microbial communities from Netherlands to study Microbial Dark Matter (Phase II) - VDW unchlorinated drinking water (SPAdes)... ... | reverse complement strand
ACGGGGGTCCTGGGAGGCCGCGGCAATGGCCATGTCCCGCACGGTCGATGCCAGGGGCCCCTCGCCTTTGATATTGCCGATGCACCCGCGCAATTGGCCGTTCTTCATCAGCGTCACAAAAGCGCCCTGCACCTGCTTCAGGCGCGGGTCCGCCGTGTCCGCTGGGGTTTTTTTACCGCTCCTGACAAATGCTTCAACGCTTTGGCGGGCCAGGCCCAGTAAATATGTTCTCTCTTGTGCGGTCAACCCTTGGGCGCTTGTCTCTTCGGGTTTATAAAAAATGACCGCCCCGTATCCCACCACCTTGGATTTGTCCCCCGTGGCGTCACCGGAGTTGGCATATTTTAAAACTTCCGCCGAAAGCCCGTGCATTTTGGCCAGCATTAAAGCCACCGTCACAGGGACGAACCCGCACATTTCTATTTTGCGGCTGGCCATGCCGTTCCAGAACGCCTCGATGTCCCCGGCCTTGATGTGCTCCAGGGCCTGGGCGTCCATGGCATTGGCGGTATCATAAGGAAAATAATGCGACATGTCGGAGGAAACCAGCACCAGCACATCGTCGCGGCCGCCGATGAGCTTATTGAGAGCCGCGGCCAGGGCCCCGCACATTGTAAGGTCCGGTTCCCCCAGCAGCAGGGGTACGATCTTGACGGCCCCCAAAGTTTTCTGGATGAACGGCAGTTCCACCTCCAGCGAATGTTCCTGATCGAACACCTCCGGCCGTTCTTTAACGACAGGGGTTTCCTTCAATAAAGCGCTGCTGAATTCTTCATCGACGGGTACGGTGCCCAGCGGCGTACGGAAACCCCCTTTGGGCCAGATGGCCGCGCCCCGGAAGCGGTCATAATGGCTCGGCGCCAGGATGATGACGGTGGAATATTTATTTTTGGCCAGGGCCTTGAAGGTGTAGGCCGCCACCGGACCGGAGTACACATAACCGGCATGCGGGGCGATGGCGATGGGGACCTTGCGCCCGTCGGGGACATTGCCGGCCTGGGCCAGGAAACCCTCGACCTGCATGGAAAGAAGCAGGGAATTCGCCGGATAAAAAGCCCCGGCCACGTTCGGCGGTTTGATATCGTCCGCCATGGCGGGGGCCAGGAAGGAAAACATTAAAACGATCGCTGTTATTTGCTGTAGTATCGGTCTAAACTCCATTGCATGGCCTTGGGAAGATGGCGCAGCAGGAATACGCACACCAGCAACAAAATACTGTCAAAAACAAGGACGGCCCGCGGCGGCAAGTGTACCAATTCACCGAAACAGCCGCATTGGTCGATGGGCAGGGCGCGCAACAGGGCCTGTCCCACCACAACCACAAAGCCGGCGAACAGGACCATCGCCGCCCTAAGCGCCCAGGCGGTCCACAGGCCCAGCACTGTAAAGAGCCCGGTGAATAACTCCACCCACGGCAAAAAGCGGGCGACCGCCTCCTCCATGCCGTGAGGCAGCATCTGGTAAGCCTGGAGCGCGTACAAGAAATTCTGGTAGGGGCTCAGGAGCTTTTCAGCTCCGGAGACCAGGAGCACTAAACCGACGATGATCCGCAGCGCTGCCAACATAGGTTCTCAGCTTTTGGGAAAATAGGTGTTCAATTCATCCGTCAGGGACTGGGCGCCCACGACCATTTTATTATTGATGAAGTATGTCGGGGTCGATTCTACACCTAAGGACCGGCCTAAAGTCTTGTCATCATTGATGGTTTGGGCCGCGTCTTGCGACGACAAACAGGCGTTCAGGACGGACATGTCCAGCCCCGCCTCTTTGGCGATCTGCGTGAAGACCGGGTCCGCGCTCAAGAGCGGGCTCCATTGCGGCTGCTGTTCGATCAGGGGCTCATGGAATTGCCAGAACCTGCCCTGGCGCCCGGCGCATTCGCTGTAAAGCGCCGACTGCATGGCGTGGCGGTGATGGTTGAGCAAAGGGAAATATTTAAGCTGCACGCGGACGTCGTGCGGGTATTTGTCCATGTATTCCTTGAGCATCTTGGAGCCCACGCCGCAGGCCGGGCACTGGAAATCGATGAACTCGATGATCTGCACCCTGGCCTGGGGGTCCCCTTTGGCCCTGGCGGCGATGGAATCCATGGATTGCGGCGGCGTGCGGCCGTACAATTTGAACATCGCCACCGCGGCCACGGCCAGGACGATGACCAACAGAGTCACGTTCTTTTTAGACATATCATGCCCTTCTTGATCCCCGGGTTAACTGCAGAAGTTTACGCGCCACGGCGGGTTTGAGCATTTTCTCATCGACCCGCCATTTCCAATTATCGGATTTGGTCGCCGGCGTGTTCATGCGCGCGCCTTCCCTTAAGCCCAGCACATCCGCCAGCGAAAGGATGACCGTGTCGGCCTTGGACTTCATCAATGCCCGGATCATGGTCCAATGCAGGTCGCGCGGCGTGAACCGGCCCAGCACTTTGGTCAAATTGGCCTTCTCGCCTGGATTGGCCTCGGTGTGGTACCAGCCCTGGATGGTATTGTTGTCATGCGTGCCGGTATAAACCACACAATGGGCCGGGTAATTGGCCGGGACATGGGGGTTGGTCTTCAAATGGCCGCCAAAGGCGAACAGCAGCACCCGCATGCCGGAAAATTTGAACCGGCGCATCAGCGCCGGAACATCGGGGGTGATCTCCCCCAGATCTTCGGCGATCAGGGGCAGTTCGCCGAATTTGGCCAGCAGGGACTTGAAAAAGGTATCACCCGGCCCCTTGACCCAACGGCCGAACACGGCGAACCTCTCATGGGCCGGGATCTGCCAATACGAAAGGAAGCCGCGGAAATGGTCGATGCGCAAATAGTCGAACAGGTACAAATTATGCCCGATGCGCCTCTGCCACCAGCTGTAATTCTCTTTTTTCAAATTGGCCCAGTCATAGACCGGGTTGCCCCAGCGCTGGCCGGTCTTGCTGAAATAATCCGGCGGGCAGCCGCTGACGAATTTCATGCACCCGCGCGCATCGAGCTTGAAGAACTGCGGATAGCACCAAGCGTCGGCGCTGTCGTAGTTGACGTAAATGGAAATGTCACCGATGATGCTGATCCCCCGGCTGTTGGCGTAGATCTTGAATTTATGCCACTGGCCCTGGAACAGGTACTGGATGAACTTCTGCCTCTGGATCGCCGCGGCATGGGCCTTGGCGAATTGCGCCAGGGCCCTGGGCCTGCGCCGGCGAAGGTCCAGCGGCCATTCATTCCAGCATTTGCCATGGAACACGCGCTTGGCCACCACGAACGCGGCATAGTCATCCAGCCACTGCCGGCTGGTGAAGCAGAAATTATCGTAGTCTTCCCTGGCCCCGTTCTTCTTCCAGCGTTCGAAAGCGGTATCGAAGACCTTGTCCTTGAACGCGACGACCCTGGCATAATCCACGGAAGTTTTCTCGAAGGCGGGCACGTTGCGCAGGTCGCTTTGGGCCAGGAACCCGTCGAGCACCATCTGCCGGGGGCTGATCAAAAGCGGGTTGCCGGCAAAAGCGGAAAAACAGCTGTACGGGGAATGGCCGTTGATGCCGTCGGTGGGGTTGACCGGCAGCACCTGCCAGCGCTTCTGGCCGGCGGAATCCAGGAAATCGGCCATGGCATGGGCGCACGGGCCCAGGTCGCCTATCCCGTAGGGGGACGGCAAAGATGTGATGTGCAGCAGGATGCCGCTTGAACGTTCCATTTTATTTGCCCGCCGGTAATAGTGCCGTTACGTTGACCTTCAGCGCCTCTCCCAAATGCGCGAAGGCCTCGGCCCAGCGTTTGGCCAGGGCGTCGCCCGCGGCCTGCGCCGCGATCTCGGGATAAATGGTGCGGCCCATGACAAAATACATGTTCTGGGTCTTCCACAGGTCTATTTCCAGCTGGAGCTGTCCCAGCAATTCCAGGGCCATGGCGATCCTCTCCATCAAGTCCACGTCCTGCGGATGTTCCTTGAGCCGTGCCGTCATTTTACTGATGCAGCCCCCGGCCAGGAACGCGAAATTGGCCTGGTCGCGCTTGAAGGCCCAGCGTTTCATCTCTTCGACCACGACCCCCAGGCGCTCGATGTCGATGTCATCGCCTTCCAGCAGCACCGACAGGTCGCGGTTGAGGATGAACTCCACGATGACCGTGAACATGCGCGGCAGGGGCAGGCGCAGCTCGTTCTTGATCTGCATGAGCGGGTAATGGTGCTCATAGATCTGCCGGAAACTGCCCTCGATGTCCTCCATCGTGCTGCGCAGCACCTGGTTGAGGATGCTGACCTGCTCGCGCTTGAACAAATGCCAGAGCGAATAATTATGCGCGCCGAAATAATGGTTGATCTGGCCGATGACTTCCGGCACGTTGCTCTGCCCGAACGCGGCCAGGATGCGCTTTTGCATGGCGGCCAGGTCCGCGGACTTTAAATGGTCCACCCCGCCGATGAAATTATGGTCGCCCAGGTGCAGGACCGCGAACTGGATGCCGGCCTTTTCCAAAGTGAGGTTGGATGAGACCTGCACGCTGCCGATGGCCAGCTTCAGCCGCCCCGCCTCTTTGAGCACATAGGCCTCCCGGCGCACCGTATAGCAGTACATCTGGGCCTGCTCGGGGTAGTCCTCGAACAGGGACGTGACCGCGTAATGCGCGCCCACGCGCAAAAGGTCAACCACCGCCGGGCTGACCAGCTGGCGGTAGACCTGCGCCCCGTTCTTGTATTCGGGCACATTGCTGGGCGCTTTCTCCAGGATGGCCAGGAACTTTTCTTCCAGGTCCTGTCCCGTGACCTCCTTGGCCAGCTGTATGGCCCGGGCCGCGTACTGCAGGACCTGCACCGTCTCGATGCCGGAAATATCATTAAAGAACCAGCCGCAGGAGGTGTACATCAAAAGCGCGTTGAACTGCATTTCCAAAAGCTTGAGGGCTTTTATCTTCTCCGGCCCTCCCAGCTCGCGGCCGACCAGGTCTTTTAAAGAACTTTCCAGTTTTTCCGGGGCGCGGTCCAGGGCCACACTGATGTAACCGTCCCTTGCTGCCCAGGGGTCCTGGGTGAAGGCGGCCATGTTCTGTTCATACAAAGGCGCCATGGCATCGCGCAGCCAGTCCAGAGCCTCGCGCAGCGGCGCGCGCCAGAGCTGGTGCCAACCCGGGCCCCCGCCGGTCGAGCACCCGCAATTGGAACGCCAGCGCTCGATGCCGTGGACGCAGCTCCAGGAGGAATTGATGTTGAGTTCCACCTCCGGGGCGGCCGGGAATTTTTCCAGGAACTGGCCGTAAACCGTCAACTGCGCCAAGTTATTGGCCTGCAGATAATGCATGCAGTAGGCCAGGGCCATGTCCCCGAATTTGTGGTGATGGCCGTAAGATTCCCCGTCGGTGGCCGCATGCACCAATTGGTTGTCGGGACTGCCGGCGTTGAACGCCCCGGCCAGGCGGCGGGCAAAATTCTCCCCGTTATTGAGCAGTCCCTCGAAGGCGATGCCCTGGGCGATGGGGCCGTCGTAAAAGAACACGTGGATGCTGCGCCCCGACGGAAGCTTGCAGCGGTAGGCGGCGTGCGGGTCGACCTTGGTCTTGGCCTGGTGCGGCGCCAGGATGGTGAACTTGATCCCCTGCTCGGCCATGATGTCCAGGGTTTCCAGGTCCACCGCAGTCTCCGCCAGCCACATGCCTTCGGGTCTGCGGTTGAAGCGATGCTCAAAATCCTTGATACCCCAGATGACCTGCGTGCGCTTGTCGCGGTTGTTGGCCAGGGGCATGATCATATGGTTATAGACCTGCGCGATGGCGCTGCCGTGGCCGCCGAAATTCTTCTGGCTTAAACGGTCGGCCTCTATGATAGCGGCATAGGTCTCGGGCTCTTTCTTTTCCATCCAGGACAGCAGGGTCGGCCCGAAATTGAAACTGATGCGGGAGTAATTATTGATGATGTCGATAATCTTCTGGTTGCCGTCCAAAATGCGGGCATCGGCATTGCGGGCATAGCACTCCGACGTGACGCGCTCGTTCCAGTCGTGGTAAGGGTACGCCGAATCCTGGAGCTCGACCTCGTCCAGCCAGGGGTTCTCGCGCGGGGGCTGGTAAAAATGCCCGTGAATGCAGACAAAACGGTTCATTTTCCGCCTATTCTATACATACAATTGTTGAACGCGCGCACTTCGCTGTCGATCAGGGACACGAACGTGCGGCGGTTCTTGACAGTATAATTGATCTTGTCCTCGCGCGCCAGCCAGCCCAGGGCCTGCAGCACCGCTTCATCTTTTTCCTTGAGGGCCTTGCACAGCTGGTGGACATTGGCAGGGCCGTTCTGGCCCAGATAACGCCACACCTTTCCTGCGGTTTCACCGACTCTTTCTTTCATATTCTATTCCCTCCTGTCACTTTTTCAAAAACAAAATACCCAAAGGCGGCACGGTCAGCGCCAAAGAATACGGCCGGCCGGGGAAGGGCACCTTCACCGCCTCTTTGCCGCCCAAATTGCCCTGGCCGCTGCCGCCGTAAATGGCCGCGTCGCTGTTGAGGATCTCCCGCCACTTTCCCGCTTCGGGAATACCGATATGGTAATTGTGCCAGGTCATGGGCGTGAAATTGCAAATAACGGCGACCTTGGACTTGCCGTCAGCGGACTTGCGGATGAAGCTGATGACCCCCTGCCTGTAATCATTGAGGTCGATCCATTCGAACCCGTCGGGGGTGAAGTCCCGCTCGTACAGGGCCGGCTCGCCGCGGTAAAGTTTATTGAGGTCCTTGACCCACTGGTGAATGCCCTGGTGGGGTTTATACTGCAATAAGTGCCAGTCCAGGCTCTTGTCGTGTTTCCATTCGTCCCGCTGGGCCAGCTCCTGCCCCATGAACATGAGCTTCTTGCCCGGGTGGCCGAACATATACCCCAAGAGCAAGCGCAAGTTCGCGAACTTCTGCCAGTCATCGCCGGGCATTTTCGAGATCAACGAGCCCTTGCCGTGCACCACTTCATCATGCGAGAGCGAAAGCACGAAGTTCTCGGTGAAGGCGTAGTAAAAACTGAAGGTCAGTTCATTGTGGTGGTATTTGCGGTAAACCGGGTCCTTGGACATGTACAGGAGCGTGTCGTGCATCCAGCCCATGTTCCATTTCATGCCGAAGCCCAAGCCGCCGGTATGCACCGGCCGCGACACCCCGCCCCAAGCGGTCGATTCCTCGGCGATCATCTGGGTGTCGGGAAAGGCGCCGTAGACCGTTTCATTGAGCCGGCGCAGGAAATAGATGGCATCCAGGTTCTCGCGGCCGCCATACTGGTTGGGGATCCATTCAAAAGGTTTGCGCGAATAATCCAGATACAGCATGGACGCCACGGCGTCGACGCGCAGGGCATCAATATGGTATTTCTCCAGCCAGAACATGGCGCTGGAGATCAAAAATTCCCGGACCTCATTGCGGCTGTAATTGAAAATGCAGCTGTTCCAATCGGGGTGATAACCTTTTTTAGGGTCGGCATGCTCGAAGAGATGCGTGCCGTCGAAATAGGCCAGGCCGTGCTCATCGGATGGAAAATGCGAAGGCGTCCAGTCGAGGATGACGCCGATGCCGTTCTGGTGCAGCTGGTCGACTAGGTACATGAAATCCTGCGGGCTCCCCCAGCGGCTGGTGGTCGAGAAATAACCCAGGGTCTGGTAACCCCATGAACCGTAAAAAGGATGCTCCATGACGGGCAGGAATTCGACGTGCGTGAAACCCATCTCTTTGAGGTACTTGACCAGGGGCTCGGCCAGTTCGCGGTAGGAAAAGGAGCGATTGTTCTCCTCCACCACCCGGCGCCATGACCCAAGGTGCATTTCATAAATGGAAAATGGGGCTTGCAAACTGTTGCGCCCGCCGCGCTCCTTCATCCATTGCCCGTCTTTCCATTCATAATCCAGGTCCCAGACAACGGAAGCGGTGCGCGGGGCCACCTCATTGAAGATGGCGAAGGGGTCCTGCTTCTCCACCTGGTAAAAATCCTTGTGCGAGACGATGAAATACTTGTACATCTCGCCTTTTTTTAAGGCCGGGATGAACCCCTCCCAGATCCCGGAATGGTCCCAGCGGGGTTTAAGCGGATGCTTGTGGCGGTCCCAATGGTTGAAATTGCCGATGACCGAAACGGTCTTGGCGTTGGGGGCCCAGACCGCGAAATACACCCCCTCTTTCCCGTCCACCGTCATGGGATGGGAGCCCAATTTCTCGTATAATTTGAAGTGATTGCCTTCTTTGAATAGATAGACGTCGTGGTCGGTGATCAGCGAGGCGCCGGCGGTCTGTGGCTTGGATACGGACGAAGACATTGGAACATTATATCAATTATATCTATATTTTGTACTAGATTCTCTTGTAACCGCAGCAGGAATCGCCGGGCCACGAGGTGTGCAGGATGTCGCGAATGGGAACGCAGTTTATGTCTTTGCCGCTGACGGTTTTATGGGTGCCGAAACGGCCGGCATAAATGCCGCAATGGTATTGGCCGGGCTTGTCGCCCTGCAGGTGTTCGCAGGGGTCGCCGTCAAATGCCCCGCAGCAGGCGCCGCAGCGTCCGCAGCGCGCCTCCCAGCGTTTATATTGGTCTTCCTGCCACTGCTGATATTGGTCCATAAAGGTACCGTCTACCTTCTCGCCCAAAGGTACCTGCTACCTTTTCCTACAAAGGTACCTGCTACCTTTTCCCCTGCACCAGGCGCGCCGCTCCCAGGATCACGGCATCGTCGCCCAGTTTGGACCGCAGGATGCGGCAGGAATTGAATTTCTTGAAGAAGGGGTCCTTGTGCACGGTCTTGTCGATGATGGGGAGCATGAAATGGCCGCAGGCCTTGATGACCCCGCCGCCGAAGATAATGGCTTGCGGGTTGAAAATGTGGTTGATGGACACCGCGGCGTACCCCAAGTTGACGGAGGCCCTGGCCAGCACGTCCCTGACCACGCGGTCATTCTTGGCCAACGCTTCCTTGAGCACGCGGCTTTTCATCGTCGCTAATTTCCCTTTGGTCAGCCCGATCAGTGTGGATTTACGGCCGGCTTTGACGCGCTGGCGGATGTCCCGCTCAATGGCCCAGCGGCTGGTCAAGGCCTCGAGACACCCGTGATTCCCGCAATGGCACCGGGGACCGTTGACGTCGATGATCATGTGCCCCAGTTCCGTGGCCGCGCCCTGGGCGCCCAGCACCAGTTGGCCGCCGACGATGGCACCGCCGCCGACACCCGTGCCCGGGAATATCCCCACGACATGTTTCAATCCTTTGGCCGCGCCCAGCCACGCTTCGCCAAGCAGCCCGGCATTGACATCATTGGTCATGGCGATGGGCAGGTTGAATTTGCGCTTTAACTGCCGGCTTAAAGGGAACCCCGTCAAATTGATGTTCGGCGCGGCCAGGATATGGTCCTTGTCGGTATCGACGATGCCCGGGACCCCCAGGCCGATGCCCTTGATCTGCCTCTTCGGCACACCGCAGGTGCGCATCAATTCATCGATGCTGTCGACAACACAGGCATAAATGTCCCTGGCCTTGACCCGCTTGGGGGTAGAGGTCTTGTTGCGGTTGATGACGCGTCCCGCGAGGCTGACCACCGCCCCGGCGATCTTGGTGCCGCCGATATCTATGCCGATATAATAGTTCATCGCGTGTAATGGTTGATGAAATATTCCTGGGCGTTGAAATCCCCGCCCTCTTTGACCCGCGTGTACAAATGGTCCGCCCCCAGGACGCGGGCCTTGCGCGTGTCCTTCCAGTGGTTCTCCATGACGAACTGCAGGTGGGACTTGATCTCCGGCTTGGTGATCTCAAACAGCAGTTCGATGCGCCGGTCGAAATTGCGGGTCATCCAATCCGCCGAGGACAAAAATACCCGCGGCGCGCCGTTGTTGTTGAAAATATAGATGCGGGAATGTTCCAGGAACCGGCCGACGATGCTGCGCACCTCGATATTGGAGCTCAACCCCTCGATCCCGGGCACCAGCGCGCACACCCCGCGCACCAAAAGCTTGATCTTCACCCCGGCCTGGGAGGCCTCATAGAGCTTATCGATGATCTGGGTGTCTTCCAGGGAGTTCATTTTGGCGATGATCGCCCCATTCTTATGCTCCTGCTGGGCCTTGATCTCCTTGTCGATCAGCTCGAAGAAATATTTGCGCAGGTCATGCGGGGAAGAGATCACCCGCTTCCACGGCGAAGGCAGGGAATAACCGGTGATGACGTTGAACACATCGGCGATGTCGCGGGCGAAATCGTCGTTGGCGGTGAAATACCCGATGTCCGTGTACAGGCGGGCGGTCTTCTCATTGTAATTTCCCGTCGAGAGATGCACGTAGCGGCGGATGCGCCCCTCCTCCTTGCGGACGATGAGCGTCATCTTGGAATGGATCTTCAACCCCGCGATGCCGTAAATGACATGGCAGCCGGCCACCTCCAGCTCCCGCGACCACTGGATGTTCTTTTCCTCCTCGAACCGGGCCTTGATCTCCACGACCACGGTGACCTGTTTGCGGCCCTTGGCCGCGTCCGCCAGGGCCTTGATGATGGCGGAGTCCTCGCCGGTGCGGTAGAGCGTCATCTTGATGGCCAGCACGTCCGGGTCCTTGGCCGCGGCCGCGATCAGGTCCACCGTCGGGTAAAAGGACTGGTACGGCAGATGGAGGATGAAATCTTCCTCCTTGATCTTCTCAAAGATATTCTCATAAGGCAGCTTGGCCGGGCTGAAGGTGGTGAAACGCAGATCCGGCCGGTCCACGGAATTGACCACGTCCCACAGGCAGGACAGGTCCAGGTCCCCTTTGGTGAAACTCACCTCTTCCTTGGGGAATTCAATGCCCGTACACAGGGCCTCCACCAGTTCCGGCGCAGCCCCCTCCTGGATCTGCAAATGCACCACCCGGGCCGTGGGCCTTTTCTTCAATTCCTTCTCCATGGCCTTGAGCAGGTTGGGCGCGTATTCCTCGTCAAAGGCCAGCTCGCTGTCGCGCAGCACCCGGAAAATGCATTCCCCCTGGGTCTTGTACCCTTTGAAGAATTCCTTGAGGTTCTCCTTGATCAAACTGTCGACGAAAATGAAACAGAATTCATCGCCCTCCGACGGCACGCGCAAAAGCCGGGGCACGGCCTTGGGGATGGGCACGATGGCCAGATGGGCCTGCTCCCCGCGCACGATGCTCACGGCAAAAGCCACGGTCTTGGACGGCAGGACCGGGAACGGATGGCCCTGGTCCACGGCCATGGGCGTCATGATGGGAAAAAGGGTGGTATCGAAGAAACGTTTGGCGTATTTTTTCTGCTCGGGATTGAGCTCCGCGGCATTGCGCAGAAAAATGCGGCCCGATTCCAGCGCGCCTTTGATGGAGCCGGTGTACAGGGCATACATGTCGCCGATCAAAACTTCGGTGCGGGACTTGAGCTCGGCCACCAGCTCCTGCGGGTAAAACCCGAACTGGTCGCGGCGGTTGTAGCCGGAATCCGCCAGCTTGCGGGCGCCCGAGACGCGGACCATGAAAAATTCATCGAGGTTGGAAGTGAAAATGGCCAGGAATTTCAGCCGCTCCAGGAGCGGGTTGCGCTCGTCGGCGGCCTCCTCCAGGACCCTTGTATTGAATTCCATCCAGCTTAAGTCGCGGTGGATGAACTTTTCTTTTAATTCCATGCTAATCCTGGTTCTTGACGGTCAGGGTCAATTTATTCCCGGTGATCTCCTCGAACAATTCCTTTTTCTCCAGGAAATTCTCTTTTTCCAGCAGGAAATTCGAATGCGTGTGCACGACCAGGGCCGCGTCCCCGTTGGGGTTGAACCGCACCTGCAGCTTCTTGACCTTTTGCTTATGGGAGCGGTCCAGCGAATTGGCGATGCGCAGCAGCGCGCTCAATTTCTGCACGAGGATCTGGTCCGCGGAGGTGAGCGCATTGTATAAAATGTGGGTCTTCAAGGGCGCGGAGCGGCGGTGGTAGCGCGCGATGCAGGCGATGATGTTGATCTCATCCTCGGTCAGGCGGAACAGGTTCAGGGAGCTGATCACGTATTCGCTGTGCTTGTGGTGCGCGCGGTTATTGATGAACATGCCCAGGTCATGCAGGTAGGCCGCCAGCAAAAGATAGGCCTTGTGGCTTTCCTGCAAACCCAAACTGTCCTTGAACCCGTCGAAGAGCTGCTCGGCGAGCGAGGCCACGTGTTTGAGGTGGTCCAAGTCCATCTCCCATTTGCGGCAGAGGAAATGCGCCACCGAAACCAGCTGGTCGAGCTTGTTGACGCTTTCCGAAACGTCGAATTTGAACAGCATGTTGGCCATGATGGCTTCCGACAGGGAAGCCTCGAGGATATACACATACTCGTTCTTGTTGAGCTTGAACAGGGTGTCGAGGATGATGGCAAAACCGGTGATGGTCGAGGCGATGTCCGCGGGCACCTGGTAGGTGTTGGCGATCTCCTCGGGGTTCATCTGCCGCAGGCGGGTCAGGAGCTCCTGGGCCTCACTGGCCTTGAATTTGAAGAAGTCGGAATCGCGTTTCTTGCTCGGCAGGACGTTCTGGATGTACGGGGAATAATTCTCGTCGATCAAAATGACATCGTCGATGACCAGGCCGGGATTGTTCTTCTTGATGAACAGCACTTCGTTCTCGATGTATTCCTCGGTGGCTTCCTGCACTTCCTGCAGGGAACCGTCCAGGTGGGACATGAACTGCGACAGGCGCAGGGTGCCGATGGGAAAACCGATGTTAAAAAGTGTCAGGCCTTTGGCCATGACCGAAACGTCCAGGCTGCCCGCCCCCAACTCGGCGATGAGCAGGTTCTTTTCCCGCACGGGATAGGTTTTTTTGAGTTTATGGGAGAGGAAATAATCGATGTAATAGACCACATCGCCCGCGTTGAGCACATCGATCTTAAAACCGGTGCGGCGCAGGACGGTGTCGAGGAAAATGTCGCGGTTGCGGGCCTCGCGCACCGCGGTCGTGGCGATGACCGCCACATCAGCCACGTCGTATTCCTTGAGCACGTCCTTGTATTTCTGCAGGACGCCGGCGGTCTGGTTGATGATCGCCTGCGGAATGCGGCCTTTAAGGAAGGAATGCTGGCCCAGCGGGATGACGTTCTTGAGCGACTCCACGATCTTGACGTCGTCGCCGTGGCTTTCGCCGATCAGGAGTTTTATGGAGGAAGATCCTATATCAATGACACCGGCACGCATAAGCCTTAATTATACACCTTTTTCCATTTTATCCAACAACCGCAGCAATCCGTCAAGGATCGTCAGGGGATGCGGCGGGCACCCGGGGATATACAGGTCCACCGGGATCAGGCCATCGACCCCATTGTGGACTTCCCTTCCCCCTTCAAAAGGGCCGCCGCGCAGGGCGCATGCCCCGACCGCTATGACGATCTTCGGATGGGGCATGGCTTCATACGTCTTCTTTAAAGCCAGCTCCATGTTCTTCGTCACCGGCCCCGTGATCATCAGACCGTCCGCATGCCGCGGGGAGGCGACGAATTGGATGCCGAAACGGGACAAGTCGAACACCACGTTCCCCATGGCCTGGATCTCGGCGTCGCAGCCGCCGCAGCTGCCGGCACAGACTTCCCTCAATTTCAGCGAGCGGCCGAAGATCCTCCTGGCCTTGTCATTGAGCGCCGCGGCCAGTTTAACCTCATGGTCCTTAAGGACCAGGTCCTCCTGCCTTGAAACAGCCATGCGGTGGTCCCGGGAGTAGGTGACTTCCGCATCCGCATTGAACAGGCATTTCCCCATGTCCACCGCCGGACCTGTCACCACCGGCCTGCCCCGGAACCGCTGGGGGAACGCCGGGATCTCTTTAGGGTAGGACAATGTCCGAAAGCCCTGTTTGAACCTGTTGACGAGCACTCCCCACATAAGTTCAGCTTCTCCGGTTAAAGGTCATGTCCGGCATAGGACAGATTGAAACTTTTATTGCACAGCGGGAAATCAGAGACCTGGGCGCCGCGCACGGCCATGGTAAGGGCCATCCAGTTGTTAAAAGAAGGGTCTTTGACCTTGTAGCGCGCGATCCGGGAATTGCTGTCCGTCGTGGCCACGTGAAGGGTCTCCCCCCGCCAGCCCTCGACCATGGCCAAAGCCATGTGGCCGGCCTTTAATGCCGCGGGTTGGGCATATATGTCCCCCTGCGGCATTTGGTCCAGCGTCTCCAAAAGAAATTCGATGGATCTTTGCGACTCAAGCCAGCGCACCAGCGCCCGGGCATAGACATCCCCCGAAAGAGCGGTGGAGATCGGGATGTGCTGGAAGCGGAACATCCCGGACGCATAATCCGTGCGGACATCCAGGCTGTGCCCGCAGGCGCGGGCCGTCGGACCGACGAGTCCCAGCTCTTTGGCCGCGCGGGCCGAAACAGCCCCTGTCCCCTCAAGCCGCGCCAGGACCGACGCCCTGCCGAAAAAGAGCCCGGATATTTCTTTCAGGTCTTTACGGGCGACCGATAAACGTCCGCGGAAATCTTCGGCCATTTCCCGGTCCAGGTCGAACAAAACACCGCCGGGCCGGCACAGGCTCCTTCCATAACGGTTGCCGCTGAGATCCATCAATAAATTCAAGAACTCCCCCCGGAGCCTGCCGAAATAAGCCGCCGCCGGCAGAAATCCTATGTCCGCGCTCAATGAGCCCAAGTCCCCCACGTGATTGGAAAGCCTTTCCAGCTCAAGGGCAATGGCCCTGATGGCTTCCGCCCGCGGCGGGGCTTCCGTATCGCTCAATGACTCGATGATATTGCAATACGCTATTCCGTGCCCTATGACAGTATCCCCGGCAATGGATTCAGCCAGGAGAACGGCCCTCTGCGCGGGGACATCCTCCATCATTTTCTCAATGCCCCGGTGCTGATACCCCAGCTGGATCTCCAGGTTCAAGATCTCCTCCCCGTGGCATTGGAAACGGAAATGGCCCGGCTCAATGATCCCCGCATGGACAGGCCCGACGGCGACTTCGTGCGCTTCCTCGCCCTCCACCCGGTAAAAGGGGTAACCCCCCGCAGGATGGCAGCGCACCGGTTTAAGCCAGGGATGCCCCAGGGGCGTAACACCGAATTGCTCCGCGATCTCCCGCTCGAACATATGGGCTTGCGCGAGTTCGGGCGTCAGGGACCCGAACGACGCCTTGCCGCCGGGGACCGTCATGGAAAAGACCGCTATTTCCCCTTCCTGGTCCATGCCCAGCATCGCGAAGATCCGGGTGTTCCCGCCATCCTGCGCGCAGCCGAACAAATTGACCAGCCGGGCACCCTTGGAACATTCTTCCAGGACCCTCCGGCGGAACGCGTCCTCCTCCAGGACGGGCACGCGTTCCGATCCAAAACTTGCCCCATTGCGGACGTTGAGATCTTCCTGTCCCACCTTACCCACCCCCCAAAAGCGCGCTGGCTTCATTGATCAAACCGTACAAAGGCCCCGGAACAAAAACCCCGGTAAAAACCAGGACCAGCGCCAAAATGACCAAAGGCGCGACCATAAAAAGATCCTCTTTGGGGGCCGCCACATCCGCATTGTCCGGCTTTCCCAAAGCCATATCCAGGATGATCCGCGCGTAACCGAAAAAGATCACCGACAAAAACAACAAATAAAAAAATATGACAACATACCGCCCGGTTGCGAGCGCTGCCTTGAGGATCAGGAGCTCGCTGTAAAAAATACCGAAAGGAGGGAAACCGGTGATCACAAGGAGCCCCAGGACCAGGAATATCCCGGTCGCGGGGACCGTGTGGATGGCCCCCCGGATACCCTCGATCTTCCTAGTGTTGAAATGCCGGTAAAGATTCCCCGCCGCCAGGAAGATCAATCCCTTGGCAAAAGCATTATTGACCATGTGAAAAAGGCTTGCCCAGATGGCGCCTCCGCCTAAGCCCAGCCCCAGGACCAGGATCCCCATATGCTCGACGCTGGAATACCCCAGCATGCGGCTGAAATCTTTCTGCCCTATGATAAAGACCGCGGCGATCCCCAAAGACAGGACCCCCAAAAGGATGAATACGGGGGAAATGAACTCCTGTAAATGCGCGTGAAAACAAATTTGGGCCACCCTGAAAACGGCCAGGAAGGCGCAGCCCGTCAAAGCCCCGGACATGAGCGCCCCCACCGGGGCCGGCGCCTCGCCGTAAGCGTCCGGCTTCCACGCGTGCATGGGGGCCAGTCCCATTTTTGTCCCATACCCCACCAGAAGGAAGATCGCGCTTAACTTCAACCAGGACGGGGAAAGCGAAGCCGCATTGGCCAGGATGTCTTCCAAAAATATGGTCTTGAGGGATGTCGCCGATACGGCCAGGAAAAGGGTGCCCAGGAGGCCGAGGGCGATCCCCAGGGAAGAGATCAACAGGTATTTCCACGTGGCCTCGATGCTTGCCCCGGTCCGGTAATAATTGATCAACGGCGCGCTCAATAAAGTGGTGACCGCGATGGCGATCCACAATAACCCCATATGCCGGCTCATGGTCACCAGGGTCATGGCCGATAGAAGGCACAGCAAGCACCCTGTCAGGATCCTGTTGGAACGCTTCCTTTTTTCTTTCAGGTGTCCCGTGAGATAGACCGCAACGGCGAAAAACAGGATGCTGATGATGTTCAGGACCAGGTGGCTTAAAGCATCGAACCCCAAGAAAGCATTAAAGTGAACATCCCGCGGCCCCTGCCAAAGAGCGGCGGTCGCGGACAGGTGGATGGACGCCGTTGACAAAAGCACGGGCTTGCGCAGGCCGTCCTGCGGCATGGCAAAAACAAGCGCGGCCATCAGCAACGGCAAGCTCAGCAGTAAAAATAATTCCATAGACCCTTAGTCCCTCAAGCTCGTTAAATTAGCCGTGTTGGCGCTGCCGAATTCCTGGTTGATATGGTTGATGATGATCCCCATCACCAAAGTCCCCACAAAAATATCCAGCAATATCCCCATCTCGACCAAAAGCGGGGTCTTTTCCAGCAATAAAAGGGCGAAAAGAAAAATACCATTTTCCATGACCAGGTAGCCGATGACCTGCGTGATCGCTTTCAGCCGGCTGACCAGCAGCAAAAACCCGATCATGATGATGGAAAAGGCGGATGGGACCAGCAAATTCGACGCTTCCCTGACGGGCAGGTCCAGCCTTGAGGAGATCAGGAAGGCCACGGCCGTCAGAAAACCGCCCAACAAGAGTGTCTTGCCGTAACCGACAAGGGGCTGGTCCTCCCGGCGTATGGACACATGCCGTATAGCCCAGAACAGCAGGGACGGCATTAAAATGACCTTCAAAAGGACCGTGGCAATGGCCATGATCACGGCATGAGGGCCCGGATGGACCAGCAAAGGGGTGGCGCTTAAAATGAACGACTGCAGGGCGAAGAGTTGTATGGTCGTCGCCAGGCGGCTGTTGCCCAGGATGACGATGCCTAAAAAAACGATCGCGATCAAAGCCAGTTCCAGCCACATACAGTTCACACCCCTTTGAGCAAAACAACCAGTACCCCGATCAGGGCCAGGACAAAAGCGCCGATCAACAGCAGCGGCACGCGGTTCAACCGCAGCCGCGCCATGCAGGATTCCACGACCCCTATGCCCAGCGCCAGCAGGACCATGCCGCCCAGGAACACCCCCGTTTGCATGGACGGCGACAGGCCATGGGAAGGGACCAGGACATTGACAAGCACCCCGCCCAAGACAAACAATTTGACCGCGCTGCCGTAGAGGATATAAGCCAGGTCCCACCCGCTGTGGTCCAATACCATCACCTCGTGGACCATGGTCAATTCCAGGTGTGTCGCGGGGTCATCGACGGGAATACGCGCGTTTTCCGCCAGCAAGACCATGAAATAGCTAAGCCCCATCAAAAGGAACGCCGGCCCGGCCAAATGCCAGGATGAGGAAGCGTCGCCCTTGAGCATTTGCGATAGGACGAGTTTCCCGGACAACAGGGCCAGGATGATAAGGTCCAGGAACAGGACAACTTCGGCCAGGCATGAAAAAACGGCCTCACGGCTCGCGCCCATGCCCTCAAAACTTGAGCCGGTGTCCAGGGAGGCGATGATGGTCAAGAACCGCGCCAGGCCGTAAAAACACACGAAAAGAAGGATGTCCCCCCAGAATGAAAGCGGCGCCTTCAAGCCGCCCAGGGGCATTAAAACGGATGAAACAAGGACCGTGGCCAGGCCGACGGCCGGCGCGGCCTGGAAGATCCACGTGGTGGTCGTGCTGTAAACATTCCCCTTCCTGAATAATTTCCAGATATCGTAATACGCCTGCAGCAACGGCGGCCCCCAGCGCCCCGCGAAAAAGGCCTTTGTTTTCGCTATGATCCCCAGCAGCAGCGGGGACAAGATCATGATCGTACCTATGTGCAACACGATCCCGGTTCCCATGTACGCCCCTTGCGTTCTAAACTATCTTCCAGACCAGCAATAATAAAAGAAAAACGAAAATGTAAAGCAGGTACACCTGCGTATGGCCGCATTGGATGATCTTCAACTTCGCGCATAAAGACCTGACGGCCCCAAAGGCCGGGCGGAAAATGAGGTCCTCGGAGGCTTCCACCACGTGGGACGACACCTCCTGGGTCTTTGGGAAATACCCCTGCAGTTTAGCGCCCTTAACGCCATAGCCCAGGACATTGCGGAAGATCCGCAAAATGGGTTCCGCGAAAGATGAAGCCGTGTACTGCATGCGGGCGGTCGGCGCGGAATATCCGCAACCCCATGTCGGCGCCCTTTCAACAGGCAGGCATTTCGCCGCCATCCTTTTAAATAAGAACAGGATGGCTGTCACCGCGATCAAAATAAACAGCACCAGGACCGCCGTCAAAAGAGGGGAAATGACCACCCCTTCCATCGCGGGAGAAAGCTTGACGGAGGCAATGGTGGAGGCGGCCGCCAGGGCAAAAGAGACCATGGTGCCGGGAAAAAGCCCGACCCACAAACATATGCCCCCCAGCACGGCCATGGGAACGCGCAAAAGCCGGGAACTCTCCTTCAGCTGGGTATTGTCCAGGGAACGGCTGTTGCCCAGGAACACCGCGCCGAAGACTTTCGCGAAGCACGCCGCGGCCAGCCCTCCCATCAAAGCCAGGGCAACAATGCCCGTGCCGCTGAAAACCAGCGCGTCCATTTTAAGATGGAACATCCCCTCGAACAACGCGCGGAAGACGAACCACTCGCTGATAAAACCATTGAACAGCGGCAAACCGCAGATCGACAAAGAACCTATTAAAAATAAATGCCCTGTCCAGGGAAGGTATTTCAAAAGCCCTCCCAGGCGGTCGATCTCCCCCGTGTGGGTCGAACGGATGACCGATCCCGCGCTTAAGAATAAAAGGCCTTTGAACACGGCATGGTTGAAGACATGCAAAAGGGCGCCGGCATACCCGATCAAAGCCACCAGCTCATTATGTTCGATCTGTCCCCACAAGCCGATCCCCAGCCCCAGGGTGATGATGCCGATGTTCTCGATGCTGTGGTACGCCAGCAGTTTCTTGATCTCGTGCTGCCCCAAAGCGTACAGAACGCCCCCCACCCCCGAGATCATGCCGGCCAAAAGCAGGACCATCGCGCACCATTGCGGGAAAACCTTGATGATCAGGATCATCCTCATCAAACCGTAAATGCCCATCTTGATCATGACCGCGGAGAGGACCGCCGACACATGGCTCGGGGCCGCCGGGTGCGCGTGAGGCAGCCATATATGCAGGGGAATAAAACCTGTTTTAACGCCGAAGCCCACCATCCCTAAAATAAAAAGCACCCCTGCCAGGGTAGCCGGGAATGAGGCAAGCGCCATCTGGTCGAAATCCATGGACCCGGCATGCTGCCCCATCAGAAAGAACATGAGCCATAAACAGAACGTGCCGGTATGCGCGGCGATCAGGAAAAGATACCCGGCATCCCTGACGGTTTTGCGGTCATCATGGAATACGATGAGAAAATACGAGGATATGGTCACCATCTCCCAGGCGAGCAGGAACAAAACGGCATCCTGGGCCGTGACCAGAAGCATGAGGGAAACCAGGGCGAGGAGATAAAAAGCATAATGGGCATTTAAACCTTTTTTTCCCTGGTCTTTTAAATAACCATGCCCGTATATGCCGGCCAAAAGGAACAAAACGGTGATCGTCAATAAAAAGAACGCGCTTAAAGGGTCTATTCCCACATGGAACTCGCCCAGTGGCATGCGGAGACCCAACCGGTAGTGGACCGGGACCCCGGTGACGAGGACGCCGATGGCGGAAACCATCCCCAAAACGCTTGTCAAAATGGTCAGGCTGTACAGGACAATGGTCATGGCTCAAGCACCCTCACTTCAGCCAGGATCTTCTCGCTGGATGCCTTTTCCTGTAAACATTGCTGCAATCTTGGATTTTGCAGGCAGAACGCCAGGCGGCTTAAAATGGCCAGGTGTTTTTTCACGGAAGGGGTCAAAAGGACAAAGACAACATAGACCGGTTTATGGTCCGGGGCCTTGAAATCCACCGCATCCTTCAAAAAGCACAGCGTGATGGAAGGCCGGTCAACGGACAAAACGACCGGGTTGCGGACATGGGGAATGGCGATGCCGTTGCCGACGGCGGTCGAGGTCACTTTCTCCCTGGCCACCAGCATCTGCCAGAGAGATGCCTTGTTGAGCTTCGGCGGGAGAGGCAATACATCGACAATGGCCTTTAAGACCTCTTCCCGGTCATTGCCGGGAACATCATAATAAATACCGCCGGCCTTTATGGCCTGGTATACGGTTTCCTCATGCTGTTTCTCCCGGTCCCCCAGCGCCAGGACCTCGGGGGTCAGCCTGATGTTCTTTTCCAGGGCCCAATCCAGCAAGGCGATGTAGTTGAAGCGGTACTGCTCATTGGTCCTGATGCAGGGCATGCCCTTCTTCTCGATCCAGTCATTGACCGTGTTCTCGGGGACCGCGAAGATCCTTACGATATCCTTGACCGCCAATTCCATTCTTACTTTCGCCCTTCCAGGAGCATCTGCCGGGCACGGTCAAGCGCGTCATCGATGCCCGGCTGAATATTCTTATCTTCAATATACTTTAATAAACCCGCCCGTTCAATCTTTTCCAAAGGTCTTGGCTGCAGGCCCGATATGACGATCCGTGTCCCGTCCTGCCTGGAAAGGCCGAAAATATTCTCCAAAGCGCTCAAACCCGTCGCATCGATGGTCGGGACATGCCGCATGCGCAGGATAAGGACCTTCGGTTTTTTCTCAAGCCCGCGGATGGTGTCTTTGAACTTGTCCGCCGCGCCGAAGAAGAACGGCCCGTTGATCTCGAACACTTCGACGCCTTCCGGGATGTCCTTTTGCGCGATACGTTCCTGGTCGACGATGTCATCCTCATCTTCCTCCTCGTCGGCCAAAGAATCCGTGATGTACCTCACTTCGGTCTTCTCGGCCATCCTTCTCATGAACAAAAGCGCGGCCAGCACGATGCCGAATTTAATGGCAACGGTCAGGTCGACGAATACCGTCAATAAGAACGTCGTCAATAAAACGATGATGTCGCTCTTGGGGCATTTGAATATTTTGACGAACAAATGCCATTCGCTCATATTATAAGCGACGCTGATCAATATGCCGGCCAGGGCCGCCATGGGGATCATCGAAGCCCACGGCCCGAAAAAGACCAATATCAGTAAAAGTGTGAGCGCATGGATGATCCCCGCGAAAGGCGTCCGCCCGCCGTTCTTGATATTGGTCGCGGTCCTGGCAATGGCCCCGGTCGCGGGGATACCCCCCATAATGGGCGAAACGATATTGGCCGCCCCCTGCGCGATCAATTCCATGTTGGAACGGTGGCGGTTGCCCGTCATCCCGTCCGCGACCACCGCGGAAAGTAACGACTCAATACCTGCCAATACGGCGATCGTCAACGCGGGTGAGCTCATTTTTGTTATGAGGTCCAGGCTGATATTGGGCAAATGCGGCATGGGCAAAGTATTGGGGACCCCTCCGAAGCGGCTGCCGATCGTCTCGACCGGCAGGTGGAATATTTGGACGATCAGGGTCGTGAGGATGATGGCCACAAAAGACCCCGGGACCCTGCGGGTGACCCTGGGCCAATAAACAATGACAAGCAGGGTCAAAAGGCCTATGCCGATGGCATGGAGATCAAGGGTGTTGATGTGTTCGGCATAATACCTGATCTTTTCGATGAACTCCGCCGGGACAGCCCCGCCCTTTAAGCCCCCGAAATCCCGGATCTGGGACGCGAAGATGATCAAGGCGATCCCCCCGGTAAAGCCCACGGTCACGGGATAAGGGATGAACTTGATGACGTCCCCGAACCTGGCCAGCCCCATCAGGATGAGCAGGAATCCCGCCATGAGGGTGGCCGTAGCCAGGCCGTCATAGCCGTATTTTGAAACGATGCCGTAAACGATGACAATGAACGCGCCGGTCGGCCCCCCGATCTGGACACGGCTGCCGCTTAAACAGGAAATGATGAACCCGGCGACGACGGCCGTGTATAATCCCTGTTCCGGCTTGACGCCGGAAGCGATCGCGAACGCTATGGCCAACGGCAGGGCCACGATCCCCACAATGATCCCGGCGATAAGGTCGGGAACAAATTTATTGAGGGAATAGCCTTCCTTTAATACTGTTATTAATTTGGGTTTAAGTTTATTGCGTCCCATGGATGATCTCTGGCAGGAGGATACTGCTTCAGTGGTGGCAGCCGCCGGCGCCGTGCACGTGGCCGTGGGCGAGCTCTTGCGGTGTTGCGGTGCGTTTCTCGACAATGTCGACGGCAAACGTCAGGTCCTGCCCTGCCAGGGGATGGTTGCCGTCGAGGGTGATGTCATCCCCCGCCACAGCGGTGACGCTGACCGGGAAATACTGCTCTCCGCTGCCGACCTCGAACATGTCCCCCACCTTCACATCGGCCCTGGGCAGCTGGGAGCTTTTGACCTTGTAGATCAATTGCTCGTTATATTCGCCGTAGGCCTCTTTGGCGGGAATGGTAACGGTCTTTTGCCCGCCCTTGCCCATGGCGGAGAGGATGTTCTCCAGGCCGGGGATGATCTGGCCCGCGCCGCTCAAGAAGACGAGCGGATGGCCGGGCTGGGACGCGTCGAGCTGTTTGCCGCTTTTGTCGGTCAGTATGTAATTAAAGGAAATCACCTGTTGCATATTCGTTCCATTATAAGGTAAAATTTATTTATGTCAAATCAAGGGCCTGGCAATAATCCGGTCCGCGGGGTGTGGCAGGGCCTGGCGGTCAATTTCCTGCTGGCGGTGGTCAAGATCGCCACCGGTATTTTCGGCCACACCTACGCCCTGATCGCCGACGGCATCGAATCCACCCTGGACATTTTCTCTTCCATTGTTGTCTTGAGCGGCCTGAAGATCGGCGCCATCCCCCCGGACCGCGACCATCCCTTCGGCCACGGCAAGGCCGAATCCCTGGCGGCCATGCTGGTTTCCCTCGCCCTGCTGGCGGCGGCCGGCGGCATCGCGGCCGGCAGTTTAAAAGAGATCGCCCATCCCACGCAAACCCCGGCGCCATTTACCCTCTTCGTCCTTGTGGGGGTCATCATCGCCAAAGAATTCCTGTTCCGCCGCCTCATCCACGTCGGCAAACACGCCCACAGCCTGTCGGTGCAGGTGGATGCCTGGCATCACCGCTCGGACGCGATGACCTCGCTGGCGGCTTTGGTCGGCATATCGATAGTGCTTTTTGGCGGGGACAGGTTCAAAGGGGCGGATGACTGGGCGGCGCTGCTGGCGAGCATCATCATCGGGTATAACGGCATCAGCCTGCTGAACATGGCGGTGCGGGAGATCATGGATGCCGCGCCCGACCCGGCCATTGTCAACGCGGTAAGGAACGTGGCCACCTCGGTCGAAGGGATCAGGGGCATCGAAAAATGCCGGGTGCGCAAAAGCGGGACGCAGTATTTTGTGGAAATTCACGTGGAGGTCGACGGGAGCATGACCGTGCTGGCATCCCACGAGCTTGGCCACCAGGTCAAGGACAAACTGATCGCTTCATCCCTGCCCCTGGCCGATGTGGTCGTGCACATCGAACCGGCCGGTCTTACACCCCGGCCAGACGCTCTTCTTTCTTAGGCTCTTTCATCCCCACCAGAGGCCATACGCTCACGACCGGAGTGACGCGGAAGATCACCGGCGTCAAACTTTCGATGCCGACGCTCCTGATGCGCTCGATCATGGCGGGGTCGATGTCCATCTCGACACCCTTGCCGTCCTTACGGACCTTCCAGTTGATGTTGTTGGCGTTGAGGTCGATACCGCCGTAATCCGACTCGAACCGAGTTTTATCACTTTCTGACACCTTCATTGCTGGATCGGCCAACTTATGATTCTTTACCGCTTCTATGAAAGAGTTTAACCCCTTTTCATCCGCAGTAATGATACGAAAATTACCCTTTATAGTACCCTGGCTCACAACCTCTCTCCATGTACGATCCCTGTCCGGATCAAACACTTCAATTTTTAAATCGAAAATTCTAAAGCGCCTTCCTATGTCAAGCGGTGTCATATCCAAACTTGTTCTTCCATAAACAATGAATTTTTCATTTATTGATTTCTTATCCCAAATTACTACACCAGGAGCAGCTGCTAAAGGGCTTCCTTTCTGGAGAACTATTTGTTGCCTTTCTTCAATTTCCTGCCTAGTCCCCTCATATATGCGCCTATTTTGATCGAAAGAAACGTATCCGGTTATCCCGGCCAATGTTACCCCTGAAGCTAAAATAACCCAGAGTGGCCTCAGTCCTTTTGATTGCACAGTCTGAACAAAATCCCCCCAAGGATTTGCCGCCTTCCCCATCATCGCGGCGTCGGTTTGGGCGGCGGGTTCATAATAATCGAACACATAGTCGCGGGCTTCCAGGGCCTGGCGGCTCAACGTCCCGGCCGTAACCTGCCGCACCGCTTCCTCGCGGGTCAGGTCAAAAATAGCGTCGAGGATCTGCTTGCGCAGTTCCGGAGCGGCTTCCGCGATCACGAACAGCACGCGCGGGCTGTGCTGAAGATAACGGTCGGATAACAACTGGCGCTTGAGCACGTCCATGATAACGTCAGCCCAGCGGGTGTCGAAGGCCGAAGTGACGCCACGGCGTTCCTGCTCGGCAAAGAATGTCTTGGTCCATTCGCCGTGCGCGGCCCAGACCTGGTCGAAAATTTCCGGGGTCAGCGGGGTGCCTGCCTTGACCTCATTCACGTTCTTGTTCGGCACCACTCCCCTGTCCGCAACCACTTCCGGGTCCTTGATAAAGCCGTCCTTGGTGACCTTGGCCTTGTGGTGGAACGCCGTCCACAGCCAGCCCACGAAGATGCGGTAGGTGGCCAGGTCATTCATGAACCGCAGGCCAAGCTCGTAATCGTCGATGGCCGCGGCATAATTGCCGTTGAGGATCTGGAAGCCGTACTGGGCCCCCATGTAGTACGCATGCTGCACGCGCTCGATGGTGATGTCCCCTTTGGGGATGGCGTACAGGTCATTCCATAATTGGTCATTGAACAGGTCTTCGGGTTTGCTGAATTTCTCCTTGGAGATAGTCCAGGGGGATATTTTCCCGTCCGCGTTCAATAATTTGAGCGTTGTGAACATGGTGCGTTCGGCCGCGGTCAGGCCGCTGGCCACCGTTGGAACCTTTTTGCCGTCGATGGTCACCCATTCTTCCGGGGCATCCAGGAGGGCCTGCAGTTCCGCCAGCGCGGTACGCAATGGGCTGTTACCGGCCGCCACATAATCCTTGTCGGTCGTGGCCACCCAGCTCTGGCGGTAGGTATCATAGATACGCCCTTTGACCTTGCCCGAGAGAATGTCCTCAAGGGCGGGCTGGACGCCTTCGCCTAAATTCTCCTCCGGCACAAGAATAAGGCCGATAAGCCGTTCACGGAGCTTGTCGATCTTCATGAGCCGAAGCGCTTTCGGGTTATTCTTATAACGCTGGTAGGGATCGGTCGTGGGATAAAGCATGACCGCGGCCATGCCGCCGATGGGAGCGCCATTGGTCTGATCGCCATTTTTCATGCCGGCCATAAGGTTCAACAGCGCGTTGTAGCGCTGATAGGCCACGAGATTCGGGGAAGCCATGCCGACGCCCTGGGGATCAGGGAACACGCCTTCGTCTTTCCACATTTCAATGAGGCTGCCGATATAGTCCCAGCGCCCGACGTTGGAACCGATGAGGCGGTGGCGGAAGATCCACATGATGACCGGCAGCCAGCGGCCGGCATTGCCCTCTTCATAGAGGATCTCGATCTTGATGGTCCCCAGTTTGAGGCCGGACAGTTCTTCGAGTTTCATGAGCAGTCTCTCGACGATCAATGCTTCGGCGGGCGTCTGGACTTTGGGCACATAATAGTAGTTGCCTGAACCATTTTGTTTCAAAGCGCCATAGGTATTTAAAAAGTGCAGCACCAGCGCCACGGCGATGGCCGGAGTGGGCTTGCCGTTGATGGTGATGTGTTTGTCCAACAGGTGGATGCTGGGAATGCGTTCGATGGTGGTGGGCCTTTCGGCTTTTGCCTGGGTCAGCTGGTATTCTTTCTCACCTTTTTTATAAGTTTTTCCTTCGCCTTCCCCGCTTAAAAGTATGCGTTCATTATCCAGGCCGGCGAACACGCGGGCGGTCTGGTCCGCCGGGGCGCCGGCAGGGACAAACCAGGCCGCGGCGGCGTCTTCCGTGTCCGGCATGCGGACGGAAAGAAGCGCGTTGAGCTGGTTAATGGCCATGTTGATCGGGTCCGACGGGCCGGTGACCTGCAGGCCGGGTTTAGCCAGCGGATTGATGTCGGAGGGGATGTCTACGCCCTCGTTCAAACGCCATCTCAATTTACTGTCAACGTCGTTGAAATTATCCAGCATACCCTGGACGATCTCGCCGAAGGTCAGCGTATTGCCCTGTCCGTCGGTGAAGGTATCGGTGAATTTCGGGAAGGCGTATTTTTCCCGGGCCGGCATCTGGGAACCAAGCAGCAAACGGCGGTCATTGAGCGCCTTTGGAATATCGGACCCGACGGCCTGGGTCAATGCTTCAATAACCTTGAGCGGGTCAAGCTGGCGGCCATTGATGTCTTTGACCTTAAAAAGTTCCGGGAAAGCGGCGGCAAGCTTGGGATCCAGGGCCACCAGCGCTTTGTCACCCTGGCCGGGAACAGTGGGCGGGGCGTCGTGCCTGGCCTCCGGTCTTTCGCCCAAATTCCCGACAAAGATCTGTTTCTGCTCTTGGTCCAAAAAAGAAAGGACAAGGAGTTCTTCCGCGGGGATCTTGTCAGAAGACGCAATAACAATAAAGCCCTGGCCCGGGACCATGTGCCTGACGCTCACGACGGCTTTGAATTCACGCGCTATGTCATCCGGCGTCATGGAATTTTCCATTGTTTCCACTGAAGCAAAAACATACGGCCCTTTACCATCCTCCACGATCGTCAGGGCAGAGGTGGAAAGAAAAGGATGGCCGGTGGACGTGGCCTGGGCATGTTCCTCCGCCAATGTCGCGGATGGAAAGGCGCTATCAAGGTCTTCTACGACCCTCACCTTTTCCCATTTATTCAAATTGCTCCAAAACGGTTTGAAGAAACTTCCCGCCGCTTCCCGGTCAGAGCCGAGAGCTTTCAACATGTCTATTAAAGCCTTCCGGACAAGGCCTTTTTGGGCCGGATTGGAGGCTTGTTTATACTGTTCCAGCAGGCCTTTGACATCCGTCGCCAGCACAAATGCCGGGGCGCTCTGCCGTTGTTCACCCTCACCTAAAGCAAGGATTCTGTCCGCGTCGGCCCGGGCTTGCCGGCGTTTTTCACCTGTACGACTGGCCCACGCCGCCAAAAGAGCCCCGAGCCCAATTGCTGAAACGGCAAGCACAGCCAGGGTCAAACCCGGCTTTTTCTGGGCTAACTCGACAATGCGATTCACATACTCCGCGCTCGGCACATTGGATAACCACACTGCCAGGGTGCTTGTGATGTCTTTGAGATCAAACCCTGTCTGGAAGGAAACCATCGCGCTGTCAGCGGGAATGGCCGCCGCCAGCAGAGCGGCATTGTTGGTCACCCTCGGATGCGCCGCCATGGCCGCGTCCACCCCACCCGAGAAGTACTTGCGGGGGATGGTCTTGCCCTGGGATGTGTCTTCTTTAATAAAGTTAAACACGCCCTTTTTGTAGGCGGAGAGGTATCTCTGGTAAATCTCTTCTTTGACGTTGGGGTTTTGGAGGTTTATACCTTTGACGGTGCTTTTATCGGAGTAGACCTGGTTGAGCAGGGCGTTCTTGAGGCTGTTCTTATACCAGCTGGCAAGGATGAGGGAATTGAATATTTGTCTTAAAGGGGCGAAGTTTTTACCTGTGTTGACTTCCTTCTCGAGTTCAGGAAGGATGACCTCACGGATGATCTTGGAGCTGGCAGAACTGTTCTTGGTGGAAAGGTTGGTTTTATTGTTCTGGGTTAAGGCCAGGTAGTCTTCTTCCAACATAACCTTTAAGTGAGAATCAACCACGAATGCGCTGTTGTTGCGTTCAAAGACCTCCGCTCTATCCGCCATGATCCAGACCTTGTTAAAGGTGTTGACCGGGACCTGGGCATTGGGACCATAGAGCTCTCTGGTCTTTGAGTAGACCTTGTCCCAGAAGGTCTTGCCTAATTGCTTCTCCGGGTAGATAAGGGATGCGGTAAGCTGCTTTAATATGTAGTCCTGGGCTAAAAGGTCCCTTCCCATCTCGGTCTGGGATAGGGCCTGGGGAATGGTGCGGTCTTTCTCATAGGGAGAGAGGTTGACCCATAAGTCCTTCTCAGGGATGGCCAGAGAGGCCAAGAAGTACTTGATGAGCTTTTGTCCCTCCTGCTTCAATGCTTCTCCCTGCAGTTTATCCTGTCCTACATCAACAATAAAATCGAACATGAATGGGTTATCTTTATGAACGGTGACACCTTTGAGAATGGCCGGGCTATAGGCCGGGCTTAAAGAGACCATGGCCCCGGGTTCGGGGAGGCCTAGGAGGTCGGCGGCGTGGGCTTTGGGAACGGGCGTCACCATGGAACAGACAAAAGCGACGAGGACAATAACGCTGATGGATTTGGAAAACATGTTCTCTCCTGTTTAACCGGATTTAGGGGAAACCATTACTTCTAGAGAAGATAACACATTTTAAATGATTGTCAAATCCGTTAATATTCATAACATATTGCTATTTATATACTTATAAATATTTTTTACAAATATACACAAAAAAAGCCCCTGTTCTTTAAAAACAGGGGCTTTGAAACCCTTTGGCTCCCTAGAGCTTACCGCTGTTGCGCGGGAGCGGCTGAAAATGGACAGGTCTTACCCAAAGGACAGACCTTGGCAAACATCATGCCGGCTACAAAAATAAGGATGCCGAACACAATGGCGCAAAACAATTTCTTGCCGGCGCAGCATCCACCGCCGGAACCATGGGTACCGCAGCAGCCTTCTTCTTTCTTTTCTTCAGACATGGAACTCTCCTTTCTAAATGATCGGTTTCATTATACCACAGAACTTCCCAAGTCAAGCTCAATCCATGCGCTTGCCGAAGCGTTTGATGCTAAAAAGGATGACCGCGGCCGCCATGACCACCAAGGGGATGACCTGGTCGAGCAGGTCAAAAAACCCGTTCCCTTTGAGGATGATCCCCCGCACGATCTTCAGGAAATACGTCATGGGCAGCAGGTAGCCCAGGTGATAGACCCCCCACGGCATGGTCTCGCGCGGAAAAATAAAACCCGACAGCAGCACCGAGGGCATGGCAAAGAACATGATGATCTGCGAGGCCTGGCGCTGGTTGTCCGCCACCGTCGAGGCCCATAGCCCGATCCCCAGGCACACGACCAAATACAGCAGGGTCATGAAGAACAATGTCACCAAATTCCCCCGGATAGGCACACTGAAGATAAGGTACATGGCCACGACGATGCTGACCGCGATGACGATACCCACCCCGATATACGGGAGGATCTTGCCCAGGATCAGTTCATGGGGCTTGATGGGCGTCACCAGCAATTGCTCGATATTGCCTTCCTCTTTTTCGCGCACGATGGCGCTGGCCGTGATCATGGGCACGATAAAGAACAATGTCATGGCGATGAGGCCCGGCAGCATGAAGTAGGTGCTTTTAAGGTCCGGGTTATACCACAGCCGCGGCCGGAAATCGATGGGCGACACGGTCACGGGCACCAGCCCCTCCTGCTGCATGAAACTGCTGACAATGGCCTGGCTGGAATTCATGGCCACGTTCGCCGGTGTGGAGTCCGTGCCGTCGATGAGCATTTGCACCTGGGCGGTGGGTTTATGCTTGAGCACATCGGCGGTGAACCGCGGCGGGATGACGATCGCCACCTGGGCCTTGCCCTTGTCCAGGGCCTGGTATAACGTTGCGGCGTCATCGGATCTTTTGACGATGGTGAAATATTCCGACTGCTCGAAGGCCGCCAGCAAACGGCGGCTCAAATACGTGCGGTCCTGGTCATAGACATAGGTGCGCAAATGCTTGACGTCGGTATTGATGGCAAAGCCGTAGATCATCACCTGCATCAGGGGCATGAGGATGACCAGCGCCAGGGTGCGGCGGTCCCGGAAGATATGAATGAGCTCTTTGCGGGCAACGGCCATGGTATTACGCATTGGCCGCTCCCTGGGAATCGAGGACGGCGAAAGCTTCCTCCAAGGTCGGAGCGATCTGCTTGAATTCCACCGGTTTGCCGATCTTCAGGACGCGCCCGGCGCTGATGAAGGCGATGGTGTGGCAGCGTTCCGCTTCTTCCATATAGTGGGTGGTGATGAACAGGGCCGTGCCTTCGCCGGCGAGCTTGAACAGCAGGGCCCAGATGGCCCGCCGGGACAAAGGGTCGATGCCGGAGGTCGGCTCGTCGAGGAAAAGGATCTTGGGCTGGTGCAGGATGCCGTTGGCGATGGCGAGTTTCTGTTTCATGCCGCCGGAAAGCTGGCTGGCCAGGCGGGTGCGGAATTTTCCCAGTCCCGTCAACTCCAGGACCTCTTCCATGCGTTTATCCAGCTGCTCGCGGCCCAGTCCGTAGATCTGGCCGTAAAAAGACAAATTCTCGGTGACATTGAGGTCGCCGTACAGGCTGAATTTCTGGGACACATAGCCGATGGATTCCTTGATCTTCTCGGTGTCGCGGTTGATGTCGTAACCGGCCACCATGCCCGTCCCTTCGCTGGGAGCGAGGATGCCGCAGAGCATTTTGATGGTGGTGCTTTTGCCCGCGCCGTTGGCGCCCAAATAACCGAAGATGCAGCCGTAAGGGATCTCGAAAGAAATGTGGTCGACGGCCGTGAACTTCCCGAAACGGCGGGTCAACCCGTCGGCTTTGATGGCGATGTCAGGCATAGTTATTGTTCAAGTTTTACGTCGACCGCGACACCGGGATGCGCCTGCAGGTCAGGATCGTCGACGGCGACCTTCACCGCGAAGGCCTGGGTGACGCGCTCCTCGGGAGTTTGCACATTGCGCGGGGTGAATTCCGCCTTGGTGGCGATGTAGGACACATGCCCCTGGTACGTCCTGCCAAGCCCGTCGAAAGACAACGCGGCTTTTTGTCCCATGCGGATGCGGTTGATCGTCCCTTCGGGAATGAAGACCTTCACCCACTGGTCTTTGAGGTCCCCGACCACGACGATGGGAGTGCCCGCGGCAACCGTCTCTCCCAGTTCATGGACTTTGACCAAAACAACACCGTCGATGGGAGACACGACGCGCTGGTCGTCCATGTCCAGGCGCGCATGCTCGACCGCCTGCTGGTCCGCCCCGCCCTGTTGGAACAGGGCCTGCAAACGGTTGAAATCCATCTCGGCCTGGTCGGCGCGGTCCAAAGCAGCGACCATCTGCCCGGCCTTGACGCTGTCGCCTTCGCGCACGAACAACGCCGCCACCCGGCCTGTCACTCTTGCCCCCAACTGGTGCTCGGTCATTTCCAGGGTGCCTGAAAATTTATTGTCGAGGCCTTTTTGGGTACAACCCGAGGCTAAAAGGCAGGTTAAAACCGGAACAATGATCCACGTGCGCATAATCCCCTCAATTTTCTATTAACGACTCCATACGGCCCAACGCATGGGCCAAACTGACCTTGGCGGTCCACAACAGGGCCATGGCCTCCTGGCGCTCGTCCTGCGCCTGGGCCTTTTGCGCCTGCGCGGCATCAACATCCAGTTGATGCCCCGTTCCCCAGCCCACGCGCTTTTGCGCGATGGTCATTTGTTCATCCGCCACCGATAACCCCTCGGTCTTGGCTCTGATGAGCATTTTGGCCTTGGAGATGTCCGCGCGGGCATCGATGACCTGCGCCTGGTTTTGCAGCTGGGCATCCTCGAGCATGGCCCTGGCCTCTTTCACTTTTGCCCTGGCCTCGGCAAGGCTGGCCTGTTTGCTGCCGCCTTCCCAAATGGGAATGGTGGCCTGCAGTCCCAGCAAATACGTATTGCTGGCATTGCTGGGCGTCTCACCCAACCGCCCGAAATTGCCCACGGCGGATAATTTAGGCCAGTAATCCGCGCGGGCGGCGGCCGTTTGCGCGTCCTGCGCCGATACCTGGTCCCGGGCGGCCCGGATATCCGGGGAGAGGCCTTGCGGCCCGTCGGCTTTATCCAGCGCCAAACGGTGATCGCCCTCGTCAAAAATGATCGGCACCTCCGCCGGTATTTTTAGGGCCGCGGCCACGTCCAAACGTTTTTGCAGCGCGTCGGAAGCGGCGGCGCGCAGCGCGTAACGACTTTGGGAAACCGCGGCTTTGGCTTTATCCAATTCCACCAGGGAACCGGTGCCCTGCTTATAGGACGTTTGCGCCACCTCCAGCGCCTTGCGGTCGCGCTTGAGCACGGCGCGGGCCAATGCCACGTGCTGCTGGGCCCGCTGGGCCTGGATGTACATGGTGGCAACGAGCGCCAGCGCGTCTTCCCGCGCCTTTTGTGACTGCGAAGCCGACAATTTTTCACCGGCCCTGGCCGCGCGCAGGCGTTCCATGGCGCCGGCATCAAAAATGGCCTGCGTGATGTGGACCCGGGCATCGAAGGTGTTATACGGCCCGATATGCGGCCCCGCTCCGGAGAATTGGATGCCTGAAGCCCGCAGGTCGGTGGTCTGCCGGTTGCCGGCAAGGGTGCCGTCGATCTGCGGCAGCAGCGTCGCGCGCGCCTGCGACAGGCGGGCCGCGGCCTGCTGCACGCGCGCTTCCGCCACTAAAATTCCCGTCGAGACATCCCGCGTTTTTTCCAGCGCCTGCGCGAGCGTCAAATGTATGGGCTGTTCCATTTCCCCGGTGGCCATGGCCCATGGCCCGCAACAGACACACATCAGCAACAGGGCCAGGCGTCTCATGACTTCCTGCTCTCAAGAAAATTCAGGCTGCCCGATAAGATATTGAAGACAACGGGGAAAGCGAACAGAAAAAAACTGATGGAAGAATGGTAAAACCCGGCAATGATGCCCAGCACCGCGAAGGCCGGCGGCAGGAGCATGCGCATCGTGATCTGCCAGACCAGCTGTCTGTCCACGCCTTCGTGGAGGATTTGCTTGTCCGCCAGGGTCACGCGCATCATCAGGCACTGCACCGCCCCGATGACGATGACATTGGCCCCGTACACCGCCACAGCGATCTCATTGAGCGGGTATGCCCCGATCAAGTGGGCGGAGAAAGGGATCAGTGAGATAAAACATAGGAATACGATGTTCAGGAAGATGGTGGTCTTGTTGACGTACTTGGCGATGTGGTGGAACATGGCGTGGTGGGCGATCCAGTACATCGCCAAAATGGCAAAGCTGATGTAGAAACTGCGGAACAGGGGCCACGCCTGCCAGAGGTGTCCCATGAGCTCCCTTCCGCTTTCCGGCTGGGCCAGCTGGGGCACTTTGATGTCGATGATCAACAACGTCATGACAATGGCGAAAACGCCGTCGCTCAAGGCCTCGATGCGGGCTCTGTTCATCATGGCTGGATTTTAACATATTATTGCAAATACGAGTAGTCCCGATTACAATCTCTATATGCCACTGTTGCGCAAGGCCTTCTTCTATTTATTCGTGCTCATCTGGCTGGTTATCTGCCCCATCATCATCCTGCGCATGCTGGGGTTTGTGCTCGACCCGCACACGCACCTGTGGGTCAAGACCGGCATCATTTACGCCTCCAGCAACCCTCCCGGCGCTTCCATCTATATCAACGGCCGCCTGGCGCCGGAGACCACCCCGGCGGTCATCCGCGACCTGACGCCGGGCCAATATTCCCTGCGCATGGAACTCGAGGGTTATGAGCCCTGGGAGAACGTGGTGCCGGTCCTGGACAAGAAAGCCACCTCCGTGGAGAACGTCCTGCTGATCCCCAAGAAATGGAGGATCAAGACCTTGAGCGCCGTGCCGCTGTCCCGGCTGGTGCCGATGCCGGGCAATAATTTCCTGCTGGTGGCCTCCGACGACCAGGCGCAGAACGTGTACATCCTGCGCCTGGACAAGGACATCGAGGACAGCGTGCAATCCGACGAGAACCCCAGCTTTGTGGACCTCGAACCCCTGCTGCCCGAAGAATCCATCTACCGCGAGGCCCGGGTCGCCCGCTACTTCACCGTGGATTCCAGCCCCTTCTTCATCCTCCAGGCCGACATAGGCGACAAGCACAAGTACCTCTGGATAGACCCGCGGGAAAAACCGGTGCACATCGAGGACATCAGCGACCTTTTGCCGGAAGCCCCGGTGAAATTGTACTGGGAACCCAATGACGAGAAGAACATCTACGCGGTCTATTCCAGCTATGTCAACCGCGTTAATATCAAGGCCAAGGCCATTTATCCCAACATCCGGCTCAAGGACATCCCGGTCAGGAAAAGGCCCATCGACAAGCTCACGGACCTGCCGCAGGCCGACCAGCTGTTCCTGATCAATAACGGCAACACCCTGCTCTTTCGCCGGGGGAGCAATGTGTTCCTGATGAACGAAGAGTCCTTCAGCCAGCCGCGCCTGACCAAAGTGCTGCGCGTGCAGGACGACACGGACGTGCACTTTGCCGAACGCACCGGCAAACTCTGTTATATCGACGGGCGCACCCATTTGCTGTCGGCGGTGCAGATCCTGCACCATAAACCGTTCATTCCCAAACCCATCGCCGAAACATTGCGGCTCAACAAGCTGGAAGATTAATGCGTTTTTCCTATTCCAAAGAGAACCTCTCCGGACCCGACGCGAAGCTTCAGCGGCTCTTTGAGATCGTCCCGGGACTGACCAGCTGGACCATCCTCATCGGCATGGTGGCATTGTCGATCTTCCATCCCTTCACCGCCGCGATCATCACCATTTCCTTTTACCTGTGCTGGCTGCTGCGCCTTTTGTACATGACCTTGTTCCTGGTGCTCTCCTATTTTCGCCTGAGCATGGAGAAAAAGACCGACTGGATGGCGCGGGTGCACGTGATCGATGAGGCCGCCGGTTCCCTCAAGAAACCCAACGCCCGCCAGGGGTTGAGCCCCAAACGCCGCCTGTCGCTGTGGATCCACCGGCGGGAAATACAAAAACTGCTGCGCAGCGGGCAGATGCCGGCGCATTCGAAGGACATTTACCACCTGGTCATTTTCCCCGTGATCAAGGAAAATGCCCAGATCATTGAGCCCGCTTTAGCGGCCATCAGCACCCAGGCATTTCCCCCGAAGCAGATCATCGTGGCCTTTGCCCTGGAGGAACGCGCCGCTCCCCAGATCCACAAGGACGTGCACACGGTCACGGAAAAATACCGGCACTATTTCTTCGATTGTTTCACCGTCCTGCACCCCTCCGGCATCCCGGGTGAGGCGCGGGTCAAGGGGGCGAACGTCACCTGCGCCGCGCGCCAGGCCAAGGAATATGTCCACGGCCGCGGCATTCCCGTCGAGAACATCATTGTGTCCTGTTTCGACGCGGACACCGTGGTCAGCCGCGATTATTTTCCGTGCCTGACCTATCATTTCATGGTCTCGCCCAACCGCCAGCAGGTCAGTTTCCAGCCCATCCCGGTTTACCACAATAATATCTGGCAGGTGCCGGGGTTCGCGCGGGTCATCGAGACCGGCTCCTCGTTCTTCCAGCTGGTCGAGGCCACCAATCCGGAGAAACTGGTGACCTTTTCCTCGCACAGCATGAGCTTCAAGGCCCTGGTCGAGGTCGGGTACTGGCCGGTGGACATGATCTCGGACGATTCCGCCATTTTCTGGAAATGCTATATCCATTACGACGGCCGCTACAGCGTCATCCCCATGTATGTCACCCTGTCCATGGACGTGGTTTCCGCCCATAGCTGGGTGGAGACCATCAAGAACGTGTATAAACAAAAACGCCGCTGGGCCTGGGGGGCGGAGAATTTCCCCCTGGTCATGCGGGCGTTCCTCAAGTCAGACAAGATCCCCTTCTATGATAGATTGCGCCACGCCTTCAAACTTTATGAAGGGCATGTGTCGTGGGCGACCTGGGCCTTTTTGCTGTCCATCATCGGGTGGATGCCGGTGCTTTTTGCCCGCCGGGAATTCGCCTCGTCGGTGGTCTATTACAATGTCCCGGAGATCGCCAGCACCGTGTTCAACCTGGCCGGGCTGTGCCTGGTCGTGTCCATCGTCTTAAGCCTCTCCCTCCTGCCCAAGACCACCATCCGTTATTCCCGGCTCAAAAAAGCCGGGCACGCCCTGGAATGGCTGCTGCTGCCGGTGATCACGGTGGTGTTCGGCGCCCTGCCGGCGCTGGACGCCCAAACACGGCTGATGACCGCCCGTTACCTGGAGTTCTGGGTGACGGACAAACACCGTAAAACAACAAAAAACCCCGCGTGAGCGAGGTTTTTGAAGAAGCCGTAGACAACAGTTCCTAGGCCATGGTCACGGACTTCTTGGGAGAAGCTTTTTTGGATTTCCAGTGCAGGCGGATCTTCAAAAGGTGGCAGTAGCCGATCTTGACCATCCGGCGGTTGCGGTAGACATGGAAAAATCCCTTCACCCGCATGGCGAAATATTCATTGCGGGTCTTGCTGTCGAAAGACTTGTCGATATGGACCTGCGGGGTGGCGGTGCCGCCATCGGAGTCGACTTCCTTGGCTACATAAATGAACTTCTTGCGCACATCGGTGACGCATTGCCTGTCCTCGGTGTGCTCGGCCATCAGAATGACCTTGCCGCGGCCCCCGGCTGTTTCCTTGATTTTATGAAGAACGTCGCGCATCGGCGTTTCCTTGTCGTAAATCCCTGATATATATTGACTTCCGTTATTATCCATTTGTCTCTTTTCCTGTCTTCATAGTGGAAGTATAGCACCTGTCGAATCGAAAACAAGGCCACTTGGGGCGTTTTGGGAGAGCGCTTTCTTTACATAAGTTACAGACTTTACTTTAAATAGAGAAACAAGGAACTGAGAGGATTACCACAGTTTGATGCGGTTTTCCCGGCCTTTGATCAGCCGGGAAATGTTGGTACGGTGGCGCAGGACGATAAAAACACACAGCAGCATGGACATGGCGATAATGGGAAATGGCGCGTTATAAACGACCATGAGAACGGGCAAAACCACGGATGCGATGATCGAGGCCAGGGACACATAGCCAAAGAGGAAAAAGACCGCCGCCCATGAAGCAATGGTCAAAAACAGCACGGGACGGATGCCGGGAATTTGTATGGCCAAACCGATCAAAACCCCTAAACTCGTGGCCACCCCCTTGCCGCCTTTGAAATTCAAAAAGACCGTCCAGTTATGGCCGGCCACAGCCGCGACGCCGGTCAACACCAAGACAAGGGGATCATTGAGGCCCAATACGTTCGCGAACAGCGTGACCGGGATGACGCCTTTTAAGATGTCGATGGCCAGCACCGCGCTCCCCGGCCCCTTGCCCAGGACGCGCAGGACATTGGTGGCGCCCATGTTCTTGGAGCCGTGCTCACGGATATCGATGCCTTTGAGCATCTTGCCGCACCAGTAACCGGTGGGTATGGCGCCCAGCAGGTACGCCAGCGCCAGATTAAGGACGACGAGCAGTGGGTTTTCCATTGATGATGTTGATGCCCTCTTTGATGTAAATGATGCCGGATACGACGGTCGCGGCCAGGGTGAAGTACCAGAATATGTAGGTGAATTCCCACTGCAGTAATACGCCCAGGACACAGGCGATCTGCAGGAATGCCGTGGTCTTGCCCGAACGGTTGGCCTCGACTTCCAGGCGTCCGGTGGTGAGTTTGATGATCATGGCGCCCAGCACAAGGATCACGTCGCGGCTGATGATGGCCACCACGAACCACAGGGGAAAACTGATGTCGTCGAACTGGTCGCGCTGGATGTACAGGCAGATAAAAGCGCTGATGAGGAGGATCTTGTCCGCCAGCGGGTCGAGGATGGCGCCCGCCGGTGTTTTCTGGTGGCGGGTGCGGGCGATATACCCGTCGATGATGTCGGAAATGACCGCGGCCAGGAACAGGCCCAGGGCCACCCAGCGCAGGTACTCCCTCTCCGGGGAAAGATAAAGCACGGTGGCGATAAAGAACGGCACCAGCAGGATGCGTCCGACCGTGACTTTATTGGCAAAGGTAAGGCCCATGCTCTACTCCACGGGGATGAGTTTGACCCCTTTGTGTTCCGGGCAAACCTCCAGGCGGCTGCTGTAACGCTTGCCGTCGACGGGGCAATACTTGACCCCGGAATCCTGGATGCTGAAGGACGAATTGACCGCGGTGACCGCCGAGCGCGCCTGCGGGTCTTTCTGGATCTGCGCCGCCAGGACCTTGAGGTCGACGCGGCTGCCTCCCACGATGACCGTGGTACCGGCCTCTCTTTTAGGGGCGCTCTGGCAGCCGGCCAGCAGCAGGGCCAGGCCTGCCACAACGGTTATCCGGGATCTTCTCATTTGATGAACCTTACGCGGTCCAGGGGCCAGAACAGCAGTCGAGCCTTGCCGATCAGGTCTTTCTCGTCGACAAATCCCCAGTAACGGCTGTCATGGCTGGAGCCGCTGTTGTCACCCATCATGAAATATTTGCCCTCGGGTATCTTGAGGACCCCGCCTTCGGCGCCGTAATTGCCGCGGTTATAATAATAAATATTGTGGATGCGCGGGTCCATGACCTCCTGGCCGTTGATAAAGACCCTGCCGTCCCTGATCTCGACGGTGTCCCCCGGCAGGCCGATGAGGCGTTTGATAAAGTCCTTGCCGCGGTCCTCGGGATAAATAAAGACCACCACGTCCCCGCGCTGGGGTTTGCCGAAGCCCGGCAAACGCACCTTGGACAGCGGGGCCAGGAACTGCGGCCAATGGATGTCGGCCTTGCCCTGCAGCCACTCCGGCGCATGGATCTCGGGCAGCAAAATGGGGCCGTAGGTCAGTTTGTCGACGAACAAATGGTCGCCTTCGACCAGCGTCGGGCGCATGGACCCGCTGGGGATCTTGAACGGCTGTATGAAATACGTGCGGATGAACATCGCCAGCACAAAAGCGATGAGGATCGACTCAACCCATTCGCGGATGACGGATTTAGGTTTATGGTTCTTGGGCATGTTCCCCTTCTTATATTTTCAGCGCCGCCAGGAACGCTTCCTGCGGCACTTCGACACGGCCGATCTGTTTGAGTTTCTTCTTGCCTTCCTTCTGCTTCTCCCATAATTTGCGTTTGCGGCTGATGTCGCCGCCGTAACATTTGGCGGTGACGTTCTTGCCCGCGGGCTTGACCCTGGCACTGGATATGATACGCCCGTCGGCCTGCGCCTGGATCTTTACTTCGAAAAGCTGCTGGGGGATCAATTCTTTGAGCTTGGTCACCAGCCCCAGGCCCTTGTCGTAGGCGCGGTCCTTGTGCACCATGCACGAGAACGCGTCGCAGGGCTCGTCGTTGATGAGGATCTCCAGCCGGGTGATCTGCGCGGGCAGGTAGCCCTTGAATTCGTAATCGATGGAGCCGTAACCGCGGGTCGAGGACTTGACCAGGTCGTTGAAATCCACGATGACCTCGGAGAGCGGGATGTCGAAGGAGATCTTCATGCGGTCACCGATGAATTCGCTTTTCTGGAACACGCCCCGTTTGCGCTTGGCCAGCTCCATGACCGCGTCCATGTAGGCCACGGGGGTAAAAATGGACACCGCCAGGACGGGCTCTTCGATGCGCGCGATCTCCGAACCGTTGGGAAGGTCCGACGGGTTTTCCAGCTCAAAGACGCTGTCGTCGCGCTTGATGATCTTGTAGCCGACGTTGGGGGTGGTCAGGATCAGGTTCAGGTCATATTCGCGTTCCAGGCGTTCCTGCACGATCTCCATGTGCAAAAGCCCGAGAAAGCCGCAGCGGAACCCGTGGCCGAAGGACAAAGAAGTCTCATGCTCGTACACAAAACTGGGGTCCGACAAACGCAATTTGTCGATGGCCTCACGCAAGGCGGAATAATCCCCCGCATTGACCGGATACACCCCGCAAAAGACCAATGGCTTTAACTGGCGGTAACCTTCCAGCGGCGCGGCCGTGGGACGGGCCACCTCGGTCACGGTGTCGCCCACCCGCACTTCTTTGGGATCATGCAAATTGCAGGTGATGTAGCCGACCTCGCCGGCGGAGAGTCCTTTGACCTGCTCGATGCCCGGGCCGAACACGCCGGTTTCCTGCACATCGAATTCCTTGCCCGCGTTCATGAACCGGATCTTGACCTGCGGTTTGATGCTCCCGTCGAAAAGGCGGATGTAAATGATGATGCCTTTATAAATGTCGTACTTCATGTCAAAGATCAATGCCTTGAGGGGCGCATTGGGATCGCCTTCGGGCGCCGGGATGAAGGTGATGATCTTTTCCATCAGCCCGTCGATATTGATGCCCTCTTTGGCCGAGACCTGCTGGATGTCCTCTTCCTTGAATTTGAGCACCTCGCAGAACTGGCGCTTGGCCTCGTCGATGTCGGCATTGGCGATGTCGATCTTGTTGATGACCGGCAGGATCTCCAGGTTATTGTCGATGGCCAGGTAATAATTGGCTATTGTTTGTGATTCCACCCCCTGGGTGACGTCGATCAACAGCAATGCCCCCTCGCAGGCCCGCAGGGACTTTTCCACTTCATAGGAGAAATCCACGTGGCCGGGCGTGTCGATGAGGTTCAAAATGTAGTCCTGGCCGTCCTTGGCCTTGTACGGCAGGCGGACGGCCGAGGCCTTGATGGTGATGCCGCGCTCGCGCTCCAGGTCCATGTCATCGAGCATCTGGTTGTGGAACTTGCGCTCATCGATGACCCCGGCCTGCAGCATGAGGCGGTCAGCCAGCGTGGATTTGCCGTGGTCGATGTGGGCGATGATGGAAAAGTTGCGGATCCTGGATTGGTCCATACTAAAGGGGCTTGATATAACGCATGATCTTGTCGACGGTGCCTTCCACGGTCAGCCCGGTGGAGTCGATGGTGATGGCGTCTTCGGCTTTTTTGAGGGGCCCCACGGCCCGGCTGAAGTCCTTATTGTCGCGGTCTTGCATGTCCGCGCGCAGCTGGTTGGCGTCGACGGGTTCTCCGGCGGCTTTGAGGTCCCTTAACCGGCGCTGGAGACGTTCCTCAAAATCCGCGTCCACATAGAACTTGTAGGTCGCCTTGGGAAACACCACCGTACCCTGGTCACGGCCGTCGGAAACCAGTGACTGGCCTTTGCCGATGGCCTTCTGCTGCGCCACCATGATCTTGCGCACACCGGCGGCGCGAGCGGCGTAAAACGTCTTGTTGGTGACCTCCGGGCTGCGGATGTCCTTCTCCACGTCTTTGCCGTCGAGCGTAACACGCAAACTGCCATCGGGCATTTGCTTGAAACCGATCCTGGTCTTTTTTATGAGGGCGGTCAGGGCTTTTTCATCGCTTAGGTCAATTCCCAAACGCAGGGCCTTGAAGGTCAAGGCCCGGTACATGGCGCCGGTGTCGAGGTACGTGATGCCCAGACGACGGGCCAGGCCGTGGGCCACGGTGCTTTTACCCGCCCCAGCAGGACCGTCGAGGGTTATGATCAAACGTTTTTTAACTGCCATGGCTCTTGTGGTCCATCCGTTCACGTTTGGCTTTGGCTTGTTTAAAGATCTCGGTCAGGACTTCCTGGTCGCCGGACACAATGGCTTTGCGCATGCCCGCCAACACCTTGACCATATCATCGATGGATTTGAGGATATATTTATTGTTGGAGAGGGCGATGTCCTTCCACACCTGCGGGTCCGAGGCGGCAATGCGGGTGGTGTCTTTGAATCCCTGGGTCACCAGGTCCGCGGAATTATCCGGCAGGACCTTGGCCAGGGCGAAAGCGGCCAGATGCGGCAGATGGCTGATATAAGCCATCTGCTCGTCGTGGTCCTGCGGGCTCATCATTTTGACATTGAGTCCCAGCTGGTTCCAGAACTGCTTGGTCTTGTCCTTGGCCAGGCGGTTGGTCTTGTCCGTCGGGGTCATCACGCAGGTGCCGCTTTCATACAAGCCGGCGTTGGCATAGGTGGGGCCTTTCTTCTCGGATCCGACCAGCGGATGGGAACCCACGAACAGCACCGAATGGTGCAGGGCTTTTTCGGCGCGGTCGACCACCGCGGATTTGGTACTGCCGATATCCGTGACAATGACATTGCGGCGGAACTCCTTGCCCATTTTATCCAGTATTTCCAGTATGGAATTGACCGGCGTGGCCAGGACGATGAAGTCCGCGCCGCTGATGCCCTTCATCAGGTCCAGGGTGCCCTCATCGATGGCGCCGACGTCCGTTGCTTCACGCAAGGCGGTCTCGTGGTGCCCGATGCCCACGACTTCCTTGGCCAATCCCTTCTTCTTGATGGCGAGCCCTAAAGATGCCCCCATAAAACCGGTGCCGACAATGGCGATCCGGCGGAACAATTGTCTACGCTGTTGGAACATGGCAACTCCCTTACTATAGATCCCTGTCAACGGCCGCGGCCACGCGTTTGCACGAGGCCATCAGGTCCGCGAATTTATCCGGCATCAAAGACTGCGCTCCGTCAGAAAGCGCCTCTTCCGGGTTTTCATGCACTTCGATCATCAGGGCGTCGCAGCCCACGGCGATCCCCGCACGGGCGCCGCCGGCCACATATTCCCACGAACCGGTCCCATGGCTGGGGTCGACGACCACAGGCAAATGGCTTAAACGCTTGGCCACGGCCACGGCATTGACGTCGAGCGTATTGCGGGTCGCGGTCTCGAAGGTGCGGATGCCGCGCTCGCAGAGCATGACATCGTAATTGCCGCTGGCTAAAAGGTACTCGGCGGACATCAGCCATTCCTTGACGGTGGTGGCCATGCCGCGCTTGAGCATGACCGGTTTCTTGCTGGCACCCACTTCTTTGAGCAGTGAAAAGTTCTGGATGTTGCGCGCGCCGATCTGCAGGATGTCGGCGTATTTGGCCACCATCTCCACCTGCCGGGTGTCCATGACCTCGGTGATGGTGCAGATGCCGACTTCCTTGCCCACCCTCTGCAGGATCTTCAAACCGTCCTCGCCCAGGCCCTGGAAATCATACGGCGAGGTGCGGGGCTTGAACGCGCCCCCGCGCAGGATGGTAGCACCCATGGCCTTGATGGTGCGGCCGATGGACAACAGGCCCTCATAGCTTTCGATCGAGCATGGCCCGGCCATGACCACGATCTTCTTGCCGCCCACCGTGGTGCCATAGGGCAGTTTGATGACGGTGTTGTCTTTCTTGAATTCGCGCGACACCAGGCGGTAAGGCGCCAGGACCTGCAGGACCTGGTCGACGCCGGGAAAAACCTCGAGCGGAATGGCGCGCAAAGCATCTTCCGGCCCGATGAACCCGATGACTGTGCGCTCCACCCCGCGGGAAATGTTGGCTTTCAGGCCCAGCTTGGCCGTGCGGTCGATGATGTGCTGGATATTGGCCTCGGTTGCGTCCGGGCGCATAATAATGATCATAAGATCTCCTGGTTGACTGTTGCGGTCATACTTCACTCGGCCTCACGGCTCGCCGAAGCCGGCTACCCTATGCCGGCTGGCTCGCACATCGGCCTCATTCAGCACAACCGCAACATTCCTTCAAGGTTTTTATAAACCTTCTATTTTCTGCCGCTGTCCCGATGGAAACGCGGATATATCCTTTCAAGCCCCACACGCTCATGTCACGGATGATGACGCCCTTTTTAAGCAAGGCGTTCGCGACCTTGCGGCTGTCCCCGCCGACATGAAGCAAAATAAAATTGGTGAAACTCTCGACGTATCGCACCCCCAGCCCGGCCAGGGACCGATACAGGTATTGGCGCTGGGCTTCCATTGCGCGGGCGATCTTGCTGTAATGCGTCCTGTCTTCCAGCACCGCCACGGCCGCGGCCTGGGCGATGGAGTTGACGTTGAAGGGCTCACGCAGGCGGTTTAGGATGTCGATGACCTGCGGCCGGCCGATGCCGTACCCGACACGCAATCCCGCCAGGCCGTACATTTTGGAGAACGTGCGTGTAACGACCACATTGGGATATTTGGCGACCAGCGCCACGCCGCTGGGATAGTCCCTGGCCTGCACGTATTCGAAATAGGCCTCGTCGATAAAGATCAATGTATCTTTGGGCGCGGCCTTGATCAGCCCCTCCAACTGCGCCTTGTCCAAATAGGTGCCGCCGGGATTATCGGGGTTACCCACAAAAATGATCTTGGTGCGTTTGGAAATGCGGGCCTTCATGCCTTCAACGTCGTAATAGAAATTCTTCAAAGGAACGGCGTGCACTTTGGCGCCGGCGAGGCGCGCCGCGATGTCATAGATCAAAAACGACGGCTTGGCGATGATGACCTCATCCCCTTTGCCCACAAAGGCCTTGACCGCCAGCACGATGATCTCATCCGAACCATTGCCGAAGATCAACTGGTCCTGGCCGACTTTGAGGCGTTTGGCCAGGGCCTGGCGCAAAAGGAAACAGCCCCCGTCCGGGTACCGGTTGACGCCGGCGGCCGCCTTGACCATGGCCGCCAAAACCTTCTTGGACGGCGGGTACGGGTTCTCATTGGACGCCAGCTTGATGACGCTCTTTAACCCAAGCTCGCGCTTGACGTCCTCGATGGGCTTGCCCGGGACATAAGGTTGGATCTGGAATATATACTTATTGGCGACTTTCACAAAACTCCCGATATTATATAGAGTTAAGTCAAATTAAGATAGCCATTATAAAGGCGGAAACGGCGGATGTCAATTAATCCAAAACCGGGTAGGAACCGAGGATCTTGAGGAAATTGCACATCTTTTCCAGCTGCGCCAGGGCGCGTGCGACCTTGGGATCGCTTTGGTGACCTTCGCAATCGACAAAGAAATAATACTCCCAGGCCTTTTTCTTGGAAGGCCGGGACTCGATCTTGGTCAAATTAAGCTTGTTTTTCATGAACGGGGTCAGCATGGCGTGCAAAGCCCCCACCCTGTCCTTGATGGAGAACACCAGCGAGGTACGGTCATGGCCGGTGGCCGGCGCGTCCGTTTCCGCGATCACCAGGAACCGCGTGACATTGTGCGCTTTGTCCTGGATGTTCTTCTTGAGAATGTTCAGCCCGTATAATTGCGCGGCGATCTCCGAGCAGATGCAGGCGGCATTGTGCTTTTTAACCACGATCTCGGCGGCTTTGGTGGTGGACACCGCCTGGATGAGCGGGATGCCCGGCATGTTCTGCAAAAGCCATTGCCGGCACTGGCCCAGCACCTGCGGATGCGAATAAATTTCCCTGACCTTGTTGAGCGGGCATTTGGCCATCAAATGATGGGACACCTCCAGCATGATCTGCGAACAAATTTTAAGGTCGGTCTCGACCAGCAGGTCCATGGTATGGGTGACCACCCCTTCGATGGAATTCTCGATGGGCACAACGCCGTAATCGGCCTGGCCGTGCTCGACTTTGGCGAAGACCTCGGCCACATTGCCGCAGGAAGTATACTCGACGGAAGAGCCGAAGCGCTTGAGCGCGGCCAAATGCGAGAAGGTCGCTTCCGGCCCCATGTAGGCGATGCGCAAAGGTTTTTCCAGGGCGAGCGAGGCGGACATGATCTCGCGGTAAATGGCCTCGAAAGCCTGCGCGGTCATGGGGCCTTTGTTGAGGGACTTGATGCGCTCCAGCACCTGCTTCTCGCGATGGGGCGCGTAAATAGGCTGGTTGTTCTTGAGCTTTTCCCTGCCGATGGACAAAGTGAGGGCGGCGCGCTGGTTGAGCAGCGCGACGATCTTCCCGTCCAAATCGTCAATTCTCTGTCGGAGTTGTTGTAAGTTCATCCGGTGTTCTCGATTGTCCGCTGGGTTCCTGCCCGACCAGTTCGGGCTGCTCCTGCTGCGGCTGCATGTTCGCGAGTTCTTCGATCTTCGGTAAACCTTCCAGGGAATTCAACCCGAAATACTCCAGGAAAGCCTTGGTGGTGCCATAGAGGAAAGGACGACCGGGCACTTCCTTGCGCCCGACGATCTCGATCAGGCCCTTGTTCAATAAATGCGCGATGGTGCCGTCGGAATTGACCCCGCGGATGACCTCGACCTCGGCCCTGCCCACCGGCTGCTTGTAGGCGATGATGGCCAAACTTTCCAGCGCGGGCCGCGAAAGTTTTTCCTTGCTGCGGGTCTTGTAGAATTCCCGGATGTAGGAGGCCGCGTGGCTGTTGGAGAGCATCTGCCATCCGCCGGCGATCTCGACCACCGCCATGCCCGCGTGGCGGTGGACATAGTCCTCCTGCACGCTTTTGAGCAGGTCGGTGATCTCCTGGGGTTTAAGCTCCCCCAGCACCGCCTGGAACTGGTCCATGAGCACAGGCTTGTCGCTGACGAACAGCAAGGCCTCAAGCACGCTTTTGAAATGCTCGATCTGGGCTTCGTCCATCATTTGCTCATCCTTTGTTTGTAAATTTCGTTAAGCAATTCTTCCGATGTTTTCAGATCTTTATTGCGCGCCAGGGCCTTGTCGATCATGGCCTCGGCCTCCGCTTTTTTATACTGCAGCTGGGCCAAAATGGTCAGGGCCTCGGTTTTGAGGTCCGCCAGCTCCGCGGTCATGGGCACGTCGACGACCTTATCGCGCATGAGCGTGAATTTGCCCATTTTGCTCTGCAGTTTGGCCACGATCTCCTTGGCCCGCTGCATGCCGATGCCCGGCAAAGTCTTCAAATACGCCGTGTCCCCCCGGTCGATGGCCTGGGCGATCTCGCCGATGGATTTATTCAGGGCCTTGACCGCCGCGCGCGGGCCTATCCCGGAAACCTTGATGAATTCCAGGAAGAAATCCCTCTCCATGGCGTTCAAAAACCCCACCAGCACCGGCGTGGCGGACGAAGGGGTCATCTGATAATAATGATACGTGATTAGGGAGATTTCGCCATTGCTATCTTGATTTTCTGCGACCCGCTGCAGCACCGACAGGGGCACGTGCACCTCGTAACTCACCCCGCCCTGGGCCACCACCAGCGTGTTCTCGGACTGCCCTGTGATCTTTCCCTTGATCGCGGCGATCATATGATCTTGATCCTCATCATGTGCGCGTGGCCCAAAGCCAGCGCTAAAGCGTCGCTGATATCCAGGCCCATGTCCGCCTTGGGGCAGTTGAGCAGTCGTTTGACAAAGGCCTGCACCTGTATTTTAGTGGCATTGCCGTTGCCCAACAATGCCATGCGGATGCGCTTGGGACTTTGCTCGATCAGCGGCGTGTTGCTTTGGGCCGCGGCCAAACAAATAACCCCGCGCACGTGGCCCAGGACAAAGGCGGTGGCGGGGTGTTTGTAATGGGCGTAAAGTTTTTCGAGCACAACCGCGTCCGGTTTATGCGTGTTGATAATGCCGCCGATGTGCTGGTGGACCTTGGCGATGCGCCGCTCGAACGCATCCTTGGTATTGGGCTGTACGACCCCGGCCTCGAGGACCTTGAGCTTGCCGCCCTTGACCTCTATCACACCGTAACCGGTGGTGACCAAACCCGGGTCAACCCCAAGTATCTTCATAGGTTCTATTCAGCGCTGATCCTGGCCATTTCCTCGTCGGAAATGTCAAAATTGGCGTACACATTCTGGATGTCTTCGTGCTCTTCCAGTTCCTCGATCAGGCCCAACAGGGCTTTGGCATTGGCGCCTTCCAGCTGGGTGACGAGGTTCGGGTCCGGGATCATGGTCACTTCCGCCGTGGTCGTTTCGATCTTCTTGGCGGTCAGGGCGTTCTTCACGGCTTCCAGGTGCTGGGGGTCACAGATGATCTCGAACACCTCGCCGGCATTCTTGACATCTTCCGCCCCGGCTTCCAGCGCCACTTCGATGAGCGTGTCTTCATTGGCCTTGGAGGCATCGACGGCAATGTAGCCTTTCTTGGTGAATAACCGGGATGATGAACCGGCGCCGGCCAAAGCCGCGCCTCTTTTATTCAACATGTTGCGCACTTCGGCGGTGGTGCGGTTCTTATTGTCGGTCAGGCCTTCGATGAGGATCCCCACGGCGCCCAAACGCGCGTCGAAGGTGACGTTCTCGAACACGATGCCGGGGATCTCGCCGGTGCCTTTCTTGATGGCGTTCTCGACGTTGGCCTGGGGCATGTTGTATTCACGGGCCCGGGCCACGGCCGCGCGCAGGCGGAAATTGGTGTCCATATTGCCGCCCTTTTCCTTGGCGGCCGCGGTGATCTCTTTGCTCAATTTGGTGAACAGGGCCCCGCGCTTGGCGTCTTCCGCGCCTTTTTTATGCTTGATCTTCGCCCATTTTGAATGTCCTGACATTACAAAAACCTCCACTTGGTTTGCGTTGTTTTCTAAATTAAGCAGGTCGTAAGCCGAGTTTTGTTCTCCTGTGACGGAGGATGGCCATTCGACTAACACCGCGCCTGTTGGCGCGGCATCTGGCAGCCTACCCGAGGATGGTAACGGGCCGGATAAAGCCCTCTCCCCCTATTTGGCATTGCTCCATGCAGAGATTGCTCGTTTCACTCCCACTGAAGGGATTCGTCACTGTAGCTCTGATCCTCATCCGCCTTGCGGCGAACGGTTCCGCATTACCGGAATGCATTATCCTTTGGAGCTCGGACTTTCCTCCCCGACGCCTGCGGCATCAGGGCGGCCATCTTGACCTGCTATAGCTTGACGGGACAGCTTGTCCGCTTCCTTGTTCTTTTCCCGGCGGACATGTTCCAGCTTGAAATGCCTGAAACCCGTCGATAAATGTTTGACCTGTTCAAAGAGCGGCTTTAGCCCCTCATGCTTGACCGCGTACCGGCCTGCCACCTGCCGGTGCATCAATTCGCTGTCGGTCCTGGCCAGCACCTCATCGGCCTTTAAGATCAGGGCCTCCTGCAAAGCGTAAATAAGGGCCGTGTATTCGGCGATATTATTGGTGGCCTGGCCTATGGGTTTGGAAATTTCCCTGATGACCTTGCCGTCCTGCATGATGACGATGCCGATCCCCGCCGGGCCGGGATTCCCCGAACATGCCCCGTCGGTAAAGATCTCCAGCTTCTTCATAGCTCATCGGCCAGGTACAGGATGCGCGCACACATGTCACAGCAGATCATCTGGTCGTACATCTTGATCTGGTTCATCAGCTGGTCGGTGACATGCATATGGCAGCCGCTGCAGGTGTGGTCTTTGACCTCGACCAGCCCCAATCCTTCCTTGTTCTGCAGGATGCGCTCGTAACGGCCCAACAGGTCGGGCCGGACGTCCGGTGTGATGCGCGAACGCTGGCTTTCCTTGACCTTGAGCTGGTCGGCCATCACCGCCACCGCGTCCTCGACCTCTTTCTTCTTCGCCGCGAAATCTTTTTCGTATTGCGCGACCGTGGCGCGCTCGGCCTCCACCGCTTTGCGCGCGGCCTCGACCTCGTCGAAACCCATCAGGATCTTTTCCTCGATGACGGACTTGTCGGCCTTGTACCCTTCGATCTCCATCAGCCGCGCCTGGTATTCCTTGTTGGTCTTCAACAGCGACAGCGACGAGTCCGCCTTGGCGATGGCCGTTTCCTGGGCCTTGAGGTCATTGTCCAGGTCTTTCTGGACGACCTGTATGCTTTTGAGCTTGTCTTCCAGTTGTTTGAGCGTCGATTTTTTTGCTTCGAACTGTGCCTTTAACTGTTCGATCTCCTTCGGACGGTCGCGCAGGGCGGTCTTGAGCGCATAAACATCCACGTCCATGGCTTGCAATTCCACGAGCTTGCGCAACTGGTCCTTCAACGATGTCGTCGATGTCATAGGCATTGGAAAATGGACTCAGTAGGACTTGAACCTACGGCCTTCGCCATGTGAGGGCGACGCTCTAACCAGCTGAGCTATGAGTCCCTATATATCTGGGCCCACCAGGACTCGAACCTGGGACCAAGGGATTATGAGTCCCCTGCTCTAACCGACTGAGCTATGGGCCCGTCGTTCGTAGGCCTAAAGAAGGTTAAATATTAACATAATACGGGATTTTAAGGTAGTAAAATCTTAGGCGGGGACGGGGCCAGATCGCGCCTGGGCGGGCGTTTCCTTGATGCCTAAAAACAAGCGAAGATCGGGCATGGGCTGGATGTTGATGATGACCGGCACAAAGCCGGGGGCGTTCTGTAATTGGCGGAGCAGGCCCTGGTCCATCCGGAATTTGATCTGTTGGCCGTCATTCTGTACCTGCAGACCGACTTTGTCCGCATTGAAATCGATACCGCCCTTGGCCAGCTGGGCCGCGTCAGCCCCCGTATTGAGCGCCTCGACAAAACTTTCCAAATTTAAAACTTTAAAATTCTGATATGAGTCGCCTTCGGTCACCGGCCGGCCGGCCTTGTCCTTCAGGTGAGATCTCTGCCCCTGGACAATGTCCCTGACCAGGGCCCTGGCCCGGTGCAGTTCATCCAGTTCGAACGGGATCCCCAGATTATAAACAATATCATTCTCGGTATTGACCTCGGCTTTGGGGTTGACGGCCTCCCGGATGCTTTCCAGGGGAATGTTCTTATGCCTGAAGAACGCATTAAAATAATCCGCGATCACTTTTTTCTCATCATCCGTTAAGGCCCTCTGCTTGCCGCTATCGGCCTTGGTGAGCAGGAAAGAGCTCTCAATGCCGGCATATCTGGTAAAGATGGGAGATGTCGCGATGTTGACATTGAATTTCTCGCTCAAGATCCTCGCCAGCGAGTATAAAAGACCGTAGCGGTCCGGCCCTTCGATCTCCAGAACGCTTAACCAATTCTTGTCAAATTCAATGTTGGCGGCGAATGAGACCTCCGTCTTCCCCCCGCTTTCATTCCTTAACTGCCCGAAATAGGTCACCGGACCCTGGTCCAGCAACATATCGACGTCGATCTTGTTCTCCAGCACCAGTTCGATCAAGACCGGTAAAAGGTCTTCCCAACGGTCTATTTTCTCCGGCAAGCCTTCAACCTTGATGTGCCTCTTGACCCTCTCCCACATCTGTGCCGCTTCCATCTTATGCATAAAATAACCCTGGAATTGATCAACAACGCTTGCCCTGACCGTATGGACCTGGGCATTTAAAATATTGATCCCCACCGCGCTCAAGACCCCGAAAATCTTATATAAGATCCCATGCTCATCTTTGGACTTAAACACCACCATGTCCAAAAGGACCCCATACCCCGTGCGTGTCCCGGAAACTATTGTCTGAACTTTTCTTTTGGCCTGATCGGATCCGGAAACCAGCATAAAACTTACAAGTTGTTTAGCCAAAGTATGGCTGTCCAGGTCCTGCAGGTAAGACAAGGGAAACAGCCCTGCGTACTCATCGAACAGGGCATCGAATTCCTGCTGGTTGTTGATCTTATTGGCCAGTTCATCTGCGTCTGCCGGAAGAAGGCCCGCACTCATGACCTGATGGACCATGTCCCTTCTCAGCGCCGGCGTTCTCAGGCCGTCCAGGTAGGCCCTGTTTTCATCCCTTGCGCTTTCCTGCCATTGGGCTTTCGTCTGTGACTGGCCGCGCCGGCCCTTGCCAAAATACTCCGACATTTGCTGGTTGATGACCTGGACCGTCGGGAAATCCCGGTGGTCAAAAAACGAGAGCCCCTTGGCCGGATCAAGGGCCGACCCATCGGCAAATGTCAACAGGTAGAACACATTCCAAAGATCGGCATCCAGTTTTTTCCCGCCGGAATCCAAAAGGTCCAATAAAGCCTGGTGAAAGAGCAGCCCGCGGATCTTTCCCGCGCGGGTGGTAAGCTCCTGATGATACCAGACCAGCCACCCTATTTCCGGACCAAAATTCTTGGCCGTTCTTAAGCGGGCAAGCACCTCGGGGACCAGCTCATTGGCCCCGCCTATCGGATGGGGCAGGTCAAAGCGTTCGTATCCTTCCTCTTTATGGGCGTCATGCAAAAGCACCGCCAATCTCAAGATCAACCGGAATTTTGAGTTCTCCGCTTTCATATATTGATCAATGAGGCTTTTCACGCGGGCCAGGTCCTCCTGCTTGTCCGCTTTGACCGATCCCGCGTACTCCGGCGAATCGACATGCTCCAGGACATATAAAAGATACAACGTGTGCCTGGTCGTCGTAAACCGGTGCGGGCCGCCCGGAAAATGGTTGTCCAGCTCCGCCAAAGAAGGCATGACCCAGGCCAAAACCCCGGCTTCCTGCATTTGGACCAAAATATCGCTGACATCCCCTTTGGCGTTCAAGATTTCCTCGAATATCCGCGCGATGCGCTGGCGCTGGTCCTGGTCAATGCGCTTAGCCGACTGTTTCATGGCCTCCAGGATCTTGAAACCAATGGGGGCATTTTTTTCCAGGGACCACCGGAAAACTTCAAATATTTTGACCGGGTCTTTTCCAAAAAGGGACCGTAGCCCTGGCAGGTCTAGACGGGAATCGATCTCCAGCGCGTCTTCCTCCGCGCCGGCGTGCTCGAACAGGAAGCCCTTTTGTGGATGCAGATAGTACCCCTGGCGCAGATCGTTCAATAAGAAATCTCCGCTCTTATCCAGTGCCGTCACCTGCGTTCTGGATTCCTCCACCTTATTCGCGATCTCCAGGAACACCCTTGTCAATATCTGGTAAACGGCCGATGTGCGCTGATAATACTTAAGGATATATTCGTACCACATCCTGGCGATCTCTTCTTGTTGCCTTTTGAGTTCCTCCTCGGACCTTGGGCTTGGCAATCCCAGAGGGAACAATACCTTCTTAAGAATGTTTTCTTGTTTGAGGTTTAAATGACCGCGCCCGGAGACGGGACTGGGATGCAATTGCTCTCCGGACCGGATGCCATTCTTATCCAGAGCGCCATTTAACGCAAACAGGCCTTGAAACGAACTTTTCAAGACGCCCGATTCATCCAGACCGATCAATCCTTTTGATACCAAGAACTCCGCCATGCTGTCGGCTTCCTGTTCCGTTATTCCCGCCTGTGTCAATCCTTCGGCCCCCAGGCCTTTAAGGACCTCTTTTAAGAGGGAAACCATTTTTATGCCGCCCATCTGGTCATCGAAAGGAAAAATGATATTTTGATTGAACCAGAAGGCCCGCGGCACGCTCGGATCAGGGGAATCGTTCATTTCCATGAAAACTTTGTCCAATACCGGCCTTAACGCGGCCTTGGCCGCCTCCGACCATTGAATACCCGCTGCCATTGCGGCGTCATCGCGCCCTGGTTCGGATAGTGGCAGGAGCATAAGGGTTATATTATCGTCGTTGTTCTTTTCTTTTTTATGTTCAAGGATGGTCTTGGCGTTATTGCCATTAAAGACCTGGCCAGCCACCCAGCTGACCGCTTCCCGGGAATCATTGTTGAATATGATGCCGTCCGTCGCCAAACCGACGGTGCGGACATCGCCCAATTCGATACTGCCGACATAGGGCAACTTGGATATGATCCTCCCGAAATCCCGGTTGCCCAGCGCCCGGGGCACCTTGATGCTCTTGCGGCCGTTCTCGATAAAAATACCGGCCTGCTCGATCATTCCTTCTTCCTTGCGGAGGAAAAGACCCTGGATGCGTTTAACTTCGGGGTTATTGTCAAAATCTTCCAGATTATGCGTGGGAGGCATGAACATACTCCCATCTTTCTTGACAAAAAAGACGGGAGAATCGCCCACAATGGCATAATAGGCTTTTTGGTCTTCCCGCGAAACATAGACCATGCTCAACGTGGTCCCCGAGATCCGTTCACTGGTCAGGGCGGCCATGTTCGAAACGGTCATTCTCAATGCATGTTCCGCATAACCTTTGGCTTCGACCAGGTTCTTCTTAAAACTTTCCACCAGGGCGTTCTTGACCTGGTCGACGATCTCCTGCCCGCTGTCCCCGTTGCGGCTGTGGCCGTCCATCACCGCCAGCAATTGTCCGCGGCCATTAGGGACCTCCGGGACATCGACTGGTTCACTCAAGTACCTGTCTTCCTGCATGTTCCTTGCCCCGGCATCCTGCGCCACATCGGTTTGCGCCAGCATGGCGGAATCCGCCTGAGGCAAAAGCGGAGCAATATCAAATATCACTTCAGGGCCCTGCACCCTCTTCTCCCGTAAAGTACTTACATCCACTGCCCTGAAATTTTCCAATAAAGATATGAACCATCCCAATTGCCCCTCTTCCTGCCCCAGCAAAGTCTTCACCCGGTCGGCATCCTTTCCTATGTTGACAAAGATGGCATTCAAAACATTGGGCAGGTCCGGATAAGATCTTATTTTGTTTCCCCGGTCATCGAAGTAGTAGCGCTGGATGATGGTCATCAGCATCTTTTTGAGGAAGGGGTTCTTTGACCTTACAGATTCTTCATTGATCCTATCCACGACTTTTGTGATGCTGTCAAATGCCTGTTTCGCCGCAGGCCCCTCCTCTTCCCCGTCTTTGAGGGCCGCCACTTCTTCTTTGATCCGTAGCAGGTCGTCGATCAATGTGCCCACGTATTCCTTGAATTCACCAGTCTCATCGGCGCCAACATTATTAGGAATGACCGCAAAAAAGTTGGCGCTGGAGATCAAGGATGTCAATACAATGTCCGCCTGGTCAAATGCGCTTAATTTCAGCTCGCGGACGAACCGCACAAAATTGGGATGGGACTTATTATACAGCGCCTTGCCCGTTCTATCGTCCGGATCAACATATTCCGCCCCAGGCCATTGCGCCCTGATCAGGGATTTTCTGGCTTCCGGTGTGGCGTCGGATATATACCTATATCCCTGCAATTCCAATTCCCTCAATATTTCATTCCTTAAAGCCCTTCCCCGTCCAGGATATTGTCCCGCTCCTTCCTTGTTAAAATCAGGAAAAAGGTTCCCAAAATAAACCACTTTACGTGTGTCAAAGATCATTAATGAAATCTCAAACTCATCCCCGGACATTTTCTTTCCATTGAGCATCAACTCAACCTTTACGATCCTTGCGCCCTTCTTTTCCAACTTCTTTTTCTGCTGTGGATCTATACGGATGGAATAGCCCTGTTCTTGCATCTGCTCCCATGTTACCGTTGCCGCCATGGCCGCGTCCTGCTGTGGCCGGACATCCACGGTGACCCGGGAGACTCTGGGGGATACCGCCATTACATCCGGATGGTCGACGGCCAATTGGGCCAGGTCACGAAAGACCGGATCGACATGGATAAGCTCGGCCCCGCCGGAGAAATATTTGCGCGGGATGACCTGGCGGGTGATCGGGTCCTGCTCTTCTTTAATATAGTTATAAACACCTTTCTTAAAGGCCTGCAGGTACTGCTCATAAATGGACCCGATGGCCTCGGGATCATCGTGGCCTATGCCCGCGGTCTTGTTCTTGTCGGCATACACCTGGGCGAGGATACTGTCCCTGATCTTTTTCTTGTACCACACCGCCAAAATGAGCGAGCTGTAGACCTGGCGCAGCTGCGCGAAATTACGGGAGGTATTGATCTCTTTGGTCAACTGCGGAATGACGATCTCCCGGACGATCTGGGAACCGATCTTATTGGCCGCCTTGCCGGGAGCGGCGTCGGTATTTTTCTTCAAGGCCAGGTAGTCTTCTTCCAGCATGACCTTCAATGTGCCCTCGACCACATACGCGGTACCCGAGGCGGCATTCTCGTACACCACGGCCTTGTCAGGGACGATCCACACTTTGTTGAAGGTATTGACCGGGACCTCGGTGGTGCCGAATTTCTTGCCGGCTTCTTCATAGACCCGCTTCCAGAATTTCTTGCCGGTCTCATCTTCGGGGTAGATCAGGCTGGCGGTGATCTGCTTGAGGATATAATCCTCGGCCAGCAGATTGCGGCCCATTTCGGTGGTACCGAAGCTTTCCGGGATGATGCGGTCTTTTTCGTAAGGGGAAAGGTTGACCCACAGGTCTTTTTCGGGGACGGTCAGGGACGCCAGGAAATACTTGATGAGCTTGTTGGATTCGTCTTTCAGGCCCTCGCCGTCCAGGGCGCTGTCGCCTTTATCGAGGATGAAATCAAAACGGAACGGGGCCTCCGGATGGACTTTGATCCCTTTGAGCATGGGCGGGGTGAATTCCGGGCTCAAACGCAGCAGGGTGCCGGGCTTAGGCAAAACCAGTTCATCCGCCCTGACAGGCATGGCCCCGGCGGTATTAATTAAGAATAGGATGCTTATGAGGATTGATAATGGGGTTCTCATATCATATAAAGTTTATAATATGTGGGGACAAAAACAAGGGATAGGAAAGCTATTTAGGAAAGCGCTTTCAGGAGGGTTTTGACGTCGATCTGGCCGGAAGCGGTGGGCTTGTCCAGGAAGGTGTATACCCAGCGGCTGCCTACGGCAGGCAAAAGCAAGCGCGATAACGCCCCCCACTGCCCCATGCACATGGTGGCCAGCGCATGATGGCGGTTGTGGTGGGTAAACTCGGCCATGCGGGTAAAGTCCTGGGGCGAATTGGCTTTGGCCGCTATTTTGACCATGTCGGCGCGGCTGCTCAAGGCTTTTTTAAGGACCTGATTCAGGTGCGCCGGAGTGCGGTTGAAATCATGCGCAGACACGATCACTTTTTTGCGGCGGCTGCGCGCCATGGTAATGGTTTTGGCCCGCAGGGGCGATGAAAGCTCGATGTCCACCCAATCGGCCAGGGGAATGAGCGCCTGCAGCAACTCCCATTTTTTACTTTCGGGCATCACTTTGACCGCGCCTTCTTTTTTCTGGCTGCGCACGGTCAGGATCAAAGGAATGCCCAGCTTGCGGCGGGCCTGGAACTGGCGGCGGGCATGCTCCACCCCGGACTTTTTGAATAAGTCCACGCGCAGTTCCAAAAAGCCAACGCCCAGCTTTTTTAACTGGGCGTTGGTCTCTCGGTCAGTGATGACTAAAACAACTTTTGGTCCCATTTAGATGATCACTTCACCCTCTTTGGCCGCCATGTCCAAAAACGACTTGATGCGGCGGGAGCGTGTGGGATGGCGCAGCTTCCTCAAGGCCTTGGATTCGATCTGGCGCACGCGTTCGCGGGTGACGTTGAACTCCGCGCCCACTTCTTCCAGGGTGCGGCTGGTGCCGTCGACGATACCGAAACGCAGTTCCAATATCTTGCGCTCGCGGTCATCCAAAGTCTGAAGGACAGAGGTGATCTCGTCCTTGAGCATGGAATGCAGCGTGGCGTTGGCCGGTGAAACCGCCTTTTTGTCCTCGATGAAGTCGCCAAAATGCGTGTCGCCTTCGTCGCCGATGGGCGTCTGCAAGGAGATCGGCACCTGGGAGATCTTGAGGATCTCTTTGACCTTGGACACCGGCATCCTCATCTCATTGGCGATCTCGCGGGCCGCGGGTTCACGGCCGTATTCCTGCACGAACACGCGCGAGACGCGGATGATCTTGTTGATGGTCTCGGTCATGTGCACCGGGATACGGATGGTGCGCGCCTGGTCCGCGATCGAACGGGTGATGGCCTGGCGAATCCACCATGTGGCGTAGGTTGAGAATTTATAACCGCGCTTGTACTCGAATTTCTCGACGGCGCGGATCAAACCCATATTGCCTTCCTGGATAAGGTCCAGGAACGACAAACCGCGGTTGATGTATTTCTTGGCGATGGACACGACCAGGCGCAGGTTGGCCTCGACCAAAAGCTTCTTGGCCTTGTTGAAACGCGATTGGCGGGTCTTGATCTCGCGGATCTGGTTCTTGACCCGCAGGATGGGCTCGCCCAATTCTTTGAGCAAAGCCAGCCTGCGCTTCTTCAACTCCGCCCCATTGGCGGGTTTGCGCTTGCCATTGAGCTGGCGTTCGATGCGGTCGATCTGGTCCAGGATCTCCTGGATCTTGATGACGATGTCCTCATTGACCGTCGAGGTCAGCTTGAACTCGGCGATGGACTTGGCGGAAATGTCCGACCCCACGCGTGTGTGGCGCACGTGCTCGAGGATCTTGGCCAGGTCTTTGATCAGGCGGCCGCGGCGCTCCAATTCATCCTTGATCACGTCCTCGGCATTGATCTCTTCCTTGAGGACTTGGTTGATGATGGAAATGGCCTCTTTGCGCGCGAAATAGGTCTTGAACAAACTTTCGGCGAACTTGATCTCGGCCTCTTCGATGCGCTTGGCCAGATTGATCTCTTCCTCGCGGGTCAATAAGGGAATGGACCCCATCTGCTTGAGGTACATCTTGACCGGGTCATCGAGCGGGATGAACTTGTCGGAATAGACGTCGTCTTCCTTGCTCTCCTCGCGCAAACGGCGGACCTGCTGCTCGCGGCTTTCCTCGTTGGCGGTCTCTTCCATCAAAGACACGTCCTCCTCGGAATCCACGACCTTGATCTCCTTGCCGTCGAGGATGTCGAACACCTGGTCTATGTCCTCGGAAGAGTCGATGGCGTCGGAGAGGGTCTCATTGACCTCTTCATAGGTCAAAAACCCTTTCTTCTTGCCCAACAACACCAACTTGTCGAGATCTTCCTGGAATTCTTTTTCTTTCGCTGGTTCTCTCATATTACCTCTTGATCTGTTTGATGATCCGGTTGACCGACTCGAGGTCACCGGACCGTTTGTGTTCTTCCAGTTCCGCTTTTAAGACTTTTCCCTTCAATTTCGATACGCAATCCTTGAACGCGACGGCTTTGTCGCCCAGCCACGCTTCGTCCTGGCTCAATAACTTGCTCACCAGGGCCTGGGCCGGCGGATGGTCGTTGAGCACCGCCAGAAAAGCGGCAGGCGACCATTCCTCATGTCCGCTGAATTCCCACAACTGGCGGATGATGTCCCGCATGAACCCGGCGGAAAAATCCTCCAGGATCAAAGTTTCACGGGCCTGCCCCACCCACTGCGGGTCGGAGAGGAACAGGGCCAGCAATATTTCCTCGGCACGGTTAAAGCTGCCCGGCAGCCTCATTGTCTGCGGGGCCGGCTTCAAAGAAAGTTGTGGACGCGTTTTGTCGTCCGACAGCTTGCCAAGCACCTCGAGCGGTATCTTGAATTTCTCGGACAGCGCCCGGGTCAGTTCAAATTTCGCCACCTCGTCCCTGGTGCGGCTGATCGTCGCCATCATCTGCTGGCAAATTTTCGAGCGCCCTTCGATGGTGGTATCGCCGAATTGGGCGGTCAGCCAGCCAAGCTTGAAATCGAACAGGCTCTGGGCGTCCTCCAGCCGGCGGCGGAAATCATCGATGCCGTATGCGCGAATGAATGAATCCGGGTCCTTGCCCGCGCTTAAAGTGACCACGCGGACGTTCATGCCTTCCTCGACCAACAGGTCCAGACTACGAATGATCGCGTTCTGTCCTGCCGGGTCCGTATCAAAGAGCATCACCACGTTCGGAGTGTAGCGGCGGATCAAGCGTATCTGCTCGACGGTCAACGCCGTCCCTTGCGATGCCGCGATATTTTCCACTCCGTGGACAAAGGGCATGATCATGTCCATGTACCCTTCGACCACAATGGCCTGGTCCATCTTCCCCACCGCGGTTTTGGTCAAGTTGAGGCCGAACAAATGCCGGCCTTTGGTGTACACCGGGGTCTCCGGGGAGTTGATGTATTTCGCCCCTTCCTCATTGGCCATGGCGCGCGCGCCGAAGGCAACGGGACGGGATTGAATATCAAAGATCGGAAAAATGATCCGGTTACGGAACCGGTCGTAAAAGCCGTCTTTCTTCTCGCGGGCGATGGCCAGCCCCGCCTGCTCCATCAGCTGCTCGCTGATGCCCTTCTTATTTAGAAATTTCTTCAGGCCGTCCCACTCGTCCGCCGCGAACCCGATCTGGAACTTGCGCACGGTTTCCAGGTTGACCCCGCGGCCTTTAAGGTATTCCCGCGCGGCCTCAGCGGCTTTGTCCCGGCTGGTCAATAACAGCTCGTGGAAATATCCCGCGGCCAGCTCATTGATCTTATAGATCTCATCGCGCAGTTTGCGCGACGGGCTGTCCACCTCGCCGCCGTCCTCGGGGATGGTGACCCCGCACTGCTCGGCCAAAAGCCGCACCGCCTGCGGGAATTCCAGATGTTCCTGGCGCATGACAAAGGCCACGACATTCCCGCCGACACCGCACCCGAAGCAATGGAAGATCTGCTTGTCCGGATTGACGGAGAACGATGGCGACTTCTCATGATGGAATGGACAAAGAGCTTTAAAATTACGCCCGGCTTTTTTCAGCTGGACATAGCGGCCTATGACCGCGACGATATCCGAACGGTCGATGACCGCGTTTATGATCTCATTGGGAATGAGTCCCATGCTGCCCGCTGACCACCGTGAAAATATCCGGATTTAGTATTTCGCCCTCGAATAACTTCTGGACGAAATTGTAGAACAGGAACATGTACGTATTCGGCGCGGCCTTCGCGGTGACCTTGTACCCATAGGAAGACAATGTCTCCCGCTGGATAGGCTCGCGATTGACGAGCAAAAGCCCGAAGATCACCAGACTGCTTAAAAAGATCGCCCGCCCCGCCCCCAACAGCCCGGCGGCGTATTTATCAAAACCCTGATGGGTGGTCTCCACCTTGAACAGCATCAGGATGGCATCCCGCACGAATTTAAAGACGGCCGTCACGGCCACGATCAAGCCGGCAAAGATCAAAAACTGCCAGCTTTCCTCGGGCAGCGTCGTTTTCTTCGCCGCCAAAGCAGCCAGATACGCGTAATAATGCAGGCTGACGAACAGCGCGCAAACGAGCCCTAGAAATTTGAAAACCTCTGTGACGAAGCCGTTTTTGACGCTGATAAAAACGACCCGCACAGACAAAATAACCAGACTCACATCAACCCAGTTGATGCTCTTAAAGAATTGTGTCAACATATTGATTTTGATTGACTTACGAGCAAGTATAACATGCGTTTATGGGAGTGTCAAGGAAGCGCTTGCCTGTGGCCGGACATTCAGGTGAGGCCTTAAGTCCATGTTCGCCAGCAGGTTACAATATACGGCCCTTCGACGGAAAAATAAATTATATGGCCATGGCCGCGGGCTGGGTCTGGGAAGATGCCGGCTGCGGCTGGGCACCGTTCTGGCCGAAGCGGACCGACACAATGCGTGAAACCCCACGCTCCGGCATGGTCACACCGTAGAGAATATCGGCGTTCTCCATAGTCCTTTTATTGTGGGTGATGACCACAAACTGGGCGATCTTGGCGAATTCCTTGAGCAAATTGGCGAAACGGCCGACATTGCTCTCATCCAGCGCCGCGTCGATCTCATCGAGCACGCAGAATGGGCTGGGATTGACCTTGAACACGCCGAAGATGAGCGCGATGGCGGTGAGGGTCTTTTCCCCGCCGGAAAGCAGCGAGATGCTCTGCAGTTTCTTGCCCGGCGGCCGGGCGATGATGTCGATGCCGCTTTCCAGGGCATTCTCCGGGTCCAGCAGGACCAGCTCGGCGTCCCCGCCGCCGAAGAGCATGCGGAAATAGATGCGGAACTCTTCGCTGACCTTGGCAAAAGTCTCGGTGAACATCTGGCGGGTGGTGCGGTTGATCTTCTGGATGGTCTGCATCAGGGATTCGCGCGCCGTGAGCAGGTCGCTTTGCTGCTTGGTCAGGAACTCGAAGCGCTGTTTCAATTCCTCGAACTCTTCGATGGCAACCAGATTGACCGCGCCATAGGCCTCACAGCGTTTCTTCAATTTCTCGATCTCGATGGCGAGTTCTTCATAGTTGACTTCCGGTTGCTGGGCGCCTTCCACTGCGGGTTCCGCGGAAGGTAAATTATCCAGGTCGATCCTATAGGCCTGCACCAGGCGCTCTTTGAGCGAACGCTGGTTAAAGGTGATCTCCTGCTGGCGCATGTCGAAATTGTGGCGCTGGGTCTTGATGGCGATGATCTCGTCCTCGACGGCGCGGGCCTGGTGGCGCAGGCTCCCTAAGCGCGCGGCCATTTCGGTTTTCTGGGCGGTCTGTTCGTTCAATTGCCCTTCCAATTCCTTGCCCGATGTCCTCAATTGCGCGATCAAAGCGGTCAACCGGGCGGCATCTTCATTGATGGCCGCTTTTTTGGCCTGCGATTCGGAAACTTCCTGGTCGAAACGGGCCACATCGGCCAGGTCGCGGTCCAGGCCCTGAGTGTAGACGGATAGGTTTTCTTCGAGGCCCTTTTGCTTGCCGGCTGCGGCCTGGAGTTCGGCTTCCAGCTGAACAATAGCGACGTTGAATCCTTCGCGCTCTTTATTTTTAAAGGCGATGGCATCCTGCTTGGCCTTGATGTCCTGCTCACAACGGCGGATCTGGCCGGCGATGCCGTTGAGGTTCTCGGCCACCTGGTTCTCCTGCACCTTTAATTCAGCCAACTCGGTTTCCACCTGGGCGGATTCGACGCTGATCAGGTCCAGTTCACCGGCGATCTTACCGGTTTCAAGTTCAATGTCATTTTTCTGCGCCTCGAGGACGGACAATTTCTTTTCCAGTTCCTGGATACGTTTCAAAACGGATTCGACCGCTTGCTGGCGGGCCTGCACATCGCGGCTGATGGCGGTTTTTTGCTCGATGCTTGTCCCTAAGCGAGCCTCAATATCGGCGATCTGCTCGTCCTTGTGGGCCAGGCCCAGTTCGATATATTTGGTTTCGTAGGTCACCTCAAAGTTCCCGCCGGCTTCACGGATATCTTTGATCTTGCCGACGATGCCGGTCTGTTTTTCCGAGGGACGCGTGGCGCTGATGAATTTGCCTTCGACCACCGGTGCATTGATGCTTTGGTACTGCATCTGGAATATTTTGGTCTTCTCCAGTTCGTCGATGGCATTGTCCTGGGCGGCCAACTGCGCCTGGACCTGTTCCAATCCCCGGCGCTGGGCGTTGAGGTCTTCCCACGCGGCCTGCACCTCGGCATTGACCGCGGCGATGGCGGCGGTGATGGATTCGCATTTCTGGTAGACCTGGGTCTTCTCGCCGGCGATCTTGCTGTTGTCCTGCTCCAGGCGGGTGCGGCGGGCCAAAAGCTCCATGTTGCGCTTCATATATTCGGTCATCTGGTTCTTGAGCTTGACTTCCTGGCCGTTGAGGGCAAATTGCTCGTCGGAATAGGTCTGGATGGATTTCTGGGCCGCGTCGATAAAATGCACCAGCACGCCCAGTTCATCGCGTTTGTGCTGCAGGCGGGACTTGACTTCCGTCAAAGAACCGCTGAAGGCGGCCAAAACAGCTTTGATCTCCTCGATCTTGCTTTGGTTGGCTTTGCAGCGCGCCAGGGCCTCGCTTTTGTCCTGTTCCAGGCGGGCACAGGCGGTGTCGATGCCCTCCAGCCGCTCGTCATTGAAGGCGATCTGGCGGGTGTTGATGTCGATATCATTTTCCAAACGCATGTGTTTGGATCTAAGCGCGTTGATCTGCTCGTCAAGCTCCTCGATCAAACCGCTTTCATGCTCCAGGCGATTATTGGCTTCTTCCAGTTGCGCCGTCAATTCGGCTTCCCTGGCCTGTGAACCGGCGCTTTCCTGCGCGAGCGCGGCGAGGTCCTGCTCGAATTTACTCATCTGGTATTGCGCCATGACCAGTTCAAAGCCTTTGAGCTGTTCGAATTCTTCCTTATAACGCTGGGCTTTCTTGGCCTGGCGCTCGATACTGCCGATCTGGCGCTTGACCTCAACGACGATGTCGTTGATGCGCAGTAAATTGTCTTCGGTTTCCTTGAGTTTGCTTAAGGCCTCCCTTTTCTTGGCCTTGTATTTGGTGATGCCGGCGGCCTCATCGAAGATCTGGCGGCGGTCATCCGGTTTGGCGGAAACGACCAAATCGACCTTGCCCTGCTGGATAAGCGAATAGGCCTCGGCCCCGACGCCGGTACCCAAAAACAGTTCCACAACGTCTTTGAGGCGGCAAACATTCTTATTGAGAAGGTATTCGCTTTCCCCGGAGCGGAACAGCCGCCGGGTGACGGTGACTTCGTCGTAAGCTATGGGAAGGACTTTACTTTCATTCGAGAATGTGACGCTGACCTCGGCAAAACCCAGGGCCGGGCGCTTGTCCGTGCCGTTGAAGATGACATCCATCATCTCCCCGCCGCGCAGGTCCTTGGCGCTTTGCTCGCCGAGCACCCAGCGGATGGCGTCGAACACATTGCTTTTGCCGCAACCGTTGGGGCCTACGATGGAGGTGATGCCGGGCTGGAACTCGAGGGTGGTTTTCTCGGCGAAGGACTTAAAACCGAACATTTCCAGGCGTTTGAAGTACATATTATCAATTTATAAGAATTCGACGGGAAGTCAACGGAGAACTAAACTTTTTTGACCTGCTCGTCCTCGCGTAATCCCAGCAGCACGGGCAGGTTGGTGACCGGGATCATTTTCTGGATCTCAAAATTCAAGCCGTCAAAACCCTCGCGCTTAATGCGCTCGATCATGGCCGGATCGAATTGCATCTGCACGCCCTTGCCTTCACGGTTTAACTGCAGGTTGGCGGCGTTGAGGTCGATACCGCCCTTGGCGAGCTGGGCCTGGTCTTTGCCCTTGCTTTCGATGGCGGTCAGCAATTGGGCCAGGAACGGTGTTTTGGGAGATATGGACTGTAAAGACCTTGTGCGTTTCGCATCGATCCTGCCGGCCATAATACCCAGCAATGTTGGATCAACGGCTATAGTCGGATGGTTGCGGTAAAAATCAATGGCTGTATTGATGTCTGCTGAAGATATGCTGGAACCTCCCTGTAAACGCTTTACGAAGTCAGAAATAAAATCGCTGCCATTTGCTGCCATCGCGGCGTCGGTAGATCTGGCTTTTGCCGCCATGTACTTGCGGATGGTCGCCTGCGCGGCGGGAGAAAGGCCGGATTGGGGAAGCTCATCGAGACTTCTGGCCCCCGTCAGGAACGGAAGCACTTTCTTATCGGCCACAAGTTTACCCAGCTGCACGCCCCACTGGTCAAAAGAAAAAATGTTCCAGATGACCCCTTCCACGAAGATCTGGTGTTCATATAAGGCGATCAGATTGCCCAGTGTCCTGGGCGTCATTTTGTCGATGAGGATCGAGGTGGTGGGTTTATTGCCGGTGAAGGTCTGCTGGGCGGCGTGCCAGTCCAGGTCCTGTCCGGCGTATTTAGGGTCATTCTCGAGGGCGGCCCTCACTTCTTCCGTGCTTGCGCCAAATGCCAGGGCCTCGGTCTGGGCCACAAAATTGGCGAAGAATTTATCGTGATGTCCCGGCAAAGGATTATGGGAACTCATGATACCGATGAAATCCGCCGGGACCAGCCGTGTGCCCTGGTGGATAAGTTGGTAGAAAGAATGCTGGCCGTCGGTGCCTGCCGCGCCCCACGTAATAAGGCCGGTGCGGTAACCCACGGGCCGGCCGTCGCGGCCAACGCTTTTGCCATTGCTTTCCATAAAAAATTGCTGGGCGAAGGCGGGGAATAAACTCAAATACTGGTCATAAGGCAGGATGGCAAAACTGTCCGCGCCAAGGAAATTGCCGTACCAGACGTTCAAAAGAGCCTTGAGAACGGGGATGTTCTGCCGGAACGCTCCTGTCCTGAAATGGTCATCCGCTTCCCGTCCGCCTTCGAGGAATTGCAGGAAATTATCAAAGCCGACGTAAGTGGCCAGGGACAAGCCGATCGCGGACCAGACCGAATAACGGCCGCCGACCCAATCCCAGAACTCGAACATGTTCTGCGGGTCGATGCCGAAATCGGCGACCAGCTTTTTTGCCGTTGAGACCGCGACGAAATGTTTTTTGATGACTTCCTGGTCGCCATTGTACGCTTTCAGGACCCAGTCTTTGAGCGTCTGCGCGTTCTGCATGGTTTCCTGGGTCGTGAAGGTCTTGGAAGCGATGATGACCAGGGTTTCTTCGGGGTCGAGTCTCTTCATCAGTTCCGCGGCGGCCGTGCCGTCGACATTGGAGAGGAAATACGCGTCCGGCCCGCCCTTGACTTTATAGGGCTTCAACGCTTCGACTGCCATCTTGGGACCAAGGTCGGAACCACCGATACCGACGTTGATGATGTTCTTGATGGTTTTGCCCGAAGCCCCTTTCCATTCGCCGGACTGGACCTTTTTGGTGAAGGCCTCCATTTTCTCAAGGACAGCGATCACCTCGGGCATGACATCTTTGCCGTCGGCCATAATGGGGCCGTTGGCCGCGACCAGTTTTCCGCCGGCATCGCGTTTGACATTGCGTAAAGCGACGTGGAGCACGGCGCGGTTTTCCGTCTCATTGATCTTGGCGCCGGTAAACATCTGTTCGATCGCGTCATTGAGGGAAGCATCCTGCGCCAGTCCGATCAGGGCCTGCAGGGTTTCTTCATCGATCAAATTCTTGGAGAAATCCACGTCCAGGTGTTCGTTCAAGGCCACGCTCAATTCCGTGGCGCGCTGGGGATCATTGGCGAACAGGCTCCTCAATCCGTATCTTTTCTTGCCGCCGAAGGCGAACTCCGCCAGCTTTTGCCAGCCCGGCGTTTGCGTGGGGTCGATCTTGGCAAGCATCGCCGCATCGGCGGGGGCCGTCAGGGCGGCGACAGCGGCACCGAGCGCGGTGGGTTTATCCACCTGCACGAACTCGATCTGGCTCGCGGTCCATACATCCCGGCCGTATTCACCCAGGTACTTTTGCACCCTCTCCTTATAGCCTGGGCTTTTCCAGAACGTGCTGCCGTCGATCAAAATGATGTACTTGCCGCGTTCCCGCAGGATGCGCCCGTCGGGATCGGAACGGCGCAGGCCGATGGCCAGCATCAGCGCGGCCAGTTGGGACGACCGGTCCATGACGTTTTGGAACACATCATAAATAATCTTCACTTCTTCGGCATTGCCCACCGAGGCAGGGTTGAGTCCCAGTTTTTCCGTGATCAACAGGCCGGCTTTGAGGTATTGGGCCTCCTGTGGATTTGTTCCAAAAGACAGGACCTGGTCCATGAACCGGACATCGACCGCCCCTGGCCGGTCCAGCTCCGCAATGGACTCTTCATCGGGAAAGATCTGTTTTGTTTTAAACAATTTCTTTAATTCCAGGCGGACCAGCTCCCCCAATCCTGCCCCCGTGATCATTTTTTCCAGGGGATTTTTACGGAATTGGGGGTCCAAAGATCCCCAATAAAGAAGATCGGTGGATGATTTTAATTCCCGGGGCAGGTCCAGGCGGCCGATCTCCGTATTGATAATTTCCCCGTCCGACAATAATGTCATGTTTAAACCGGTGCCGATAATTGCGGCGGCAACGGCCCCCGGCTCGGAAAGGTGCGTGGCGGTGGTATCATTCAACAGGGTGTTGACTTTGATAAAATCCAGGTTGTTGCGGTGTAATGCGTCCTGGACCAGGGCGACGATATTTTTTCCGGCAAAACCTTTCAGCGTCCAGCCTTTGATCCCCTCCGCGCCGCGGGCTATTTGCCCCTGGGCGACCCCTGTCTGCAATACAGGGAAGCCGAATGCCAGGGCGGTATTTAACTCCTGCGGCAGAACGATACCGGTCTTTCCGGCTTGCGCGATCAATGAACCGACCTGTTGCGCGACGATATCGAACAGTTCCGGGGCGGGTTTAAGCTTATCCTGTGCCGTCCATACACGGGATACGGAGCTCACTTCGCTGACCCGGCCGCCTTCGGCCTTGGCCAAAACCACCCGGAGATTCGATCCGCTGAAATCGACCCCGATAGAATAGCCGTCCGCGGGAATGCCTGTTCCCCGCAAAAATGTCCTGAACATGCCGGTACGCTCTCCCAGCGGTTTATCCAATTGCCCGCTGATCTGTGACATGAGCGAACGGGCGACATCCATCAAACCCTGTTGGCTGAAAGGCGTGAGCGACGCAGTCATGGCCGCGTCGCTGTTCACGGGGACGCCGACGCCGCTGACCTGCACGAAATTCCCGCTTGATGCGCCGGCCGGGAAAACGGCGACACGGTGCAAAACCTTGCCAGACTCAGCCAGCATGGCGAAATCCGCGCCGCCGGAGAAATACTTTTTCGGCTGGCGGTCTTTACCCTCATCTTCCTTGATATAGTTGAACACGCCTTTTTTATAGGCCTGCAGGTATCTCTGGAATATAGCTTCATTGGCGGAGGGGTCGTCCTGGTTGACGCCGACCTTCACTTTGCTTTTGTTCCCGTAAACCTGGGTGAGCAACGCGTCCTTGAGCGCGGTTTTGTACCAGCTGGCCAAGACCATGGAATAGAACATCTGGCGCAAAGGCGCGAAATTGGCGCCGGTATTGACTTCCCTTTCGATCTCGGGAAGGATGACCTCGCGGACGACGGCGCTAGCCGTCGCTCCGACGTTTTGCCCCGACTGTGTTGGGGCAGTCGGAGCTTCCTTATTCTTATTGAGCGCTACGTAGTCTTCCTCCAGCATGACCTTCAAATGCGCGCCCACCACATACGCCACATTGCCCCGCTCGAACACATCGGCCTTGTCGGCCACGATCCAGACCTTGTTGAAGGTATTGACGGGAATTTCGGCCGTGCCGTACATTTGCCGGGCTTTCGCGTAGACCTTGTCCCAGAATGTTTTGCCCAAGCCCCCTTCGGGATATATAAGGGAAGCGGTCAATTGCTTGAGGATATAGTCCTGCGCCAACATGTCCCGGCCCATGGTGGTTTCCCCCAGGGCAGGGGTGATCATGCGGTCTTTTTCATACGGGGAAAGGTTGACCCAGAGGTCTTTTTCCGGGACGGTCAAAGAGGCCAGGAAGTATTTAATGAGCTTGTCAGCTTCTTCTTTGAGCCTGATGTCATCGGTTTTCAAACCGCTGTTGCCGGTGTCGATGACGAAGTCGAATTGGAACGGGTTTTCGGGATGGACTTTAAGGCCTTTGATCAAAACCGGATCGAACGCCGGGCTCAAATTGACCATGGCCCCCGGTTCAGGAAGGGCCAAAGGCGCTTGCGCCCGGACTTTGGGCGGAAGAACGACGGAGGTCAATAAAAAGCTGATGGTCAGACAGGAACAGAGAAATCTACGGGGGAACATATAGGGAAAGGATAACATATCCCGGCAAAAAAGCAAATCGCGGGGGCTTATTTCAGGGGGATATCAATGTCCACATCGGCGTCATAATTGACGCCTTTGATGTTAAAGCCAAACAGCCGCATGAAATCTTCATTGTAACCGCTGACATCGGCGATCTGGTTGACATTGGCGCTGCCGACCATGGCCCATAATTTGCCGACCTCGCTTTGCACGTCAGCGCGCATTTCCAGGTCGTCGATGCGCACGCGGCCCGCCTCATCAACGGGGATCTCGGCTAAAGGACGGTTGTACAGCCGCTCATGGAACAAACGGCAGGCCTGCTGGATGCAGTTCTCGTGCAGGCCCTTGGCCTTCATCACTTTCATCAGGAGCACGAAATACAAAGGGATGAACGGGATGGCGGAGCTCGACTGGGTCACCAGGGCCTTGTTGACCGACACCAGCGCCCGGCCGCCCAGCTTCTTCATGCGTTCATCCAGTTTATGCGCGGTCGCTTCCAAATGGTCTTTGGCTGCCCCGATGGTGCCATTGCGGTAAACCGCGGTGGTCACCTCCGGGCCGATATAAGAATAAGCGACGACAAGGGACTTGGGCGCCAGCAAGTTCTCCTTTTGCAGGGCGTCGATCCAAAGTTCCCAGTCCTCCCCTCCCATGACCTTGACGGTGTGGGCCACTTCTTCCTCCGTGGCCCTTTCCAGGGTGACGCTGGTCACTTCATTTTTCTCAAAATCGATGCTTTTATTGGTGTAGGGCTTGTCTTTGGGTTTGAGGGTGGATCTATACAATTCGCCGGTCTTGGGGTCCACCCGGCGCGGGGAAGCCAGCGAATAGATGACACAATCCACCTGGCCTAAGTCTTTCTTGATCAGGTCGCAGACCTGGCGGCGCATGTCGTCGGAAAAGGCATCGCCATTGAGGCTTTTGGCGTATAAACCGGCTTTACGGGCGGCGGCATCGAAAGCCGTGGAATTGTACCATCCTGCCGTGGCCGTGCGCTTGCCGTTCTCAGCCGGTCGTTCAAAAAATACCCCGACCGTTGCCGCGCCGCAGCCGAAAGCCGCGGTGATGCGCGAAGCCAAGCCGTAGCCATTGGAAGCGCCCAACACCAGGACTTTTTTGGGGCCGCCGGCAATGAGGCCTTTGGATCTGATGTAATCGATCTGTTCCTGGACGTTCTGGGCGCAGCCGACGGGATGGGCGGTGGTACAGATGAAACCGCGGACTTTAGGCGTTACGATCATAGCTGCATAGTCTATCCTAAAGAAGTTTTCTTCGCAACAATAACTATGCCGGAGGTGGTCAAAACGAACCGTTTGCGGTCGGCATCAGCGTCGAAGCCGATCTTGGCGTGCGCCGGCACGTCCACGTCCTTGTCCACAATGGCGTTCTGCACCCTGGCCCCCTTGCCGATGGTCACCCCGTCCATGATGACCGAATTCTTGACGGACGCCCCGTCGGCAATGGTGACATTGTTGGAGACCACCGAATGAAGGACTTCCGCGCTCTCCAGCACGCAGCCGCTGGCGATCAGGGAATCGACGATCGTGCCCGGCTTGCTGCCGGTCGTGTAAACGCGCACCGGCGGATAATGGTGGTGGTGAGTCCTCAAGGGCCAGGCCTTGTCGTAGATCGCAAACGGCGGGTTGCTGCCCAGCAGGTCCATGTTGGCCTGGTAATAGGCGTCGCGCGTCCCGATGTCGCGCCAGTAAGGGCTGAAGGCATTCTCTTTGGCGAAATCATAGGCAAAGACCTTACGCTTGTCCTTGACCATCTGCGGGATGATGTTCTTGCCGAAATCATGGTCGGAGTTCGGCCGGTCGGCATCGACACCCAGTTCCCGGCGCAGAACGTCGGCGTTGAAGAGGTAAATGCCCATGGAACCGAAAATGGAATCAGGGTCTGAGGGAATGGTCTTGGGCTCCTGTGGTTTTTCCTGGAAACCGGTGACCATATGGTCCTCGTCCACCTCCACCACCCCGAAATGCACCGAATTGTTTTTGGGCATGGTGATGCAGGCGACCGTCATGTCCGCACCCTTGGCCAGGTGATAATCCATGAGCTTGCGGTAATCCATTTTGTACACATGGTCGCCGGCGAGGATGAGCACCAGCTTGGGGTCATAGTCCTGGATCATGTTGAAGTTCTGGTAAATGGCGTCCGCGGTGCCGCGGTACCAGTCGCTGGAGATGCGCTGCTGGGCCGGGACCACGTCGATGAATTCCCCCAGCTGGTTGGAATAAATGTTCCAGCCCTCCAGAATATGCCGCTGCAGGGAAAAAGATTTGTACTGGGTGAGCAGGAAAATGCGGCGCAGGCCGGAATTGACGCAGTTGGACAGCGCGAAATCGACGATGCGGTAAATGCCGCCGAAAGGAACGGCGGGCTTGGCCCGGTCGCGGGTCAATGGGTCCAGCCGTTCGCCCTTGCCGCCGGCGAGGATAAATGTCAGTGCGTCACGCATGCGCTTATTTCTTCCCCTTGTTGCGTTCCTTTAACCTCTTGATGGTGTCCTTTATTTTAGCATCCTTCGGCGTATCCGCAAGCAGGCGTTGATAGTGGCGCAGGGCATTCTCATGGTCCCCCAGGCGCTCATAGGCCCAGGCCAGGCGCAGGCGGTTATGTCGGTCGTAGGGGCTAAGCATGGTGGCGACGCGGAAATCCTCGAACGCCCGGCGGTATTTCTTCATATGGGCGTACACGTCCCCCCTCAACTGGTAAATTTCCATGGCGTCCGGCGCCACTGTGATGGCGGCGTTCAATTCCCGCAGGGCCGGCTCATCCAGCCGCAGGGTCATCAGCACCCTGGCCCGGTTGATATTGGGGAAAGGATAGACCTTCCTGGAGCCCACTTTCTGCAGGTCGATCTGCGGCGGCTGCCATTTCGCCAGGTCGATGGCATAACGGGAAATGACCGCCTGGTTTTCCGGCACGTTCTTTAAAAAGATCATGCCGTCGTAATCGAAGTACACCAGCCGCCAGTCTTTTAAGCTGTAGAATAATTTCACCGCCGGCACCGGGATCTGCTGGTTGGCGCTGTTGAGGAACGCGCCGGTGAGGCGGTATTTCTGCGCCGCTTCATCGAAGGCCTTGCGGTTGCCGGAGGTCCATATCTTCTGGTACGTTTGGAAGAATTGCGCCCCATAGACCTCGGTACGCCCGTCGATGAACACCTTGATGTCGGGAGAGGTTCGTCCCACCAGATAGGCGCCGCTGTTGAAATCATTGAAAAAATTGCCCTTGATCTTCTGCGCGATGAGGAAATCCACGGCGTGGTAGGCGAAACTGCGCTTGGACACTTCCCCGTACTCGCTCTTGCGTTCGTACGTGTCGAAGTCGAAATACCCGCGGTGGGTCAATTGCACGCCGTAATGCAGGATCCACCCGGCCAGGGCGCATTGCAGCAGGGCCACGGTCAGGTCCTTGAATTTGGGCGCGGCGAAACGGAACGGCAGGATGCGCTCGAAGCTGATGGTCATGCTGTTGGCAAGGATCACGAAGTACGCGACGGCCGCGAAAAACACCAGGTTACGGATAGCCGCCAGGGAAAACAGCAGGAATATCCACCACAGGAACAGGACGCGCAAGTCGACCTTGCGCCGGTTTAAAAAGAAGCTCAGGGCCGAGATCAAAATAAGGCCCTTATAATACCCGATCTCCGACGGTAAATAGGCCTGGCCTTTGCCGAAGGGCGCCTGCAGCTCATAAATGTGTTTGAAAAATATCTTGGATTCGCCCGCGGACTGGAACAGGACCTTCAAAGGATATATCGCCCCTTCGATGCCGTACGGATTGACCAGGCAGACCGCCAAAAGCACCCATAAAGCTGTTTGCAGCCGTTTGAAGGCGTCGTCGGCCAGGCGGCCGGTGGTGTTCCATTCCCACGGCAGCCAGGCATGGCGTTTGATCAGCTCCGCCGCCACCCCCAGGACCACCAGGAGGGGCCCGAAAAAGAAATACCCGTGCATGTTGACCCACAGGACCTGCACCAGGCCCAGCACCCACAGCGACCAGCGTTTGTCCATGCACAAAGACAGGATGTAGATGTCGACGGCGAAGAACAGCAGGCTGAAGATGTCCGGGCGTATGGTAAAGCGGCTCTGGTAGATCATCAGCACCAGGAACATGGCAAACACCGCCAGCCATTGCCGGTCCCGCCGGTACATGGCCAAAAGCAGAACCAGGAATGTCAGGGAAACCACCACCGCCTGCATGGTGATCAACCCGTCAAAGCCCCAGTTATGCTGGATGGTGTAAACGATGACCTGGAACAGCCATTCGTGGTTGGTCCAGGGCTTGCCGGCGATGGTGCAGGAGAGCACGTCCTGGTGAGGGACCGCTTTATGCTCGACGATGTACTGGCCGGTCCTCAAATGCAGCCAGAGGTCCAGGTCCTTGATCTCGAGGTTGGCGGCAAAGGCGGCGACACCGAAGAACACGGCAATGGCCATGAGCCCGGTGAAATAATTCAGCTTATTCCAGAAAAGGTCGCTCATGTTTTGTATTCCAGCGCCGCGGCCAGGAGTTCGCGGGTGTAGGGATGCTGCGGCTGCGCGAAAATATCGCGAACGGGGCCGGTTTCCACTATTTTCCCGGCGCGCATGACTGCTATTGTATCACTGAAATTCCGCACCACCCGCAGATTGTGGGAAATAAAGATGTAGGCCAGCCCCAGGCGCGAGCGCAAGGCGGACAAAAGGTCGATGATCTGTTTTTGCACCAGCACATCCAGGGCCGAGGTGGGTTCATCGAGCACCAATACGGACGGGTTTGCCAATAAGGCGCGGGCAATGGCGATGCGCTGGCGCTGGCCGCCGCTGAATTCATGAGGGAAGCGATCCAGGACATCAGGGGCAAGCCCGACAGATGACAGGGCCTCACGTATTTTATCTTCCCGGTCACCGGCCTTAAGTTCCCGCTGGGCATACAGGGCTTCATCCAAAATAGCGCGCACGGTATACAGAGGGTCCAGGCTGCCATAGGGGTCCTGGAACACCATCTGGACTTTGGCCTGGGTGATGACCCCTCCCCTGTCCGGGCGGATGAGTCCCGCGATGATCTTGGCCAGGGTGGTTTTGCCGCAGCCGGATTCACCGACAATGCTCAAAGTCTCCCCCTGGCGCACACCGCAGCTGACCCCGTCGACGGCGCGCACCGCGCCGAATGATTTCTCAAGGTTGTCGATCCGGACGATCATCAATAGGCCTCGATCAAAGATTTGGTGTAACCATGTTTGGGCCGATTGATGATCTCGGCCGCGGCGCCGTATTCGACGATCCTGCCCTCTTGCATGACCGCGATCTCATCGGCCAAATGGCTGACCATCCCAAGGTCATGGGAGATCAAGAGAATGCCCATGCCGCGCTCCTTGTTCAATTTGCGCAATAACTGCATGATCTTCGCCTGGATGGTGACATCCAAACTGCTGGTGGCTTCATCCGCGATCACCAGTTTCGGGCCGCAGACGATGGCTTGCGCGATCATGGCCCGCTGGCGCAATCCCCCGCTTAATTGGTGGGGATAGCTGCCGTAAATGCGCTGCGGGTCTTCGATCTCGACGCTGTGCAGGGTCTCGATGATACGCTGGCGGCGAACCTGGGGCTCAAGGTCCGTATGCGCGGCCAAGGTTTCATCCATTTGAGAACCGATGGTAAAGAGCGCATCCAGCGCGGTCAATGGCTCCTGGAACACCATGCCGATGTCCCTTCCTCTCAACTGGCGCATTTGTTCCGCGGTGCATGCGCCGATGTCCCGGCCGGCAAAGGTGATCTGCCCGGTCTCCTGGCGCATGGCCTGCGGCAATAATTTCAAGATGGACAGACCCAAGGTGGTCTTGCCGGAGCCGGAACCGCCCACAATGCCGATGATCATGCCCTGGGCAATATCCAGCGAAACCCCATTAAGGATCTTGCTTTCTTTGACCGTCACCGTCAGGTTTTTGATGGACAATAAGCTCATATTTCTTTCATCATGGGGTCCAGCGCATCGCGCAGGGCATCCCCCACCACATTAAAACACACGACCGTCACGAAAATGAAAAGTCCCGGCAGCAATATCCACGGCGCAAACGGGATATGCACGATGCCCATGGATTCGGAGAGCAAATTGCCCCAGCTGGGCACCGGGTCCTGTATCCCTAAGCCCAGCAAGCTTAGGCCCGCTTCCCCTAATATATAGCCCGGGATGGTGAGCATGATGGCCACCAGCGAATAGGCGATGGTATGCGGCAGGATATGACGGACAATGATGACCATATCCGGCAATCCCAACAGTTTGGCCGCGGACACATAATCGCGCTCGCGCAAGGACAGGGCCATGCCGCGGATGACGCGGGCCAATGATGCCCACCCGATCAAAGAAAGGATGACCACCACCATCAAATAGACCTGCACCGAATTGAAATTATCCGGCACGGCCGAACGCAAAGCCAGCATGAGATAAAACCCGGGTACCAGCATGAACATCTCGCAGGTACGCATCAAAAACGCGTCCGCGACCCCCCCGTAATAACCCGCGATCCCGCCGATGAGCAACCCTAAACCAAAGGAGATCAGCACCCCGAGCAAGCCGATGGATAAAGAGATGCGCGCCCCATACAGCAAACGTGAAAACAGGTCCCTGCCCCGGCTGTCCGCGCCCAATATATACAAACGCCCAGGCTCTTCCACCGTGAACAGGCGTCCGCCGCCCAAGAAACGCAGCGGATATTTCTTGGTTTTATCAATGAGGTAAACCCGGCGGTGGTTTTCATCGAAAGTCAATTGCCGGCCATACACAAAAGGGGCGGCCAGTCGGCCATTATCCAGGAACTCCACGGGTGTCGGCGGGCAATAGGAATAACCGCGTTCCTCATCGGCAAAATGATAAGGGGCAAGCACGGGCGCAAAGGCCGCGGCGGCATACAAGGCAACCAGCACCCAAAAACAGGCCAGCGCTGCCTTGTGCCTGCCAAAGGCCTCGAGTGTTATGTGCATATGGATTTTACTTCTTAGCGCCATAACGGATCCTCGGGTCCACCCACACCAGCAAAAAGTCCGCCAGTAAATTGCCCAGCAGTAAAAGCACCCCGCCCATGAGCATACTGGCCATGACCACATACACGTCTTTGGAGCGCACCGCGGTCAGCATCAGCATGCCCAATCCCGGCCAGGAACAGACGATCTCAACCAACGCCGCCCCGCTCAACAGCGAGGCGAACTCATAGCCCAGCAAAGTCACCATGGGATTGAAAGCATTGCGCAGGGCGTGACGGTAAATGACTTCGGTCTCCGGCAGCCCCTTGGCGCGCGCGGCCAGGATGTATTGCTGGCGCAATTGGGCCAGCATATTGCCGCGCATGAGCCGCTGCAAACTGGCGATCGATGCCAGCGACAACACTACCGCCGGAATGACCAAATGCCGGGCCACATCGATGAGTTTGTCGACAAAAGGCATCCGGTCATAGCCGGCGCTGTGCATGCCCCCCAGCGGCAATATCCCCCATTGGGAAACCGCGTACAATAACAGCATGGCCAGGAAGAAGGGCGGCGCGGAAAAAGCGGCAAAGGACAAAAAGCTCAAAACCCCGTCGGCCATGCGGCCGTGGCGCAGGGCCGCCCATATGCCCAGCGGAATGGCCAGCCCCCAGGTCAGCAGTAAACTCGTCAGTGACAGGATGAAGGTATTCCATAAACGGGAAGCGATGATATGGCCGGCCGGCACATTATAGTAGAACGAATACCCGAACTCCCCCCGGCAGACATTGAGCAGCCAATGGCCGTACTGGACGACCAGCGGGTCTTTGAGATGGTAAAGCTTTTCATAATCGGCGATGGTCTGGGCCGAGATCTGCGGGTTTAATTTCAGGCTGTCAAAAAAATTCCCGGGCGTGGCGTGCATCAGCCAAAAGGTCAAAAAGCTCATGGCGGCCAGGAGCAAAAGCGAGATCAAAAGCCTGCGTAAAAGATGGGCGATCATTGGTCCTTTAAAATATAGATTTCCTCTATGTTGTGCCATGCCCCGCCATACGCGGAAGGCTTCAGGTTCCCGAATTTGCGCCGCACCGCGTACAGGTCCGCCCCCAGCACCGTGTAAATGACCGGCAATTGCTCGGCGGCAATGGCCTGGAACTCATCGTATAAGACCTTGCGCTTGTCCTCATCCAATTCCTGCACGCCCCGGGTAAAGATCTCATCGAGCCGTTGTTCCCAATCGGTTCCCGGCTTTTCCTGTTTCGGGTCCCATAAATGCAGCTGCCCCGAGGAAAGCCAGACATTCTGGCCGAAATGCGGCTCCACCCCGCCGGTCAATCCCAAAACAATGGCATCCCAGTCATACGAGGACATCAATTTGGCGACCAGGGTGTTGAACTCGAGCGTCTGCGCATTGACCTTCATGCCCAGCCGCTCCAGGTCCGCCCGGACCATGCCGGCCATTTCTTCGCGCGACCCCCCGCCGGCGTTGGTGGCCAGGTTGAACTCCACCGGATGGCCCTGCTTGTCCTCAATCACCCCGTCGCCGTTGCGGTCGATGAACCCTTCCTGCGCCAGGAGTTTCCTGGCCGCGGCCAGGTCATAATCGTAAACTTTGACCTTGGGATTATAGAAAAACCCGCTGCTGGGGCTCATCGGCCCGGTTTGCGGATAGCCGAAACCGTTGGAGACGATCTCGATGATCCTGGGCTTGTCAATGGCATGGGCCACGGCCCGCCGGAAATTCAAATTGGAAAACCAGGCCAGCTTCACCGGATCGACGAACGGTTTGCCGGTCTTGGGATTGCTGCGGGGGTTCTGGTTAAAGGTGAGGAAATTGCTGCCGAAATCCGCCCCGGCGTTGTAGATGGTGAAATTTTTCCTGGTTTCCTGGGGTTTGAGCAAAGGATAATCGGTGCCGCGCAAAGCAATGTAATCCAGTTCCCCGTCGATGAATTTCAGCAAAGCCGCGTCAGGGTCAGGAATGATCAAAAAGACCACCCGGTCCAAATAAGGCAGCAGGAGGCCCCTGGCGTCCGTCTTCCAGTAAAAGGGATTGCGTTTAAAGACCAGCCGTTCGCCGGGCCGGTACTCCTCCAGGAAGAACGGGCCGGTGCCTGTGATCTCGCGGGGAGGCGTATTGACCCCCCAGGTAAAAGCGAATTTGCCGTCCTTGACCGCCGGGCTAAGTTTATGTTTGGGCAGGATGGCCTGGCCCATGGCCCGCAGGAACGGCGCGAACTTGACCGGAAGGGTAAAACGCACGGTATGCTCATCAAGGGCTTCGACTTTGAAAATTTTTCCATCGACCGAGAAAATGTCTTTCGCTGAGGACGGGATGCCGGGATTGTAGATCAGGTCATTGAAGGTAAAGACCACGTCCGCGGAGGTCAGGGGCTGCCCGTCAAAGAAACGCGCGTCCTTGCGCAGGTGGAAGGTCCACTGCAGCCCGTCAGCGGAAACTTCCCAGCTTTGGGCCAGGCAGGGAATGACCTTCAGGGTGAATGGGTCAACGGTGGTCAGCCCCTCGAAGAGCATGTTGGTCACCGCCGAGGAGGACGTTTCGCTGGCCACGATCTCATTGAAGGTCTTGGGGTCGGAGGGAACGGACATGACCAGTTGGCCCCCATAGGGATAGGAAGGGTCGTCTAAAGCAAACGACGGCGCCCCTGGCAGGAACGCCGTCGATAAAAAAAGAAGGCAGAGAAGTTTATTGGGTCGCATTCACGACAGGTTGTGCCACAGGTGTCGCCGCGGCCTGGGGCAACAATTTCTGCCCGGACATCAGGGACCTCTCCCCTTTGGCGCCGTACATGGCCAGGACCAGGGAGGTCAGGAGGAAAATGACCGCCAGGACCGTTGAGGTGCGCACCAGGAACTTATTGGTCTGCGTCCCGAACATGCTCTCGGCCGAGGCGAAACTTTCCGCCAAACCGCCGCCGCGGCCGGCCTGCATGAGAATGGTGATGACCAGCAAGATGGCGACCGCAATGTGCACAAAAAGAATAAAACCCATATAGCTCTCCCGATTGGTGTGTTACTTTACCGCGGCCTTGACGATGGCCGCGAACGACGGCGCTTTTAAACTGGCCCCGCCGACCAGCGCCCCGTCGATGTCCGGCTGGCCGATCAAAGAGGCGATGTTCTCCGGCGTCACGCTGCCGCCGTACTGGATGCGGATGCTTTGGCCGGCGTCTTTGGAAAATGTCTTCTCTAATAATTGGCGGATGAAGGCATGGACTTCCTGGGCCTGCTGCGGGCTGGCGGTCTTGCCCGTGCCGATGGCCCATACCGGCTCATAGGCCACCACGATCTTTTTGGCTTCCTCCGCCGTCAAACCCGCCAGGGACCCCCCGCAATGGTCCTTGACCACGTCGAAGGTTTTATTGCCCTCGCGTTCGGCCAGGTTCTCCCCCACGCAAACGATAGGCGTTAACCCATGGGACAAAACCGCGCGCACACGCTTATTGACCGTCGCATTGGTCTCGCCGAAAAACTGGCGGCGTTCGGAATGCCCCACGATCACATATGTGACCCCGAAGTCCTTGAGCATGGGCGCGGAAATCTCGCCGGTGAAGGCGCCGCTGTCCGCCCAGTACACATTCTGCGCGCCCAAGGCGATATTGCTGTCGGTCAGGACTTCGCTCACACTTTCCAAAGCGGTGAACGGCGGGCAGACCACGATATCGACAGTTTCGATGTCGACCACCTCGCGCTTTAATTCCTCCACCAGCACAATGGCCTCGCGGGAGGTTTTGTTCAGTTTCCAGTTCCCTGCAATAATTGGTTTGCGCATATTATCTCTTGTCATTAAGGGCGGCGATGCCCGGTAAAGTCTTACCTTCCAGGAATTCCAGCGATGCCCCGCCGCCGGTCGAGATGTGGGTCATTTTGTCTTCCAGGCCGAACTTGGCCACGGCCGCGGCGGAATCCCCCCCGCCGACGATGACGGTGACATCCTTTAAAGAGGCCAGGTAGTCGGCAATGGCGCGCGTGCCTTTCTCATAAGCGGCGCGCTCAAAAACGCCCAAAGGCCCGTTCCATACGACGGTCTTGGCCTTGGATAAAATGGCCTTGTAACGCTCGCGGGTCTTGGGGCCGATGTCCAGGCTTTCCCATCCGTCGGGGATGGTGTCGGAAACTTTGCAGTCATCGCTGGTAAAGCTCTGGGTGATGACAAAGTCCGTCGTCAGCGCGAATTCCACCCCGGCCTTTTTCGCCTGTTCCATCAGTTCCCCGGCCAGGCCGACCTTGTCTTTTTCCAATTTGGAATTGCCGATGGGAATGCCCTGGGCCTTGAGAAAGGTGTAGGCCATGCCCCCGCCGATGATAATGCTGTTGGCTTTGGGGATGAGGTTCTTGATGAGCTCGATCTTGTCGGAAACCTTGGCTCCCCCTAAGATGACCGTCAGCGGGCGCCTGGGGTTATTGATGGCACTGCCTAAATATTGCAGTTCTTTTTCGATGAGGAACCCGGCCACCGACGGCAGATAGGCCGTGATGCCGGCGGTCGAGGCATGCGCGCGGTGCGCGGTGCCGAAGGCGTCATTGACATAAATATCCGCCAGCGACGCCAGCTCCTTTGCAAAACCCGCGTCATTTTTCTCTTCTGCCTTATGGAAACGCAAATTCTCCAGCAGAACGACCCGCTCTTTGGACCCGGCGATGGCGTCCTTGACCGCGGGGCCCACGCAATCATTGAGGAACAGTATCTTTTCTTTGAGCAGTTTCTCCAGATGCACGGCCACGGGCTTTAAACTGAATTCCGCCTCGAACCCCGTGCCTTTGGGACGGCCCAAATGGCTCATCAAAATGACTTTGGAAGCGCCCTGGCCCAGCGCGTACTGCACCGTCGGCAGGGCCGCGGTGATGCGGCGGTCGTCGGTGATGGTCCCATTCTTGATGGGAACGTTGAAATCCACCCGGATAATGACCCTTTTGCCTTTTAAATTTACGTCTTTGACCGTCATTTTATCCATAACCGTTTATTATAACCCCTTCCCTTCCTTTGTCAAACCGTCGACATGGATGGCCGCGACGATCAGCCCCATCAGTATCCACATAAGATTGGCCAGCTGTACGGAATACAAGGTCGTATCCAGGCCGCTTTGGAGCAGGAACCCGGCCAGCCCCGCGTAAGCCCCCAAAGCCGCGCTTTTTAGGAACAGGTCTTTCATCCGGGCGATGGACCGCCATCCCCGGAAAAATAAAACCCCCATGAGCACCAGGAACGAAACCAATCCCACAATGCCGGTTTCCGCGGCCATCTGCAAATAGCAGTTATGCGGGTATCCCCCCCAATTGATCTTGTATCCCGGGGCCACCCTCGAATACGTGTTCAAGCCGCTGCCAAAGAGCGGAAATTGCTTGATGATCTTCTCCGCCTCTCTCCAGAATTCCATGCGGCCCATGCCGCCGAAGGTCTGCGTGACCACCGCCGAGCGCGTCAGGTTATCGGAAACAAAAGAAACATTGCGCTGGATCATCATCAGGGGAAGGAAAACCGCCAGGAAAACGGTGATCAAAAGGACGTTGTACATCATGCTCCGGCACATGACGCCGATCAGGACCATGGCCACAAAAAAACCGCCCCAGGACGAACGGGAATAGGTCAACCCCAGGCAGGCCAGCGGCAATACCATCAGCGCGGCCAAAAGCGCTTTGTGCCAGACGCGCAGGCCCGCGGAGGATACATACATAAGAAGGAAGGCCAGGATCAGGGAACTGATGGGAATAAGATATGCCCCGAAATCATTGGCGTTGCGAAAAGTGGATGATATCCGCCCGCTCTCCAAAGGCATGTGGCGCACGAACTCATAGTGGAAGAAATACTGGCTTAAGCCGCTTAAAGCAATGACCGCGGCGGAGAACGCCAGGACCCTGATGAACCAGCGGATGTATTGCTTGCGGTCAAAACACTCGACGAAGCTGTAATACAGGAAGCACCCTTCGATGAATTTGGCGAAAAACGCGAACAAACTGACCATGAAGAATTTGCTGAAGAACACGGTGGTGAGGACCACGAGGATATTGCCGAACATGGCCCCGGCCAGCAGGGAACCATGGGGCTTGAGGTCCCAGGCAAAAACTTTTTTAAGCAGGTAGAATAAAATGACAGCGCCGGCGAATGACTCGACCAGGGCGATGGAGATGGGAAGGAAGAAGACCAGCGCGCAATAGCAAACCACCACGGCGTTGTTGCAGAATTTCACGGCCCTGGTCATTTTATTTTCCCGTAATTGTGTTCATACCAGCGGATGGTCCTTTTGAGGCCCGTGGTGAAATCGGTCTGGGCCTTGAACCCGAATTCCTTGTACGCCCGGCGCACGTCCAGGCACCGGCGGGGCTGGCCGTCCGGCTTGGTGGTGTCCCAGATGACATCGCCTTTAAAACCGGTCAAACGCACGATCAACTTGGCCAGGTCCTTGATGGAAACCTCGAAACCCACCCCTAAATTCACCGGCTCGGAACTGTTGTATTTCTCCGCCGCCAGCAGGATGCCATGCGCCGCGTCGTCCACGTACAAAAATTCCCGTGTGGCCCTGCCTGTCCCCCACACCGTGATGCTTTTGTATCCCCGCCGCTTGGCCTCGACGCATTTGCGGATGAGCGCCGGGATCACGTGCGAGGAATCCAGGTCGAAATTGTCCCCCGGCCCGTACAGATTGACCGGCAGCAAATAAATGGAGTTAAGCCCGTACTGCTGGCGGTAGGCCTGCGATTGCACCAGCAGCATTTTCTTGGCCAGCCCGTAAGGGGCGTTGGTCTCTTCCGGATAACCGTTCCAGAGGTCTTCTTCTTTAAAAGGCACCGGGCAATTTTTCGGGTACGCGCAGATGCTTCCCAGCGCCACCAGTTTTTTGATCTGCGCCAGCCGGGCCTGCTCGAACAGTTTTACGCCCATGCTGAGGTTGTCATAAAAAAATTTTCCGGGATTGGCGCGGTTGGCGCCGATGCCGCCGACCACCGCCGCCAGGTGGATGATCATGTCCGGCTTGCCCTTGGCCAGCATCCTGCGGATGGAACTGCCTTCGCGCAGGTCATAATCCTTGGAACGGGGGACAAAAATGTGGCGGCAGCCTTTTTCCTTCAATTGCTTGACCACCACCCGGCCCAGGAAACCGGCCCCGCCGGTGACAACCACTCTCTGCTTGCTCCAAAAACTCATGCTTTCCTTTTACCAGTACCGTAAACGGTCTTGTAGACCATGCCCATGTCACTGTCGACCATCATGCGCACCAGCTGCCGGAAGCCCACCTTCGGTTTCCATTTCAGCACCCGCCGGGCCTTGGCCGCGCTGCCCAGGAGCAGGTCGACCTCCGTCGGGCGGAAATACCGTTTGTCAATGGCCACATATTTGCGCCAGTCCAGCTTGGCGTAGGCGAACGCTTCTTCCAGAAATTCCCTCACCGAATGGGTCTCGCCGGTGGCGATCACATAATCACCGGGTTTGGGTTGCTGCAGCATCAGCCACATGGCCTCCACATAATCGCCGGCATAACCCCAGTCGCGTTTGGCGTCCAGGTTCCCTAGGTACAATTTATCCTGCAGGCCGTGCTTGATGCGCGCCAGGGCCATGGTGATCTTGCGGGTGACAAAGGTCTCGCCGCGGCGGGGCGATTCATGGTTGAATAAAATGCCGTTGCAGGCGAACATGTTGTAGGCTTCGCGGTAATTGACCGTCATCCAGTAGGCATAGACCTTGGCCGCGCCGTAAGGGCTGCGCGGGTAAAAGGGCGTCTTCTCGGTCTGCGGGGTTTCCAGGACCTTGCCGTACATTTCCGACGAGGAGGCCTGGTAGAATTTGGTCCGGATGCCGCTCTCGCGGATGGCCTCCAGCAGGCGTATGGTGCCCAGGCCCGTGATCTCCCCTGTGTACTCGGGGATCTCGAAGGAAACTTTGACGTGGCTTTGCGCGCCGAGGTTGTAGATCTCCTGCGGATGCAGGGTCTTCATGATCTGGTTGAGGGAGCTGGCGTCATTGAGGTCGCCATAAACGAGTTTTAATTTGGGATGGGGTTCGTGCGGGTCCTGGTACAAATGGTCGATGCGGCCGGTGTTGAAGCTGCTGGCCCGGCGGATAAGCCCGTAAACCGTGTACCCTTTGTCCAAAAGCAATTCCGCCAGGTAAGAGCCGTCCTGGCCGGTGATGCCTGTGATCAATGCTGTTTTTCCCATCAATAAGCCCCTTTACCTTTCAAAACGACCGGCAGAGTCTGCAACAATATATACAAATCCAAACCAAAAGACCAGTTATTTATATACCAGATGTCCCACTTGACCAGACGGACAAAAGGAAGGTCGCTGCGTCCGCGGATCTGCCAAAGGCCGGTGATGCCGGGACGCACTTCCAGGCGCTTGAATTGCTGCAGGTCCTCCCTCTCGATCTGTTCCACAGGCAGGGGCCGGGGCCCGACCAGGCTCATGTCCCCTTTGATGACGTTTAAGATCTGCGGCAATTCATCCAGGCTGTATTTGCGCAGGCATTTGCCGAATTTGGTGATCCGGGGGTCCTTGCGGATCTTGAAAATGGGGCCGTCGACCTCGTTCTTTTCCTTGAGCTGGCAGAGCATGTCGTCGGCATTGCACACCATGCTGCGGAATTTATACATGTAAAACATTTTGCCGCGCAGGCCGTAACGCTTGGAACGGTACAGCGCCGGCCCCGGGCTGTCGAGCCGGACCATGACGGCCAGCACGAGCAGGACCGGCCAGATGCACAAAAAGATAAGCCAGGCCAGCAAACAATCAAAAACGCGCTTGGCCCGCAAGTGGTAACTGTAATCACTGTCCCAGTAGGCCAGCACCGGGATGATGCCGATGTTGTACCGCGCCGGGTCGCGCGCCATCAGTTCATACCCCTGCGGCACGACGCGCACGGACATGTTCATGGCCCGGGCCTGTTCCAGCAGGCGCACGAACGCGTCCTTTTCGGTATAAACGCTGATGAACACTTTGTCGACGAAGGCTTTCTGGGCGATGGAGGCGAACTGGTCGATGCGTCCCAGCACCGGCCAGCGGCCGCTGCCGTAACTGCCGGTTTTATGGTCATCCAGGAACCCCACCACCCTGATGCCCAGGGCCGGGCGCTTCTTGATCTCCTCGGCCAAAAGCACGCCCACCTTGCCCGCTCCGACGATCACCGTGTTGAAATTATTGTACCCGCGGCTGACCAGATAATTGACCAGCAGCCTTTTGAACACGCGCCAGACGGAACAGAAAAACGCCACGACCACCGCGTTGAGGACCATGACGCTGCGCGGGAAATCCTGGATCTTGAGCAAATAGGCGGTCACGATGATGAACAGCGTCGAAAGGAACGCCGCCTTGATGACTTCCCATATCTCCACACCCTCTATGAATTCACGGCGGGTCTGGTACAGGCCGTGGGTCTGGTAAAAGAACAGGATCAGCGGCGTCCAGAGCAAAAACAGCACTTTGAAGGGATTTTCGTCGGAAAACAGGCTGTAGGGCGTGACGGAAAACGGCACGGTCCCGGGCCGGAACAACAAGACCAGGTAAAAGGCCGAAAGGATGCAGACGACATCAATAATGATGTACGCGATGCCGATAATAATGGACCGCTGTTGGAACTTCATGACCGGGAATTCCCCCTAAACAGGTCAACCAGCACATAGAACAGGAACAAACTGTTGCCGACTAAGTACCTTTTCCACAAACGCCGCGGTTCGCAGCATAAACGGAACAGCCATTCCAGCCCCGCCCTTTGCATCCACAGGGGCGCCTGGGGCTTGGCGCCGGCCAGGAAATCCAACGCCGCGCCCACGCCGGCGATGACCGGCACGTCCAGGCGGTCGCGGTGCATTTCCATCCAGAGATCCTGCTTGGGCGAACCCAGCCCCACCCAGAGGATGTCAGGCCTGGCGTCATTGATGGCCTTGATGGTCTCTGCCGCCTCGAATTGCGCCTGCGCATTGAACGGCGGCGCAAACATGCCGGCGATCTGGATACCGGGAAGATCTTTTTTTAACTGCCCTGCCAACTGTTCGAGGACCTCGGGGCTGGCCCCGAAAAAATAATGGCGCAGGCCTTCACGCTTGCACAGCAGGCGCATGAGGTCCGGTCCATAGGCGCGTCCCACCTCCGGGCATCCTTTGGCCCTGGCCAGCCACACCACCGGCATTCCATCCGGCGTGACCATGCCCGCCTCATTAAGGACTTGCGCATAATCGGGATCGCGCCTGGCCTGGACCAGGGTCCATGCGGGAGCCACACACACATACGTGCGAAAGCCTTCTTTGACCCACTGGACGATCTGCGCCGCGGCCGAATCAAGATCAACGCGGCTGACCCTAACCCCTAATAAACAAATAGTTTCTAGCATAATAGAAGGGGGTTATTATATATCAAAATGGTAAAAAATCAAAACAAAGTATAGATGAAGGGGGCCACGGCCGAGCCCTGGGCAAAAATGATCAGGAGGCTTAACAGCAACAGCAGGAAGATGATGGGTGCCAGCCAAAAACGCTTGCGGACTTTCAGGAAATTCCAGAACTCTTTAAGGATGGATAATTTGGACATTAAAACTGCTCCCGGTAACGTTCTTTTTGGAATAAGGTTTGCGTTCTTTTGATCCAGTAACTTTCGCAAGCCCGGTTGAGCTTGCGGTCGAGATGGTCGCGCCCCGCCAGTTTCAGGAATAAAGCCACTGGAGTAAAGACCAGGAAAAAAACCGCGGCCAGGATGAGAGCCGTGACCACAGAACCGATAACATGGGCCGCCGCCATCCAACCCCGGTACCCGGGCCGCAGGGCCTTATAGTCCAGGGCCGTGACGCTTAGGAAAATGGCGCTGCATACGGATAAAATGAGCGGCGCCGGCGTCAAGCCATGCTTGAGCACGCCGCCGATGCCGAAAAACGCGGCGATGACAGCCAGCCCGTAACCAAATACCCGCAAATTTTTTTGTTCCTTGTCCACGGTCATTTCTCCTTGGCCACTACGAAACGGTTGAGCACCAGGTAATCCATGTCCGTGCACATGAAACACCGGTACGCGTCATCCAGCGTGCAGACAATGGGCTCGCCGCGGATATTGAACGATGTGTTGATGATGACCGGGCACCCTGTTTTTTTATAAAAAGCGTCGATGACCTTGTAATAGAACGGGCTGCGCTCCCGGTCCACGGTCTGGACGCGCGCGGAATAGTCCACGTGCGTCACCGCCGGGATATCGGAACGTTTGACTTCAAGCACGGGACCGGTCAACAGCATATACGGGCTTTCATAAGGCAGGTCGAAATATTCCCCCATTTTTTCCTTGAGCACGCTGGGCGCGAAAGGCCGGAACGATTCCCGAAATTTAATGCGCACATTCATCAATTCCTGCATCTTCGCCGAACGCGCATCGCCGATGATGCTGCGGCCGCCCAAAGCACGGGGCCCGAACTCCATGCGCCCCTGCACCAGGCCGACCACTTTCTCCTGGGCGATGAGCTGGGCGATACGCTCGAAAATGCTTTCGCCTTCGCACTTTTCAAAAGGCGCTCCCTGCGCTTTCAGGAATGCTTCGACCTCTTGATCGCTATAGGCCGGCCCCAGAAGCGAACCGCCCTGCAGATCGCGGCTGCCATCGACCCGGCGCGGATTGTCCAGGTACTGATACCAGATAAACAACGCTGTTCCCAGGGCCCCGCCGGCATCCCCGGCCGCGGGCTGCACCCATACATTTTTGAACCTTGTCCGGCGGGCGATCTGGCCGTTGCCCACACAGTTGAGGGCCACACCCCCGGCCAGGCATAAATTGTCCTGGCCCGTGACTTCGTGGACATGGTCAGCGATCTTGACCATGATCTCTTGCGTCACTTCCTGGATGGAACGCGCAATATCCATGTCCAGCTGGGTGAGCGGCGTTTCCGGTTTGCGGGGGGAGCGGCCGAACAAACGGTGGAATTTACCATTGGTCATGGTCAGGCCGGCACAGTAATTGAAATAGTCCATGTTCAGCCGAAAAGAGCCGTCCGGCTTGATGTCGATGAGGCACTGGCGAATGAGGTCCGTGTATTTGGGTTCGCCGTAAGGGGCCAGTCCCATCAATTTGTATTCCCCGGCATTGACCCGGAAGCCGCAATAATAGGTGAAGGCCGAATACAAAAGTCCCAGGGAATGGGGAAAACGGATCTCCGCGTCCAGGCGTATTGTATTACCCTCCCCGACGCCAAAACTGGTGGTGGCCCATTCCCCCACCCCGTCCATGGTCAGGATGGCCGCATTCTCGAAAGGTGAAGGGAAAAATGCCGAGGCCGCGTGCGATTCATGGTGCTCCACAAAAAGGATCTCGCCGGTGCGACCCAGCTCTTCCAGCAAAATGTTCTTGAGGAATATTTTTTCTTTGAGCCATACCGGCATGGCCTTGAGGAAGGACATCAGCCCCTGCGGCGCGTAATTAAGGTAGGTCAGCAGCAGGCGTTCGAATTTCAGGAAAGGTTTTTCGTAAAAACCGACATGGTCCACGTCGGCGATGGTGACCCCGGCTTCCTCAAGGCAGTAACGCACGGCATGGCGCGGAAAAGAAGCGTCGTATTTCTTGCGTGTGAAGCGTTCCTCCTCGGCGGCGGCAACAATGGCCCCGTCCTTGACCAGGCAGGCCGCGCTGTCGTGGTAATAGCCGGAAATACCCAGGATGTAAACCGGTTTGCCCATGGTCACCGTTACGAGCTTAATATTTCTTGATAATGGGCAATGGCACTGCGGGCGATCCGCGGCCAGTCATAATTCTCGACAATGCGCGCGGAAACCGCGCCTTTGGACTTGAGGTCGCCGGTCGCCAGATCAATGACCGCCTGCGCGATGGTGTCAGGGTCATTATTGGGAATGAGCATGCCGTTTGTGCCCGCGGCCACCAGCCAGGGCTGGGCCGTGGTGACGACCGGCAATCCCGCGGCCATGGCCTCCAGCGTGCTGATGCTGGAACCCGGGAACGTGAACGCGCAGATGTACAGGTCGGAGATCTTGTAATACCCGTACAGGTCCTCTTCCTTGACGTCCTTGACCAGCCGCACGTGCTGCTGCAGGCCATTGGAAGCGATCAAAGACAACAACTCTTGTTCCTGGTATCCTTTCCCCACAATGACCAGTTTGGTCGACGGCATGCCCCAGTGTATTTCTTTAAGCGCCAGGATCATTTTGTCTATGCCCTTGTCCGCGGCCAGGCGGTTGACCGTCAGCAAAACCAGGTCATCGGGCGCCAGTCCCAGTTGCCCGCGGGTCAATGTGGAGGCCTGCACCCGACTGCGGGCATAGGCCACATCCACCCCAACGGGAATGATCTCCACTTTGGCAGGGTCCAAACGGAACAGGCGCACAATTTCCTCGCGGAAAGATTCATCCTCCAGGAACACTTTTTCGCACCCGGTCAAATACTTGTACATGGGCCGGGCCTTGACAAAATACTGGGCCGGATACCGCACGATGTCCTTGAAGCCGGCAAAGGGGGAAAGCGCGACTTTGGCGTTCTTGATGTCATGGGGTTTGTAACCGAACAGGCTCAAATATTTGGTGACCGTGATGGGGCTGCAGAGGTAATTGTCGGAAAAAATATGGGCCAGCACCGGTTTACGCCCTTTCACGCCCAGGTAATACAAGCCGGTCAGGTCGAAACTGTGCAGGATGTCGAACTGTTTGTCTTTAAGGTAATGCGCCAGCCGCCGGGCGAACCAGTGCACCCCCAGCCACCCCGAGGGCAATTCAAGGTAAGAAAAAATGGACGGGTAAATGAGCGTGTATTTGATGCCTTCGAAATATTCGGTGCGGGGCCCTCCGGCATCCAGGGGCGCGACGATCTCAACGTCCACCCCGGCCTGGATCAAATGCTTGGCGAAATAATAAACGTATTTCTGCACTCCGCCGACGGGATGGAACGGATAAACGCTTTTGGCGGAGAGGATGACCTTCATCGGATGGCTTTGAGGCATTTGGCGATGTATCTGATCTCGGCGGGCTTGAGTCCGCTGCCGGACGGCAGGTAAAAACCGTCGCGGCCCAGGCGCTCGGAAACAGGATACTTGCCGCGGTCGATAATGCCGGCTTTTTTCAGCACCGGCTGGTCGTGCATGGGGATAAAGAACGTGCGGGTCTCGATGCCTTTTTTGAAAAGCTTCTTCATGACCGTATCGCGGCCGACGCCGAATGTTTTATCCACCACAACGCCGTACATCCAGTGCACATTGCGCACATCCGGCCGTTCCGCCGGCAGGGTCAGGCCCTTGGCGCCTGACAATAACTGGTTGTACAAATGCGCGTTGCGCCGGCGGCGCTCGATCATATCTTCGACCTGCTCCAGCTGGGCCAGCCCGATGGCCGCCTGGATGTTGGTCATGCGGTAATTGAAACCGATGTCTTTATGGAAAAACCGCCGCTCTTTCAGGAACGCAAGGTTTTTTAAACTGCGGCATTTTTCCGCCAGCTTATCATCGTCGGTGACCACCATGCCGCCTTCGCCGCAAGTGACGATCTTATTGCTGTAAAAACTGAAACACGCCAATTTCCCGAAGCTGCCGGCCATGCGGCCCTTGTATTTGGCCCCGTGCGCCTGGGCGGCGTCCTCGATGATGGCCAGACGGTGTTTGCGCGCCACGCGCATGATCTCATCCATGTCGCAGGGATGGCCGTACATGTGCACCGGCATGATGGCACGGGTATTCTTGGTGATCTTCGCCTCCAGTTGCGCGGGATCCATGTTCCAGGTATCGGGCTGGACATCGACGAACACCGGCCTGGCCCCGCAGTAAAGCGCCGCGAACACCGTCGAGGCGATGGTCAGCGCGGGCATGATGACCTCATCCCCCGGCCCCAGGCCCAAGGCCGCGCAGGCCAGATGCAGGGCCACGGTGCCGTTGCACACCCCGATGCCGTGCTTGACCCCGCAATAGCGGGCAAAATCATCCTCGAACCGCTTGAGATAGGGGCCGCCCGAGGATATCCAGTTGGTATCCAGGCAGTCCAGGACATATTTTCTCTCATTGCCGGCCAACAAAGGTTCGCACACGGGGATCATCGCGACTTTACCTCCAAATTCTTCTTGCTGGCAGGGACATAAGGACCCATCTTGACCTCCAGCATTTGCGTATCTTCCAGGACCTCGAACCCATGCCCGCCCTGGATGAGTAAAATGGTGTCCCCGGCCTGCAATATAACTTCCTCGACACGTTCGCCGTCATCCGTATAAAAGATCGCCTTCACCCTGCCGCGCTCGACGCAGAGGACTTCCTGCAAAAAGCCGTCCTCTTTCCTGGAGGCGACGGCGCAATGCGCGTGCGCGACAATAGTTGTGCCCTTGGCCCGCCATTGCTTGCCGACCTGCAGGGCATTATCATCGGGCGTCACGAAATGCACGCCCGCCGGGACTTGCCCGCCGCGGATGACCATGGCCCATAACTTTCCCTGGTGGCTTATCTTTTGTATATCCATCACTATTCTTCCTTAATGGTTAATAAAAACCCTTTGACCCCGCCGGCCAGCTCCACTTCCCGCTCGACGGTGTACGCGCCCAGGAACATGTCCATGAACCGCGCTTTGGTGCGCAAATACCCGGCAAAACTGAGCCTTTTCCCCAGCAACGGCCACAACCCGCGTTTGACCATCTGGCCCAGCCAGCGGCGCGCGGTCAGGAACTCGCAGGGAACAAACAGCACATGCCTGGTCCCGGCCAGGCGCATCCGGCCGAACAGCGAACGCCACTGGGCATCGTCCAGGACGGTGTCCACCCGGTACAATAAATGCAGGGTGCCCTCGTCCGCGTTCCGCCAGGGGTCGTTGAACATGTCGAAGGTGACGACCTCATCGGCTTCCGTGAACACCCGCCGCAGGCGCTCTATGCTTTTAGCGGTATAGTCGGAACAGTGCAGGAAAATGTCCGGGCACTGCTGTTTGATGAAGTACTCCAAAAAAGCGGGGCCTGCGCCGTAGGAATTGGCCCGCTTAAACCGCCCGCGGATGATATCCGCGATGTCTTTAGCCTGCGCCTGGATGAGCGATTCCCGTCCGGCACGTTCCTGCCACTCCTGGCGTTCAGCGGGAATGGCAAAAATATTCGACGCCCCCTCTTGCAGCCGCAGGTCATCCCATGCCTGGGCGCTGTGCACGTGCCCCTGCACCGTGCCGGCGATCTTGCTGAAATCAAAATAGTGTTTAATGGTGACTTTGCACATATTCCAATGCCTGCGCGAACCCTTCTGCCTGTTGCTGGGATGTCCAACTCCGGATCTTGGTACGGGCGGCCTCACCCATGCGGCGGCGCAGCCCTTCATCGCCCAACAAACTGCCGATCGCCCGCGCCAGTTCCTTCCCGTTCTTTTCGGGGACAATAAAACCGTTCTGGCCCTCTTCCACCAAACCCCCGGCCGCGGCACCGACCGCGTCGGTGGCGATGACCGGACAGCCCTGGTTCATGGCTTCATTGATGACCATGCCCCAGGGTTCTTTAAAATGTGGCGCGGTCACCGACGGCAGAACAAAAATATCCGCGCAGGCATAATACATATACAATTTTTCATTGGGCACATGCCCGGCAAAAATGATCCGAACGCTTTTTTTCGCGGCCAGGGCGCGTAAATTTTTTTCTTTGGTGCCGGTGCCCGCCAATACCAGGGCCGCATCCGGCCTTTTCAGATCGTTAAAGGCCTCAAGCAAATACTCCAGGCCCTTGCCCTCCTCCAGCCGCCCCACATACAGAACGACACGCTCGTCGGCGGCCAGGCCCAATTGCCGTTTTAACGCGTCCTTTTCCGCTTTGCCCACCGGACGGTCATACATGGCATTGTCGGTGGCATGGGGAGCACAAAATACTTTCTTCCCGTCGATGCCCAACCCCAGCAGATAACGGCGCACATGCTCCCCGTATGTGACGATGGCGTCCGCGCGCCGATAAAGGGATTTGGTGATGCCGAAGGTCAGGCGGTGCGCCGGGGTTTGCGGATGCGCCCACAAACCGGTCCACAGGATGAACGGTTTGCCGGATAATTTCGCCGCGCAAAAAACCGCCGGCAGGGCGAAACGGTCATCGATGGTCTTAACGACCGCATCGCATTTCTTCCACGGCAGGCGCAACAGGCCGGGACAGACCTTGGAGTTGCCCAATTGCAGGCCCGGCAGGTACGTTCCCTTAAAGGCCCCGGAACTCAATTCATTTTCTTTGTGCCAGTAGGCCTCGTGGCCGCCGGTAAAATAAAAATCCACCTCATACCGCCGGGCGAGTATCTCAAAGAGCGGCCGCACATAATGCGTGCACATGTTGGTGATGAAAAGTACGTTCAACCGCCGCATGTTAAAACCTTTGGGCGCCCGCCAGCATGCGGCGCCCCGTCCTGATCCAATTGGTATAACGGTTGTCATTATTCGTATAGGTGATGGAACAGGAATCGCACCCTTTGACATCTTTGCGCTTGTTGGCGGACATCAGCCCCAGGAATTGGCGGCGGGCCTGCGAGTTCCATATCTCCTCGAGCGTGTGAGTGTTGAGGTCGGCGTATACTGTGGCCCCGCGCAGGTCCATGCAGCATTTGGCTATCTTTCCGGAGCTGGCCAGGGTCACATTGTTGAAAACAAAGGAACAAAAACCTTTGGCCGGAAAAAATTTCCTGTCTTTCTTGTTAAAGGACTCGTTCCAGTACTTGGGATTCCACAAGGTGACCGTATCTCCCATCCGAAAGGCTTCTTTCATGGCTTCGCTTAAGGGCTGGTCCTTGGAGCGCTCATCGCGGCCATTATTGACCTGGATGAACACCGGATGGCCCAATTCCGCATTGCGTTTATGCAGCAGGCGCATGTTGGCCAGCACACGGTCGAATTTGGCCGGCGGGCGCATGTCCTCGAAGGTGGCGGCATCATGCCCATCGATACTGCAGATGATCTGTTTGAGCACACCCGAGGTCAACAACAGCTCGACCTTCTCTTCATTGAGCAAAGCCAGGTTCTCGTTAAGGATGACGTGCGGGCGAAAGTTCGGATACTGCTGCATGTACTTGCGGGTGATCTCGATGACTTCCCTGAATTTAGGGTATACGAGGAACTCGCCGCTGATGGGCCATTCCATGACCTTGATGCGGTATTTGGGATTGGAAGCTACCTCGCGAATGAGTTTTTCATACACGGCGATGTCCAGGAAACGCTCACGATCCAACTGGTCGAGGAAACAGTATTTACAACGCAGATTGCAGACCGAGGAGAACTCAATGGACAGGATCTCGATGTCCTTGAGCGTGTTGAACCCCAGCCGCAGGCGGGCATATTTATAGGCCCAGCCCAGGTAGCTGAAGAACCACAAAACCTTTTTGGCCGCTGTTTTAATGATCTGCATAAGCTTATTTGGTCATTTCCAGGCAGACGACGCACTGGGAAGCTGCCGGAGAATCGTCATTATAACTGGCCCCGGCGTGGATATCAACGTAATATCCCCGGTCACAGTCTTCCTTGCGGGCCGTATCCCATTGCCGGTCAGTATATTTATAATAAGTCCGGAAGATCGAAGATGGCGCGAAACGCTTCGCCATGATATCCACCATAGGCGCATCGAACACCTGGAACCAGCCCAAATCGCGGTGTTCACCATAAGGCATGGTCAGGTAAATGCTCCCGCCTTTTTTCAAAACCCTTTTCATTTCATCCAGCGCTTCCAAATACGCTTGCGGGGCGTGTTCTTTTTTAGCCGCGTCCCCGGTATACAGCAGGGTATTGTCCATGCCCACGTGTTCCAGCGTCGAGATGCAAACCACCGCGTCAAAGGAGCCGTCGGGATAATCCATGCGGCGCAGGTCCTGGTAAGCATACACGGGCTTGGCGGCCGCCGCGGGACGGCCTTCATCGGCCAAAGTGGTGATGTATAATTGCCGGCCTTGCCACAATGGCAAATTCAACAGGTCATAATGGTTCAAGGAGGAGCCTGCGTCCAGGATCCGCCGCTGGCTGCTGTGAAGCCGGGAAAAAAACCATGGATACTCAACACAGCGCTCATCCAAACCGGCGCCATAACCTTTGGGCAATCGCGGGGCCTTGAACACATCCAGCTTCTCCTCGATCGCCCTGCGGATATACGCGTACTTATAAAAAGAATACCCGAAACTCCACGGCTTTCGGCCCCGTATCCGGTAGATCCCCGCGCCTATTTCCCTTAAAAAAGACCCATAGACCAGGTTTTTCAAGACCGCCATTGCCGCCTCAGGAAATAAACAGGATTGAATGCCTGCACCTGCAGGAAAAACATGGGACGCGTCCTGGGGTGCAAAAGGTTGGAGAGGATGGCCGCGAAACACTGGGCCACGACCGTGGCGATGGCCGCCCCCTGGATACCCCAGAGGGGGATCCATATTAAATTCAGGACCACATTGATGACCGCCCCCAAAACGGTGTAAACCATCAGCAAGCCCTGCGCATGCTCATTGACCGCCCATTTGCTGCGCAACACTCCCAGGAACACAAAGACCGAGGCCCAGATATGGATCATCAGCACGCCGGTGGCGGGCTCGTAAACAGCCCCGAAGAAAAACCCGATCAATCCCCTGCCCCAGATAGTGAACACGGCGGTGATCGCCAGGGCTGTCCATACCAACAGGGAATTGAAAGCCCGCAAGCGCTCCTGGTAGGTCTGGTGGCCTTTGATCTTGGCCTGGACGATGGCGGGAAAAAGCGATGCGGTCACCGCCATGGGGATAAAATAAAACGCCTCGCTGACACGCACCGCCACGGCATATTGTCCCAATGCCGCATCACCCAGCATATGCTTGATCATGAGCTGGTCCAGGCGCATATAAATGGCGATGGCAAATCCCGATGCCACCAGCGGCCAGGAACGCCACAACAGGTCCTTCATCACCGCCGCATCGAAACTCCAGCGGCCCCCGTGCATTTTTTGGTAAAAGAACAGGGCAACAACCGCGGCAACGGCTGCCTCCAGAACCACGACCCAGACAAAATAGACCAGGGGTTTATGGTTTAAGACGAAGGCGACACATAAAATGCTCGTCGAAAGCAAAGCCACCAGCTGCGCGTAGACCGCGTATTTCGACAGTACCCTGGACTGGAAAAAACTGTCGATACTGTCAAAGGCGGTAAAAAGAAGCTTCAGGGACATGAGAACAGTCACGGTCTTAGTCAGCGGCTCTGTGGGCAGGACAAAGAAACTGGCTATGATCAGCAGGCAGGCGGCCACGGCGCCGCAAAAACGCAATACAAAGGCCGAGCCCATGATGACCGCGATACGCTCAGGCCGCTCCACCATGTCCTTGACCAAAACGGACTCCATGCCGCAGTCCGCCAGCATGCCAAATAAAAGCACGTAGCTTAAGGCGTAACTGAACACGCCGAACTGCTGTGGCCCCAGGTAACGGATGACCAGGGCCCAGACCGTCAGGGTCAGGACGATGCGGACGCCTTTTTCCAGGAACAGCCAGCCGGTGTTCCTGAAATATTTCATGAACGATGCATTGGATAAAAGGCTAAACATCAGGCGCGGACCTTGTTAGACAGCATGGAATCCCAGCACCAGCCGATAAAGATGGCGAAATACGGGATGACCCATATGAACTGGCGCTGGATGAACCAGTATTTAGACAGCACATCCGAAAGGAAGATCAGTAGTATCGGAAAAATGACAAGGACCAGCAGGTAGCCGATCTTTTCCCGCAATACCGCCGGTTTGCAAAATGGTAGAAATAAAATACCGGGGAGGAAAATGTAATTGAGCTTGCTTCCCGTCAGATTACCCACCACCTGTTTTAAGAATACCGCCGGATGGACCGCGGGATCGGCGATGAATTCAAAGGTATCGATGCCGCTCCTGAACACATTGCCGGAGTTATACCACAGCCATAAAGGAACAGCCAGTACGGCCAAAAGCGCGTAAAAAGGCACGGTCCTCTCATAGACGGCTTTGGTGGAATAGCGCACGGATTCCCGCAACAGCAGGAAGACCGAACATACCCCGACGATGAGGATGCCGTAGGCATGGTAAGCGACGGTAAAAAGCAAAAGCAACAGGCAGGCGGCTTTCTGACGGAAGCTTGGCTGAAATGCCGGTGAGATCAAGGTCTCCAGGAAATAAAAAGACATGAGCGCCAGGGTCGGAAGCACGGCATAAGGCCGCAGTTCAAAGGCGTGGTAGATCAGTTCCCGGTGGATAGCGACAAAAAAGAATGTGATCAATATTGCCCAATAGGTCTTGAACATCCGGCGGCAGATCAGGTAAAGGAACAAAAACCCAAGGAGGGTTGAAATGATGTGGGGAATGGCCGCCCCCCATTTGCTGTGGAAGGCCTTGATGAAGGGGACCGTGGTCAGGTAATGCCCGGGGAAGGAGGTCAATTCCTCGCCGTAATGAAGCCGCTGCCAGAACGGCTCAAAGCCGGCAGAAAGCGCATAGTTGAAATGCTTGTCCTCATCCTGGTTGAGGTCGCGGTGCTGGAACATTTCCGCACGAAAGAAAAGACCGAGCAAACAAATGAGCGCGAGGCCTATGACTTTTGCGTTCATGCGTGCATGCTCCTGATCTGGAAAATATTGGACAACATGCGCGCGGGGTCCGTGAATAGGTTGACCTTGCCGCCTTCCACATGCCGCCAGTTGACCGCTGTTTCCTTGATCTTGTAACCCATCTTGCGCGCCAGGTACAGGATCTCCAGGTCAAAACCGAAGCCGTCGATCTGCATATGGGCGAATAAAGGCCGGGCGATCGCGCGGCGGAACATTTTAAACCCGCACTGGGTGTCTTTGATGTCTTTGATGAGGAACGTGTGCACCAGCGTGTTGAATAACGCGCCCATGCATTTGCGATGCAGGCGTGCCTGTACCGAAACTCCCGGCTCGCGGATGACGCGGGAACCGATCACAATATCATAGCCTTCCTTGAGCCAGTGCGCATTGCGCCCGATCTCCTCCACCGGGGTCGAGCCGTCCGCATCCATGAACAAAAGGATGTCGCCCCTGGCCTCCTCAAAACCGCGCTTGACCGCGAAACCTTTGCCGCGGTTGCGCTCCAGGCGGATGACCTTCAAGTCCGGCCACTGGCCCTGAAAACCCTGCGCGCTGGCAGAAGTGCCGTCGGTGCTGCCGTCATCGACCACGATGATCTCGCAGTCCATTTCGCCGTTGCGGCAAAACTCGATGACCGACGGCAAAAAAACAGGCAGGCGTGAGGCCTCGTCCTTAGCCGGTATAATGATGGATATGTCCATTGTCCAGGCTTCCTAACCAGATCTTGTGTTCGCGAGGTTCAAAAGGATAATGGTGTCCCCCATCGATAAAGACCGAATGCTTAAAACGGCTTAATGGCGCGTGATAAAAAGTACGTTCGGCATCATGCAAAAAGACGATCCCCCCGGGCTTCAGGCAGGACATGGCCGTTTCCAGGCAGCAACGGCGGAAACGCCCATCTACGACAATAAGGTCGAATTTTTTACCCCTGCTCCGCGGCCCATTGACATAATGCAATTCCTGGGGAGTTTTGGGAGGCGTGCATCCGGGGATAAATTCGGACAAATGCAAAGTGACGTCCTGTCCCAGGCCCGCCCGTTCGATCCGGTGTTTGATATCCAAATGCCATGTCCGGTCATGCTCCATGGAATCAATATGGAAACGGATGCCCTTGGACCTTAGAAATCGCGCGAAATACAGAGTTGAGAACCCACTGCCGTATTCGAAGATGTCCAGGGGCTGGCGGGACCCCAGATCCAGCAAAAGCCGTTCATAGATCCGGCGCTCCCGTCCGGTCATGAACGGTTTTTGTAATAAAGAATTCCAGCGCACAATGCAGTCGAGCAAGCCGATCTTCATTTGAAAATGCGCCGGCGTTGCGCGGCCAGCGCCCAAAGCCCCACCCATAAAGGCCCCAGCATGAACGCGTAACGGACCACCAAAGTGGCCAGGGCATACATTCCTGCGACAAAGACAATGACCAGCAGCAAAACCAGCGCGCTTAGCTCCTGAATACCCCATGGGGCCCGTCGAAGCTTCCACAAACGCAAAACCAGCACGATGAATGCCCAGATGCCGGCCATGGCCGGGACAAGCCGGAAGGCATTCTTCACCATGCCATTTACGTAAAGCTCTTTCAACCAGGGCGGATACAGGACAAAGGACACCTGGGTGGATTCCCAAAAGAATATTTTGCAAGCCTCCAGGAACGTAAAGAACGCGTACTGCGGCGGGTTGGTCTTGATGGCCTCAAAACCCATCTTGAACATGCGGTCATCCTTTTGCTTGCCCTTATACCCCTGGGACTGCAGGGCCGCCAGCTGGGCGAACCCGATGACATCCTGGTTGTTGATGCCCCAGTACAGGCAGTCCTCCTGGCGCATGAGCGCGTAGCACAGGCCTTCCCCCGGCACCGCGGTGACGGCGGCCAAAACTTTTTGGCGGTCAAGCACGGCGGTACGGCGGATGGCGTTGGCATAAAAAAGATAGGTGCCCCTGTCGGTGAGCATGCGCGAACCATTGTAAAGGAACTGGAGCTGTGTATAGCTTTGGATGCTTCCCACGACGATGGCCGCCATCAATACCCATCCGCCCAGAACACGCTTGTGCGTTCCCTTGGGCAGTTTCCATACCAAAACCGCGGCCATGACCGCCCAGTACATCAAAAACACATACCAAGCGATGGCCTTGATGGCAATGCACGCCAGCCAGATGACCGCGATCCACAAAGGCATCAGCGCCGGCAGCCAGCGTTTTTTGTCCATGATGGCCTGCCACCAGCAGGTGTGGGCTAAAATGAGCGCGATCCATAAAGGGATGATGAGTATTTCGGAGTACATGCTCAAGGCCGCGTTGAGCAGCGCTGGGGAAAAGCCGATATACGCGACCGCCAGCATAATGCCCGTCGAGGAAACCCCGAGGAGCAAAAGCCAGCGCCATACCATGAGCTGGGCGCATCCGAGCAGCGCCAGCTGTATCGCTTTAAGGATGGCGAGGTGGTCCATGCCGGTCCACTGCCCCAGCTTTAAGCTTGTTGCCACCAATAAAGGATAGCCCGGTTCCCGGTTGGGCCCGGTGGTGAAATATTCACCCCAGCCTTGCTGGTTGAGCATGTCCGCCAGATAATGATAGCCCAGCGCGTCGCCGGAAACCAGCATTTGGCTGGTCAATCCCAAATAGATCCACCAGCACCAGGACAACGCAACAGCGATCCATATTTTATTGAACTTCATGCGGACCTTCCTTCTTTGGCCTGCGTGTAAATATCCAGCAGCTGGCGCAAATTGATGGCCGGGCTGTAACGCTGTTGGAAAACATCGCGAACGGTTTGCGACATGGACCCTAAGTCCATTTGCCACATGCGCTGTGCCTGGGCGCGCAATTCCTCGGTATTGGTTGGATCGAACAGGTATCCCGTCTGCCCTTCAGTGACGATCTCCTGTAGGCTCCCCAGCCGGCTGGCCAGGACCGGCAGGCCGAAGGCAAAGGCCTCGACGGTGATACGGGGGAAATTCTCATAACAGGCCGACGGGATGACCAGGAATTTCGCTCCCTGCATGCAATCCTTGTATTTTTGCGCGTCCGCGAACCCCAAAAATTCAATGTGCCTGAGTCCCATGCGCTCCACTTCAGCCTTTAATTGCAGCATCAAAGGCCCGTCCCCAACAAGCTTTAAAGGTATGTGCGGTAATCCTTCCCAAGCCTCTATCAAATTGCGCACGCCTTTCTCGGGGCTTAATCTTCCCACATACAGGGCAAATTCCCCGCGTGGTTTGACAAAATCACCGTCGGGCGAAAATACATTGGGCTTGACCGCGATCTTGGCCGCCGGGAGGCCCGCCTGCACATACTTGCCGCGGGTAAATTCCGTGGCCGTGATGTACCGGTCGACTTTTTGCGTCCAGGTCTTTTGCCAGCGGTGATACTGGTTCAGGGCCGTGACCGCGCCGGAGGCCAGATAGGAACCCTTATAACAGCGGTGGGCTATGCCCTCCAGCGGTGATTTACTGATGCAATCCTCGCATACCCGGCCTTCGCGGAAGAACAGCGCGTTGGCGCAGAGCATGCGGAAATTATGCAAACTTTGCACCACCGCCACCCCTTCATCACGGCAGGCATCGTACACGGACGGTGTCAGGGAAAAATAAATGTTGTGGAAATGCGCGATATCGGGCTTGAAGGCGCGCAGGACCTCGCGCAGGCGGCGGTAACTGGCAGTGGACCAGAAAAGCTCTTTGGCGGTCCAGATATTGTTCAGTCCGCGGCGGCCGACCTTGTCATTATCGGCCTCGAAAACCTGCACGGGGTGGCCGGCGGCCTCCAGCAGGCGGCTTTCGGTCTTGACCACCGCTTCCTCCCCGCCGGGCCAGCGGTAACGGTTATGGCCTATGAGGACTTTCATGATGCCAACCTGCGGTAGCTGTCCAGCGTGTTTTGGAGGCTCTGCTCCAGACTGACGCGCGGCGACCATGGTACAACCGACCTGAATTTGGCATTGGCGCCGATGACATCAAAGCTAAGGGAAGAATCCTGTTTATTCTCCTGCACGCGGATGTCGCGGCTGTGGGCAGAGCGCAGCAGTCGCTGCAGCAGCGTGCGGATGGAAGAAGAACGGCCGGAACACAAATTGTAAATTTCCCCGGCTTTGCCCTTGCGGGCGATCATCCACAACCCGCGGCAAATGTCGTCGATGTCCAGGAAATCGCGTTTGCCCCCCAGGTTCTTGGTCTTGATCACCGGCTTCTCTCCGCGTTCGATGGCGACGATCTGCCGCGCGAATCCGCCGATCGACAAACTCGCCGGCGTGTTCGCCCCGCAGATATTGAACATCCGCACCACCACCACATCCAATCCCTGGCGCGCGTAAAAAAGCCCGAGGTTGGTCTGCAGGAGCTTGACAAAGCCGTACCATCCCAGGGGTTTCGGCAGACAATTTTCCGTGATCAGCTTTTTACCGTGGATATTGCCGTATTCGGCCGCGGAGCCGGGGATAACGACCCGCGTCTTGAGGCCCAATTCCGCGACGGCATCGAGCAAATTTTTGGTGGTCTCGAAATTGGCATCCAGCATGCGGCGCACATCATCCGTCCTGCCGCCGGCAAAATGAAAAATATAAGCGGGCTTGAGCCGCCGCAGGATGGGCTTTACAGCACCGGGCTCGGCCAGGTCACAATCCTCATGGGCGATGCCGTGGAGCTTGAATCCCTTCTGATGCTTTCTTAAAAAAGCCGAAAGGGAACTCCCTAAAAAGCCGTGTGCCCCTGTGATGAGGATGGTCTTTTTCATTTTACCTGTTTGCGGCGCGCCAATTGTTCATTGCCATAGGCCCAGGTCAGGCCCATCAAAGTCCAGAAAGGAATGGCGTAATGGGGCAATTCCAGGATGACGAGGGAATTGCAGGCCATCATCCAGTAAGCCAGGATGCTGACCAAAAGGACGCCGGTCGCCGACCGCAGGGCAATGAAACTCCGGGTCAAATAAACCACGATGGCGAACATGGCGATGATGACCAGCAGCCCCACAGCGCCCAAACGGTAGATGAAATGGAAGTAGACATTGTGCGGGGTGATCCACCCATCGCGGCTCCACTCCCCACCGCCCCACCAGAGCATCTCCAGGGAAACGGAACGCTGGGGTTTGCCTAAACCCACCCCCAGCAGCGAGCGCAGGCCGCCTTCTTTCAATTCGATGAACATATCATGCCATATCAGCATCCTGAAAATGCCGTTACCCTGGGCATCGTTGAAATTCCTGTACCCGGACACACCTCCACCCGAATAATGCACATCCTTAAAGACCTCCTGGTTGATGCCTGCCTGGCCCGACATGTGCTCTATTTTATATTTGTTATCATGGTACACGGCCACGCGCAGGCTTTGCTGGTGGTAGGTTTTCCTTTTCTCATCCAGCTTGGCGGTGATCTGGCTGTACATGTCCACCATGTCCCGCAGTTTTAAACACGACTGCACGCCGTTGCGGTCCGCGAACACATACACCCCGGCCAGGACCGCGGCCAGGGCGCAACAGGCGATCCAGACCTTGGCCTTGGGGCTGACTTTGAGGAAATACGCCACAAAGATGACGGTCAAGAAAAGCAGCGCCGTCAGCACGCTCATCAAATGGGTGCGGCTGCCGGCGAAGATGGCCGGATACTGCAGCAGGCCCAGCAAAACGGCGGACAACAGGAGCTTACCCTTCACCGGGCGCACGGTCATGATCAGGACCACGGCCAGGATGAAGGCGGTATACCAAAAATATCCACAATCCCAAAACCGTGAGGTCAGGAACATGCAGACGGCCAAAATGCCGTAGACCCATTTGCCCTGGAAATATTCCTTTTTATAGAAACTATACCCGAACAGGGCGAAGATGGTGTAATAGAAAAGCGCGGCGTTGCGAAAGGCCAGCGGCCCCCATCCCCCGAAATCCCACAGCGCTTTGCACACGATAAAAACGAAATACACGAAGAAGGCCTTGTGCCACCTGGTCAGGGTCATGCCATGGCGCCAGTATTTGACCGCCCATAGCAACAGGCAAGCCGCCAGCAGCATCTCGCCGATAAAAACCGGAAAGCCCAGGGAAGGGACCGTCAGGTGCCGCTCGGAAAAATTGGAACCCCAGAGCGCAGAGCCCAGGGAGTAAAGCCCGATCAAAAATAAGGCGATGCGGTCGATCATCCGGCCCTCCGGCAGGTTGCCCATTTCCTGTATTTCAAATACACGGCAGGCAAACACAACAATACGTACGGGACATGGGAAAAGACCCGGATAAGGAAGAACACGTTGGCGCAGCCGTGCCGGTCCGTGTACAGGCGGGCGGCCTCGCGCAATTCCGGGATGTCCCGGCGGTCGATGCAATCAAAGATTTTCTTCATGAATATGGTCCTGGCGCGTTTGGCGAATATCTTATGCGCCCGCGGGAAATGGTTGCGGTCAAGAAAAGCGCTCCGCACCTGGCAGAACACATCATAGGCGGACGCCATTTGGCCCGCATCCATGCTTTCGACATCGTAGATCAACCGCCATAACGACTGCCGGGCCCCTTCTGCCAGCTGCATGCCGGTCCAGTGACCGATGTTCTCCGCCATGATGCGGGACACTTCAGCGATGTCGTCCTTGCCGAGGGCCTGTGCCGTGACCGATCGGGCATGGCTGCGGATGGCGATCAGGGCCTTGGGCGTCACGGCCAGGGCAAAGCCATTGCGTAACAATTTTGACCACAGGTCATAATCCGCGGCGATCCGGAAGCTTTCATCATAGCCGCCCTGGTCCAGGACCGCCTGGCGGCGCATCAAAACCCCCACATGGTTAAGAGGCGATGCCCACAGGGAAGTGACCGCGATCTCTTCGAAATTACGCGGCGTGTTAAGGATCTTGTGCGCTTTACCGGCCGCGTCCACGACCACGGCCCGGCAGCTGCACGCCGCGCATTCCTTCCCGCGGGAACGCAAGCTGGCAAGCTGTTCCTGCAGCCATCCCTCATACGCGAAATCGTCCGCGTCCATGCGCGCGATGAACTCGCCGCGGGCCATGCGCAGGCCGGCATTCAGGGACTTGGTCTGGCCCTTGTTGGCGCTGTTGCGGTGCAGGACAATGCGCTTGTCGGAAAATGACTGCACGATGGCCGCGGAACCGTCGCTGCTGCAGTCGTCGATGACCAGAAGTTCAAAGTCCTTGAAGCTCTGGCGTAAAACGCTCTCGATGGCCGGGCGCAGGTATTCGCCGCCGTTGTAGACCGTCATCAATACTGTGATCGCAGGGCTGTTCATATTTTAGGCACGGCTGAAAATATAATTGGCCACGTTCTGTCCCGGGATGTCGATGGGAAAACGCTTATGCACTTTAAAACCCTTTTCCGAAAGGTAATCCATGATGCGCCGGTCATCATCCAGTATTTCAATAAACACGCTTTTTAATTCCGGGCTGGAGAAGGTTTTTGAGGCCCCTTGGAGGATCTCGTATTCTATTCCGTCCACATCCAGCTTGATGTGCTGCGGTGAGGGAAGCCCGAACTGGGCGATCAGATTGTCCATCCTGTAGCTTAAGACGGCCTGCTTGAATACCGGCGTGAAAGCCTCTTTCTTATAGTCCAGGGCTTCGCCCAGGGCATGCAGGGCCCCGCCGGCGGTGAGGTTATTGTAATTTAAAGTTTCCAGGTTGGTTTTGTCGGAAAGCGCCACGTTCAAAGCAATGACCGTTCCCGAGCAATTATTCAGGGCGATGTTGCGGCAGAGTTGGGCAAAATTCAAGAACGAGGGTTCGAAGGTGTAAACTTTCACCCCGCCCTGGTGGTATTTCGCGGCCACCAGCGCATACGCGCCCACATTGGCCCCGACGTCGAAGAACACATCCCCTTTTTGGAACAGGTTCTCGATCCAGTAGATCATTTCCGGCTCTTTGGCGCAGGAACGCGCCCGCACGGAATATTCAAGCGGCGAACTGACATCCAGGACAATGTCGCCGCGGCTGTAATCCATCTTTTTGGTGATGGACAAGCGGGATTTTACGTACACCCGTCCCCAGTCGGGCCATATGTTGAGGACCGCTGTCCCTATTTTGTCTATGGCCCGGCGCAGTTTGCTCATGATCTGTGTTCCTTAAAAAATCTGATCAGGTTCTCGACCGCCTGCGCTTCCATGGCCGCGCGTGATTCCTCGGTGAGCGTCGCCACATGCGGGGTCAGGATCGCGTTGGGACAATCGCACAAAGGTCCGGCGTAAGGCTCCTGGCTGTACACATCCAGGGCCGCGCCGGCCAGATGACCGGAGCGCAAGGCCGCGACCAGCGCCCCTTCATCGACCAGCGAACCGCGCGACACATTGACCAGCATGGCCCCTTTTTTCATGTGTGCCAGTTCCTCCGTTCCCATGCAGAACGGATACTCCGGCGTGACGGAAATATGGAGGGTCACCACATCGCATTCTTTAAGCAGGTCATAAAATCCCAATAGCTTCACACCCGCTTTTGTTGCCCAGGCCGGATCAGGAACAAGATCATAGCCATAGACATCCGCGTCGAGCTTCTTGAACAATTGCGCCACCTGCCGCCCGATGCGTCCCAAACCAATGATGCCGATCTTGCGGCCTGCCAATTGCAGTCCGGTCATCTTCTCCCATTTCTTCTGGCGCAGCAATTCGGTGTGGAAAGTTACTTTACGCAAAAGGTCCATGACCAGGCCTAAGGTCAATTCCACGACCGGCCTGACCACCGCTTCCGGTGTGTTCAAAACTGTGATGCCGCGGGCTTTGGCCTGCGGCATGTCGATATTATCGACCCCAACCCCGCAGCGGCTGATGCACCTAAGCCGCGGCAGCGCGCCCAGCACGTCCGCATCATAGGGTTCCACACCGGCCACCACCCCGTCGTAATCTTTAAGGATGGTTTTGACCTGATCTTTGGTCAGCCGCTTTCCCGTGGCATTGATCTCAAAAGGCAGGCCGCCGGCCTTTAGCAATTGCAGCGGCTGCGCGGACTCACGGGCAAAGGTGGACAGGGCCACATAAATTTGGGCTTTCATTTGAGCGTCAGGATCTCCTGGTAAATGCGCTGCTGGCCGGCATCGCTGCGCAGGATGTCCTCGACGATGCCCACATCATCCGGCCGGTCCACACCGACGGAAGTCTTGGCGTGGATAATGCCCTTGATGGGATAACGGTGTTCGAGGATGCGCAGGAAATCCACCGATTCCGTGATCTCCAGCGGGGTCGGCTCCAACCGGGAAAATGTCTTTAGGAAATCGGCGGCGAAGGCCGAAAGCCCGGTCTGGCGATACACCTGGCAGGCATGCTCGACGCGCATGTGCGGCACCGGCGCGCGGGAAAAATACAGGACATTGCCTTTCCGGTCCAGGAGCGCCTTGACGATGTCCACATCGTACAGGTCTTCTTTGCGGGTAATGGGCGTCAAAACATTGGCACACAGGACACTGTGGTCTTTATGGAAAGGTTCCACCAGCTCGCCGATGATCCGGCTGTCAAAAAGCGGCTCATCCCCCTGCAGGATGACCACGATGTCGCCGTGCGCTTTGGACATGGCCTCCTCGACGCGGTCGGTGCAGCGCAAATGGGTGTCTTTGGTCATGACGGCCTTGCCGCCGAAAGAGGTCACGGCATCGAAAATGGCCTTATCGCAGGTGGCCACATACACATCATCGAGGGCCTCGCACAAAAGCGCGCGGCGGCGGACATGCTCGACCATGGGAAGGTCCAGGATCCTGGCCAGCGGTTTGCCGGGGAAACGCGAAGCGGCCATGCGGGCCGGTATGATGGCAACAACTTTTCTTTTCATTGCGGCAACACCCCGCAATCCACGTTCAATGATTGCCCGGTGACAGCCGAGGCCGCGTCCGATGCCAGGAACAAACAGGCCTGGGCGACCTCGTCGGCGGTGGGAAGGCGTTTGAGCGCCGTCTGGTCCATGGTGAATGCCCTCAAATAGGCGGGAACATTACGGCCCGCGGGAGAATTCTTGCCGTTGAGCGCTTTGAGCACTCCGGCGGTCAGGACATAGACCGGGCACACCGCGTTGACCCGGATGCCGCGCGGCCCCAGTTCTTTGGCCAGAGATTGCGTCAGGCCCACCACTGCGAACTTCGCGGCGCAGTAGGCGCTGTTATTGGCGCTGCCCCGTTTTCCGGCGAGGCTGGCCACATTGACGATGGCCCCATTCTTGGGCAGGAACGGCAGGGCCGCCTGGGAGGCCCAGAGAACCCCTTTTAAATTGACTGACAACATGCTCTCCAGGAATTTCTCGTCGATATCCTTCAAAGCGCTCCATCCCGAGGATCCCGCGCAATTGACCAGAACGTCCAGCCGTCCGGTCAGGCGCACGGCCTTGGCCATGAGAGCGCGCATCTGCGCCGGCTTGCTGACGTCCGCTTTGACAAAAAATACCCCGCGGCCCAAACGTTTGGCGAAACCATTATCGGCCCGGCCGCAGACCACTACCGCGTAACCGCTGCGGTAAAATATTTCGGCAATGGCTGCGCCGATGCCCTTGGTGCCGCCGGTGATGACCACGGTCTTTAGATCGTCATGCATGTGAACCCTCCGTCGACACAAACTTCGGAACCGGTGACGAACTCCGCGGCGTCAGAGGCCAGCCACAAAACCGCCCCGGCCAGCTCCGCGGGCTTCCCGAAACGGCCCATGGGCGTGTGCCCCAGGATGGCGGCCTTGCGCTTGGCGTCGATAAAATGCTTCATGCTCCACTGGGTGGGGAAAAATCCCGGGCGCAGGGCATTGACCCGCACATTGTACGGCGCCCACTCCCTGGCCAAATTCTGCGTGAGGTTCTTGACCCCGGCCTTGGCCACCGAATAGGTGAAGGCCTTGGACAATGGTGGTCCGGAAGAAACCGATGCCAGATTGATGATGGAACCTTTGCGGCGGCCGATCATGTGCTTGCCGAACACCTGGCAGCCCAACAGCGTTGCCGTGGCATGGCTGTCGAAAATGGCGCGCCACTCCTCGACCGTGATGTCCATGACCGGTGTGGGCGCGTTGATGCCCGCGGCATTGATCAAAATGTCCACCTTTTTGAATTTCTTTAAGACGGCCCGCAAAAGCTGCTGGTGGCTTTCCTTGCGCGTGGCGTCAACGGGAAGGTATGTGACCCGCGATGCGCGGCGCTTGTCTTCATCCCTGTCGGCGATGACGACGTTAACACCGGCCTGCGCCAAGGCACCTCCCATGGCGCTGCCCAAATGCCCGGCCCCGCCGATGATGACCGCGGTCTTTCCTTTAAGGTTGAACAGTCCCGATAAATAATCCGCCACGGCTCTCTCCTGTCAGATGTTCCTGGTATTGCCGATGAACCGGTCGCCGTCGGACCAGCCCAGGTAGGACCGGGGCCTGACGATCTCCGAACAGCGGTTGAACGTTTTGGCCAGGACGGTCCTTGCCCACAAACCGGACATGCCCCATGAACGGGCTTCCTCACGCACACATTTTTGCCATTGCCCATGCTGGGACGCGCTGATCAAACCCCGGCTTAGGGCTTTATCCAAAAGTTCAACGGCATGATCCGGCAGGCGGTATACCATGGCCACGGCAACGCCCTTGGCGATCTTGGCCCCAGCGCCGCCGGCGTCGAGGGCCAGCATGTTGAGCAATGCGTCTGTTTTGCGCAGGTATAACGCGTCCCCGAACACCAATTGCCCGCGGCCGATAAAATCCGTAAAACTTTTCCTCTTCCACAAAGCCCGGCGCAGGTCGACCAATTGGAAGCCCTGGGCGTCCATGAACGCGTCGATGTCCCGGAACAAAGCCTGGCCCTGGTACAATGGGATGAATTCCACTTCCAATTCCACCCCGCACAAATGGCTTAAATGCGCCCCCGCGCCTTTGAGGATGTCTAATTCACTGCCCTGGGTGTCGAGTTTGATGAAATCGACGTCCTTGATCCCCGCCTCGCGTAGGGCCTCGTCCAAGGTTTTCACTTTTTCGCGCGGCACTTCCACCTGGCGCACCGTCTCATAACGGGCGGCATCCGGGAAATCCTCCAGCGCCGCCATGTTGGGCGGATAGATCGAGGATTTTCCCCCGTCGCGCGAAACATAAAAACGCAGCGGCTGGCTGGAATGGTACAGGACATAAGGCAAATACGTGATGGCCTTGCTCGATCGCAGCCGGGCAAATTCCCGCTCATCCGGCTCGAAGGCGATGATGCGGCAATGCTGGCCCAATTTCTGCCAGTAGGGGCAGGCCCCGCCCATGGCCCCCACGTCCACGAAGGTCAGCGGGGAATCGGCATTTATGTTTTGGCAAAATTTATCGAAGAAGCTCATGTCGCCTTTTGAAGATATTCCAGGACCTTGAGCATGTCATCAAAGACCGGGAAATCGCCGGCCTTAAGGTCCAGTCCGCTGTTACGGCCCATAAAAAATACCCCGGCCTTGCGGGCGGATCCCGCATCGCCGTTGCTGTCACCGATGAAAACAGCCTCGGTCCCCACCGCATTATGGCGCGCCAGGACCTCTTTGAGCGCCCCGGACTTATCCGCGGTGACCGTGTAGACCTTCTCAAAATACCCGTCGATGCCCCGGGCTTTGAGAATGGCTTCCATGTCCTGCGGCGGATTGATGGAAGCGATATACATAGGCACACGGCCTTTAAAGAATTTCAAGAACTGCGGCGCGCCTTTGACCCACGGGCAAAGGACCACCTGCTCGATGCAATACTTGGAGAATTCCGCGCCTAAGCGCTGTTCATCCTGCGGCGTGTACGGCCGGCGCAGGATGTTCTCATAAATGTGACGGAATTTCCCGAAACGGATCAGGGACGTGCGGCGGTGGTATTCCAGGATCGCCGGCAAATGCTGCGGGTACGCGGCGAAAACATGTTCGAACGCCTTGTCCTTGATCTCATTGGATTCAACCAAAACCCCGTCAAAATCCAGGATGATTACCTTAAAGCGCATCGGTCTATTTCGCCGGCCGGGTCAGGCCGCGCATGCGCTCGGCCCATTTCCACAGGACAAATACGTCGGAGGCCAGGATATAAAAAGTATAACCGCGGGAAACGGCTTCGCGAAGCTTGGCTTCATCGGGCTCGACCAATTGCGTGCCGCAGGCTTTGCCTTTGGCCTTGCAGGCTTCGACTATCTTGCGCGCGGCCTCGACTACCGACGGATGTTCCAGCTGGCCGGGCACCTTCAGTGACCCGGAAATGTCGTACGGCCCCACCATCACGGCGTCCAAACCTTCCACAGCCAGTATCTCGTCGATGCGCCCCACCGCTCCGATGGATTCGATCTGGGCGATCAGGACCGAGGAGGAATTCCAGTTCTTGGTATACGTATCGAAATCGAACCCGTAACCCTGGGCGCGGCTGACCCCGAAACCGCGGCGGCCCTGCGGCGGATATTTCATCCACTCCAGGATGGCGCGGACATCGTCGGCGGATTCCACCACCGGCACGATCAAGCCGTCAGCCCCGGAATCCAGCAGGCGCCGCGCCATTTCCTTATTGTGCGAGGCGATGCGCGGCAGGCACGCCACGCCGGCGGCCTGGCAGGCCGCGATGATGCGCTGGCTTTGCTCCTGGTCGATGGTGCTGTGCTCGAGGTCGATGCCGATGAAATCAAGGCCGGCGCGGGTGAAGATCTCCGTGATGCCCGGATGGCCGAAAGACGTCCATCCGCCGAATACCGGTTTGCGCTCTTTCAATTTATTCTTGAGGTCGCTCATTATTTGGCCTTGGCTGCGTCGTCGAGGAACATCTTGACGGTTTCCTTGGAATAGGGGTGGACGATCATGCCGTCCAAAAATTGCGGCTGGGCGGTGACGATGTGCGCGCCCGCGTGCAGCCACTGGATGACATTGAGCACCTCGCGGGTCGAGGCGGTGATGATCTGGGCTTTTAATTTGTGCGCGTCCAGCAGGGACCGCAGGATCTTGATATCGGCGGTGGAATCATAACCCATATTGTTGACACGGCCGGTCAGGATCGAAACGTAGGTGGCCCCGGCCATGGCCGCCAGGAAACACTGCTGGGCGCTCATCATGGCCGTGACATTGACGCGGATATTGTGCTTGGTTTCCAGCTCATGCACGACGGAAAGGTTGTCCAGCTCGCCGTTGGGGCCGTGGATGGTGATCTTGACATTGATGTTGGGGGCCCAGGAGGCGATGTCCTTGGCCTGCGCCAGCATGCCGTCGTGGTCATTGGTGGTCACTTCGCAGGAAACCGGATAAGGGTTGACCAGTTTCGCGATCTCGACCAGGCGGGCCTTGACCCCGGCCATGCCGCCGGTGACGCCTTCTTTCAAAAGGATGGTGGGATTGGTGGTCACCCCGCGGATGATGCCCATGTGGTGGTATTTCTTGACCTCTTCGATCTTGCTGCTGTCTAAAAATATAGCCATTAACGCTCCCCTTCTATTTAGTTGTCAGTGATTCCCATTTATTGCTCATCTGCATGATGCGCGGCTCGGAAACGATCAAATGCCAGATGACCGCCTGGAAACTTTCCGCGTGCGGAGTGATGGTGTCCGGCGACACCGGCGGGATGAGGACGCAGGCATCCGCCACTTTCGCGGTGTACCCCCCGTCGCGGCCGACCACGCCGATAATCCTGGCCTTTTGCGCCTTGGCGTAATCCAGGGCCTGCACCAGATTGGCGCTGACGTTCTTTTCCCTGCTGCCGCCGCCCACGGAAAAAACCCATACGCAATCGCCCTGGCGCAAACGCGAGCCCTTGAGCCATCCGGCGAAGGTGGTCTCCCACCCTTCATCATTGGTCCGCGCGGTCAGCTCCGACACATTGTCCGTCGGTGTATAGGCCTCGAACCCGCCGATCTTGCGGAAATCATTGACCGCGTGCGAGCAATTGCCGGCACTCCCCCCGACGCCCAAAAAAAACAACCGGCCATTGTCCCGGCGCACCTGCAGGAGGGTCTGGATCATTTTTTCCACCTGGGCCTGGTCCAGGATGTCGATGATGCCGGCGGCTTCTTTAAAATAACGCTGGATGTAGGACATTATGCTTGCCTCACCAAAATGCGGCCGTAGGAGCTTAGTAAATTCGCCTGCAGGAAACCCTGGAAATCATGCCTGGCTTCTTCGCTCCCCTGGAGGGCCAGCTCGCGGATAAAAGCCGAGGCGCTCACCGACGGGTCTTCCTTCAATGCCGCGGCCACGAGTTCCAAGTCCAGGATCCCCGGGGTCGAGAACTCCAGCACCTCGAACCCGTGCTTTTCCAAAAGGCCTTTGAGCCCGGCGACGGTGAAGACGTTGAGGCGGTCGGGCGGATAAATATTTTTGGCGTTCTTTCCCAGCTCTTTGATGTCAAAGCCCGAAGCCAGGATGGCGGTCATGAAACACAGGCCCTTGTCGTTGAGCATGTCTTTTAACTTGCCTAAGAGCGCAGGTACATCGCTGGTATGGTCGAGCACTTCGAACAAAGTCACAATATCGGCCTTGGGGACTTGGGCCTCCCACCAGGGTTTGTCGATGACGGTAATGCCCGATGAAGGCGCTTCGCAATAGGGATAGATAACGGTCTTGCGCGCGAAAGGCGCCGCGGCCATGGCTTCCAGGTAACGGGCCTGTCCGGTGTGCACATCCGCCCAGTGTTCAGCCCGCGGCAAATATTCGCTCGTCGAGTCGGTGATCCATTCGAAGCGCGGCTTGATGATGCGGGCCTTGCGCTGTGCGCGCGTGGCCTCCGAGAGCTTGTTGCGCCAGAATGTTTTGGAAGGCGCCTGGCGGTAAAACTTGGCGATGGCCGCATCCGTGGGGCGGCGGCTGATGTATAAACTGCGGCATCCGGCACATTCTTTATAGTGCATGCCGGATTTTTCGAACTGCCCGACGGACTTCGCCGAGCCGCAGGCCGGGCAAACCGCCTCCTGCAAAGGACCGTTGGCCAGCATGCCTGTCACGTCCTTCTGCAAAAGCGCCACATACTCCTGCAACATGGCCGAAGGCTTCAAGTCCGTCTGGCGGTATTCCTCATTTATGACAATGTTCTTCATGGGTGATCTCATCAGGGTTTAACAGGCCGGCATCGACATAGGCCTGTTCAATGATCTGCATGACCTTCAACGCGTCCTGCGACGAGGCCGCGGTCACGGGACGGTCCTCGCGGATACAGCGCACGAACTCCTCCACCTCCAGGTCCCACGACAGGTCACGGTCAAAATAGGTGATCTCTTCCGACGGGTTACCCACGGCGTGGGCCTCGTCCTCGAACTGGCGTTTGGCCACGATCAATTGCTCGCGGCCGTAGCTGCCGGTCTTGGACAGCAGGCCTTCCACGATCAAATAACCGCCCTCCAAAGTGATGTGCAGGCGGAAGGTGTGTTTCCAAAGTGTGGCCGAGGAATGCAGCATGGCATCGATGCCGCGCTGGCCTTTGAGCACCACAAAAGCATTGTCCTCGACATCCAGGTTCCAGAACGTGTTGCTGGTGACGCACTTGACCCCGGAAAAATCGCCGGCGAAATAACGGAAGATATCCAGCATGTGGATGCCCTGGTCGAGCAGGATCCCGCCGCCGGAAATGGCCCGGTCATTGCGCCAGGAACGCTTGAATTGCGTGCCCCCGCTCTTGCCGTAAATACCCCGCAAATTGATGATGCGCCCGAACCGGCCGCTGTCGATGACCGCCTTGGCCTTCATGACACCCGGATGCCAGCGGTGGTTGAACCCGAACATGAGCTTGGTGCCGTTCTTCTCCGCTTTACGAATATTGACGATGTCCTGGACATTGCGGCCCGGCGGTTTTTCGCAAAAGACGTGGATGCCCTGGTTCAAGCTTTCGATGCAAACCTTGGGGGAAAAGGAGTTAGGGGTGCAGACAAACACAATATCGGGACGCAGTTTCAAAACTTCTTTAAAATCGCCCATGACCGTGTGCCCGGCCAATCTGGCCTTGACCCCCGGATCGGTGTCGCACACGGCGGCCAATTCCAGGTCAGGGTGGCGCCCAATGACGGCCTGGCGGATCTCGCCCATATAGCCGTGGCCCACAATGACGCATTTGAGTTTGGTTGTTTGTCCCATAATATATAGATTAAATTTGTAGGATATTCTACCAAAGCGCCCTAAAAAGTCAAAACATCAATTTGGGCAGCGGACGACGGAATTAATGACCTTTGTGCCCACTATCGGAAGATAATGATAGGGGTCTGTGTCGGGAAAATAATCATCATTGTACGAGTATTTGCCCACTGAAAGATCATAGGCATCGGGGAAGATCTCTTTGACCCCTTTCCTCCATTGGTTAAAGGTCCCCTCCAGCCCTTTGCTCTTGATCAGGTCCAAAACATTATGGTTATAAGGGTTGATGATCACGATACAGGGTATTTGCTTGGATGCCAGCAGGGCTTTTATCTTTCGTAAATATTCCATGCGCTCCTGCGAGAACAGGAACCGCCGCAAAAAGTGGTTGGAAATGGTTTCCAGGTCGTCTTTGAAATCATGTTTGGTATGCGCGACCCCTGGGCCGATCCTCCAGACCTCCCCTTCCGCGGGTCCGGTGTCTTTTTTGCGGGTGATCCGCTGGCCATTGGCCGCGATGAGCGGCGGTTCTTTTTTATGGGATTTATACAGCGCGACCAGCGATGACTTGAAGGTGTTGAAATTGACCAGATATTCCAGCTGGCCGAAGCTGTGCCGGGGCCATTCGTCCATCTTTTTGACCGCGAATTGGCGCTCATTGAAGAACTCGAAATCCAGGCCGATGACCACCAAACGCTCATCGGTGAGATAGCGTTTCAGGTAATAATATATCTCCTCCGGCAGGGCCGCGTCGAAAGCCGAATTATAGAATGTGTGGCAATGCAGGGTGGTTGGGTCGATCCGGGCGAATTTGCTGGCCCCGATGATGATGGCATCATGGGGAAAATCCAGGATCTGCTCCTTGGTCTGGCGCTCGACGGAAAAATAAACCCCCGTGGTATTGCGACCCAGCTCATTGAAAGGGTCCACCTGCCGGTTGACGGCCATGACAATGGCGAAGTAACAGCCCACAGCCGCAAGCCATATGGTCAAATACCGCCCGAATTGTGAATGTGGTTTATTCATGTTAGAAATTAAAATATAAAAATTCGCTGACCTGGGCCATATAGCCGCTGACGGTCAATACGGTCAAACACACCAGGGCCCAGGCCCATGCCGCTGACGGCCGCCATTGCCACCAGAGCTTTTGCGCGGCTTCTTTTGTGTATACCACCAGCGCCGGCCGGTAGCGGGCCATGATCTGCTGGGTATTGGGCAGGGCCCAGACCGCAGCCAGCAGGACCAGCAGGACGATCGCTTCTTTTTTCTGGAAGAAATCGACCGCGCCATACTGCACACCCATGCGGCCCAGGGCATCTCCCAACCCCGCGAATTTATTTAACTTGGCCTGGTAGGTGTCCCACAATACAATACCGTTCATGCCCAGCATCCCTTTGAACATGGCGACGCACCCGCGCAGGTCCTGGGAGCGGAACAGCACCCAGGCCGCGACCACCGCCAGGAACGTGGTGACCCGGCCGGCCCATTGACCTACCCTCGTCGGAGAACGGCCCATTCCTGTCTTTTCACGCAAGGCATGCCAGGCATGGTTGAAGCATAAATAAACCCCATGCAACAGGCCCCATAAGATGAAGGTCCATCCAGCCCCGTGCCATAATCCCCCCAAGAACATGGTCAGCAATATATTGACATAACGCCGCCGGGCTCCCAGCCGGTTGCCGCCCAGCGGAATATACACATAGTCCCTCAAGAACCGCGACAGGGTCATGTGCCAACGCCGCCAGAAATCGATGATGTTGACCGCTTTATAAGGAGAATGGAAATTCAGCGGTAATCGCACGCCGAACAAACGGGCCAGGCCGATGGCCATGTCCGAATACCCGGAGAAATCGAAATAGATCTGGAACGTGTAGGCCAGCGCCGCGCCCCAGGCTTCAAAGAATGTCAGCGCGTGCCCTTGGGAAACCAGCGTAAAGACCGGGTTGGCGAATTTGGCCGCCTGGTCGGCGATAAAGACCTTCTTGGCAAGCCCGATAAAGAAAATGGTAAAGCCCACGGCAAAATTGGCCGGATTGAAACGGAAGGTGTTCTTGTTATTGAACTGGGGCACCACTTCCTTGAAATGCACAATGGGGCCGGCGATCAATTGGGGGAAAAATACCACGAACAAGGAATAATGCAACAGGTCCTGTTTCTTGATCTTGCCCTGGGCGGCATCCACCAGGTAGGCGATCTTCTGGAAAATGAAAAAAGAGATCCCTAAAGGCAGGAGGACTTTGTGGAAATGGAAAAAGAAATTGCCGTACTTAAAGTAGACCAATATCCCCAGGTTGCAGGCCAGGCCCAGGAACAAAACCAGCCGCGGGGAAAATTGGCCGCGCCGGTGGATAAGGGCGTGCCCGGCCGCGTAATTGAAAGCGATCAGCCCGACGATGAGCCATACATACACCGGGTTCCACCAGGCGTAAAAAATAAGCGAAGCCGCGATCAGCGAGCACAGCGCGGCCCGTTGGGAGGCGTACTTGGAAAGCAGGAAGAACACCAGCAATGCTGCGGGGAGGAACGCAAATATAAAAATGTAGGAGTTAAACAGCATCGGTTATTTTCTGGCCAAGGCCCTGATCCAGATGCCGTTGGGATCGGGCGTACCCGGTTTGAACAGCAGTTCATAAAAACGTTGGGACAATGGCAGAGGCAAAATGCCTTTGCAATGGTACAGCAGGCGCTCGAGGAACAAAGTCGGACCGCTGGAGACCCAGCGGTCTTTGGCGCTTTTTTGGCTGATGCCGAAACAGCCGACCGCGACCGGCTCAAAACCGGCTCTTTGATACAACAGCGCAATATTCTCCGGTTTAAAGAAAAGGATGTGCGGGAACACATCTTTTTTGAACAGGAAATCCTGGTAAGGCACGTCGGTCAATACGTGGCCGCCCGCTTCCAGTTTGCCCGACGCTATTTTGAGCATGCCCTGGGGGTCGTTGACATGCTCCAGCACATGGGAAAGCACAACCAGGCAATACTGCCCAGCCGCTTGGGAGATATCTGAATGAACGGCAAAATCCACCTGCGGGTACAATTGCCGCCAGGTGAGCGCAAGCGACTGCTGGAAAAATTTGTCCTTTTCAACGATGGTGTATTTCTCCAGGCGCACCGACCTGTCCCGGGCAATGGCTGCCCCGAAAAACCCGTGCCCCCCGCCGATATCCAGGACCGACAACGCGGACCCCTGCGGCAGGCGCAAAGACGTTTTGACGAATTCCCAGCGGGCCAGGGCGTTGACGTACGCGCCGGGATGCGACTTGGGGGAAAAAACTTTCAGATCTTTGTCCTGCCAGTAATCCCCTCCTTCGTACAATTGGTCCAGCTGTCCGTCGGTGAGCGAAGGAAAGGCGATGCCGGTCCCGCATCCCGGGCAAAAATGGATGGATTTGAGCAGGTCTTTCGCGCCGGTTTGCTGTGAAGGATAAGCCGTGCCGGAAACGGCGGACAGGGCAAAATCCCGGGCGCACACGGGACAAACGATATGTTCGGTATCTGCCATTGCCTACCCTTCCAGGAATATGTTCATGGCTGCCGGCGTCACGGGATGGAAATACTCCGCGATATACTGCCGGGCCGCCCGCAGGCGCGACGCGTATTCCCCGTCCGGTAAAAGCGCGATCTCCTCCAGCACCGGCGCCAGCCGCTGCGGGGCCTGCACCCGCCATTTAAAATCCTCCAGTTCAAATAACGGGTCATAGCTCAACAGGGACCCGTCGTCGTAATGCACCACGGGCTTGCCCATGCCCAGCGCTTCCAGGGCCACGGTGCTGCCCCAGTAGACGACAATGTCCGCCCAGGCAATGTCTTCCTGCAATGAGGTCCCGCTGGAAACTTCCATGCCCGGTGTCCTGCGGGGGTCCACCGTAAGCCCGCGGACAAATTTCTCCAAAGGCAATACCGGGTGCGTCCTGATCCTCAACCGGTACCTGTCGTCGCCGGCCAGTTCATTTAAAACATAATCGGTCATGCCCACGACCTGGGGCAATCCTTCCAGGGCCAGGAGGATGCGGCCTCCGGCGGAGCGCGGGCTTTGCCCCTGGGCGGACAAATATGCAAAACGCAGGCCGCAGCCCGTCTTAACGGGGCTTGGGGCGCAGGTTTCATAGCGATGGATGATGGCTTTGGGTTTTTCCCCCACGGTCACCACCACGTCGGGCCTGGGCACGATCCCCTCCTCAAAACGGCTGGTGAACATGTTGGCGGAAGCCTGCGGCACCACCGTGTGCTGGTAGCCGAAGGTCCTGGTTGAAGGGGAATTCTCTTTGACCGCCATGAGGCACATTTTCTCCCAGGGATTGAATTCACAGGTCAGCGCCAGCTCTTTGACCTTGAAGCATTTTAAGAACCGTTTCATCATGAAATACTGGTAGAAATGCAAAGGCTGTATCTTGCTCCCGTGGACAAGGCAGATGTTGCGCAGGGCCTGCGCGATGTCCTGCCCCTCGAACATCAATTGGTCCGGCACTTGGATATTGTAAGCGGCCATCCGCACACTTGCCTGCGCCACGTCCGGCAGGGTCAGGAACGCCTCCCATGGGTACATGCGGCCTTGGCCCTTTTGGCACAACAGGGCGCAGGTTTGCGCAAAATCATCCATCACATCCGCCAGGATGATGGTCCGGCGCTGTTGGGACAGGAAATCAGGCAGGCCGCCGAAGAACAGGTCTTTGTACATTCCCTGCGCATCGAACGAGCGGGCTGAGGCGAATGTTTTGACCGCGTACACTTCGCGGCTATCGGCCATGGCCCCAATGAGCGAGGAGAAGCATGACCGCCTGGCCACAGCCATGCGCGGCAGGATGTAACAAACGTGCCTGCCGATCCGGCCCAGGCGCAGCAGGAATTCTTTGACCGCGGCGACGGCGGGATTGGCCGCGCGGCCGTGCCAGGAATACGCGATGCCCCGGGCCGTCAACGCGCGTTGGACGCTGTCATTGATCTCCCACGGCACGCCAACGGCAATGAGGACATTGCCCGGGGAGCGTTCAATGGCGCGCATCAGCTTAAAAAACTTCTCCAGGTAAGGAATCAGGGGGGAAAAGAAACGGTTCTTGGAAGAGATGTCGGTTGCCCACCACATGAGCGAATGGTCATGGCGGCTGATCTGCCCCACCACGTCCACATAGGCGGTGAGAAAACGCCGGCGGTCTTCCTCGGTCAGGCCGGGCAATGGGGCCGACAAAAATACGACGGGACCATCGGGACTGGCCGTCTGGACCTTGGCCCAATGTTCATAACGCTCCCGCGTGTCGAAGGCGATCACGTTCATAACAATTGCCACCCCCGGGTCAGGCAGAACCTGAACCAAACACCCGCCAATAAACTCGAGACCAGCGACAAAATGATCAGGGTGACAAAGAAGGGTTCGCTGATAATGCCTAACTCGAACGCCACGGTGGCCAGCACAATGCCCGGCCCCCCACGCGCGTTCATGGCCATGGCCAGGTTAAAAGCCGGCAGCACGCGGCGCACCACCGCGTAGGCCGCCATAAATGTGGCGGCAATGGCCGCGGCCATGGCAAAAAACGTAAAACCAGCCAGCATTCCCCCGTCGAAATGGTGGATGAGGTCGAGCTTAAAGCCGACCAGGGCAAAATAAATGGGCACGAAAAAGCCCATGGCCATTTCCCGGATGGGCTTTTTGCGCTCTTGGGAGTCCTTGTCCGCGGTCAGTCCCAAAGTGATGCCCGCCAGGAAAGCCCCAAACACAATGTTGATCTTCAAAAGGCCGGCGAACGCGGCGAACATAAAACAGACGAACAGGGTATACCCTACCACCGACGATCTGGCCAGCAGGTTAAACCGTGAACGGCTGAAGAAACCCATGATCCGCGGCATGACCGCGATCATGGCCGCGAAAAACAGCAATGTCGAGAGCACTTTCCAGGCCAGGGCCGAGGCCGAAATATTTTTCTCCTGCACCAGCCCCGTGGCAACGGCCACCGCCACCCATAAGATCACATCGTGGATGGTGGCGCAGCTCAACACCACTTTGGCGAAACGGGAACGGATGATGTCCAGGTCCATGAAGATCTTGGAAAGCACCGGGATGGAGGTAACGGCCACCGCGACCGCGATGACGATGCGCAGGGCCAGGGTATTGTGCTGGGACCCCAGCGCGGGGGAGAAATCGTAGACCTCCCAGGCCAACCATCCACAGGCAAAAGGGATAATGGTCGAACCGGCCAGCATCGCCAGGATCAAACGCCGGTCCTCGCGCACATCGAGGCGCTCGATCTCAAAGCCGGAAATGAACATGAGCAGGATCAGCCCCAGCCAGTACATCATGGACAGGACTTGGGCCTCGGCCCCAAAAGCATTAAAGATCCCCTGGAACGCCGACGGGAACACATGGCCCAGGCCGCTGGGGCCCAGGATGATGCCGCCGGCGATCTCACCCACCACCCGCGGCAGGCCGATGCGCTGGAACAGGTACCCGCACAAATGGGCAGCGGCCAGCAGCAGCAATATGGCGATCAAAAACCGGTTTAATTCAAAATCGGTCATGATAGTTTTAGTTTTGACCTGACGAATTGGTAAAATTGCTCGATCGAAGCCTCCGGGGCCTGCGCGCTGGAATCGACCACGCAATCTGGGTCCTGCGGTGGTTCATATACCGAATCCGGCGAATAACCGATCAGGCCTTTGATCTCGCCCGCTTTGGCCTTGGCGTACAATCCTTTCACGTCGCGCTCCGACACGGTGTCCAGGCCCGCGCAAAAGTAAACCTCATAAAAATTGGGCGAGAGCATGTTCCTGGCCGCGGCCCTGGAGTCCCGGTAAGGCGATATGATGGCCACAAAAATGACATCGTGGTCCCGTGACCGCTCCCGGCACAGGCCGGCGATGGCCGCATTGTTCTTACGGATGCTTTCAGGCGAAAAATCGAGATGGGGATGGCGTTCCTTGCGGATGGCATCGCCGTCGAGGATGAGCACTTTAACACCGTCCTGTTCCAAACGGCGCTTGACCCCTTCGGCCACGGTGGACTTGCCGGCTCCGGAAAGGCCGGTGAACCAGAACACATGGCTCATAAGAAAACCTCCCGGCCCTGGCGGATCTGCCGCAGCAGGTATTCGGAAACCGCCTCACGCATAAACCACGCGGGAGGGGCCTTTTGTTCCTGCAGGATCATCCTGCCCTGGGTGCCGCTGATGCGCAGGGCATGCTCCGGCGGGTGGACGCAGCGCTGGGTATGGCCGCCGCAGGACTTGCAATAATAAACCTCGTCGAAGAACACCGGCCGGATGCCGATGTCGCCCAGTTGGCTGAACAGGCGGCGGGCCCCGTCGGGCGCGTAGAAACCGCTGACGCCGGTATGGTCCCGGCCTACGATAAAATGCGTGCAGCCGAAATTCTTGCGGCAGATGGCCGTGAACACCGCCTCCCGGGGGCCGGCGTAGCGCGCGTAATTCTGGAAACCCGCCAAAAGCACTTTTTGGGGCGGATAATACAGCGGCAGCGCGGTCTCGTAACTTTGGAATACCGCCCGGCTGGCATAATCGCCCTTCTTCTTCGGGCCGATCAACGGGTGGATGAACAACCCGTCGAGGTATAAATTGCCCAAAGCCTGCAATTGGATATATTCATGGGCGCGGTGCGCCACATTGCGGGTATGGAACGCCACGACCCGGCTCCACCCTTTATGCTCAAAGACCGTGCGCACCTGCTGGGGCGTCATTTCATAATATTTCAACTCCGACGGCAGGCGTTTGAGCAGCCGGATACCCCCGGCGATAAAATATCGCCCGCGCGACTGGAACGCCGCGACGCCGGGATGTTTCGTGTCATTGGTGGTGAAGACCTCGCGGCACAAGCGCCCCATGTCTTCGCTGAAAACCTCCTCGACCTCCAGCAAGGCATAAATATCCTTTGGATCGTCATGGTACAAGGCTACCGTCTTGCCTTGTTTCCATTTTTGCACCGAGGCCTCATCCGTTTGGGCGACGATGGGCATGGTCCAGACGTTCCCGTCGGGAAGGCGGCAATGCTTGACCACGCTGCGCAATTGCCGGCGGGTCATAAACCCCGTCAGTGGGGAATAGGTCCCCAGGGCGATCTGTTCGGCGTCGTAGAGGACGGTGATGTCCACTTTCAATTTTGTCAGGCGCCCGATGTTCCCCGGCGCCTGGCCATACGCCGTCCGGTCAACCAGAACTCCCCCATGGGGCTCGACCAATAATAAAGAATGCGGCATCAAATTGGCCTGCAGGTCCCCGCCCGAACTCAAACGGTGGCGCGTGTAATGCCCGAACTGGTCGATGATCTTACGGATCATCATGGCGCAATTGACCGGGTAAGCCCCGATGGCTGTTTCCGCCGCCAGCACCAATCCGTCCGCGCCGTCGTTGAGCGTGTTGAACACGTCATTGACCTCGGCCCGGGTGGGGGTCGGTGTTTTGATCATGGATTCCAAAAGGTTAGTGGCCACATACACCTTGATGCCCTGTTTGCGGCCGCGCTGGATGATGGCTTTTTGCAAATGCGGGATCTGCTCGATGGGCACCTGGCGCGACAGGTCCCCGCGGTCGATGAGCAAAGCGTCGGAATGGCGGGCAATGCCTTCCAGGCGGCGCAGGCCGTTCAACGATTCGATCTTGGAAATAACGAACCAGTCCTTGCCCACGATCTTTTTTAATTCCTGCACGTCCTGGGGCCTATTGGCAAATGACAGCGCCACATGCCGTATGCCTTTGCGCTTGCCCAAAGCCAGGGCCTTAAGGTCTTTGGAAGTCAGCGCGGGCAAAGGGATGTCCCGGTCAACGCTCACGGCCTTGTTCTGCCCCAGTGTTCCCCCGGTCAAGACCCGCACCATGGCCCCGTCGGGATTTTTGGCAACCACTTGCACCAGCACCGAATTGAAATCGATGCTGACCAGGTCGCCCACCAGTAATTCCTTAACAACGTCGCGGGGATGGAAATTAAAACAGTCCGCGTCGCCGGCCACTGCTTCACGGGCGATGCGGATGGTCTGGCCTTCCGCCACCGTCACCTGCTGGCCGCCCAAGGGGCCGGTGCGGACCTGCGCGCCTTCGCTGTCCAAACAGATAGGCACCTTTGTCCTTTTCTGGATGAAATCAATGACCCGGGCCAGGTCCTCGAATTTCGTATGCGAAAGGTTGATACGGAACAGGCTGACGCCCAATTCTTCCAAACGCGCGATGGTCCCGTCGTTCATGGACGCGGGTCCCAGGGTGCACAAAATTTCTTTATCGTGTTTCATAGACTTTATCTTGCCCCCATTTTTTCCCGTAACGCTGGCAGGCCTGCTCCATCGCTTCTTCCCTGGTCAATCCCTGCCCGAACCCTTCCAGTAACCATGCCATATACCCGGCCATGCGCCGCGCGGCCTGGCCGTCGCGGAAAGGGTCGATATCGTCCATGACCTCGGACCAATCCCCCAGGCCGGGCGCCTTTTGGGGATCGTTCCAGTACAATGCGCACATGTCCCATAACTGCGGCCAATCCTCGAAAACCACCCTGCCCTTTTTCAAGCGGTGGAACAAGCTGACCTTCCATCCTTCCCTGTCCAATATCAACGTCGGGATGCCGGCCAATGCCGATTCAACCGCCGCGGTCGCGGCGAACAAATGCCCGTGCACCGCGATGTCGGCGCATTGGGCCGCTGCCGCGGGAGGATAAGTGCCGTGCATGTCCCCGGCCTCGAACATAAAACACCTTCCGGTCCGCAGGGCCTGGTCCAAAAGCCCGCTGACCGGGCCCAATCGCTTCCTTAATGTGGACGGGACTTTGGGTTTTAAAACCAGGCCGAATCCTTTGTCGCTCAATACTTTCTCCAGCAAGAACGCGTAATTGGCGCGGGTGGGCCCATGCCCGTAATACCAGCGCTCATCATCCAGCGAATTCTCATCGAAATACGCCATGACCCTCACGGCCCCGTGCGCGCGCAATTTCTGGCGCACCTCTTTGGCCGCGTCCCGCGTCAGGGCAAAACGGTGGTCGCCGATATAACCCACGGCCACATGATAGGCCATGCGCGAATGCGCCTGTTGCTCCACCTGCGCGTGCCAGGGGGAAAACCCGAACACAATGTCCGTGTCCACCATGGATTCGGCGCTGCCGAACTCTTCGAACGCCCGCTGGTAAATGGCGGCCACGCCCCCGCAATCCCTGATAGCGTCGGCAATGGCCATGTGTTCTTCGCTGTATTTAAACCAGCTGGCATAGACCCTGGTGCCGGTTTGCTTAAACAGTCCACGCCAGTAATCCACGGAATCCTCGTACGCCAAAAATCTCCTGGGACCTTGCCCCGGATAAAAACTTGCCCCGGCAACGCGCGCGGCTTTGGGATTGAGCAATAAAGGTTCAATGCCGTACGCGGACAATTGCGCCATGATGCCCTCATCCAGGGGACTGCGGGGCAAATTGAACGTCAGGAATGTTTTATACGCCCCCAGGATATCCGGATGATAAAAGAACAGGTCGCAGTAAAACTGCGGGTGCTTTAAATTCAGCTGGCCGTAGTATTCCACCATCAATGCCGTGCCCGGGCGCCGGGGCTTTAACATAGCCATTCCCTTGAGCCGCGCGTAAAAATAATAAACAGCTTGCTGGGCCCAGCGGGCCAAAGGACTGTTCTTCAAAGCCCATCCGAAATTGATAGCCGGCGACCTTAAGGGTTCAACCGATATGCCCAGTGTTTGGCCATGCGTGCGAACCGCCTTCAACCACACAGGCGACGGCACAGCCGTGAACACGTGCACACCTGCCGGAGCGGGATCCCCGCTTTCACGGCGCGCGGCCCATTGCGCCACCCTGATAAAAAATAAAGACCGGTCCAATCTTTTTTCATTGGCCGCATGCATGACCAGCGGTTTCTTAAGCAGGAAACGGACCTTTCGGCTGCGGCCCTCCTGCTTCTGTGCCAACACTTGCGCGAACACGGCGTTAAGGTCAAAATACATGACCTTCAACCACAATAAGCAGCCCTCTTCATCCCTGACATCCATCAGACGGAAATCAAGCGCGCGGTATTCCACGCCCAGGCCTTTTAAAAGGCCGCGGACAATGGCCCGCGCCAGGGCCGAACTTTCCACGCAAAACAATACACACCGGCGGCCGCGGACAATGTCCGCCCGCATGGCCGCAAGCACGTCGCAGCACAATCCTGCCACGCCGAGTTTATTGATAAAATAATAAGCGCACTCCTTACGCATACACCTGCTCATACCGGCCGGCCAATGCTTCCAGTTTCCTGAAAGAAGCAGGCCTGGCATGCCGGCGGATCTGCCGCCATTTCATTTCCCGTTGGGCCAACTCCAAAACGCGCCCGCATTTTTCCCTCGCCAGGATGGCCGGCATGTCCTTCCCGGCCTTCACGTCCAAAAATGGCTGGATGCGCGCAATGGCCTCCCACGGGTCTTCGATCAGGCCTTCATGGGTGAGGAATAAGATCCTGCGGCGCAAGCGCGCGGGCAAAGCGAGATACCGGGCCCGGCTCACCGACGCCAGATGGTCGATGCTCGCGATCACCCTCTCCAATGGGGACAGGCGGGCATATTCCCGCCTGGACGCAATGGCAAACCACGGCAGCAGCGTTGTTCCCGCTTTGAAATAAGGGTTAAAGAGCAAGGGGTCGCTGGTTTCGCGCCGGCCCATTTTGCGTTTCCACCAGGAATAAACCAGGTCCACGGGATGCCTTTGCAGGCTCAATACCCGCATGGAAGGGAACGCGTCAAAGACAATGTCCATGTTCGCCATCAATTCATGGCCGATAAAGACCGAGTGCCGGGGGCTGGTCCGGAGATCATCCACCACGGGTTTGCCGTCGGGAGCGAAACAGCGTTCAAGGTATTCATCCGCTTTGGGGTTCTTGAACAGGGAAGAGCTGTCGGAAAAACGGAGATTGAGGTTACGGCCTATGCGCATGGAATAGGCGCTCTCGTCGAGGACCAGGCGCATCAGGGCGATGCCGGCGTCCTTCTGGATAAATCCCAGCCGCATCAGGGGCGGGAGCTGCTCAATCAGCGGTACATACTGGAAATGTTCGCAGCGGTCGAAGCCGTCGCAGACCTTCCCCAGCAGGAATTTTCCAGCCCGCGTGAACCCTTCCAGCAGCAGGATCTTCTTGACCATTAACGCGCGCGGGACGCACTGCACCTTCATACCCTTTGCCATTATCGTGTCCCCCGTTGACGGATGAACGTAATGACCCTCTGCTGGTCAGCCGGTTTCAGGTCCACCGACGAAGGCAGGCTCAAGGCCTGGCGGTACAACGTGTCGGCAACCTCTATCTTGTACGCGAAACATTTACGGAAAGGCTTGAGCCGGTTGAGCGGATGCCATAAAGGCCGGCTCTGTATGCCCCCGGTGTGCAGGGCCTTCAATAATTCCCGGCTGTCCATGCCGAAGGCTTTGTCCACGACGACGGTGTAAAGCCACCAGGTTGAGAGCGCCCACGGCGCCTCCTGGGGCAAGCTCAAGCCCGGGATGCCTTGTAATTTCTTTTGGTAAACTTTCGCGATGCGGCGTTTGCGGGCGATGTAATCATCCAGGCATTCCATTTGGGCCAGCCCCAGGGCCGCCTGGATATTGGTGAGCCGGTAATTGTACCCCACCTCGTGGTGGATATATTCCCCTTCATCTTCCTTGGCCTGGGTGCTCAAATACCTGGCCCTTTCCGCCCAAACGCGGTTGTTGGTCACCAGCATCCCGCCGCCGCCGGTGGTGATGATCTTATTGCCGTTGAAACTAAAACACCCCACATCCCCTAAACTACCGGTCTGGCGGCCTTCGCATTTGGCCCCGATGCTCTCGGCGGCATCTTCGATGACGACCAGCCCGAACCGGCGGGCCAAAGCGTTGAGGCTCTTCATGTCCACGGGATGGCCTAACAGGTGCACGGCGATGATGGCGCGCACGCGGCGTTTGCTCTTTTTATTGACCAGTTTCCCGTTCCTGAATACGCATTCTTTGGTAAGGAAGTCCTTTAATTTCTGTATGTCGATTTGGCGATAGTCGAATTCCACGTCGATAAATACCGGCTCCGCTCCCACATAGCGCACCGTATTGGCAGGCGCGATGAAGGTCAAAGCAGGGACGATCACTTCCTCACCCGGCTTGACCCCAGCGACCAACAACGCCAGATGCAAAGCGGCCGTGCCGCTGGAGCAGGCCACCGCGTATTTGGATCCCGCATACTCCGCGACCTTGCGCTCAAAACGGCCCACATAACTGCCCACCGAGGACACCCAGCCGGTATCCAGGCAGTCTTTGATGTACTTCCATTCATTGCCGCGGATGAGCGGTATGGACAGGGGTATGTATTTTTTAGTCGTTGATGCCATCTTTATTGACCGTGTGTTTTAATTTCCATTCGCCATTGACCTTGGCCCACAAATGCGGGGAACGGAATTCATCGCATAGGGCGATAAACTGCTCATCGGTCATGCCGACGTATTCCAGGAATTCCGCGTAATAGCGTTTGGGGAATTCCCCGTCGAACTTCTTGACCAGGGACTTGCCCTCCTCGGTGGTGATCTTCTTGTTGCGCACCTCCTGCGAGGAATCCTGCATGGCCCGGCCCATGCCGAACTTGATCCAGGAGGTGTAATAAAAAAACCCGTCGATCCTGTCGTCCAGGCTGTTGTATTTGGAATAGGTCCCTTCGGTGCGCACCGGGTTGGCCTCGAACCCGATCTTGTCGACGGAAAAATAATAGCATTCCTGCGGGTCCCATTTGACGAAATACCCCAGGTAATACACGTCCATTTTCTTCTGCTGCAAGAGCGCCGGGTCCAGGGGCAAATAGGCCTTGAGATCGTTGAGGCTGACATCGTGGCGGTCGATGATCTCGCGCACGCTCGTACCCCCCAGGCGCAGGTCATCAACGCTTTTGCCGCCGGTCATGTCCAAACTAAAGCCCGACCCGGCCTTGTCCGCAAATTTCTTCTCATCGGCCTGGTCGCCGCCGGCGCTGGTGCCGTATTCGCCGGGCATCTCACCGTAGAAGGCCAGCGGGATATCGTATTGCAGGCACATTTTGGTGACAAAGGTCTTCTGCCCGATGATGAACGGCTGGAATGGGTGCAATAAATTCTGCACCGCCAGGCGCGTCAACAGCCGGTGCACGCGGCCGTTGGGGGTAAAGAGGAAATTATCGAACCCCCCGCGGTGCACCCAGCTTTGGAAATTCTTCCAGCCCACATCCGTGTACAAATGCGGGGACCAGGTCACGGTCAAAGGATGCATGCCGTATTTATATTTGAGCAGCCAGGAAGCGAACACACTGTCCTTGCCGCCGCTGCCGGGCACGATGCAGTCATAGGAGCCGTCATTGCGGCGGTATTTGTCACACAAAGCGATGAGCTCCTCTTCGCGCTTTTTCCAGTCGACGGTGGTATGCTGTTTCTCTTTATTGACGCAGGCGGCGCACACCCCTTGCGCGTTGAACTTGATGGTGTTCTTGCGGGAATCGCGGGTATGCTCGTATTCATTGACCGAATTGGGCCGCTGATTGGTGATGTTGCAAATTTTGCAGAATTTGACTTCCGCGGGCAACCCCCAGAATGTTTCTACGGACGGCATGCTGATCCTTTCGCGAGCGATACAAAATTGTTCAGGAACTTCAAGCCCATGGCGGCGCTTTTTTCCGGATGGAACTGGCAGCCATACACATTGTCCTTGGCCAGCACCGCGCAAAAATCCTCGGGGCCGTATTGCGCGCGGGCCAGAACATGCTTTTGGTCCGCCGGGTCCAAATAAAACGAATGCACAAAATACATCTCAACGCCCTTGGGTAACCCTTCCAGCGCCGTGCCCTCCCAGGGCAAAGCCGCCGGATGCAGGCCGCTCCAGCCGATGTGTGGAACGCGAAGGTCCGACGGCAATATGTTCTTTAAAGGCGAAACCTCGCCGGGAATGAGCCCCAGGCCCTGGTGCTCGCCGAATTCAAAGCTGCGCTCCAGCAGCATTTGCGCGCCCAGACAAATTCCCAGGAACGGCCGGCCTGTTTTGACAAAATCCCTGACGGGCTCGACCAGCCCCTTTTGCCGCAAGCCCTTCATCCCGTCCTCAAAAGCGCCCACACCGGGCAGGATGGCCGCATCGGCCCGCTTGAGGTCGGCAGGGTCAGAGCTGATGCGGGCCTCAATGCCCAAGAATTTCAAGGCATTATGGACGCTCAAAAGATTGCACAGGCCGTAATCAATGATGACCAAATTCATGCATGCTCCCTGACGCTGACCGGTACTTGACGCCCGGCCAAATACCCTTTAACTTCCGGAATGGAAGCCACATCATAATGGAAAATGGAAGCGCATGCCACCGCGCTCACATGTGTTTGTTCCAAAAGGGCGGCGATATGCGCCGGCTCCCCGCAGCCGCCGCAGGCAATGACCGGGATGGACAAAGTATCGGCAATGGCCTTGATCAAAGGAATTTCGAAACCGCGTCGCGTGCCTTCGCGGTCGATCGAGGTCACCAGCAGTTCGCCGGCACCCAGTTCCTGCAATCGACGGGCCCATTCCACCGCGTCCACACCGGTCGATTCGCGGCCGGTATCGATGTAGGCCTCCCATTTGCCCTCGGAGATCTTCTTGGCCTCGATCGAGGCCACAATGCACTGGGACCCGAACGTCCCGGCGGCCTCGCGGATGAACTCCGGGCGTTTGATGGCGGCGGTGTTGACGGCCACCTTGTCCGCCCCGGCCCGCAAAATGGCGCGGATGTCCTCGATGCTGCGTATACCGCCCCCGACGGTCATGGGCACGAACACATCTTCCGCGGTCTTGCGGATGATCTCCTGCAGGCTGTTGCGTTCATATAAACTGGCCACCGCGTCCATGTACAGGATCTCGTCCGCCCCTTCCTCATAATATTTGCGGGCGCGCTCGCCGGGCACGCCAATGACCCGCAGGCCCTCGAGGTGTATGCCCTTGACGATGGTGTTGTTCTTGATGTCCAGGCGCGGGATGATGCGCACGTTAAGAGGCATAGGGTTTGAACTGGTTGATGGTCTTTTGGTATTCTTCCCACTGGCCCACATCCAGCCAGGATTTGTCATTGACCGGGAACACGCCCACCTGGCACCCGGCGGCCTGGGCATTGAGGATCAGGTCATTGAAATTGAGGAACTCATTTTTCGGGATCAAATTCAGCACTTTGTTGCCCATGACATACATGCCGGTGTTGATCAAAAGGTCGAGCTCGGGTTTTTCCCGGATGGTCTTCAGCAATCCGCCCTGGATGTCGCAGACGCCATAGGGAATGACATAATGGCGGCAGGAAACGACCAGGGTCAGGTCGTGGCCGTGCTCCTGGTGGAAATGGATCAATTGCGCGTAATCGCAATCGATCAGGACATCGCAATTGGTGACGATGAACGGGTCGGACAGGCGGCCCTCCAAAAGCCGCAAACTCCCCGCCGTGCCTAACGGTTTGGTTTCCTCGACATAGGAGATGCGATACTTGTGGCCGTTGACCTCGTCGAAATACGATTTGATCATGCGGGCCTTGTGGTTGATCGAAATATAAAAATCATTGATGTCGTATTCGCTGAACTTGTCCATGATGACTTCAATGACCGGCTTGTCCCCGACCGGGATCAGCGGTTTGGGCAGGATGCGGGTGAAGGGGTCCAGGCGGGAACCTTTGCCGCCGGCCATGATGACCACCGGCACGCCCAGCTTCTCATGGGTCTTTTGCACTTTGCCGGAGAACACTTCGTCCCAGGTGAGCACATTGGTGATGCGCCGGTCAGCGTCGATGACAGGGACACATTCGATCTTGAGCTCCAGCATGGTGGCCCGCACCTCTTCCAGGTCGTAGTTCTCCCCCACGGACCGCGGGTTCTTGTTGCAGACGGATTCGACCGGCGCGTTCAGGGCCCCTTCCTTGAGGATCCATTTGCGGATGTCCCCGTCGCTCAATGCTCCCAGGAGCTTGCCCTTATCCGTGACGAACAGCTCTTTTTCGCCCAAATCACTTAACTGGCGCATGGCCTGCTTAACGGTCCCGCTGCGCTCGATCAAAAAATCTTCGGCACGATGGCTCATAGTTTCAGTCCTTGGAATGCACGCTTTTCTGCGCGAGGAATTTTTCCCCGCCCAGCACCACATAGGCCCCGGGCATGCCCGGGAACGAGGTCGCCCGTACCCGGCGCTGGATCTCCTGCGCGTCCATGTCCGGCTTTATTGCGCACAGGGCGTCCAGTTCAGCGCGGGTATACGGCACCCGTTTCCACTGTTCGGCCGGTTCCGGTAAAGGTTTGCCCGCCAAAACGCCGGCCATGACCTCTTTGAACAACATAAAAATATGCTCGTAACAGCGGTGGGTCAAACTGTAGACCGTGTCGGAGACCTGCAGCGGGAACCGTCGCACCGCGATGATGCGTCCCCTGTCCACCCGCGGCTCCATGTGATGGCAGGTGACCCCGAATTCTTTCTCGCCGTTGTAGATGGCGAAATTCGTGCACCCGATGCCGGGATATTCCGGCGGGCCGGGATGGAAATTGATGGCGGCCACCTCCGCGCGGGCCAAAAGCCACGGCGGCACGACCCACGGCGACAAATACGAAACGACCAGGTCCCAGGCCTTGAGCGACTGCGCGACAGGCAGCGGCTGAAGGCGCGTGCCGGTGTAGAATTCGACACTACCGGCGTGCTCCTTTAAAAATTCAATGGCCTGGCGGGTGTGCGCATCGCCTTCTTTGCCTAAGAATAAGACCGAAAGCCCGTTCATACCCGCCCCTGGTCAAAGAAACGCTTATGTTTAAGACGCTTAAGGTCCGCGCCGGCCAAAACCCGCACAATGCGGCCGCTGGTTTTGCCGTCGCCGTACGGATTGCGCAAATTCTTAAGCGAAGCTTTGAACGATGCCGATAAAGCGCGCTTTAACCCCTGGCGGATCTCCGCCGGCGAATAGCCCACATCGATGACATTGCGGGCCCGGATGCGTCCTTCCTGCCGCGTGCCGATGTTGACGACGGGCAACTTGAACGATGCCGCCTCAATAATGCCGCTGGAGGAATTGCCCACCATGGCCTTCGCATAATGCATCATGCTGGTATGCCCCGCGTGCCCAAAGGCCGGCACCAACAAAGCATTGCGATGGCCTTTGACAAAACGCGCGATGGCCTTTTGAATGACACGGTTGCCGGTGTCCGAATTTGGCCGCGTGAACACAATGTTATGGTTCTTATAACCGGCCAGCACCGTCAACAAATGGCGGATATGGGCCGCGGTATCCCCTGCTTCCATCGTCACCGGGTGAAAAGTGACCAGCAATATCGGTTTTCCAAAATCCACTCTAAATCTTCGGGCCAACTCATCGCGCGTCATGACCGGCTGGCGCATCAGGCCCTCGACCCCGGGCGAGCCCACCGCGAACACCCGCCAGGGCTCCTCGCCCATCTGCACAATACGCCGGGCATACTCCTGGGTCGTGGCAAAATGCAAATGACTTAACTTGGTCAGGCTGTGCCGGAAATATTCATCAAAAGCCCCGTAAGTCAATTCCCCGCCGTGGATGTGCGCCAGCGGAATGCCCCAGGGGATGGCCGCCAAAGCCGCGGCATGCATTTCATAACGATCACCCAGGACCAGCAGAATATCCGGCCGGTTCTTGGCGAACACCTTGCTGAAACCTTTGGTCACTTCCCCCATGGCCTGCCCGATGTGCTGCGGGCTGTCGGAGAGGGTCATTTTGATCTTCGCCTTGATCCTATAACCGCTGTGTTCGATGTCTTTGACCGTCAAGCCATAGTGTTTGGACAAATGCATGCCGGTGACATATAGCTGCAATTTTAGACCGCGCTGTTTGCGGATGGCCTCCAGTATGGGCACATACAACCCGTAATCCGCCCGCGCTGTGGTCACGACCCCTATCGTCCTCATGACAGATGCTCCCAGCGTAACAGTTGGTCGCGGCGCAGTGCGGTCTTTGCCCGCCGGCCGATGACGCGATCCTTGAGCTCCGGTGCCAGGCCGGTGCCGGGCCGTTTGATGGCGATCATTCCGGCGGCGATCACAGTGCCCGCGGGAATGTCCAATGCGGCCGCCAGACTTTTACGGGCAACATCAGACGTATTCTTCTCGCTTTTGGCAGGGCGTTTGATGCCGTTGCCCAGAGCCGCCTCTACCCGGCGGATGGATGTGACCATGGCCTTGAATTCCCCGGGTTCCAGGGAAGCGCGGTGATCGGGGCCAATCATTGTTCTTTTTAGAGTCAGATGTTTTTCGATAATGCTCGCGCCCAACGCAGCGGCTGCTGCCGCAATGTCAATACCCAGGGTATGGTCGGAAAATCCGACCGGCAATTTGAATGTCTTGGCCAAAGTCTGCATGGCTTTTAAATTCACCTCTGTAACCGGCGCGGGATAACTGCTGACGCAATGCAATAAAGAGATGCGCTTATTGCCGGCTTTCCTGATGGCCTCGACCGCCCGGCGGACTTCCTTCATGTTGGCCATGCCGGTAGAGACGATCATGGGCTTGCCGAATTTGGCCACGTGGCGCAGGAAAGGCAGGTTCGTCAATTCCCCCGACGGTATTTTAAAAATGCCCATGCCCAGTTTCTTCAAAAAATCGGCGCAGGCCTCATCAAAAGGTGTGGACATAAATATGATCTTCTTGCGCCGGCAGTACGTGCTCAATTCTTTATGGGCCGCCTCATTCAATTCCAAACGGCGCAGCATGGCCAGTTGGGACTCATTCGCGCCGGTGGTTTCCTTCTGGTAGCGGGCCTTGGGGGCATTGGCGCAGACCAGGCGTTCAGCCTTGAACGCTTGGAACTTGACCGCGTCCGCCCCGGCCTCAACCGCGGCATCCACCAGCTTTTTAGCCAGCCGCATATCGCCGTTATGGTTGACCCCGGCCTCGGCAATAATGAATATGCCTTTTACCATGCGCTCAAACCCCCGTCGACGATCAGATTATGCCCGGTGACATATTTGGAAAGGTCGCCGGCCAAATATACCGCGGCCCCCATGATATCTTCTTCAACGGCCATGCGGTGCAACGGTGTTTTGGCCACATAGCGGGACAGGAACGGGTTCTTATGGTTACGGAACACGCCGCCCATGGAAATGGTGTTGACCCTGACCTGTGGGGCTAGGCTGGTGGCCAGCCACCGGGTCAATTGGATGATGCCGCCTTTGCTGGCCGCGTACGCCGCCGGGTTGCCTAAACCGGTACCCTTGTATAAACTCATGTCCGGCCCGAGAAAGCCGTAGATCGAAGCGATATTGATGACCGACCCGGTGCCATGTTTCTTTAATAACGGATGGCACTTCTGCGCCAAGGCAAAAACGGAAGTTAAATTGACCTCCACGGCCTGGCGCCAAGTGCCGATGTCCTGCTGTCCAAAAGGCACAGCCCATCCTTTCAAATGCGATGTGCCCACCAGTGCCGCGCAATTGATAAGAATATCCAGCCGTTTCATTTTCTTCTGGATAAAACGCGGGATCGCGGCCAGGGCAATGGGGTCGGCCAGGTCCGCGGCCAAAGCCACGGCCTTGACCTTGTACTTACGCGCCAATTCTTTGGCTTTACGTTGGGCCGCCGCTTCATCCACATCCAGCAGGATGACCGAAGCACCCGCCTGGGCCAGGCCTTCGGCCATGGCATATCCCAAATGGCCTGCCCCGCCGGTGATCATGGCCACGCGGCCCTTCAAGCTCATCAATTGCTGTACGGTCTTCATGTCTTTGCCTTTCGCTTGAGCAAAAATTCCGCCAAATCCCAATCCAGCGGTGTGTCGATGTCCAAAGCCCGCTCGGCCGGGACTTTCACCACCTTTAATTTTCCGTCGAAGATCCGTTTGCCCTGGCGTATCAGGTCGGCCCGCACCGCGTAGGCAACGGTGGTGACATCAAAAACCTGCGGCGCGCTCTGCCGGGTGCCGGCTTGTCCCGGGATCACCAGCGATGCCCAGCCCTTATCATCGAGTTTGACCATGTTGAAATACGGATTGCGATGCGCCTGGCTGACCACGATCACCCCGTCCGCGTCGCTGTCGAGCAATGCATCCAGGCATTGGGACACATCCTCCGGCGTTCTCAATGGCGAGGTGGCCGGGACCGACACCAAAATATCAACCGCCTTGCCTTTGAGTTTGCCGTAGGTCTCGATGGCATGTTTCCAGGCCAGGATCTCCGGCGCGCTGTCCGTGGCCAATTCCGCCGGACGCATAAATGGAACTTCCGCCCCGAACTTCTTGGCCGTGTCGGCGATGGCCGCATCGTCGGTGGACACAATGACCGCGTCAATGCCCTTGACCGCTTTGGCGCATTCGATGGCGTAGGCGATCAAAGGTTTGCTATTGAGCAATTTGATGTTTTTGCCCGGTATGCCCTTGGACCCGCCGCGGGCGAACACCGCTCCCAGTACGAATGGTTTCACCTGGCCTCCAAAACCTTCAAAGACAATTCCAGCACGCGTTTGGCATCATTCAACGATACCTGCGGTTTTTGCTTTTTGCGGACACAACTTAAAAAATGTTTCCACTGCGCCTTGTGCATGGCATTGACGTCCAGTTGCTTGTCCTTATAAATGGTCCGCCATTTTTCTGCGCCTGCGGTCCACAGCCGCACGGCGTGCTCTCCCAAAACGCTCTCCCATACCACCGTCCCCTTGGTGCCGATCAAACGGCAGCCGCGATTGGGCGCGTGGTCCACCATATCCAGGTGGATCTGCGACAAAACCCCTTTGCCATGGCGCATCTGGATATGGGCGATGTCTTCCACGTCGATGTCGAAATCGCTTAGCTTACCCTTCATGCCCTGGATGGCCTTGACCTCGCCAGCCAGCCAACGCACGTAATCCAGTTCATGGCTTAATTCCAAAATCACACCGCCGCCTAATTTGCGGCGGGCCGTGACCTGGGTGCGGTAATCGCCCTTTCGCCAGGCCGGCAAATACCGTCCGACCGATGCCTGCACGGACAATAGGCGGCCGATCCTGCCTTGGTCCAAAACTTTTTTCACCGCGGTCAGGGGCGGGGCGAACCTCAAAACATATCCCACCATGACCACCAGTTTCTTCCTGCGGCAAAGCGCCTGGAGACGGTCAATGCCTTTTAAAGATACGGACAAAGGCTTTTCAATGAATAAATGCGCGCCCGCTTGAGCGAAGCGCATGGCCGTCGCAATATGCAATGGCGCCGGATTGGCGATGACCACCACCTGCGGCTTCCAAGCCAGGGCTTTTTGTTCGTCAAAGAACACCTGCGTTAAAAGACCCCCCACATCACCCATGTCGCGGCTTTTGGAGCGCTGGCGTAATAGCGCCACTTCCAAAGACCGGTCCACCGCCTTCAAATTCTTGATGTGGCGCCGGCCGATGCTGCCTAATCCCACGACGAGGACTCTCATATTTTGGACAATCGCTGTGCCAAAGCCATGGTTTGGTACGCCCCTTCCAGGTCAAGGCCGGGCCAGGCCAGCTTGCCTGAGCGCGCCATGTCGATAAACGCCCTGGCCTGGCGCTTAAAGCCGGGTTTGAACTTCACATCATCTTCATCGGGCGTGATGTCATGGGCATTGAACTCCTTGTCGGTCCAGCGACCCTGTTCCAGGGGTTTGAATTCAACCGTCACGCCGTTGCCATACAGGACCACCCGCCATCCGCCCGGCGAATACCAATGCGACTGGTATTGCCCTAAAGCACCGTCTTTAAAATCAATGGTCGCGGCGAACTGGTCGCCCCGCGCTTCCTTGAATTCCCTCCGGGCAAACGCATGCACGCGTTTGACCTCCCCGCCAAAAAGCCGCAGCAGGTCGATGGTATGCGTGCTGTTGGCAAAGATCCAGTGATCGAGCACTTTTTTGGTGAACTTGCTGTTTTCCCTGACCTTCCACATGCGCTCATGGCCTTCCACGGTGACGCCGAACAAACGGCCATGCTTGCGGATGATGTCGAGCCCTTTATGAAAGGCCGAATAGAAACGCCGGTTGTACCCGACCATGGTTTTGGTCTTGTGCCGCCGGGCCGCTTTGGCCAATTCCTTGGCCTGCCGGGTATTGAGCCCCGCGGGTTTTTCAATGAACAGCGGCAGGCCATATGGAATGGCCGCCATCACCACCCTGTGCATCTGCTCCTCGGAAACCGTGATGTACAAAGCCTGGGGCTTTGCGGTCGCGACCAGGTCTTTGAGGTCATTGGCGCAATAGGCGATACCGAACTGCTGGGCCATGACCTCGGCCTTGGACCTGGTCCTCGAAAAAATTCCCGCCAGGACCACATCATCGAAGCTCGAGAGCACTTCCAAATGCCTGCTGGCCATGGCGCCGGCGCCGATGAATCCTATGCGTATCTTCTTTTTCGACATATGTTCCTTACGTCACCGGGCAGAGGTCCGCGGACTTGCCCAAAGCCTGGAAGGCCGGCTGCAATTGCCCCAGAATAAATTCATGGGCCGGGTAACATTGCTCGAGGTCCGGCAAAAGGCAGGCGCGCCGCTCCAGAATGTCTTTCATAAATTGTTTCGTCATGCAGCTGACCAGGATGTCCTCGTTCCAGGCCAGCGGCTTCCACGCCCATTTCTCGCTCTCATGGCTTTCAAAAGCGGTGCGCTGCAAATGGTCGACCATGAAACGCGACTTGGACCCGGCAATAAAGATCTGATCCGGTCCCATGTGCCCCGCGGCAAAGGAGATGGTCAACTGGCTGCCCTTGGAGGTCTTGCCGCATAAGGTGCCGCTTAGGTCCATGATGTGACTGCCGCGTTTGGACGCATGCAGGACAGGGTCGATATAGCTGCCGAAAGGCTCGATGCTGCGCGCGCCATCGAAAAATATGAACAGATCGGCATGATGCACGCCGTTATTGCCCAAGCCATGATTGCCGCCGGAGGCGGTGTACAAAATGGGTTCATCCGCCAACAGTTTGGTCTTGATGTATTGATGCACCTGGTACGCGCGCGATTTGCAATTGACCCATATCCGCGCATGCTCTTCACGGGCAAAGGCCATAAGGTCCGTGTAATCCTTGGTGGACTGGGCCACGATCTTTTCCACCAAAAGCAGTTTGATCCCAAAGGCGCGCACCAGGGTTTTGATCAATTCCACCCGGCCGGGCGCCTGGGTGGCAACCACCGCGGCATCGAACGGCCCCTTGGCCTGCTCCAGCGCGGTACACCATTGCCAGGTGATGGTCTTCGCTCCGGCGATCTCATGGACACGGCTGTGGCCTAAAGCCAATGCCTCGGGGCTTGGATCAACCACCGTGATGGCGTTGATGAGACCCGCCCCCGCCAGCGCCTGCGCGTGGCGGCTGCCCAATTGTCCGCATCCGACGATAAGGACCTTTTTAGACATTGTAAATTTCCGCCTTGTACAAATTCAGGTTCTTCTTGATCCAGCCGATGGTTTCCTTGAGGCCTCTGGTGAGGTCATATTTCGGCTTCCAGGACGTGGCCTGGGTCATCTTGGCATTGTCGCAACGCAGGCGTTCCACTTCGCTTTTCCTGGCGCGCACCCGCTGCGCGTCTTCCGTAATGCGCACCTTCTTATTCAGGGCACCGGCGATCAACGCGGCCAGATCGCCGACGGAAACCTCATCATTGCGGCCGATGTTGACCGCCTCACCGTTAAGCGCGGAACAGGCCGCTACGGCCAGGAAGCCTTCGGCCGTGTCCTTGACAAAGGTCAGATCGCGCGTAGGCTTAAGATTGCCCAGCTTGATGGCCGACTGGCCATTCAAAATTTGCGTGGCGATGGTCGGGATAATGGCGCGGGCGGACTGGCGCGGTCCGTAGGTATTGAATGGCCGCGCCACTTTGACCGGCAGGCCATAGGCACGATAATAACTCAAAGCGATCTGGTCCGCCGCGATCTTGCTGGCGGCATATGGGGACTGGCCGACCGCGGGATGTTTCTCGTCGATAGGCACATACTGCGCCGTGCCGTAGGTTTCGCTGGTGGATGTGATGATCACGTTCTTGACCCCGAGCTCCTTGGCGGACTGCACCACATTGTAGGTCCCCTCCACATTGGTCTTGATGTAAGCCAGCGGGGAAATGTAGGAATACGGGATGCCGATCAAAGCGGCCAGATGGAAGACCGCGTCACAACCCTTCATGCTGTTGAACACGAAATCATAGTCGCGGATATTGCCGCAGACGACTTCCAGCTTACCCTTATGCGGCGAATGCTCCAGCCAGCCCCAATGGTTGTTGGCGTTATAATGCACGAAAGCCCGCACTTTGTAGCCGCGCGCCGCGCATAATTCCGTCAAATGCGAACCGATGAACCCTCCTGCTCCCGTGATCAGTATTTTTTTCATGACATCCTTAAATGTTGGTGACCAATTGCCTGACCGACCTGAACCGGACCAGGTTGAATTTCCGGCGGATCGCCTGCTTGACCCGTTTGCGCACAGGGACCTTCTTGCGCGCGATGCGCCGCTGTAAATACTGGGCAAAGGCGGCCTTGATGCTGGCCCCGGCCTTTCCTTCATCCATGCCTTGGGCCGCCAGGGCTTCCCTGACCCGCGCCTTGAAAAATCTGTAACCTTCCTGCCATTGGGGCGAAGTCACCCAGTCATAAGCGTCTGGCAGGACATAACGGCGCTCATGGGCCTGGCGGATCAAATACAGCACGTTCAAATGTTTGATCTTCCCCGAGATCACGCCCACGCAATTGGGCACCAGCTCCGCGGCGAAATCCACGTCCTTGATGCCACCCGGGTCCGCCCACATGCGCCGCCAGATCTCGGTACGGAACACGGAGAACAGCGCCACGGAATAATCTTTCAGGAAATCCTCCAGGCGCGTGGCCGGGTCGCCGGCCTCAACACCCTTTAACGGATAATCATCCAGATCCTGGATGTCGCCGTAAACCTTGCTCCCCTTGACAACCACCAGACAGCCCTTGCCGTTGGCCGCCGCGTAATGCGGATGGTCTTTCAGGAAATCCGCGCAGCGGCGCAACCCTTCCACCAAAAGCAGGTCATCATCCCCGGCCAAAGCCGCGAAAGGGGTGCGGATAAACCCATTCAACTTAAACACTGTCTGGGCGATGTTCTCCCCAGGGAAACGGTGATGCTCAATGTTCAAAGAATCGCGATAACGCTCCGCTTCTTTGCGGACCAAAGCGGCCTGTTCATCATTACTGGCATCGCCTATGAGAATACGCCCCTGGAATTTATTGCGCGCATAGTAACCCAGCAGCCTGGCCAGGAAATCCGCCCGGTTGAAGGTCGGTACAATGATGGTTATGTCCGCGCTATGTAATGGCATTGTCCGTGTGCTCAATTTCCTGCGCCAGTTCCTGCATCTTGACCAGCTTGGCGTACAGCCCGCCCTGGGCCAGCAATTGCTGGTGGGTGCCGGATTCCGCGACGCGGCCGCGGTCCATGACCATGATCTTGTCCGCGTCAAACACGGTGGACAAGCGGTGCGCGATGACGATGACCGTCTTGCCCTTGCCCAGCTGGCCGATGGCCTCCTGCACGTATTGTTCCGAGCGCGAATCCAGGGCCGCGGTGGCTTCATCAAAGACCATGATGTGCGGGCTGGTCAAAATGGCCCGGGCGATGGCGATGCGCTGGCGCTGTCCGCCGGAGAGCAGCACGCCCCGCTCGCCGATCATGGTGTCATAACCGTTGGGCAAATCGAGGATGAATTCATGCGCGTAGGCCTTGACCGCCGCGTCCTGCACCTGGAGCTCGGTGGCTTCGGGATCGGCAAAAGCGATATTGTTGCGCACGGTGTCATTAAAAAGGAAAACGTCCTGCGAAACCACTCCCACGGACCGGCGCCAATCGTGCATGTCCAGGTTCTTGAGGTCTGTGCCGTCCACAGTAATGGCGCCCTCCTGCGGGTCGTAAAAGCGCAACAGCAATTCGATAAGGGTCGATTTCCCGGAACCCGACGGGCCGACAATGGCGGTCTTACCGCCCTTAGCGATGCTGAAATTAAGATCCTCAACCACCACCGGAAGATGCGGCGCGTAGCGGAAGGCGACATTGGTAAATTCAATGGAATTTTGCAGCTTGGCAAAAGGAGTGGTGCCGTTGGCCACATATTCCTTGCCCTCATCATCCAGAAGCTCGGTGATCTGTTTGAGGATGGGCAGCTTCTCAAGGATGGTGGCGCGCGCGGAATTGAGGATCTTGATGGGCGCGATCAAACGGCTGAGCACGATGACGAACATGAACAGCACCGTCACCCATCCCGGCTCGCCGGCGGTGACCCAGGCGCCGAAGAACACGATCAAAGCCAGCATGCTGATGCCGATGGCCTCGAAGGACGGAGCGACGGAGAGCAGCAGCTGGTCGGAGCGGTATTTGGCCTGGTTGGCGATCTCCACGTTCTTGCTAAAGAGCTCCTCGGCATATTCCTGCCGGCTGAAAATGCGGATGAGCTTCATGCCGCTGATGATGTCCAGCAGTCCCCGGTTGAAGATCTGCCGGCCTTCATAGGCGATCTTGCTGGCGACCATGATATTGCGCGAGAGGCGGTGCACCAGCAGGGACGCCGCCGTGACCAGGACCAAAGCGATGAGGGTGAATTTCCATGAGACCATCAACAGCACAACCGACAAAAGCACGGTGATGAAGAACTGCGGCAGGGCATTGCTGGTCAAATTCACCAAAGCGCCGGTCACGGACTCCGTGTACCCGTCGATGATGATCTGGAAATCGGAAGCTTTGCGGTAATTGAAATAATTCATGCCCACCTTCATCAACTGCCGGATACAGCGCATCCGAAAATGCCGCACCACCGCCATCTGCAGTTTGGACGAGAGCAAACTGCCCGTGTACACGAAAGCGTTCTTGAGCACCGCGGCGATGAGCAGGCACACCGCGATGGTCTGCAGGCGCTGGGCCAGGGTGCCGGAGGTAAAGAATACATTTAAGAACCTGGGGTAATTGACCAAGGCCGCCTGTTTGGTCCCGGCCTGGATCAAAGGGAACATCAGCCCCACCACCACCCCTTCCAGTAAAGCCACAGCGAGGGCGGCGAGGATAATGCCCGCGATCAAACGGGTATGGTCCTTTAAAAAGGCGAACAGCCTCCAGATCGATACTGTTTCTTTTTTCATATCTTCAACACCCACGCCCGGCCCCGGTAAAAATCCATGGGGGTTATTTCCTTGAGGATCAAGTGGCGGAAACTGGATACTTCCGCCTCATGCACCCAGATGCGGCTGCTGTTCATGCTCGGCAGCCAGGCCAATGCCCTGTTCTCGATCTTCTTTGATTCGATCATCGCGTTGAGCGGCGCGTCTTCGAACGTATTATCGCTGTGGCGCGCAATGGGAAAATCCGACATCATCGCGCCTTTGCAATTGACCGGCGGCACCACCACATATCCGTCTTTGACCTCGTTGATGCTTTTGATCAAACGGATATCGAACTCTTTTCTCACATCCTCCGGCATGCAATGCACGAACACATCGTTATAGATGGTATCGTACGTGTAAAACTGCTTAATGCCCTTCTGGCGCAGCAAGTCGACCAGGCGGTTGACCGCCATACGGCTGGGCAAAACGTCCTTCCATAAAACCGCGGCATTGATGAAGGCGCCGACCGCGACCAGCAGCCATACCACCGGCCACAAAAGGCTTGGCCCATGGAACACACAGCCGATCAAGAACAGCATTCCCAAAAACGCCGGGAAATACGAACGTCCCACCTGCACCGCTTTGCTGGATTCCGCCATCAAAATGGGCGACAAACTTAAAACAATGACGGCCAGGGCCCCCAACGCCCGCATGGGACTAAAGTCAACGACCTGGTTGAACACCAAAAGCCCGATACCGGCGACGCACAGGTACAAAGGCACCGGCGTCATCAGGTGAAAATAACGCCACAGCCACGGCCAGCCCGCGCCCCGCATGTCGTCGGCGATGGGATGGCCGATGGAGGCGAAAAATTCCCGGTATGTATAAAACCGGCTGCGCCACAGGGGCTTGCCGTACTGCGAATACATGTAATACCCCGACAGGGCCTGCTTGACGTTCGGGAAAACAAAAAGGAACACGGTAACGGCAAAGCCCAACAGCAATGCCGCGTGCGCTGACCAGTACACCACACTGCGCGTCAACACCGCGCTGACCAGCACGTAAGCAATGGCCATGGCAATGACTTTCAAGAGCGCCGACGTAGCCCTCTCCATGATGGCCATATATTCATCCAAAGAACGGTTGCGGTTATTGATGAGCCTCCCCAAAAACGCCGGGCCTTCTTTCGTGTAGATCATTTTCATCAATCTGCGGCCCTGGGTCTTGATCAGCATGCCGGCTGCCGCGAGTACCGCCACTAAAACAATAATGACCGGCGTGCCAATCCCCTCCCGGAAGAACTCCCCGCGCAAACTCCAGAAAAAAGCCGCCGCGACCAAAGGCAGATATTTGCGCGAAGAAGCCGAAGAAAAAAGAACAAGGGCCAGCATGACCCCGGCCGCGCCGTACCAAAGCAAGTTTCCTCCTGCTTGCGCCATTTGCAAACAGTAAACGGCCGCCAAAGCCACCACCTGCGCCACCGCCACCACCCCTCCCCATAAAGCGATGAGGAACGGCCAGAAGGAAGAAATAAAAAGTACAAAGAGCAAAAGCGCGGCCTCGACGCCCCAGTAACGCAGGGCGATGAGATAGATGAGGATCGCGGACACCGTGTTGCACGCCAGGCATAAGAACACCAGGGGATAATCGCTGTGTTTGTCCCTCAAGAACCGCTGGGTCACTGCCAGGGCAGCGACGGCAAATTCCTTCATGTGCGCCTTGCCGCCCGAAAATTTATGCATGCCGCTCAATGTCCGCCATTGCTCCGCGCTGGCCGCGGCCTGGATGATCTGGTGGTTATCCGTGCTGCGGCCGTAAAAATAAATGCCGCGCGCGGCCACGGCGAACGCCGCAAAAATGGCGGCCGCTGACAAAACACATGTGACAAAGAGCAAGGCGTTAACCATTGGGCAATGACACCGGCTGGCCAGCCTGCGCCTGTTTGGCGATCCAGGTATAGGTGCGCGTCAAACCTTCCTTTAAAGGGACTTTCGGCTTCCAGCCCGTGCTGTAAATGCGCGCATTGCTGAAATTGCGCGACAACACCCCCACCGGCCCCGGCACATATTTGATCTTCAGGCGCTTGCCCGAAATGGCAATGGCCATTTCCGTCAATTGCTTGACCGAAACATATTCATCCGAACCGATATTGACCGGTTCTTTGATGTTGGAATCCATGAGCCGGCGCATTGCCTCGATCAGGTCGTCGATATAAAGGTAGGAACGCACCGCGCTGCCGTCGCCCCAGACCTCCACCTCGCCCCCATCGGGGGCCATGGCGGTCTTGCGGCAAATGGCGGCCGGCGCTTTTTCCCGTCCGCCCTGCCACGTGCCTTCCGGCCCGTAAGTAGTCTGGAACCGGGCGACGCGCGCGTCCAGCCCGTATTTGGCCGCGGCAATGGCCAACAGCCGCTCGGCGTATAATTTTTCCCATCCGTATTCATTATCCGGATGCGCCGGAAGCGCCTCTTCTTCGGTCATAGGCTTGGCGCCGGGCTTCATGTCCGGGTACACGCAGGCCGAGGAAGAGAAGAAATATTTTTTTGTCCCCGCGTCCAGCGCCGCCTGGATCATGTTGATGTTGATGAGCGCGTTATTGCGCATGACCTCATACGGCGCGGCGGTGATAAAGCCCACCCCGCCCATGTCCGCGGAAAGCTGGTATACTTCATCGAAATTCCCCGACGGCAAACTTAAGGCCTTCCGGCAATGGCCGGCCTCGCGCAGGTCCAACAGCAGATATTCATCCGCGGGGCTGGCCGCGAACGGCGGCTTGTGGCGTGAAACCGCCCGCACCCACCAGCCGTCTTTTTTAAGGCGTTTGACCAAATGGGCGCCGACAAAACCCGATGCTCCGCTGACCAAGGCCCTTTTCATTTGAGCGCCCCCACTTCCTGGGCAATGGCATCGGCCATTTCGTCCCGCACGGCCTGGTTCTCTTTAAGAAAAAACTTCAATAATGTGTCATTGCGCAATTTACTGCGGGTCGGGCTGTCCGTCCATGAGAACACGCCCTGGCGCCGGAAGAACTGCGGGATCTGCATGTGGCAATTGATATGATGGCGCAGCCACAAACTCCTTAAAATGTCGCCGGGGAAGCCGTCCACGTTAAATAAGTTCCCTAAGCAGGTCCACTCCGGGTATTTGGCCGCCACCCGTCCTGTCGCTTCCAGCAAGGGAAAGCTCAATATCGGATAATCATCGCCGCGCACCCAGTAAACCGGCACCGGGGTCGTTGGATTGGGGCCCATGATGGTGATGGCCTCTTCCAGGGAACACGGGGTACCGATAAAATAGCCGTTGGGCATGGCATCCATGCGGGCCATGAGCTCCTTGTCCCAGTGCCTGTAAATAAATTTGGCGTCTTCGGAGAGGATAAGCAATGCGCGTGAGGAAGGACTGCGTTTTTTGATGAGTGTCGAATGCCAGATGTGCATGTCCGCGTAGCCGCGGCCCTGCTCGCTGGAGAAGAAGCGCACATTGACTTTGGCCGCATATTTGTCCTTGATACGGGAAAAGAACAGCAGGTCATCGTCGAGGTCGACCTTGATGAAGATCTCCACCCGCCGCGTGTCTTCGGTCATTTTGGAGAAAGTATTTAAGAACACGTCCAGCAGGTTGTCGCGGTTACCCAACTGCCGGGAGCCGAAGGTGACGGTAATGGCGCAGGCGTCCCCCACGTTCATGACCGGTTCGGGCAGGGTCCTCAACAGTTGCGCGCGCCGCGCCGGGCTTAAACGCCGGATGCGCCATTTGAAGTATTTCTGGCGCACAAACCACACCGCGAAGCCGGGATTGTATTGCCTCCAGCGCCGCTTAAGGGCCCTTTTAACTCTTTGAAAGAAGGCGTTCATAGTCCTCCACAAAACGCTTCGCCGAGGCCGCCATGGTGACCATGGATTTGCCTAAAGCGGAAGCCAGTTTGCTTGTATTCAATGACAGGTCCTTGCCGCGCGGGGCCTTGAAACCATGACCCTCGACGCTGACCGGCTTGATGAGCGCCGGATCGAACCCCAACCCGCGGGCCATCACGCAAGCCAGTTCATATTTGGACACCGGATCAGCCGCGCCGGCGTGATAAATGCCGCTTAGGTCCTTGGCGATGGCCTGCGCCAACACATCGGCCAGGTCGCCGGTATAAATAGCCGAGGTCATCACATCTTTGAAGCCATTGACCGTCTTTCCCGCGGCCAAAAGTCCGGGCAGGGCCTCGGCAAAACAGGTCTTGGGCTGTATGTTAAACCCGTAGAACGCTGTGCGTATGACCAGTGCGCCCGGCGTCTTCAATGCCTGCGCCTCCGCTTCCAGCTTGGTCTGGCCGTAGACATTCACCGGGTTCACCGGATCTTCTTCCCGGTATTTACCCTTTCTCCCGTCGAAAACCGCGTCCGTGGAAATGTGCGCCAGCTTGGCTTTGCCCGCCGCGGCCAGGGCCGCCACATTGGCCGTGGCCGCAACATTAAGTTGATGCGCCTTTTGCGGATCGCCTTGGCAGGTATCGATGTCCGCCAGGGCCGCGCAATGCACCACGACTTGTGGTTTAAAGCGTTTGAACACATCAGCCAGCGCTTTGGTATCCAACAGATCGGCCTGCGCCAACTCAATGCCGTCGATCTGTACCGCATGCGTGTTGTATACGCCTAAAATATCAAAAGTATTCTTCCAGCGCTGCGCCAGCTCGCCCCCTAAAAGACCGCTCACACCTGTGATCAGGACGCGCTTTTTACCCATTATTCAGGGATGTCCCCCATGGCCCAGCGTGAACGCTCGATGGTATAATCATCCGCGATCTGGTCGACGAGCTTGTGCAATTGCGGCACGCTCAGCCAGCTGTCATTGTCACCCGAGTTATAGCAAAACCCTTCATCGCACAGCTTGCCTTTACCCTTGAGCAAGGCCGCTTTCAGATGGGGGTCGGACTGCACCACAAAGCAGTCCTTGAACCCGACCGCGTTGCGGGCCTCGTCCTCGCTGATGAGCATCTCATGGATCTTCTCCCCTGGCCGTATGCCCACGACCTCCTGTTTGCATTTGGGGCCGACGGCCTTGGCCAGGTCCGTGATCTTCATCGACGGGATGCGCGGCACGAAAATTTCCCCGCCTTTCATGCGGCCCAGGGATTCCAGCACAAAATAAACCGACTGGTCCAGGGTGATCCAGAAACGGGTCATGCGCTTGTCCGTGATGGGCAGGACGCCGGTGCTGACCCGTTCCTTGAAGAACGGCACCACCGAACCGCGGCTGCCTAAAACATTGCCGTAGCGCACCACGCTGAAACGGGTTTTTCCATGGGAAGAATAGATATTGGCGGCAGTGAAGAGTTTGTCCGAGCAGAGCTTGGTGGCGCCGTAGAGATTGATGGGGTTGCAGGCCTTGTCCGTCGAGAGGGCGACCACCTTCTCCACCCCGCAGTCGAGGGCGGCCTCGATGATGTTCATGGCCCCCTGCACGTTGGTTTTGATGTATTCGTCCGGGTTGCGCTCGGCCGCCGGCACCTGTTTGAGCGCCGCGGCATGGATGACATAATCCACTCCCTTAAATACACGGCGAAGCCGGGCAATGTCGCGCACATCGCCCAGCACATATTCCAGGCAGGGATGCTTGGCCGGGTTGAACTTCTGGGCCATCTCGAACTGCTTGAGCTCATCGCGCGAGAACACGATCAGTTTTTTGGGTTTGGCATGGGCCAGGGCGATCTGCACGAATTTCTTGCCGAAGGAGCCGGTCGCTCCGGTCACCAAAACGGTTTTATTGTTGAGTAAGCTCATTCTTTTTCTCCCGCAAGCAATAGGTCATCTTTGGACAGTTCATAAACCAGGTTGACCACCTGCAGGGCGTCGGTGCCCTTGACCACAACATCTTCCTTGCATATCAACAACACCCCTTTGGCGGCCTGGCCGTCCCATTGGTTGGTGTAATGCAGCTTGCACTCGGCAAGGCCCGCCTCTTTGATCGAGGTTTCGATCAAAAGCGCCAGGTCGGATGTCCCCAAAACCCAGAATTCCCTGTGGCCGTTGCCATGCAGGCTCGACACCATGTCGCGCAAACGGGCCTTGATCAGGGAAATGGAATTGATGGTTTTGAGGGTATATTTGACGGATTTTCTCATTTTTTCCGCGAAACCTTTGGGGGTGAGGATATAGCGGACTTTGCGGCTGTTGAGCTGCTGGATGCGGATGTACCCTTTGGAGACCAGGCGGCGCAGGAGCATGTTGGTCATGCCTAAAGAAAGGTCCATCTCGCGGGAGAGGTCCCTCTGGTTTTGGGCCAGTTGGGCTCCCACAATATTGACCAATTCGAATTCCCGTTCGTTCAAAACCTCTTGCGCCATAACGAACAAACTCCCTTCAGTTCAATTATTGAACATGATTATAAGCTTAACGGCTTGATTGTCAAGGAATTAACTGCGGGGAGGTTTAAAGCGGCAAATCGTATCCCATTGCGAACCTAATAGGATAGCGAAAAACGGCATGACCCAGATGAACTGCCTTTGGATGAACCAATACTGGCTTTTGATATCCGCGTAAAGGATCAACAGGATGGGCAAAACGACCAAAATGCCAAAAAAAAGCAATTGCTCTGCTCTTTTTCCAGCTGCGGTCAGGGGAGCGATGATCAGCGAGACCAAAAGAATATACCCTGCCCTGAACCCTATCAAATTGGCAAAAACAGCCTTAAGGAACCCGACCGGTTTTTCCATAGGGTTGGGAATATACAGGAAGGTTTCCATGGCCGGTTGGAAACTGTTATGGACCGCGCCGAAATGATTGTAAGAGGCATAATAAGCCCATATCCCCAAGGCGACAATGGATACCGGCAGTATGGGAAGGACCGGCGGAAGCTTGCGCAAACGCAGAAAATGGACTACCGCTGCATATAAGAGCGGCAAAGCGAACAGGGCGATGCCGTAAATATGGTAATTGACGATGACAACGATCAAAAGGCCTGACCAAAAGGCCTCTGCCCTGCTTTTATAGCCACCCTGATCCGCATAGCGGTGGGCCAGCCAGAGCGAGGACAAAGCAAGGACCGGCAAGACAGCGTATGGACGGAATTCAAAGGAATGAAAGACCAGGTTGGTATTCAAGGCGAAGATGCCAAAAGCCACAGCGTATCCTACCCAGGACTGGACATAACGCCGGCAGAGCGCGTACAGCAGGAAAAACCCCGCGATGGTCACGAGGATGTGCGGAATGGCCAGGCCCCACTTGTTGGGACCGAACCAGTGCACGGGAAAATAATTGAGCACATACTCGCCGGGAAAACTGGAAAAGTCCCCGAATTTCTGGAACAGCCAGAACGGCTTGAAATCCCCGGCCATGCAATTGTACTGGTAAAGGTCATCGCCTTCAAAGGCCCTGTTCCTTAACGTAACGTACCTCAAATACAGGCCCCAGGCGGAGAAAGCCAGCGCAATGAGAAGGTTGATATGTTTTTTAACGAATGCCATTGACATAGAGGGAAGAATGAATGAACGGCAAAACCCGGTATATGCGAAAGATAAGGAAAGCCGCCAGCATCCCGATGACGGTCATCTTGAATAATTTGGACTTAGGCTGCTGGACCAGCCAGATGGAGAACAGCGTGGTACCCATAATGCCGACGGAAGTCAGGGGCATGAAGTAGCGGTTGGAAACCTGGAAACCGGAACTGGACGCGGTCATTTTCAGCCGCAGCAACACCAGCGCGAAACAGGCCAGCATCACGGCCATGAAGACCAAATACCTTCCCTCCGGCGGCAGGGGTTGGTCCTTTTTCCTGCCGAAGGCCAAAGCCAGGGCAAAAATAACGGCGATGGCCATGCGGTCTTTGGGAATGTTCGCGTTGATGAGCGCCACCGGCCCGTCGACAAAGCAAAAATTATATTTGGGGGCGCTGAAATAATAGAACAGGCCGATGGCCAGCGGCACTGCGGCCATGGTGATATAGGATCTCCATTTACGCTCGGAAAAGAGCCACAATGCCAGCGAGGCGGCGGCGATCTGCACCATGCCAATCGATGTGGTCAGGGCCAGCAGCCCATGCACCAGGGCCAGTCCTCCCCAATTCTTATTGCGAGATCTAAGCAGGTCGGTCAACAGGAGCATCTGCAATGTGGTCAAAAGGAACCACAAAGCATACGGCCTGGCCTCGGCCCAATGGTCCCAGAGCATGAACGAGGACAAGGCCACAGCCACGCTGTACAACCCCGCAAGCAAGGAAGAGTTGACGGCGAAATAATAAAACAAAACGCTGACCGCCAAGGACATGCTCACGACCGGCTGGACCCTTAAGAAGACCTGGGAGAACAAATGCTTGCCTTCCCACGGCCAGTCCATTGGCGGCTGGTAAGCGAACACGGCGCATTGCAGTTTTTGCAGGATGTAGAACAGCGGCGAGTTATTGCCTTCCCCGATGCGGCCCCGCAGGATGTCCAGGTAAGAAAGCCCCAACACGCTGTTGGTCAGCGTCCAGCGCTCATCGTTCCACAGGATGCGGTGTCCGGCGATCCAGAAACCGACGAACAGGCACCCTGCGAAAACCAGGACGGCCGCGGCGATGGGTTTGGGGTTCTTCATAGTTTCAGATGAATTTTATTTTCTGCATGGCGAAGGCGCACATGCGAAAGAGCAAAAGCCCGTGGCGGAAACGCTGGATCTGGGTCGTGCCGTAGCGGCGGCTTTTATAGCGGATGGGCACTTCGATGACCTTCAAATTCATTTTGACCGCGCCGAAGATGAGGTCGAAATCCCCGAAGGGATCGAAATCGCCGAAGTAATGGCGGTTGGCGACCAGTTCCTCATACTGCCGGCGCAGCATGACCTTGGTGCCGCACAGGGTGTCTTTGAAGCGCTGGCCCAAAAGCCAGGTGAAGAACATGCCGAAAAATTTATTGGCCAGCAAATTCAAAAACCGCATGGCTTCATCTTCCAAAGGATACACCAGGCGGCAACCGTTGATGAATTCGCCCTTGTTATCGCGCAGGGCATTGTAGAATTTCGGCATGTCTTCCGGCTGCACGGTGAGGTCCGCGTCGAGGATCATCAGCACATCACCGGTTGCCTTGCTGAAGCCGAAACGCACCGCGTCGCCTTTGCCCTTGCCGGTTTGCTTGAACAGTTTGATGTCCCTGTCCGGATAGGCCTTCATCACCCGCTGCACTTCTTCGTATGTCCCGTCCTGGGAATGGCCCTCGACAAAAATGAATTCCTGGCGGGTGCCGAAGGCCGGCGTGCGGGTGACGGCCTGCTCGATATTGCCCCGTTCATTGCGGCAGGGCACCAAAATAGTGACGGAATAATCCCGCGGCTGTTCAAAAATGGGACGGGCGATGATGAAATGATTAAGCGTCAGGGCGTTGAACAGCGGCAGTTTGGCAACGTAACGGTTGACCACATAGCTCAACCCCCAAATGTTGAAAGGGAACAGGATGGCCCTCTCCGCCTTGATGGGTTCATAGCCGGTAAGGCTTAAAAAGTTGTAAATGTCCTGCCAGGTCAGCCAGTTCTGGGTGGGTTGCGGGGTCTTGAAACGGACCTTCTCGCCGAGTTTGAGGACGTACTGCCAAAGGTAGCTGTAGTATTCGATGATGACGCGGGTGTCGGCGTGGCAGAATGCGCGCAGGCGCTGCAGGAAATCCTGTATGTCCTCCAGCCCCCCCAGGGTCCCGGGGAGCACGATGTAGTCGAACTTCTTGCCCCTGTGCTTCTCATCCACCTTTCCGCCGGGGCCGACCTCCAGCACGTTTTTGCCTTCGGAAATAAAGTAGCGGTACTGGCGGGCGCGCAGGTCGTGGTAGTACTTCTTCATGGGCGTATCATAAAAGATATCATTTGGCATTGCAACCTAAAAAATACCCATGTACCATGATTATTATGCCGACGTACTCGTTCGAACTGTTCCCTCCCAAAACACCGGAGGGCCATGCCAGACTGCTGGAAACCATTGCCCGGCTGGCGGACCTCAAGCCCGATTTCTTTTCCTGCACCTACGGCGCCGGCGGCGGGAGCCGCGAGAAGACCCTGGACATTGTCGAACACATCCGCAAGACACACGGCATCAAGGCCGTGGCGCATTTGACCTGTGTCCTGCACACTAAAGATGAGGTCAAAAAGATATTAGAGGACATGAAGCGCCGCGGCATCAGCGATGTGCTGGCCCTGCGCGGCGATCCGCCCAAGGACAACCCCGGCTGGGCGCCGGGCCCGGATAATTTTAAGTATTCCTCCGAACTGGTGGCCTTTATCCGCGCAAATTTCGGCAAGTACTTTACCATCGGGGTGGCGGGTTTTCCCGAAGGACATGTGCTTAGCCCCAACAAGGAGTTTGACGCGCTGGTGCTCAAAGGTAAGGTCGATACCGGCGCGGATTATGTCATCACGCAGCTGTTTTTCGATAACCGGGATTATTTTGATTATGTGGCGAGATTGAAAAAACTGGGCGTTACTGTCCCTGTCATTCCGGGAATATTGCCCATCACGGATTACGCGGGACTGGTGCGCTTCTGCCAGGTCTGCGGGGCGTCCATCCCGCAAAAGGTGCATGACATATTCAAACCCCTGGCCAATGACCCGCAAAAAACTTTTGAAGCAGGCGCCGAATTTGCCGTGGCGCAATGCCGGGAGCTCCTTGCCAAAGGAGCCCCCGGCCTGCACTTCTACACCCTCAATAAGGTCAGCCCGACGGATGCGGTGGTCAACGCAATCCGTGCGCCAGGGTGACCAGGTTCTTCAAGGACGTGTTGACTTCCGGCCAGTCCCTGGTCTTCAGCCCGCAATCGGGATTGATCCAGAAATTCTCCTTCGGGATCACTTTCAACGCCCTCTCGACGATGGCCTTCATGTCCTCCACCGATGGGACAGCCGGCGAATGGATGTCCCATACCCCGATGCCGATCTGCTTCTTGAAATCCAGCCGCTCGAAGGCCGCGATCACGTCCCCACGGCTGCGGGTGGACTCGATGGAGATGACGTCGAAATCCATCGCGTCGACGTAAGCCATGATCTCGCCGAATTCCGAATAACACATATGGGTGTGGATCTGTGTACGGGGGTCGGTATTGGTCGTCAACCGGAACGACTTGACCGCCCAGTCAAAATAGGCCGGCCAGTCGCGCTTTTTCACCGGTGCCTTTTCGCGGATGGCGGCCTCATCGACCTGCACGATCTTGATCCCGGCCTTTTCGTAGTCGCGCACCTCGTCTTTGAGGGCCAGGGCGATCTGAAAGGCCACATCCCGCACGGGAATGTCCTCGCGCGCAAAACTCCAGGCGATGATGGTGACCGCGCCGGTCAACATGCCCTTGACCGGTTTTTTGGTCAGTGATTGCGCATAGGCGATCTCGCGCACGGTCATGGGTTCGGGCCGGGACACATCGCCGAATATGATCGGCGGCCTGTAGGTGCGGGTACCGTAGGAAATGATCCAGCCCTCCTGGGTCGTACTGATGCCGTCTAATTTCTGGGCAAAGAATTCCACCATGTCCGTGCGCTCGAATTCCCCATGCACCAGGACATCCAGTCCCAGGTCTTCCTGGAACCGCACCACTTCCCGGATCTTTCCTTCCATAAAGGAGCGGTATTGCCCTTCATTGATGCGGCCGGCTTTGAGGTCGGTGCGCTTGGCGCGCACGTCCGCGGTTTGTGGGAAGCTGCCGATGGTTGTGGTGGGGAACAGCGGCAGATCCAGGGATTTGGCATGCTCTTGCTTGCGCTGGGCCAAAGCCATTGGTTTGATGAAGTCCTGCTCTTTAAGGCCTTTCACCCGCTCCTGGACTTTCGGGTTACGGCCGAAAGCCAAAGACATGGTGGTCGATGGCGCGGTTTCCCCGGCCAGCGCGCGGATCTCCTGCAGTTTTTCCAGCGCGAAAGACAAGTTCGCGGACAAACGCGGGTCCATGCCCTTCTCGTTGGTGATGCTCCAGGGCAGATGCGACAAAGGCGCCGCATTGCTGACTGCCACATTCTTGGCGATGGAGCGTAAGTCCTTGAGAATTTCACACGCGGCCTTCATGTCGGTTTTCCAGATGTTGCGGCCGTCCACCAGTCCCGCGATCAGGAGCTTATCCGACGGGAAACCGGTCGAGCGCAGGTGTTTGAGGTATTGGCCCCCGCGCACAAGATCCAACCCGATGGATGCCACAGGCAGGTCCAATAATTCTTTCAGCGCGTCCACTTCATCGTAATACGTGAACAAATGCACTTTGGATGCCGGGCCCAGCACGGCATAGGCCTTTTGCACCAGCTGGACTTCCCGCGGTGACAATTCCAGTACCAAAGCCGGTTCATCGATATGCGCCTGCGGCAAAGTCTGCAGGATCTGCTTATAAACAGGCACCAGGGCCTCGAAGAATTCCTCGAACCGCCCTCCCTCCAGTCCTTTGCTTAATTTCAGGAACGTGAACGGCCCGATCAAATAATTCTTATTGGGCTTGTTCCAGTTGAGCTTAAAGGCCGGCTTGGGCGTATTGGTAAAATCCTGCACCAGGTAATGATAATTGGTGTTGAACCACTTGGTCATCTCCAGCGCGTCCTTGCCGCGGCAGAGTTGGTAATATTCCGCCAGATCTCTTGGCGCGTGGCAGCCGACCATGATAGCCGTATCCAGCATGGCATCATAGGCGGTCATTTCTCCGGCGGGAAAAGCGTCCACGTGCCGGGCATAGGTGTCCAGCATGGCCGCCTGCAGGCGGTCGAACTCCTGCTGCAATTGGGCCGGGGTGATCTGCTTCTTCCAAAACGATTCGATGGCCTTCTTATATTCACGGCCGGCGCCCAAACGGGGCAGGCCATACGCGTATGTTTTCATGTGTGTCCTTTAAAATTTGACTTTAACCCCGCCCATAAAAGACCTGCCAGGCGCGGGAAAATGGGATTTGGTATTGCTGGTCAGGGCCTTGGCCACGTAAATGTCGTAGCGCTCCCCGAACATGTTGTCGACCTCGCCAAAGATCTCCCAATTGCCTTTGTGGAAAACCAGCCGGCTGTTGAACACATAATACGGGTCATTCGGCGGCAAGGCATTGTTGACATCGTTGATGGCGTATTGCCGGCCCACGAAAATACCGCTCAATGTATAATCGAACCGCTGCCAGAACCCGACGGTGATGCTGGTCGAGGCCTGGTGCTGGGGCACCATGGGGATGAAATTGTCCTTATACAGCCCGCTGCCGAAAGTGGCATGCTGGTATGTATATGTGGCACCCCACTCCAGGCGGTCAAGGGCGCTGATGCCAAAGGCCTTTTTAAGGTCGGTCTTTCCCCCGAATTCAACCCCGACGCGCCGGGTGCGGTCATAATTACCGGTGCCGCCGAATCCCCCGCCTAACGTCGGGTCGGTGAATATCTCCTGGCGGTTGTCGATCCAGTACGGGGTGAGCGTCACCTGCACGGTATCGGCGAAATTGTGCTTAACGCCGGCCTGGTACTGTACTCCATGTTGATGGTTGAGCGTGGTATCAAGCCCGCTGAACATATCGAACCAGTCATCGGTGGTCAGGAACCGGAAGGTCTGCTGGGCATTGGCAAAGACATTGCTGCCCGGCGCGTATTCATACCGCAGCCCTCCCATGCCGATCAATTTGTCCGGACTTTGCTTTTCATAAACAATGGCGGCATTGTCGTTCTGGTTGAACGTATACCAGGCCCTGGCATACCGGGCGCCGGCCTCGACGAACAATTTATCCAGCGCCTCATAACTGCCATTGGCGTACACGCCCAGCTCATGCTTGGCTATGTCCAGGCGTATGTTGCTAAAAGCGCTGTCGCTCTCGATGAAATTATCATCCATGTAATAATCGGTGCCGGCCACCAGGTCCAGCCGACGGCCGAACACTTGGCCCGCCTGCAGGACATAGCGGCCGTTGATGCCCCAGCTGTCGATGTTGCGCGCGGTATCGATGCCAAAGTCGTAAAAACGGGCATAGGTGTCGCGGTTGCGGTAGGAAGCATCGACGAGGAAATGCCCCACATCCTGCCCATGCCAGGGGTCCAGGTCGGTGGTCAACTGGACCATGCGGTCCGTGGTCTGGGCGTAATTCTCGGGCGTATCGCTACCGCGGCGGCCCAATTGCGCCAACGGGGCATCCTTCAATCCCGCGGGCAGGCCGTATTTGTCCTCATGCCAGTTGGCATTGATGTCGAAGCGCAATTTCTCATTCGGCGTATAGCCCACCCGGCCGACATAATCAATGGCCCGCAATTGGCTGTTGATGCGGTAGCCGTCCGTTTTGAACTGCTGGGCATTGAAATAATAATCCACCGGGCCTTTCGCGCCGGAGAATTCCTGCGTGTACTTGAACGTGTCATAGCTGCCATAACTGCTGGAGACAGCGCCGTGGAAACCCTCTTTGCCTTTGCGGGTGATGATGTTGATGACCCCTCCCACGGCATTGTCCCCGTACAGCACCGAACCGGCGCCGCGGATGATCTCGATGCGTTCAATGGAATCCACCGGTATCTGCAGGAAATCCGGCGTGGAGTTATCCACGGGATTGACCCGGCGGCCATTGACCAGGAGCAGGACGTCGCGGCTGGCAGCATCGCCCATGCCGCGGATGTCCGCCACCGCCGTCTTGGCCGTGCTATTGTCCGTGACCTGGATGCCCAGCTGCCCTTTGAGCACATCCTCCAGGGTCTGCGCATGGCCGGTCTCGATCTGCTGCCGGTCGATGACGCTGACATTGGAGGCCGTCTTGCTATTGTCCTCCTCATAACGGTTGGGGGTCGTTACCACGAGCTTTTCCAGCTCGATCGTCGCCGCATAAACATTGGAAACACAAAACAACCCCAACAAAAAACCAAATACCTTCATGTATCCTCCATAATAAAAATACCCCCAACCGAACTGCCGCAAAACGGCAAACGATTGAGGGTTTCCCTGTAACCTTCTCAATATATACGCATCCTTACCCTGTTCTCTCGCAAGGCATTGACGCTTTCAAATACCGTCAGGTGTTCGGGCTTCCTGCAGATGCACAGGTTACCGTAGCGGGACTGCTCCCGATTTGCACGGGAATTTCCCTGAACGATATATTATTTTAACGAGAACAATCGCGCCAGGGCCGTACCCTGGCTGCGTTTGACCGCCCATTCATATCCGGCATACAGCACCAGGCTGTAAGCCACGGTGCTGACCAATGTGCTGCGGAAGAATGGAACGGCCATGATGTAACATTCGCGCAGGCCCGCCCAGGTGTGCGGATACAGGGGCGAAAGCCACGCGCCGAAATTGGTCACCACAAAGAACAGTCCGGAAGAAATGATGCTGCCGCCCAGGACAGTCCGGAAATTTTTGCGGGGCGCCAGCCACAGGCCGATGAGGCTGATGGCCAGCATGCTGCCGTAGGTAAAGACCATGGTGTCATGGAAACCCAGGACCAGGTCGGTCGCGATCATCAGAGCTACCGGGACGGTCAGGGCCAGGCGCGGGCTTAAATACAGGCCGGCGAACATGGCCACCGCGAGGATGGCGGTAAACTGCGGCGTATGCGCGGCCAGGCGCGAACCGATGCCCAAAATGATCAGAAAGATGGCGAACATGGACATTATCTTAGCACCGATTTTATTCCTGAAAATAATTATTTTGCCCCAAGGCCAGGGCCAGTTCCGCTTTTTTAAGTTCCTTCCCTAAATAAGCGATGTGGCCCTTGTCCCTGAACCATTCCACGCGGCTTTTCTTCTCGTGCCGGAAAATGGCCTCATAGACATCCTGCGCCTTGCCCCCGCGGAAGACCTTGACGATGGCATGGTCCTTGTCGCAGACGGCGACCTCGATCTTCATCGCGGTAAAATCCGTCCGGATCAGGACGTAAAACCCCGACGGGTCCCTGCGGAAATCCTTGATCGGGTCATAAACAGGACAGTCGATGGTCTCGCATTTCAAGGCCATCGACTGTTTCTGCCACACGTAATTGACCGTTTTCTTGGCCATTATTTCTTGCTGATATACCGCACCAGGTCCACAACGCGGTTGGAATAACCCCATTCATTGTCATACCAGGAGACGATCTTGAAGAAGCGCTTCTCCCCTTTGAGGTTGTTCTGGACGGTGGCCAGCGAATCATAAATGGAAGAGCGGCTGTCATGGATAAAGTCGCTGGAGACCAATTCCTCATTGGTGTAACCCAAATAACCCTTAAGGTAGGTCTCGGAAGCTTTCTTCAAAAGGGCGTCGATCTCTTCAATGGAGGTGTCCTTGACCGAACGGAACGTCAGGTCAACCACCGAAACGTCGGCGGTCGGGATACGAAACGACATGCCGGTCAGTTTGCCCTTGGTCACAGGCAGCACTTCCCCCACCGCCTTGGCGGCGCCGGTGGTCGAGGGAATGGTGTTGATGGCTGCCGCGCGGCCGCCGCGCCAATCCTTCTTGGAAGGGCCGTCCACGGTTTTCTGGGTGGCGGTGTAGGCATGGATGGTGGTCATGAGGCCGGTCTCGATGCCGATGCCTTCCTTAATAAGGACATGGACCAGCGGGGCCAAACAGTTGGTGGTGCAACTGGCGTTGGAAATGATGTTATGCTTGGCCGCGTCATATTCACCTTCATTGACGCCCATGACGATGGTCTTCACATCGCCCTTGGCCGGCGCGGAGATGATGACTTTCTTGGCGCCTGCCTGCAAATGGCCGGCGGCTTTTTCACTTTCGGTGAACAAGCCGGTCGATTCGATGACAATGTCGACGCCCAGCGCTTTCCAGGGCAGTTCAGCCGGGGTCTTGGTGGCGGCAACGCATTTGACCTTGTTGCCGTTGACAATGAAGATATCGGCTTCCGGCTTGGAAGCGTCGCTCTTGGCGGTTGTGACCTTATGCTTAAAATGTCCGTGGACCGAGTCATATTTGATCTGGTAGGCGAAATAATCCGCGTCTGTGGACACGTCGACCACCGCCACGACGTCGATCTCTTTGCCTAAAAGGCCCTGGTCGCAGATCGCCTGGAACACCATGCGGCCGATGCGGCCGAAACCGTTGATACCGACTTTGACTGCCATTGCTATCCCCCCTTTATACTATTGCAAATGTGATAAGGCACTTGTTGCAGAGGCAACAAGTGTACAATAATAGCTATTATACTATTTTTGTCAATAATTAGCTTTTCCTTAAATACCCGGCGGCTTCATGCGGAAGGGTGGGCACGATGTGCAGGCCTGTCCCCCACTCAAAACCGATGCTGCGGGTGAGTTTGGGGATGATCTCGATGTGCCAGTGGTAATGCTGGGGATTTGCGTAGTCGATGGGGGCGGTATGAATGTAAAAATTATACGCCGGACCCCCCAAAACTTTGCGGACGCGGTCCAAAACCTCATGCAGGTGCGCGGCCAGGTCCTTGCGGGCGGCTTCGTCCATGTCCGCGAAGGAAGCGCTGTGGGCCTTGGGGATGACCCACACCTCGAAGGCATAGCGGGGCGCGAACGGGCAAAAAGCCAGGAACGATTTGTTCTCGCAGACGATGCGTTCGCGGTCCTTATATTCCTGTTCGATCATGTCGCAGAACACACAGGCACCGCGGGCCTGGTGGTAGGCGTGGGATCCGCGCAATTCTTCCAGCACGGTCTTGGGTACCATGGGCAGGGCGATGAGCTGGCTGTGCGCATGTTCCACCGTGGCCCCGGCGGAGGACCCGAAATTCTTAAAGATACAAATGTATTTGTGCCGCTTGTCTTTGGCCAGGTCGCGGCTGCGGCTTAAATATTGCCCCAGCACAAGGTCGACTTCCTCAATGCTCAAGTCCGCCAGGTCCCTCTCATGGTCCGGGGTCTCGATGATCACTTCATGCGCGCCCACCCCGCTCATGAGGTCGAACATCCCCCACGCTTCTTTTTCCACCTCGCCGTCGCGGCCCAAGGCCGGGAATTTATTGGGCACGGTGCGCACCATCCACCCCGGGGAATTGGCGTGGCTGCCCTGCGGCCGCACGGCATCGACCTCATGCGGGGTAAAATGCTCTTTTCCCGGGCAGAACTGGCAGGTCGCCTTGGCGGAAAGCTTGCGGGTTTCCTTGGGAAAATCGCCGGGCCTTTTGGGATGGTCGGTATCGAGCACCACCCAGCGGCCAACTATGGGGTCACAGCGCATTTCGGACATCAGGCCTTCACCTCACGCAGAAATTTCGCCGTCATCTCCGGCGGGATGGGATTGATGTAAAAACCCGTGCCCCGCTCAAAACCCGCCACGCGGGTCAGCCGCGGCAGGAGCTCGATGTGCCAGCAATAACATTCCTCCGCCCCGAGGCTGGCCGGCGCGGACTGGATGACAAAATTATAGGCCGGGTCATTCAAGCCCGCCTTGTATTTGAGCAATAATGTTTTCATCACCCCCGCCAGTTCCGGTACCAGCCCCTCGACACCATGGCTGTAATCGCTGTGCTGGTGTTTGGGTTTGGGCATGATCCATACTTCAAAGGGGAACCGCGCCGCGAAAGGGCAAAAAGCGATGAAGTGGTCGGTTTCCAGGACCACGCGTTCGGCTTCTTTCTGTTCCTGCCGCACCAGGTCCACAAACAATGACCGTTCGTGGAAATCGAAATACAGCTTCGCGCCATTGATCTTGTCCTGCAGGCGCACGGGCACGACAGGTATGGCCATGATCTGGGAACGGGCATGGCCGATGCTCCGGCTTCCGGCGGCCACGCCGTAATTCTTGTATGCCAGGACATACTTGACCAGGGGGTCGTTCTCATGGTGGCGCATACGCAGGGCATATGTACGGAACACATGGCCGATCTGTTCCGCGGGAAGGTCCGCCATATTGGCAATGTGCTCTGGGCTCTCAACGACCAACTCATGATGTCCGTAGGAAGGGCTGATCTGGTAAAGGCCGTTGGCGCGCGGTGTCGAAGGCTCGGCATCGGTAAAAAAAGCCGTCTTATCTTTAAGCACCTTCACCCCGTCGCCGCTATAGACCTCCCCGGACATCCGGTCATGGCAGAACGGGCAATCCTCGGGGCTGGTTTCATGTTTGACCGGGTCCACGAACGCGGCGGAACGGCGGGCGCGCTCGGTGGCGACGATGACCCAGCGGCTGACAATGGGATCTTTACGTAATTGAGGCATAAGTAAAAATTATAACAACTTATTTATGACAATACAGCACCAATAGCGATTTTATGTCCTGCCGCGAAACTGGCGGCGGTCATGGGCTTACCGGCCTCGGGCTGGACTTCCTTGATCAGCAGCGCGCCCTGGCTCCGATGACTGCTGTCATCGGAGCGGCTCATATTTGCAATAGTACCGCCGCAGGCGACCATAAAACCTTTTTTGTCCACGGACACAATGGTGCCCGGATTCCCTGCGGCGCCGGGGGCAACAGCGACGCTTAAGATCTTCAATATCTTGCCGTTAAAGGACGTGTATGTCCCGGGCCAGGGCTTGAGCCCCCGCACCTGGTTGTAAATAACAGCGGCGGACTTGCTCCAGTCAATATGCCCCATGGCCTTGGTCAGCTTGGGTGCTTGGGTCGCCTGCGCATGGTCCTGCGGGGTCAATGTGTATTTGCCTTCTTCTATATTATTGAGGGTCTTGACCAAAAGCTGGGCTCCGGTTTTGGCCATGGCCTCACGCAAAACGTCGGCGGTCATGTCCGGGGCAATGTTCATTTTGGCCTGCGCGATAATGTCCCCGGCGTCCAGGCCCAAAACCATTTTCTGGACGGTGACGCCGGTTTGCTTATCTGCGTTGAGGATGGCCCAGTTGATGGGTGCCGCCCCGCGGTATTTGGGCAAAAGGGACCCATGCACATTGACACAGAAAAGTTTAGGGATGCTTAGAACGTCGGCGGTGAGCAATTTGCCGTAAGCAACCACCGCAAAAATGTCCGCGTTGAACTCCTTCAGGCGTTCGATGACCAGCCGGTCTTTAAGGGTTTCCGGCTGGAGGTAATCGATGCCGTGTTCCGCGGCCAGGACCTTGATGGGGGAAAACGTCAATTGCATGCCCCTGCCCTGGCGCGCGTCGGGCGAGGTCACGCACGCGGCCACTTTATGGCGGGATTTGAACAGGCTTTCCAGATGGACGGCGGCAAAGGCATCGCTGCCAAAGAATACGATGTTCATGGGTCGACGTTGAGGGTCACAATGACCCCGCTGCTGCGTTTGAGTTTTGCCAAAGCGTCTTTAACAGAGCGCACCACCCCTTCGACAAGCTTGCCCCCAACCATGACACGGAAGCGGTACTGGTCGCGGACCTTGGCCGGCGCATCGGGTGCCGCAGGGGTGATGACCATATGCCCGGGCTTGTCTTTTAAAAGTTTATTATACACGTGGGTGATGAAGGTTTGGGCAAATTTTTCCTTGCGGCTGCGGGCCACCACCGCCACCCAGTGGAAGAACGGCAAAAAATCCAGCTCCCGGCGCAGGCGCAATTCTTCGGCGTAAAAGGCGTTCGCATCATCCCCTGCCAGCGCCTTGAGCACATGGTGGCCGGGATTGCGGGTCTGTACCAGGACCTGCTGGCCCAGCAGGCGCGCATGCATGACCAGGGACCAGCCCTTGAAGGAAGAGCGCATGTCCAGGCGGGTTAGTTCGGAATCGATATCGACGCACACCACGGTCTGGACATTGAGCCTGCCCCGCAAGCGCAGCACCGCCTGGGTGGCGATCAGCACGTCAAAGGGCGCTGGGAACCCTTTGGAATCCTTTTCGAACGAGGATATCCTTGCCGTGGGAAAAAGCGTGGACAATTCCTTCTGCAATTGCTCCACCCCCATGCCGAAGGATTTCCAGGAGGGCTTACCGCATTGCGGACAGTCCATCCCACTTTGGGCCTGGAAGGCGCAATGGCGGCAGGTAAATCTTTTTTTGGCCCGCACGTAAACAATGGCGCTGTCGCAATGCGGGCATTTGAGGATGTGGCCGCAGCCGGTGCAGCGCGTCACGCTGTAACTGCCGCGGCGGTTTAAAATGACCAGGGTCTGGCGCTTGGCATTGATATTGTCCTGGATGGCATTGCGCGCCGGCGGGGAAAGTATGCCCTTGTCCAGGAATTTATACGTGGCCAGGTCAATGACTACGGCCTTGGACAAAGGACGGCCGGAACACAACTGGTATTCCACCGCTTTGGTTTGGGCCAGGTGCATCAGCTCCACCGAAGGGCTCGTTCCTATGAACGCCGCTTCGAAACCATACACCTCCTGCGCCATGAGCACCACCTGGCGTGTTTCATACATCGGGCTTTGCTCCTGTTTGTAAGAAATATTATCCTCATCAATGACGATGATGAGGCCCGAACGGGTGAAGGCCTCGAACATCGAGGAGCGCAGGCCTACGCGGGAACGCTGCGACGGCGATAAAGACAGGGCTTCAGCCACGAACGCATCCGGCACGATAATAAAATAATCCTCGCGGTCCCGGGCGATGCGGTCAATGACCGGCAGGTATTGCCCGTCGGGGCAGTGATACAGGACCGTGTGCAGTTTCGATATTGCACGTGCCGGTAATGGCGGATGCTGGCGGTGACGGACCATCACCGCCAGGGCCTCCCCCAGTGAACAGCCGTAATAGGCCCCAAAGCGTCTGGCAAAGGCCAGGTCGCGCTCATCAAAGACCGGGCCTTCATCGCGCAGGGCCTTGACGGGTTTAAGCCGGGGAACACTGGCTTTTTTGGCCAGGGCGATGACAAAACCGGTCATGGATTTTTTCCCGAAGGAAACTTTGACGCGCACCCCCGGCACGACCTGCGGGCGCAGTTCTTCGGGGACCAAATAATCGAAATGCCCTTCAAGGGGAAGGTCGAATACAACGTGGGCAACGCTCATAACAGGCGAATGATGTCCGCGACAGCGGAAGGTTTGGCCAGCACGGCCAAACGGCCGCGCACTTTTTGCAGTTCCTGCGGGGAAGACTCCCAAGCCTTGACGGTGCGGATGATGTCCCTGACTTCCATCTGGTCCGCGGCCGTGCCGTATTTCTTCAGCACCCTGATATTGTTCGTTTCCTGCCCCGGGATGGCGCTGAAAAAGATCGTGGGAAGGTTCTTGACCAGGGCCTCGGCAATGGAAAGTCCGCCGGGCTTGGTGATCATGATATCGGCGACCGACATCATCTCGGGCATGTTATGGACCAGGCCGAACACGTGCAGGCCCTCCTGGGTTTTTGAGCTCAATCGCTCGAACAGGCCTTTGTTGTGGCCGCAGATGACGACCAATTGGTGGCCTGCCAGCCCTTCGATCAATTCTTCGATGGGGCCCATGCCGAAAGAGCCGGTGGCGATGAGCACGGTCATGGTATTTTCCTTTAAACCGAACTGCCGCTTCAATGCCGCCGCATCCACCGGTTTGGAAAATTGCGCGTCCGTCGGGATGCCGGTGACAAAAACCGTTTCAGCTTTTACGCCCAGGGTGATGAGCTTTTCCCTGGTATAAGGGCTGGCCACAGTGTAGATATCGATGCCGCGGTTGACCCAGATGCGGTGCACGTCGAAATCGGTGACCACGCAGATGACCTTGGACCTGATCCGGCCGGTGCGTTTCAAATACGCGGAAACCTCAGCGGAGAGGAACTGGGTGGTGATGACGGCGTCGAATTGCTCCTCGACCAGGAACCGCTGCAGGGGCGCGGCGTTCAAACCGTTATACACGCGCCGGACCACATGCACCAAAGGCTGCAGCCAAGACACATCCAGTAACCCAAAACACACAGCCCACAGCCACGGCAGCCGGGTGACCATGAAGGTATAGACCGCGGGATAAGTGATTTTGAACAAGGGGTTGGTGTATTCGAGCGCGTCGACCAAGCGCGCATCGTGGCCGGCGGCCTTCAGGCCGTTGTAAAGGGCTTCCGCGGCTTTCTTATGCCCTGCCCCGGCTGTTGCGTGTATGACGAGAATTTTCATTGAGGATGATCCCAACAGCGGTGTTCAGGTCCTTGACGATGTGGTCGGGTTTGACTTTCCAGCGGCGCAGCAAATGGCGGCGGTCTTCCCGTCCGGAGAGCACGAAAATGGTCTTGCACCCGGCATTGTGCCCGGTGCGGATGTCGCCCTCGGTGTCCCCCACAAAAAAAGCCTTCTGGGCGTGGGCAATGGTCTTGTTCAAAGACTTAAGGGCTTTCTTGAGCAGGCCGATGCCGGGCTTGCGGCAATCACAGCCGGCGTCGGAGCGGTGCGTACAATAGAAACTTTTGCGGATCTTGCCTCCCGCGGCCTCGACGTGGCGGGTCATGTGCCGGTCGATGCGCTGGAGTTTATCGAGCGAGAAAACCCCTTTGCCCACCCCGGCCTGGTTGGAAATGACGAAGATCTTATGGCCGGCCTGCGTCAGCGCGCGGATGGCTTCCCGGACACCGGGGATGAAATGGAAATCCTTGACCTTGGTGACATATTTGCCATTGCCGGGGAATTCATTGATGACGCCGTCCCTGTCGAGGAAAACAACCTTCATTCCCTGATCCCGTTCTTGCGTTCCCAGTATTTGGCGTAGGCGATGACCTGGTACATCGAGGCATAGTAGGCGATCATGAACCCGACAAAGCCGTCCTTATATCCTTTTTTGCCGATGAAGGAACGGAAAAACCGGTCCACGGCGCGCCAGACCGCGGTGCCCAGCGGCATTTTGCGGCCGGTCTGTATCCATTTTTCCGCCTCGAGTGTGGTCTGGCGGTTGAGGCTCTGCAGGAAATGCTCGAAATCGGGGTATCCCTTGTGGACCAGGTCCTTGGTCAAATGCCCGGTCTTACCGTCGAGAAAGACCCGCGGGTGCACGCCGACTTCCTCATATTTGAACCGGCTTTTCATGAACATGCGCAGTTTCCCCGCCGGATACCAGCCTGAATATCTCACCCAGTATTTACCGATATAATTGCGCAAAGGCATGTCGAACGCCTGGAATTGCGTGCCCGGCAAAACCGCGACGATCTCATCGCGCAGTTCAGGGCTGACCATTTCATCCGCGTCCAAACTCAAGACCCATTCATTCTTGGCCTGCGCATAGGCCCAGTTGCGGTGTATGCCTTCATTGTCCATTTTGCGGTGGTAAATTTTGGCCCCGTACCCTTTGGAAATCTCAACGGTTTTATCCGTGCTTTCATCATCCACAATAACGATCTCATCCACCCAATCCGCGACGCTTTTAAGGCAGTCGTGCATATTGCGCTCTTCGTTCTTGGTGATGATGACCACCGATAGAGGGACCTTCGCCATTACAGGGACTCCTTGAGCGCGTCGGCCACGGTTTTCACCTGTTCCTTGGTGATGTGCGGGAACATGGGCAGGCTCATGACCTCGGAGGCCAGTTTCTCGGCGACGGGGAAATCACCGGCCTTGTAACCCAGTTCCGCGTACGCTTCCTGCAAATGCAAAGGAATGGGATAGTGGATGAGCACGCTGATGCCCTTGGCCTTCATGGCCTCGACCACCTGGTCGCGGTTGGGCACGCGGATGGCATAGGTCTGGAACACATGGGTGCGGTCCGGCTTGGTCATGGGCGTCACCACCCCTTTGAGCGGCTTTAAGAGCTCGGCATACTGCGCCGCTGCCTGGGCGCGCATGGAATTCCAGCGGTCCAAATGCTTTAATTTGGAATTGAGCACCACGGCCTGGATGGTATCCAAACGGGAATTGGTGCCTTTGATCTTGTGCTCATAGCGGCCTTTGCGGCCATAGTCGCGCAGCATCAGGGCTTTTTCGTAAATGTCCTTGTTGCCGGTGACGATCATACCCGCGTCCCCGCAGGCGCCCAGACTTTTGGTCGGATAGAACGAGAAACAGGCCACATCGCCCAGCGATCCCACGCGCTTGCTCTGGTAGCGGGCCCCGTGCGCCTGGGCCGCGTCCTCGACGATCTTGATGCCGTGCTTGCGGGCGATCGCGGTGATGGCGCCCATGTCCGCGGGCTGTCCGTAAATATGCACGGGAATGACCGCTTTGGTTTTCTTAGTGATGGCCTTCTCAAAGGATTTGGGGTCGATATTGTAGGTGTCCGGCTCAATGTCAACGAACACGGGTTTGGCCCGGCAAAAGGACACGCACAGGGCCGTGGCGATGAAGGTATGGGTCGGCACAATGACCTCATCCCCTTCCTGTATGTCCAGGGCGGCCAGCGCTAAATGCAAAGCATCAGTGCCGGAATTGACCCCGACCCCGTAAGCGGTTTCGCAGTAATTGGCAAAGGCCTTCTCAAAGACCTGGGCCTGCTCGCCCAGGATATAATCGCCCTTTTCGAAAACTTTCTTCATGCCCACATCCACCTCGTCCTGGATGAGGCGGTTTTGCTCTTTGAAATCGATGAATGGAATGCTCATAATGCTGACTTCACCTTTCTATACACATCGTCAAGGGACAGGTCCCTTAAACAGCTGATATGCCCGCACAGGGCCAGGAAAAACTTGCGGTAACACGGCTGGCAGGCCAGCCCCTTGGTGACCACTTGGTGGTCGGCCGAGGGTGGATAAGGACCGTACACCACCTCATCCACGGGACCGAAAATGCTCACGGTTTTGGTGCCGGAGGCCACCGCCACATGCAAAGGACCGCCATCATTGACCACGGCCAAACGGCATTGTTTGAACAGGGCCGCCATTTGGGTCAGGGACGTTTGCCCAACGGCGGAATATACAGGGGAATGGACCAAAGCGGCGACTTCCCGGCACAATGGCTCTTCCCTGCTATCGCCCATCAGTATAACAGCGGCGGAGCCCTCCGCAACGATTTTATCCGTTAATTGGGCGTATTTTTCCGCCGGCCAGCGTTTCTTGACCGCCCGGCCTCCCCAACTCTGGCCGCCTCCCGGCACAATGGCCACCAATTTACGGTCCGCGATGCCTTTGTCCTTAAGCCATTGTTTGGCCCAGTCCTCATGCTCCCGGGCCACCGGCATTTCCATGGTCTTTTGGGAAGTGTCCACCCCCACCCACCTCAGCAGGTCGAGGTAATATTCGATCACATGCCGGCCCTCATACCCTTTGAGGGTGGCCTTATGGTTGAGGAACATGCCCCGGCGGCGATAATCATAACCGATGCGTTTGGGGATGCCGCATATCCAGCACAGGGCCCCGAACATGCGGTTGAAGGACAGGTCAAAGACCGCGTCACAGCGCTGGTCGCTGATCTCTTTGATCAAAGAGAACCATTTCCCCAAAAGCCGTATGGGATTATACCGAATGGCATGGAACTCGTCCCGCTCATAGACCAAAACATGGTCGATCTTGGGGTTGAGGCGCAGGAATTCCTCGGTGCGGCGGTTGCTGATATAAGCAATGTACGCCTGCGGGTACGCGCGCTTTAAATTGGCGATCATGGGGGTGGTAAACAGCACGTCCCCGATGCCGAATGGATTGATGATGAGGATCCTGTTCATAGTTTTATTCGATCTTACGCTTCACGCGGCGGCCGGTCTTGTAGCGGATCTTCAAGAACCGCGCCGGATGCCACCAGTAGCGTTTCTGGATATTGCGCCCGTCCCTCGCGCTCAATGTGTGCGCGGTGATGATGTCTGTCATGACCGCCGGGTGGGAACCGAAATACACCGGAAAGCGGTTCAGGTCCCCGTAACCGGCGGACAAGGATCTGGTTTTGCCCTCGTCCCCGTAGCCGATCCGCGCGGCGTTCTGCGAGCGTTTGGTCATTTCCTCGACGGAATTGACCCAGCCGTAATGGTACAATAAGCACCCGGTCTTGGCGCTGCGCAAGGGCGCCCCGTCCTTGCGCCGGAAGCTGAAGGCATCGCCGAAGGATTCAATGGCACCGTTGTTGCGGATGATGCGGTCCTGTTTCTGGTACCATCCCAGGTCGATGCGGTAGCGCCAGAACGACCCGTAAAAATGCAACCATTTGAACCGCAGGGCATCAATTTCCGCATTGTTCAAGTACCGCTCCATGCGCCGCCGCAGCCGCACCAGGTCGCGCTCATGGATGACCTCATCCGATTGCAAATAAAATGCCCAGTCCCCTTTGCAATGGCCCAGGGCGATGTTGGTCTGCTCGGACAGCACCGCGGAGCCTTTGCCCATGTCCCAGACCGTCTGTACGATCTTTATTTTATCCGACCCGATGCCTTTGATCAACGCCAGCGTGCCGTCGTCGCTGTCACCCACATTGACGATGAACTCATCGCAGATGGGCAAAATGGACTTGATGGAGGCCACCACCGGATAGTGGAACTTGACCGCGTTGCGGACTATGGTGAAACCGCTGATGGTCATGGGCTCTTTCGTTCGTAAACGGACACAGCCTCAAAAGTTTTGACCGGCGCGTAATTGGTCAGGATATAGGCCGTGATCTGGTCGAAACGTATTTTATTATTGAGGTTGCGGAAATACCACTGTGCCGGGAAGGTGCGGTGGCCCACATGGGTCATGACCACATAATGCGGTTTGGCCTTTTGCAGGTCATTCCAAAGCTCCTCCTGCCAGGGGCCGTACATCCAGGTGAAGGTGGGGATGGGGAAACGCCCCACGAACGGCCTGTCCGCCCAGAAATTGAAATTGCCCACTTCCGGATAGCAAAACACCGCTTCATCCAGCCGGGTATGTTCTTTGAGGAACTCCGTCACTCCCCTGATCTCCTCTTCCTGCCAGCGGGGCACCACATGCCCGCGGACGCGGTCCATGTCCAACCTCACAATGTCCTGGCCTTCGAGGAAGGACAAACCTTTGACCTTCTTATGGAACACTGTTTTCTCGATGAGCTTGAAGGTCACAAAACGATGGCTGAAGCGCGGAATGGCATATACCGCCGAGGAAACCAGGACCGCGGCGCCGACGATCGCGGCCACCGCGCGATGGCCCATCGCCAATATGTACAGCATGGCCGCCTCGATCATGAAGAAATAAATGAATTTCTCCGCCTGCAGGGCCATTTCGAAATGATGGCCTTCGATCTTGCGAAAGGCTGCGGTATACAGCACCAGCCCGTAACCGGCAACCCCGACGAGAAACGCGTGCATGCGGTCCAATTTTTTATGGCGGGCCTTGTGCCATAAAAATCCGGCGAAGAATATATAGCACCAGGCCGGGCCCATGTATTTGAAGAACTTGGTCCCCGGCACAAGGGCGATCAAAAATTCCAGCGGGGTTTCCGGTTTGATGCCTGCCGCGCCCGGATAGGCCTTGCCGTTGAACATGCACACCGCGTAATTCGATTCCAAAAACGGCATCAGGGAGCCGGTCATCGCCAGGTATAAGACATACGGCACAGCCACCACCGCGGCCCCGGCGATGAACATAAGGAAAGTGTCCGTGACCGGGCGTTTTTGCTCGACCCTGAAAAACCACACAAAGAACAACGCCGCGGCAACCCCGAACACCGTCGAGATCCCCGCCTCCGGCGTGGTCAACGCGGACAAGGCGCAGAAAACGCCGGTCAGAAACATGTAACGGCGCTGCTGGGTCTTAAAGAAATAGAACAGGCACAGCAGTACGAAAAAGCCCATGGCGTAACGCAGGCCGCCCCAGTAATAATAGGAAATGCGCGGGAAGGTGCGGGCCACAAAAGCCAGGACCATGGAATAAAACACCAGCCGGGTCTGGAAGAACTTTCCCGCCAGGAGCACGGCCAGTAATAAAGTCAGCAGGGTCCCCCCGTAATAAAAGAACGGGAGCAGGGCGGAATTGACGCCCCAGAGCTTCATCATGGCCGCCGGCACATACAGCTCGACGGGCCCGCGCAAAAAGAAGAAATCGCGGTAAGGCACCTGCCCGTGGAACAGCGCGTTGATGGCCGGCAGATGGATGCCGGTTTCCATCATGATGATCTCATGGTGCAGGAAGAACGGCTGAAAGGTGATGAAGGCCGTGAACAGGGCCAGGGCCAGGAAGTCCCAGCGGGATGGTTTTCTAAACAGGAAGGTGTTCATTTATGGTTTGACCGCTTCCACGTACACAGTTTCCAGTTCGCGCTGGGCAGGTTCAAGCAATGGCAGGTCAGGGGTTTTCCCCTCCAGCCGGCCCACTTTGCGGATGTTGGTGAACCCGGCGCGCTCGAGGATGTTCTTCAAGGACTCAAAATCATAGAACCATTTATGCGCCCCGCCGCTGTCATAGGCCTTGGCGATAAAGACCTGGCCCGGGGTCTGGGCGTTCGTAAACGCGCACCACTCGCGGATGAGCGGCTGGTCGAAGAATGCTTTGTCGCCGGCGACGTAGCGGCGCGCGTAGGTTTCCAGGTCGGGACAGCTTAAACGGATGGTCCCTCCGCTTTTAAGGGCCTTGTACGCCTGGGCTGTGAGCATCAGCCCGTGGTTGAGGTCCAAATGTTCGATCATGTGGCTGCCAGCCACAAAAGACAGGCTATTGTCCTCGACCGGCCATGGTCCCAGCAGGTCGTAATTGAGGAACCAGCCCTTGCCCCGTTGCTCCAGGCGGCCGTATTCCTGCCGGCGTTCGTACAGCACGTTGAGCCACCCGTCGAGGATGACATTGCCGCAGCCGATGTGCATGCGGTCAACGGCGCAACCCTTAAGCTGGCGGCGCAGGCGGCCCAAATTGGCTTTTGTGTAGCGCAGCATCAGCAGCGAATACGCGTAATTGAAAAAACCCCGCATTTTATAGGCGCGCTTGGCCCAAACTTTACCCATGTTATTTCCTCTGGTAGGCCGTGAGGCCGTCCATTTTCTCCACCGGCCTGTACATTTCCGCGATCGCGGCCTTCATCTGTTCATACTTGGCCTTGCTGGGCGGGTACCCCAGGTAGACCTGGTACCAATCCTTCGGCAGGTTCTCCTGCACGATCACATATTTGGCGCTGCCCGCCTTGAACTGGCGGATATACTCATCGAACCAGCGTTCGTCAAACCACGCAAAGGTGGTGATGGGGAAACGCCCCAGGAATGGCCGGTCGAAGAGGAAATTGTACATCCCCATCTCGGGGAACATGACCACCACATCATCGGGCCGGGTCTTGGCTTTGATGAACCGTTCCAGCCCCACCAAATCTTTATGCTGGTCAAGAGGCACGTATATTCCCTTGGCGCGCTCGAGCGGCAATGGTTCATACTTCTGGTTCTTGTCCCGGTATTTTAAAGTGTCGATGCCTTTTCCCTTAAACACGTGCCCGGCATACTGGTAGGCCCAGAACCGTTTGTTATAGCGCGCCAGCGAGTAACCGATGGACAAGCCGAACAGCCCGATGACCAGGACATAAATGAGGGTCTTCTGCCAGGAGGCGACCGCCTCCCTTTTGGCCCACAGCCACAACAGCGCTCCTTCCAGTATGAAGAAATACAGGATCTTCTCGGGCATGAGCGCCATCTCGAACTGCGAGGCCCAGATGCCCCGAAAGCCGGTGTTGTACATGATAAACCCGTAAACTCCCAGGGACAAAAGCGCCAGTTCGGTAATGCCCCACGCGCCTTTGCGCCAGCGCCAGACCAAATACCCGGCGAGCAGCAGGTACAAATAGGCCGGGGTCATGTGCTTGAAATTGACGCTGACCGGATTGACCATGGCCGCGAAGGCCTCGGGGAAATTGCGCGGATAAATGGACACCAAATGCGGGTCGATGACCGCCTGCATGTGGGTGACGATGGTCCAGAACGCGTCCACATAGGGAACGAACGCGTGCTGGCCAACGCTATATATGATCCACGGAGCAATGCCCAATAAGCCAAAAGCGACAAACCAGACCAAGGCCCTTCCCGCTTCCTTCCAGGAAAATACGCGGGTGGCACCCGCAACAACCAGACACACCACGACACCGGCGGCGGAATACACCCCCATCTCGATGCTGGTCAATGCCGCCAGGGCGCTGACGATGCCGGTGGCTGCGATCCATGGCAGGCGCCTGGTTTTCAGGAACTTGATGAAACAAAACACCGCGATCAGGCCCCAGGCATAGCGCATGCCGCCCCAGATGGCGAACACCACCCTCGGGTAGGTGCGGGCGATAATGGCCGGGACCATCAAATACAGCATATAGCGCGAACGCATGAGCTCGCGGGCGATGAGGACAACAAATATAAGGCAAAGCACATTGCCGAAGAAGAAATACAGGCACAGCACATCCATACGGGCACCGAATATCTGCATAAGCCAGGCGGGAATGTACAATTCCAAAGGCCCGCGCAAGTGGAAGAAGTCCCTGTAAGGCACCAGGCCGTGCAGGATGGCATTGATGCCGGGCAAGTAAAGCCCAAGTTCAAAAACATTGATGCGGTCATTGAGGTAATACGGGTGAATGGTGATGAGGACGGTAAAGACGATCAGGGCCAGGGCGTCGCTGTAACGCGGGGGCCTGCTCAAGAACTCATTCAGGAAAGACATGGCGGTAAACCTCCAGAGTTTCCCGGGCCGTCTTTTCAAAAGAAAATTGCGCGGCCCGCGCCAGGGCCTTGTTCTTAAGTCCGGCGCGCAGCTGGCCGTCACCCAGGATGCGGTCGATCGCCTGCGCGATCTGCTGCGGGCTGGCAGGATCGACGAGCAAGGCCGCGTCCCCCGCTATTTCCGGGCCGCAGGACGCGTTGGAAACGACCACAGGCACGCCGGCGCAAAAGGCCTCCACGATGGGAAAGCCGAAGCCCTCGTAAAAGGATGGGAACACAAACACCCCGCAGGTATTATAAAGCATGTTCAGCTGGGCATCCTCGACAAATCCGGTGAAAACAACTTTGTCCGTCAGGCCCAGCTCGCCGATACGGGGCATGATCTGCTCGGTCATCCATCCCTTCATCCCAACGACGACCAGCTTGGGAGCGTTCTTCATTTGCGCCATGGCCTCCAGCACCCCCTGCACATTCTTGCGCGGCTCTATAGTGCCGACACATAAAATAAAACCCGGTTCCACCCCCAGGCCTTTGAGGAAGTCGCCGGCCGCGGCCGTGTCCTTCAAGGGATAAAAGATCTCATGCTCCACCCCGTTGAGTATGGCGCAGGTGCGCTCCTGCGGAAAGTTATAAAAACGATGGAAGTCCTTGCGGGTGTTCTCGGAAATGCAAATGATCCAGTCCGCGCGCTTGGCGATCCAGTTCAAATGGCCTTCGGTCAGCTCAATGGTTTCCTTGGTATGGGCCTGCGGATAGGTCTTGTGGATAAGGTCATGGATGGTGACAACGACCTTGCCCTTGAACTGGCCGATGCGGTCGGGACAGGGCAAATGGAAAATGTCCGAGGGCTTTGGCCCCTGACGGAAAAAGTCGACCTGCGAGCTGAAATTCGGATAAGGGAATGAGGGCAGCTGCCGCTTGGTGTCCATCATGCGCTGGGGGGCGTAGAGCAGGAATTTGTCGTTGGGGTCGATCTTCCCTAAGGCGTCGATGAGGTGGTACGTGTACCGGCCGATGCCGGTGCGGGAAGACAGCAGGATCGATCGGCAATTGATGGCGATGCGCATGGTTAGACGGCGTACCCGTGGAGTTTAAGGAATTTTCCGACGACGTCGATCACATGGTCCATCTGGCCGGTCTCGATGTCCTGGTGGCAGCCGATGTGGGTGCCATGGTCGGAACAAAATTCGCTTTCCGGGAAATCCCCCAGTTTATGGCCCATGAACGCGTAGCTGGGCGTCTGGGTGGGGATGGAATAGAACAAATTGCGCGAATCCACACCCTCTTTCTCGAGGAAGGTGACGAATTCGTCCTTGGTGAACTTCAAGCCCGGGCGCACGATCATGGAAAAGGCATGCGGCCCCAGCTTCTCGTGCGCGTCTTCCTTGACGTAAATGAAATACTTCTCGAATTTTTTGAACTTCTCGATCAAATACAGCACATTGCGCCGGCGCTTGTTGAGGATGTCGTGGAAAATGTCCACATTGCCCAGTCCCACCGCGGCCTCGATCTCGTTCATCTTGGAGGAGAAGCCGATGCGCTTGAACCGGAACTTGCCGTCGATGCCGTGGTTGCGCAAAGAACGGGCGGCCTCGGCCATCTGCTCATTATCGGTGATGATCATGCCGCCTTCGATGGTGGTGATGATGTGCGCGGCGTACAGCGAGAAGCAGGCCATGTCCCCGATGGCGCCGATCTTCCTGCCTTTATATTCCGCCCCGTGGGCCTCGGCCGCGTCCTCGATGACATGCAGTTTATGCTTCTTGGCGATGGCCATAATTTTGTCCATGTCCGCGGGCTTGCCCATCAAATGCACGGGCATGATGGCGCGGGTGCGCGGGGTAATGGCTTTTTCGATCTTATCGGGATCAATGTTGAGGGTTTCGCGTTTGACGTCGACGAACACCGGCTTGAAACCGGCCTGCAACACCGCGTTACCGGTGGCCACAAAGGTGAGAGCGGGAATAATGATCTCATCCCCGCGCTGGGCACCGAAATCATACAGCACGGCGCAGGCAATGGCGTCCGCGTCGGTGCCGCTGGAGACCGCGATGCCGTATTTGACCCCGAACAGGGCCGCGAACTTGTCCTCGAATTCTTTGACATAACGGCCCTTGGTCAGCCATTTGCGGTCAATGGCATCATTGATCAGTTTCCTGGCCTTGTCCGTGATAGACACAGTGCCAAACGGTACACGGTATCCCGCCTTCTTGGCCTCCTGGCCTTCGGCCACAAATGTCGCTTTATTAAAATCCTTTTTCATATACTTTCAACTGATCCGAACAATGGGGGTAGGTCACACGGAGGTGACCCTGTTTAAGACATCAAAGGTGTAACTTTCCGTTATCCCGTTGGGGGTTTTGACGGAACTGCTTGAAAGCATAGGTGACATCAAACGTAATTATTTTGGCCATCCCCATACTAAACAATAAACCACTTCACCTACGAAGATAAATATTGATCCAATCAACTGTGAAATCGATATTTTAAAAAATCCGGAATTATTAATCTTTTTCTTATTTAGAATGCCATGCGCACCAGCAGCGAGCATACTTAGTCCCAGCAACATTGACGCTAATAAGTAATAAACATTTTTACTCATAAAATTAACCTCTTTTGCGTACAACCAAAAAAATAGTGATAATATAAAAAATGGTATCATTATCACTCCTTCTAACAAAAAGTTTATTGACATGTAAAAATCCGATATTTTGTTTATTTTTTTTCTGTTGAGAATACCATGCGCGCCTAGAGTGAGCACAAATATTCCTCCCCCTACAGTAAGTAACAGAAATTTTATATCATTATTTGTCATGATTATCCCTATCTTCATTGACGTTTGAGATGGCCGTAAAAACCGAACCAGTTATGCTACTAGTTGAAGTTTGTATTCCTATTGAATTACCTCCAAGAATAGTCTCAACAAACCGCCCTGTTTCCGTGGAAGCATAGCGTCGTGCCCCCCAATTAATGCTTACCTGTGGCAAATTCATAAGTTTTAAAGCTCCTTTTCCGATACCCTGATTTACAATCTCTTCTCCTATTGATAGACCTATCTTACCTGGATTATTAGTTACAATACCATCTGCAACGCCTAGTCCGATACCAATGGCTCCGGTTATAGCAACGATAGTTACTCCGGCTGGACGCGTGGCAGGAGAAATCATTAGGATCAGTCCCACAAGCCCTAAATCGTTATTTACTTTCTCCCAAGATAATATTTCGGCATGCGTACTATCATTGCCAGTAAGTATACTCTTAGACAACCCATACGGATCAACCATGTTAACCGGGTTATTATTGACATAGGCATATACATTAGGCCCATCAACCATGCCCAAAGGATCCGGAGTCAGCCACCGCCCTACTTCAGGGTCATAGTAGCGGGCGCCGAAGTAATAGAACCCTGCCCTCTGGTCGAACTCCTTGGTGCTGAATAGGTAGGTGTTATCAATGTCATCCTCATCCCTTCTATCATCCCTATCCCAGTGATCATCCCTGTCATCTTTATCGGGAGCGTTGAGCAGGTTACCAAAGGCGTCATATTGGTACTCTTGGGCACTCTTGCCCTTGGATGTGGTCAGGTTAGAGACAGAGCCCAGGTCATTGTATTGGTAATAAAGGATATCTTTATCGTTGCCCTCGTGTCTGTTTCTGCGGGATGAGGGCGTGTTCTGGGCAATGAGGCTGCCTATGCCCCCGCCAAAGTCTAGTCCTCTTGTATAGGACTTTGTGGTAGCCCCTGAAGCATCCCTCTCGACTAAGACGTTGGAGCCATCATAGAGATATGCGGTTGTGTCGGTGTTGCGTATGGCCTTGGTACGAAGGCCGTCCCCACTGTAGGAGAGGGTATCCTGCTGGGGGCCATGGATGCCCGGGATGTGGACATACTGCAGCTTGGTCAGGCGGTTCTCCAGGTCATAGGAATAGCCGGTTTGCTGGGGAGCGCCCTCCTGCCACCTTTTGACCTTCTCTTTGGAGGTCCTGTTGCCGTTCTTGTCATAGGCATAGGTGGTCTTTTCAATGGGGAAGGTGAGGTTATTGACCTTCAAGGCATAGTTCCACTCTGTTAACCGGTTGTTGGAGTCATACTGGTAGGTACGCAAAAGGGATAAGACCGGCTGGTGGGTTCTGTTGAAGTTACGAAGCCCTACATGCTCCATGGCAAAGAGGAGCTTAGGCCACCTCTTGCACTCATCCCCATCAAAGAAGTCCCCCAGCGCCATGCTCTTGTTCCAGGAAAGCCGGTTGCCCAGGGCATCATAGGCGTAGCTGTAGTCATAGATGAGGCCGCCGTTCTTTGCCTTTTTGGTCTCTTTTGTCAGGCGGTTTAGAGCATCATACCCGTAGGTCATGAATGCGCCCTCATCGAAGGTCTTCTTGATGACCATGCCGGCGGCGTCATAGACATTGGTAAACGAGGAAATAACCTCATTGCCCTTCTTATTGACCGCGGAAAGGACCCTGTTTAAGGCATCGAAGGTATAGCTCTCGGTGACCCCATTGGGGGTTTTGACGGAAGTCCTGTTGGAGACGGCGTCATAGGTGTAGGTGGTTGTGCCGTTGGCGTCCTTGACGGAAGTTAAGCGGCCTAAGGCATCATAGGTATTGGTGATGGTGCGGTTGTTCTGGTCAACGCTCGTCAGGCGCCTGCCTTCACTATCATAGGTGTAAGTGATAGTGCTGCTTGTGCCAGGGTCTTTGCGGCTCAATAGACGGCTTAAGGCATCGTAGGTAAAGAGGGTCTGGCCCCGTGACTCGGTCATGGAAGTTTTACGGTCTAAGGCGTCATAGCTATTGGCCACTTGAGTGCCATCGGCATAGTTGGTGGCCGTCAAACGGTTTAAGGCATCATACGAATAGAGGGTGGTCTTGGCGTTAGCGTCGGTGCGGGTTGCCACGTTGCCGACCGCGTCATAGGTGAAGCTGGTCGTAAATCCAAGCGCATTGGTCTGGGTCAAGACCTTGCCGTTGGCATCATAGGTATAAGTTGTGGAGTTTCCGTTGGCGTCAGTCAAGACCAGCAGGCGGCCTTGGGTATCGTAGCTAAATTGCGTAATGCCGCCAAGCGGGTCTGTGGTCTTAACGAGCCGTTCAAAGGCATCATAGGTCTTGGTTAAGGTATTACCCCTCTGGTCGGTGACATTGACCTGGTTGCCGAAGGCATCGTACGCCCCAGAGACGTTTGAGCCGTCCGCGAAGGTGGTCTTAAGCAGGCGGTTTAAGGGGTCATATTGGAAACCGGTTATATGGTTAAGGGCGTCCTTGCGGGTTAAGATATTGCCCGCGGCATCATAGGTGAAGGTGGTTTTATTGCCTAAGGCGTCGGTCTTTTGCAGGACGTGGCTTGCGGCATCATAAGTGAAGCTGGTGCTGTGCCCGAGGGTGTCGGTTGCCGTTACAACATTGCCGAAGGTGTCATAAGCAAAGGTGTGGTTTTTGCCTAAAGCATCGGTAACGGTGGTGAGATTGCCTTTAACGTCATAAACAAAGCCGGTGACCTGGCCTAAGGCATCGGTTATGGAGGCCACCAGGTTAAAGTCAGGCGTATAGGCCATGGTCGTCTGGCGGTTTAAGGCATCAGTCTTTTGGGTGAGGTTGCCCTTCGCATCGTAGGCAAAATGCGTCACATTGCCCCTGGCGTCTGTGACGGATGTCTTGTTCATGTTAGCATCCCAGGTCTGGCCGGTCACCGCCCCTAAGGGGTCTGTGTGGGAGAGGAGCAAACCGAAGTCATTGAACACATAAGTGTTCTGGTGCCCTAGGCTGTCGGTTGTGACGGTGGTATTGTTGGCCTGGAAATTGAGATTGATCTTGTTGACATTGTTGTCCTGGTAATTTGTAAATGCCCTTCCCTGCGCGTCATATTCAAAATAAGTCTTATGGCCGTTGGGATTGGTCGACTGGACGATCTTGTGGTTGGCATCATAACTGTAGTTGGTCACCGCCCCGGTGGGGGCGGTGATGCTGACTAAGTTGCCGTTGAGGTCATAACCATACTGGAAAGAATGCCCTGCCGGATCCTGCGCGGAAGTGATACGGCCATTGGGGTCAAAATAGAGCTTGATCTGGCGTCCCGATGCATCCTGGATATAGGTACCCCCTGCTACCGCAGGGTTATAAACAAAGCTCAATGTATTGCCATTGCGGTCGGTCCTGGAGGATAACCTTCCATCTGTCCCGTAATGGGTGACGTTGCCGTTCTTGTCGGTCACCGTGAAGGTGTTGTCCGGGTTCTTGACGATCGTTGAGAAATTCCCCGGGGAGGGCGTGTAGGTGCCGGAATTATTGGTAAAATAGCTCGCGGTCCCCTCCTCGTCATAAATGAGCACGTTCCCGCTGGCGTCTTCGGTTAAATTGACGTCAAAATCCGTGCGCCAGCCAAAACCGAACATGCCGCTGAAGGTGGAAAGGGAACGGTATTGGCGGAATAAAGCCAGCTTGGGTCCCCGCGCGCTTAAAGAAAAATCCGTTGAGGAAAAATAAGCTTCTCCTGTGGCTATATTGATGGGGTCCTTGGTAAAAAGAGCTTTTAATTGGGCAACCAAGGATGTTTTCTTTGCGGGCGAATCCTCAGGAAAAGTGACGGAAACGTGGGGGAAAAAATTGGATAATATCGTAGTTCGCATTGTTGGAATTGGGGGTAAAGGACTCGGGACAACCCAAGTTTCACTTACGAAAGTCGGGCTCAAATCAAGAGAGGTGGTTAAGTGATGTGACAGGCATTGTGCTTGGGACATTTGGCTGCTGCACTCACCCGGGAAAGTAAAAACAGAAATGTTGTTAAGGTCGAGCGTCATGCTTCCATTGCCCTGGGTACTGCCGGCTGGGTAGCTACCAATGCCGAATGGCTGTGGGACATAAACTGAAGCCCCGTTTTCCCAAAAACCACCTGCGGGAGAGGAAGCGGTCCAGCTGACCTTCATCGTTCCATCAAAATGAAACACCCCAAGGCCGGAAACTGTAAAAGAGCTAACCTTAATATCTATGGAGGCAACGATTTGCGGGAGTGCGGGGGGCATTTGGGCCGAAGAAGATGCCGGGGCCAAAGCAATTCCCCCAAAAAATACCAACAAGGAAAGTATGGTCTTTTTCATTTGCATGACCTCCTGGGATTTAAGTATGGCGTCCCCTTAATTCCTTCAAATGTTCCTTCGCCCAGGCATAACGCTCGGGCGTGCCGATGTCGATGAACTTGCCCTCCACTTCAAAGGCGTAAAAATCTTTACCCACCAGCCGCGGGAAAAAATCGTATTCGATGGAAAATTTCTCCGACGTCGGCGCCAGGGCGAAGACTTCCCGGTTGAAACAATAGGTGCCCGTGTTGATGAAGGCCGGCACGGCTTCAGGCTGTTTTTCCTTAAAGGCCGTGATGTGTTTGGCCTCGTCGAATTCAATGGTGCCGTACTCGCGGGCATCCTCGACGCGGGTGACCGCGAGGGTGGCATTGGCCTTGCACTTAAGGTGAAAGTCGATCAGGGCATTGTAATCGATGGCGCAGAAACAATCGCCGTTCATGGCCAAAAACCGGCGGGCGGTCACCAGCACCGCGGCTTTTTTGATCGCCCCGCCCGTACCCAGCGGCGTCTGTTCCCGCGAAAAAATAAGCTCCACGTTCGGGTGCGCCTTCTGCAGCTGTTGCTCGACCTGCTCTGCCCCGTGGCCGGTGCATATGATAAAACGGCTGCCGCCCTGGGAGGCGATATAGTCGATCAAAATGGACAAAAACGGTTTGCCGTCGATGGCGGCCAGGACTTTTTGCCCGCCATTGGTCACGGTGCTCAAGCGTTTCCCTAAGCCCCCGGCCAAAATAATGATATCGGTGTTCGACAGTTCCGGCATAAGCGGTTTATTTGACCATCCCCGTGTCCGGCTGGAAGAAAATGATCTGGGACCCTAAGTTCTCGAACTTGATGGGGACCTCCAAAAGCCCCTTGAGGGCCTTGCGCATCTTGGGGTGATCCTGCGGCCGCACGAACAGCAGCAGGAAACCGCCGCCGCCGGCGCCTAAAAGCTTGCCGCCGACCGCCCCCGCCCGCTTGGCCGTATCATAGAGATCATCGATGTGCGGGCTTGAGATCTTGTCCGACAACGTGCGTTTGAGCTTCCAGCTCTCATCCAGCAATTTGCCGAATTTGAGGATATTGCTGCCGTTGAGGACGGCCTGGGCTTCCCCGACCATCTCGTACATGCGTTTTAATTCCGGCCTTTTCTTGGGGATGTTCTTGATCTGGTGCTCGGCGATCTTCGAAGCGGTGCGGGAGAACCCGGTAAAGAACAGCATCAAATGGTCCTGCAGGAGGTTCAATTTTTCCACGGACAGGGTGACCGGCTGCACGCGCAGATGGTGGGGCCCGCCGAACTCGATGTAATTGAAACCCCCATAGGCGGCCAGCATCTGGTCCTGGCAGCCGACGTTCTCCTTGATCATGTCCTGCTCGATGTGGATGGCCTCCTTGGCCAGGCGCTCCTTGGTGACCATCTGGCCTTTGAGGGCGTACAGGGAATTGAGCAGCCCGACGGTGAACGACGAGCTGGAGCCCAGGCCCGTGCGCGCGGGAAGGTCGCCGTCGTGGTGGACTTCGATGCCGTCGTGGACCTTCAAAAAGCGCAGGGTTTCGCGCACCGACGGATGGTCGATCTCATCGATATTGTGCACGTGCTCGGTGACCGAATAAATGATGCGCGACTTGTGCTCGAAGAACGGCGGCAAATAGCGGCAGGTGATGTAGCAGTACTTGTCGATGGTGGTCGCCAGCACCGCGCCCTTGTGCTCATTGAACCAGCCGTTGTAGTCGGTGCCTCCGCCGAAGAACGAAACTCGAAATGGGGTGCGTGAGATGATCATCGCGTTATCACGGATCCTTCCAGGATTTTACGGCGCAGTTTGATCTTGGTCGATTTAAGGGTCTCTTCGACCGCCACCGGGCCGAACTTGGTCTTTAACAGGTCCAGGAATTTCGGGCTGGTGTGGTATTTCATCCAGGCCTCGTCGCGGAACGCCAGCACCTGCTGGGCGCTCAAATGTTTGGTGGGCAAAGGCTGGGTATAATAGGAATGCTGGGAATAACCCGCGTAGGTCGAGGGCAATTCCCACCCTTCTTTTTTGGCGATCCCATAGAGCGGGCTGCCGGGGTAAGCCATGGCGGAATAAAAATTGGCTTCCTCCGTATTGAGCTCCAGGGCGAGGTCCAGGGTCATCTGCATGCTGGCCATGTCATCCTCCGGCAGGCCGAAAATGTAATTGCCGATGACATTGATGCCTTGGTCGCGGACCTTTTTGACCACGCTGCGGATGTCCGTGTCCTCGAACCGGCCCTTGGTCACGTCCTTGCGCACGCGGGTGTTGCCGCTTTCGATGCCCAGCGCCAGCCAGTTGACCCCGGCCTTTTTCAAAGTGGCCAGGTACTGGTCCTTGACGGTATCGACACGCGAATAGCACCAGATGTTGAACTTGTGGCCGCGCTCGATGATCATTTCGCAGATCTTCAGGAAATGGTCGGCGCGCAGGACAAAAAGCTCGTCGGCGATCTTGATGTTGGTGATGCCCTGGGCCGCGAAAAAGTCGAATTCCTTGATGATGTGTTCCGGGTCCCAGTAACGGAAGATGGCGGAGCCGTCGGAATACTCGTTCTCCTGGCGGTTGATGATATTGATCATGCAGAAGGAGCATTTCATGGGACAGCCCAGGGACGTATACAGGGCCGCGAAGGGCTGGCGTTTGGAGCCGTTGGGATAGGAATGCCACAGCGACGTGCGGTATTCTTTGAGCGGCAAAAGGTCCCAGGCAATGCCGGGCATCTGCGCCGGAAGGTCCTCCTTGGCCACGATGGGCGAGGGTTTATTGAGCACGATGTCCCCGTCCTTGCGGAAGCCCAGGCCGTCGACCGCCTCCAACTTGTCCTTCAAGTTGGTCTGCAATAAATTGGAAATGGTGTAAACGCCCTCGTTCTGGCAGACAAAATCGATGGAGCTGTGGCTGGCCAGCACTTCGCGTGACAGGGCCGCGACATGGCCGCCTACAAAAAGGATCTTGATGCGCGGGGCACGGTCCTTGAGCACGGCGGAAAGGGTCGTTGCCCCTTCCATGTTCTGGGAACTGGCCGAGGGCTGCTGGCCGTAGACCACGAAACACACCAAACGGGGGTTGAGTTCCATGATGCAGCGCGCGGCCTGGTCGTCATTGAGATGCAGGGCCTCGCAGTCGAGTATGTCGACGCCAAAACCCTTTAAACGGCAATGGCTGGCCAGCATGCCGGCCCATATGGGCGGCTCGATGGCGGAATAATTCTGGGCCAGGTCCTGGTAAATGCGGTAGGCCGCGTTGGGATGGATAAAAAGAACATCAAGCTGTTTCATTTATAGTCCTTAACGAATAGTTCCCGGAAATTCTGGTACAGGAAGACCGCGCCCCAGGGCAGGACCTGCAATTTGCGCTTTCCGGCCACGCGCGGGGGCTCATCGCCGGGGATCTCGGCGATCTTAAGTTTCTTCCTCGCCGCGCGGATAGACAACAAAGGTTCCCAGCTGACCCGGGTGTTGAACAGTTTTTCCGGGAAGGCATAGGCCTTTTCATCGTTCAAATTCAGTTCATACGCCAGATTTGTCCGGTAGGCGCGGTAAATGACCATGGCGTCCGTGTAGCGGAACCCGTGGCAGAGGCCGATCATGGTGGTGAACATCCAGTTGCCGAAGCCGGTGATCGTGTCGTCATCCTGGCTTTGGGCCCCGTCCTTGTAGCGCGAGACAATGACCATGTCATAGCCTTCCCGCATTTTTTTCACACACTCGGGGATGAGGCCGGGAATGGAATTGCCGTCGGGACTGAAGGTCACCACAATGTCCCCCTTGATCTGGGGCCAGACCTCCGCGTAGGCATGGCGCATGCCTTTTTTCTGCTGGATGTAAACCGGGTAGCCCTGTTCCCTGGCGTACTCCGCCGTGCCGTCGGTGGAACCGCCATCGAGGATGATGATCTGGTCGTACCACTCCTTCTTGATCAGCGGCATGACCGCCTTCATCCCGCCGATCTCATTGAGCGTCGGGATGAGCAGGGTGACCGTCCATTGTTTGGGATCAGACGTTGGCATATTGGTTGCGTTTGATGACCTGGTAGGCCTTGATGAGCTCGGCGATGCCGGCCTGCAGGCTGACATCGGGCTTGTAACCGGTCTTCTCTATCTTTTCATTGCTGACGATATAGTCGCGTTTGTCCGGGTCCTCGCCGATGGTGGCCTCGACGAAATAAAATTCCGGCACCTGCTTTTTGATCTCCTGGCAGAGCTGGAGTTTGGTCAAATTCGCGTCGCTTAAACCCACATTATACGGCTGGCCTTTCATCGTGTCAAAATGCTTGAGCCCGTGCAGGAAGGCCTTGGAAATGTCCCGCACGTGGATGTAATTGCGGTTAAAATGCGCTTCAAAAAGCACCACGAACCGGTCATTGACCGCGCGGTAGGTGAAATCATTGACCAGCAGGTCCAGGCGCATGCGGGGGGAAACCCCGAAGGCCGTGGCCAGGCGCAGGGTGATGGAATTGCCCGCGTCTAGGATGGCCTTTTCCGCGTCCACTTTGAGCTTGCCGTACAGGGAAACCGGCCGCAGCGGGGTATCTTCCGTGCAGTGCTTGCCCTTTTCGCCCACCCCGTAACCGCTATTGGTCGTCGGGAAAATGACCGCCTGGTCCTTGCCGCGCATCCCCAGGATCATGTTGATGGAATCAAGGAGAATGCTCTGGGCGCCCACGGGGTCCTTGGCGCACAACGGCGCGCCGGTCAAACAGGCCAGCGGGAAAATGGCATCCGCGCCCTTCATCAATTTGGCCATCAAATTTTTATCGCGGGTGTCGCCGCGCACGATGCTTAACTTGGGGTTCCAGCAGCAGTCGAGCAGGGTCGGCTGGTTGTACATGAAATTATCCAGCGCGATGACCTCATGTCCCGCGCCCAGCAATGTGGGGACCAGCACCGACCCGATATATCCCCCCGCCCCTGTCACTAAGATCTTCATAAACTAAGCCTTTCTATACCATTGGATGGTTTTACGTATGCCTTCTTCCAGCCCCTTCTTCGGCTTCCAGCCCATGGCGGTGATGCGGCGGTTGTCCATCAATTTGCGCATCACGCCGTCGGGTTTGGAGGCATCGAAAGTGACCTTGCCTTTAAAACCGCTTAAGCGTGCGATCATGCCGGCCAGCCCTTTGATGCTTACATCGGTCCCGCAGCCGATATTGATCAGTTCCGCCCCATCGTATTTGTCCATCAGGAACGAACAGGCGGAAACAAAATCATCCACATATAAAAATTCGCGCCGGGGCCTGCCTGTGCCCCAGACCGTCACCTGCTTCTCATTGCTTCGGACCGCCTTTTGGAATTTGGCGATCAGGGCGCCCATGACATGGGCGGTTTCCAGGTCATCGTCGCTGCCGGGGCCATACAGGGTCGCCGGCACAGCCACGATGGCGTTGAACCCGTACTGGGCCTTGTACGCCTGGCACATTATGGTGCCCGCGATCTTGGCCGTCGAATACGCCTCGCTGGTGGGTTCCAGCGGCCCCGTCAGTAAAGAACTTTCCTTGATCGGCTGCTTGGCCAACGCCGGATAGGCGCAGGAGCCGGTGAAATACAAAAGTTTTTTCGCGCCATGGCGCCAGGCCGCATGGATGACATTGCCCTGGGCCTGGCAGTTCTCGTAAATAAATTCCGCCGGGTATTTCAAATTGGCCGCGATGCCCCCCGACCGGATGGAGCCCAAAAACACATATTCCGGCCTTTTGTCCTTAAAAAATCGCTCCACCCGCGCCTGGCTTAAAACATCAATGCGGTCTTTATTATTGGAAAAGACCTTTTTGAACCCCTTGGAGCGGAAATGGGACAGCAGGGAATTCTCGACGCTGTCCTTATGGCCCACGATCAGGATACGGGAGTCACGGCGCATTGGCTTGGGTCTTCATGCCTTTGGCGTAATATTCTTCATTGTAATAATTGCCGTGCTCGATGACCAGGGTGGATTTGCCGTCCGTGCGGCCCAGCGCATGTTGATACGCCGGGAAGATCTGCTCGGCCTTGTCGAGCTCCACCACCTCGATCCAGTGGAACAGCCGGCGGAAGGCCGCGGCATAATTGCCGATGTGCTGGTGGCCCGGGTGCACCGGCGCGTCGGGGCCGGTGGCGACCCGGATGATCACCTTGACGGGCCATTTGCCGTCACTGATCTCGGGGAGCTTGTCGAGGGTGTTGGCCATGTCCGCGGTGGCCAAAAGCAGGAAATTCTGCCGCGGGTACACGGACACCGGGATATAACCGGCCAGGGCCATGCCCACGGTAAACTGCATCTGGAAGCTCTCGTTGATGGGCATTTCCAGGGTGCGGTCCTTGGGGCAGTCGCGCAAGGTCTGGAACATGAAGGTCCCCGGCCCCGCCACGGTCTGGCCCACGAACATGACCTTGGGCTGGGTGGCCAGCCATTCCATGGTGCGCTTGAGCTCGTCGAAATATTTCAGTTGTGCGGTCGTGGTGGTCATAGTTTAGAATTTGATGAGTTTGCCCAGGCCCGAATGCGGGTAGGTGTTGGTGTATTGGAAATAAATGATGTTCTTTTCATATTTGGTGCCCGCAAACCACGGCTCCGGCGAGCCCCACACTTCGCGGGTGTCGGTCATGACGGAGACCCCGTTGTCGCAGACAATGAAGGTGGCCGGAAGGTCGAAATTATGCACGTATTTGACCGCTTCGTGGAAAATCCCTGTCTCAGCGGACATGTCCCCGCAAAACAAATAGGCGCGGCCCTTTTTGCCCTGGTTTTTAAGCGACCACGCCACCCCGGCGGCAGTGCCCATCAGGGAACCGACGATGCCGGAACAAAGCACTTTCTTCTCGGGGAAGCACAGCGATATGCTGCGGCCCCTTAAGATGGCGGCCTTGACGTCCTCGCGCGGCACGCCTTTAAGCAGGGCGAGCTCGTGGGAGTCCCAGAACCCGAACACGTAATCGTCGTCGCCTATTTTGTTGTCTTTGAATATCTTGATGAGCGCGTCCTCGCGGCCGGCGCGCAAATGCACGGGGGCGCGGATGACGCCGGTGGCGAAGATCCCGGCGATCTCTTGTTCAAAAGCGATGATGTCTTCTTTAGTGAGCATAGTTCTTTTTGAACCAGTCCATGGTCAAACGGATGCCCTGTTCCAAAGGCACTTTCGGCTCCCAGCCTAACTCCCGGCGGGCCAAAGTGATGTCCGGCCGGCGCTGTTGGGGATCATCCTTGGGCAGGGGCTTGAACTCGATTTTAGCCGTAGGATTATAGAACTTACGGACCAGATATGCAAACTCTAAAATCGTAAACTCCCTGGGGTTACCGACGTTGACCGGGCCCTGTAATTTGGAGAATAACAGGCGGGTAATGCCGTCAATGAGGTCATCCACATAGCAGAAGGAACGGCTCTGTTTGCCGCTGCCGTACACGGTCAGGGGCTTAGCGCGCAGGAGTTGGTCAATAAAGTTGGGCACCACCCTGCCGTCCTTGAGCTGCATGCGGGGGCCATAGGTGTTGAAGATACGCACGATCTTGACATGGACCTTGTGTTCACGGTGATAGGCCAAAGTCAGGGCCTCGGCATAGCGCTTGGCCTCATCGTACACGCTACGCGGGCCGATGGGATTGACATTGCCCCAATAGTCCTCGGTCTGGGGATGCTGGAGCGGATCGCCATACACCTCGGAAGTCGAGGCCAAAAGGAACACGGCCTTTTTCTGCCGGGCCATGTCCAGGGCGTTCTGCGTGCCATGGGAACCGGCTTCCATGGTGGCGATGGGATGTTTCATGTAATCAACGGGTGACGCCGGCGAGGCGAAATGCAGGATATAATGCACCGGCCCGGCCACTTTCAAAGGTTTGGCGATATTGTGCTTGATGTATTTAAAGGCCTTGTTGCGGCGCAGATGGGCAATGTTGCGGGCATTGCCGGTGATCAGATTGTCGACGGCAATGACCTTGAAACCCCGGGCGATGAACCAGTCGCACAAATGGCTCCCCAGAAACCCCGCCCCGCCGGTGATCAAAACGGCCTTTTTCATAAACGCTCGATCTTCCTGTCCTTTACATTCCTGTAAACGTTCTTCACATCGAAAATGCGCCGCGCGTGCCGCCGCACCAGGGCATAATCGACCTTTGAATGGTCGACCGCCAGCACCACGCAATCATAACGTTTAAGAGTGGCGGCATCCAAACGCACGCTTTTGACATCGATGCCGCCCAAATGCACATAAGGCACGAGGGGATCATAATAATCCACCTTACTGCGGTTGTGCTTGAGCAGTTCGATCAACCGCAGCGACGGGGATTTGCGCAGGTCCTTAACATCTTTTTTGTAGGTCACCCCCAACACCAGCACTCGGGTTTTGGACAGCGGCTTCTTTAACAGGGCCTGCAAACGGTGTTCGACGTAATTGGGCATGTGCGCGTTGATGTCCGCGGCCAGCTTGATGAACTTGGAATTAAAACCGTAATGTTTGGCCTTCCAGTACAAATACAGCGGGTCCTCGGGGATGCAGTGGCCGCCCACCCCCAGGCCCGGATAGAACGGCATGAAGCCGAAAGGCTTGGTTTTGGCGGCCTCGATGACCTCCCACACGTCTAGCCTAAGTTTATGGCACATCTGGGCCACTTCATTGATCCAGCCGATATTGACGATGCGGAAGGAATTCTCCAGGAGCTTGGTCATTTCCGCGGCGGCCGGGGAACTGACCACGTGCACGTCCTTGATGATGCTGCTGTACAAGGCTTTGGCCAGTTGCGCGCATTTGGGGGTGAGCCCCCCGACGATCTTGGGGATGGCCGTGACCGTGAACTGTTTATTGCCCGGGTCGATGCGTTCCGGCGAGAAGGCCACATGAAAATCGCGTCCGGCCTTCATCCCGCTTTTTTCCAGCTCGGGCTTGATCAATTCCTCGGTAGTGCCGGGATAGGTGGTGCTTTCCAGGATGACCAGCGCGCCCTTTCTCAAAAAACGCGCCGCGCTTTTGACCGCGCTGAGGATAAAAGACACATCGGGCGTGTATTTACGCTTTAAAGGCGTAGGCACGCAGATGATGACCACCTCGGCGTGCGCCAGCCGGGAAAAATCCGTCGACACCTCGAAGCGGCCGGCGCGGATGACCGCGCCGATGTCGCGGTTGGACACATCGGCCACATAGCTTTTAAGCTCCCGCACCCGCTTGACCCGATCAACGCTGGTGTCGATGCCAAGGACAGAGAAACCCTTCTTCGCGAAACTGACCGCCAGCGGCAGGCCCACGTAACCCAACCCAATAACGGCCACGCCGGCTTGTTTGCGCCTGATCCTGTTGTGCAGCGATGCGGCCATTTACAATTTCCCCCGGCCCACGCCAAAATGGTCGAACCCCATGCCCTTGAGCCCCGGCCCGTCGAGGAAATTGCGCCCGTCAAAGATGACCGGCTGGCGCATGGTCTCGCGCACCTGCGCGAAATTGATGCCCCGGAATTCTTCCCATTCGGTCAACAGCAGCAGGCAGTCGGCGTCTTCCGCGGCCTCATAGGCATCCACACAAAAACGCACGCCCTTAAGCACGGCGCGGGTGGCCTCCATCGCTTTGGGGTCGTAGGCCTTGACCTTCGCCCCCTCGGCCTGCAGCATGCGGATGATCTCGATGGCGGCGGAATTGCGGATGTCATCGGTGTTGGGCTTGAAGGCCAGGCCCCAGACCCCGATGGTCTTGTCCTTGATGTTCCAGAGCTTTTCCTCGATCAAATGCACGAACCAGCGGCGCTGTTCGTCATTGATCTTGCGCACTTCCTTGAGCAAATGGAAATCGTAGCCGTTCTTCTCGCTCAAGCGCACGAAGGCGTCGATGTCCTTGGGGAAACAGCTGCCCCCGTAGCCGATGCCGGCATCCAGGAACTGGCGGCCGATGCGTTTGTCCAGTCCCATGCCTTCAGCCACTTTCAGCACGTCCGCGCCCACCCGGTCGCAGACCTGGGCAATGGCATTGATAAAGGAGATCTTGGTCGCCAGGAAAGAATTGGACGCGTGCTTGATCATTTCGGCGGAAGCGGTGTTGGTCACGAGCACTTTGGTCTTGAGCGGCTTGTAAATTTCCCGCAGGAGCTTTTCCGCCTTGGCGGACTCGACCCCGAACACCACCCGGTCGGGGTTCATGAAATCATGCACCGCTGTTCCCTCTTTGAGGAATTCCGGGTTGGAGGCCACGTCGAAATCCAGCAGGATCTTGTGCCCTTTTTTGTATTTGCGCGGCAAATTGAGCTGGATGGTGCGGGTTATTTTATTGCCGGTTTCCGCCGGCACCGTGCATTTCTCGACGATGAGCTTATACGAATCCATGCTGCGGGCGATCTCGCGGGCCACGTTCTCCACATAGGTCAGGTCCGCGTCGCCGTTGGGCTTGGAGGGGGTCGGCACAGCCAGGAAGATGACCGTGGACTTGCGGGTGGCCTCCTTGATGGAACCGGTGAAAGACAGCCGCTTCTTTTTGACGCACTCGCGCATCAACCCTTGCAGGCCCGGCTCGTAAATGGGGAGCTTGCCTTTTTTGAGCTTGTTGATCTTCTCGGGATTATTGTCGACGCACACCACATGGTGGCCTATATGGGACAGGCACACCCCCGTGACCAGGCCGACATACCCCGATCCAATGATGGCGATGTTCATTATGGCGACTCCGTGCTTTGCGACCCGGCCTTGCGCTGGTGGAAGCTGGTCCCGAACAGGTCGAAGGGCTGGTCCGGGAAGGCCTTGAGCGTGAAGCTCATCATGAACTCGATGCCGGTGCCGTGGGTCTGGTGGTAGACCATGTTCAGTTCCCATTCATGCAGGTCACGGGTGAGCGAATACTGCTCTTCCTTCAGGGTGCCGGTGATCACGTCAAAACGGTTATAGATCTTGAATTTCCACTTGGGGTTGATGATATAGGCGAACTGGGCGATGAACTGGTGGTCGCCGCCGCGGACGAAATGGTCGCCGATGTCAAGCCCGTATTTGCCTTCCTTGGTGAAATAAAAATCGAAACTGCCCTGGGAAAGGTGGCCCTTGCGGTGGTCGAAGGTGGTGTCGGAAACCATCTTGAACCAGTTGTTCGGGGTCACCTCGACAAGGTTGCGCACCTGGCCCAGTTGGCTCTTGACGCCCTTTTGCTTGATGGTGTAATCCACGGTAGCCAGCCACCGCAGCAGGTCAAAGGTGTCCTTGCCGCGTTTGGTCTGTATCTTGTTCTCCAGGCCGAAGCTGATGTAATGCTCCTTGTCCCTGGCGTCGATGCCGTCGAACTGGTTGAGCCGCGACGGCGCGAAACTGGGCGCGTGCTGGTATTTGTAGGTCACCGTCGGGGCGATGATGTGCCGAAAGAGCTTGAGGTTGCTCCCCAGCAGGCCATGGGGCATGTTGTACACCTTCATGAACCGCGTGGTGAGGTCCGCTCCGGTCTTGAAGATGCCGCGCACCAGCTTGCTGGGATGCCTGTCGTCATTGGTCCGGCTGTAGTACGTCATCTCCCCGCCGACGTTGGGGGTAAATTGTATGAACGCGACGCGGGTGGGGTAGGACATCAAATTGTCCGTATCGAACCGCGCGGTCTTGCGCCTGTCCTCGGTGGGGCTGGCCGCGCGTTTGACCAGGTTGGCAAAACCGTTGTTGGTCGCCCAATACAGGCCGGTTTTCCCCAGCGGGATCCCCGTGGCCGTGTATGTGATCTCCGGCGTGCGGTCCACCGCCGCCACGAACCGGTTGACGCGGTGGTCGACGCGGAAATTCACCGCCCCCACGGGAAGGCTGCGGCTCAGCAGGAAATAGGTGTCCTGGGTGGTGTCCCGCCGGGATTCCCGTTCAAAATATTTGGGCAGGAGCACGTTGTCGCTTAAACGGTAATACTGCCATATGGCCTGGGTGGCGGGATCAATGTCCCACTTGTGGCGCCATTCCAGCCGGTAGCGCTCATTCTGTATGGTCGGCTGGGTCTTCATCTGCCAGGGATGTTTGGCGCCGATGGCGCGCTCATTGATGAAATAAGTCCTCAAAAGGCCTTCGCCCGTTTTGGGGGTCTTGTATTTGGTCTCCGAACCCCAGCCGAACCCCTGGCGCTCGTAGGCGTCGAGGAGGAGGGTGGTCGTGGTATTCTCCGTGAGCTTAAAGCGCGAGCGCGTCAGCATGAACAGCCCCAAGTCCTTGTCGGAACCGGGCATGAAGGTAAACCACGGCTTGTTCTTTAAGTCCTGCACATATTTGCCCAAGTGCATGATGGGCACGCGGCCCAGGAACATGGTCACGCCCCGGGCAATGGCCTTGTCGCCGGGGTAAACGTCCATCCTTCTCGCCTGCATGCGGAAATGCGGGACATCATGGTCGCAGGTGGTCATGAACCCCTGCTCCATGACCATGTGGTTCTCGGCGACCTTGGACACGGTCCGGCCCTTGATCTGCAGCGGGGCCTGGAATATGCGGGCGTTCTCGAAGGAGCCGGTCTTTTCGGCGAAATTGAACGTGCCCTGGTCGGCATCCACCTGGAACTGCGGGGAATCCACGTACACGTGCCCTTTAGCCACCCCGTTGTGGGTATTGCGGTCCACGTCCACCCGGTCGGCGTACATGGTGGTGTCCCCGGATTTGATGGTCACGTGGCCGATGGCCTTGGCCAAATTGTCCCCGGTGGCGTACTGCACCTGGTCCGCCTGCATCTCGACGGGCGCGCCTTTTTCCAATTTCATCACCGGTTTGTTCTTGAACATCGATTTGATGTCGCCTCCCTCACCCGGTTCGGTGACGTCCCACTGGGCGAGGGAAATGGAAGAGAACAAAGCGACCACGCAGACTAAGGCAAGTAAAATGGATTTGAGGTTTTTAAGCATTGTGGACCAGGACCTGCGCGCCAATGATGCCGGCGTCATCACCTAAAGCCGCGCGGACCACCCGGACCGCCGCGGATTGCGTACCCATGGCCCTACGGGCGATGACGGCACGCGCTGTTTTAAAAAGGAACTTGTGGTTGTTGGACACTCCCCCGCCGATGACGATCAGGCGCGGGTTAAGCAAATTGACAACAGCGACCAGCCCGTTGCCCAGGTGTGTGGCCGCTTCCTGCCAGAACGCCAGGGCTTTTTTATTGCCGTCCGAGGCCAGCCGGAACATTTTCTCCAATGTCATGTCGCGGCGGCCCATGAGGGCATTGGCCCGCGCCACCAGCCGGCTGTTGCCGATATACGATTCCAGGCAGCCGAACCCCCCGCAATTGCAGGCGGGCCCGGTTTCATTGAGGGGCATATGGCCCAGTTCCCCGGCGGCATTGGCCTGGCCGCGGTAAAGGCGGCCGCCCAGGATCAGGCCGCTGCCCACCCCGGTGCCCAGGGTCAGGCAGACCATATGGTCCGCGCCTTTACCGGCGCCGAATTTCCATTCCGCCAGGGTGATGAGCTTGACGTCATTGTCGATAAAAACAGGGAGTTTCAGTTTTTGCTGGAGGATGTGTTTGAGGCGCACGTTGCGCCAGCCGGGAATGTTGGGCAGGAAACGGACCAGGCCCTTGTGGTGGTCGATCAGGCCCGGTAGGCCGATCCCCACCCCGGCGATGTTCTTTTTAGGCACGCCGGCCCAGGCGACGATGGCCTGGACCTCAAGGGCCAGGGCATTGATCAATTTGGTTTTATTAGAGATGAAAAGTTTTGTGGGGAAAGAGGTTCGGGCAATGACATTGCCGCGGGCATGAACCAGCCCTAGTTTGATATTGGTGCCGCCGACGTCCACACCAATCACATACGACTTCATGAGGTCCTTATAAGTAATACTAATTTAAGGGGGTGTAAAATTGAAGTTATTCTAACTTATTTGGCGGGGGTATTCAATGGGTTTTCCAGCCGTTTGCTTTTGGTGAATTGCAGCAGGTCTTTGACCATTTGGTGCATTTTGGTGCTGGCCCGCCGTATGCCCTGCAGGGCCTCCAGGCTCTTGGGGTCCAGGCCGTTGGCATGCGCTTCGACATAGGCGCAATAGCCGATCATCATGGTCAGGGGATCGACGATGTCATGGCCCATGATGTGGATGAACTTGTCCAGCTCCTCGTTGGCGCTCTTGAGGTCGCGGTTCTGTTTTTCCAGGCGGGCCTTGAATTCCTCCAGCTGGGCGCTCATGGCGTTGAAGGCCCGGGCCAGGTCCGCCAGTTCATCCTTGGACGCGGCGCTTAAGTTGACCTTGAAATTGCCCGTCCCCACCTGCCGGGCCGCGGCGTCCAGGGAACGCAAAGGCCGCACGATCGACTGCACCAGCCACCAGGCCAGCAGGCACCCGACGATGACGGTGATGAGCAAAGACCATAACAGCACACGCTGGGCCTGCGCTTCCCACTGCCCGGTGCGCAAAAGGGAATCGCGGGAAAATGCCTGCACGCGCTTGAGCAGGTCTTCCACGTCCTTGGACAGGGCGTTTTCCTGGCGCTGGATGTTCTCCAGGTCCTCGAGCGACAGCTGGAAGCCGCCGGCCTCAACGGAGGCCAGGATCGCGGCAATGGAGGCATCGTATTGGCGGCGGGCGGATTCCAGGCGGTTGAGTCCCTCCATCGCCTCGCGCAGGGGGCCGCGCTGTTCCTCGCCCACGGCCACGTCGAAGGCCTGGGCCGCGGTGCGCCGGGCCCGCAGGGTCTCGCGCGCGCCGGCCTGGGCGTACTGGTCCATGCCCTCCTGGATGACCTTAAGCTGGTCTTTGAGGTAGCTGACGCGGGCAAAAGGGACTTTCTCGAAACCCAGTTCCTCGGCGATGCCGATGGTGCGCTGCAGGAGCACGTTCTTCTGCAGCTGCAATTGGTGGATGGACGTGACCGCCTCCATCAAGACCACATCGTAATCGGCCATGGCCGCGAACTCAGAGCGGATGTTGGCCATCTGGCGCACGCCCACCCAGGTATTGGCCCCCAGCACGCACAGCAGGAACACGATGAGCAGGATGATCTTATTTGCGATCTTCATCTTTATAAGTCCCGAAAACGACCACGCGGTTACGGCCCTGGGATTTGGCGCGGTACAAAGACCAGTCAGCCTTGTCGATGAGCTCCTCCAATTGTTTCCCGTCGGAGGGGAACGACGAGATGCCGATGCTGATGGTGATGCGCAAAGAGGCGTCATAAGCCTTGATGGTCCTGGCCTCGACCGCCTTGCGGATACGTTCCGCCACCAAAAGCGCCCCCTGCCCGTCGGTGTCCGGCAGCACCACGCAGAACTCCTCGCCGCCGTAGCGGCCGGCAATGTCGATCTCGCGCACGCCTTCCCGCAGCACGACCCCCACCTGCTTGAGCACTTCATCCCCGGCCAAATGGCCGTACTGGTCATTGACCTTCTTGAAATGGTCCACGTCCAGCATCAGGAAGGACAGCCTGGTCTTGCGCGCCTGGGCGCGGCGGACCTCCTCTTCGAACCTTTCCAGGAAATAACGCCGGGTATACGTCCCGGTCAAAGCGTCGGTGATGGCCAGGGTCTCGACTTCCTTATACAGCTTGATGCGCCGGTAGGCCAGGGCGAACTGGTGGGCCAGGATGACGAACTTCTCCTTGTCTTTCTCGGGCACGCCTTTATAGAGCAGGTACCCCAGCTTTTTCTCCCTGCTCTTGAGCACGAACACCGCGTGGTCCGGCGGCACTTTGCCGCCTTCCAGGTCCTCCGCGATCTGGCAGCTCTCGATGGTGATGTTCTCCTTGAGCTTGCGGCTGAAAATGTCGAAGGCCTCCTGCTCGTCAAAATGCAGCGTTATTTCCTTGGTGATCTCATATAAAGTGAATATCTGGGCCGCTTCCTTCTCCAGCCGGCCCTTCTCGGCCATGGCCTTCATCTTGCGGTCGATGATGTCCTGGTAGCTTTGCTTGGAGCGCAGCACTTCCTCGTCGGCCCGCTGTTCCAGCTGCATGACCACGACCTGGGCGAGGTAGAACACCACCCCGATGAACACGACCGTCAATATGATAAGGGTTACGAGCATAAATTCAAGCGCAGCACACTTTATTCCTGCCGTCTTCTTTCGCTTTGTACAGGGACTCGTCGGCCTTGTTGATCAGTTCTTCCCTGACCTTCGCGTCCCCCGGGAACGACGCCACCCCGATGGACACCGTGACACGGGTCTTCTGCCGGCGCAGCACGATCTCCCGTCCCTGTATTTTCTTGCGCACCTCATTGGCCAGGCGCAGGGCCTCTTCCTTGGGGCAATCAGGCAGCAGCACGCAGAATTCCTCCCCGCCGTAACGGCAGACCAGGTCGCCGGGCTCATGGAAATGCTCCAGCAGGATGACCGCCACGGTGCGCAGCACAATGTCCCCGGCGATGTGGCCGAAAGAATCATTGTATTGCTTGAACAGGTCCAGGTCGAGCATCAGGAAACACAATTCCTGGCCTTTGCGCAATTCGCGGTTGAGCTCCTCATTGAGGCGCTCGAGCATGTACCGGCGCAGGAACAAACCCGTGAGTCCGTCGCGGATGGCCAGGTCCTCGATCTTCTGGTAAAGCTGGGCGTTCTCGACGGCGATGCTGGTCAGGTCTGCGATGGTGCGCAAAAAGCGCAGGTCATCGGTGGCGAAATGGTGCGCCAGCGGGCTGTCCACCCGCAGGATGCCCAAAGTCTTGTCGCCCACGATCAAAGGCGCGCTGATGACCGAACGCACCGGCCGGGCGTCCTCACCGCCGATCTTCTCGGCGTCGAAGCGGAAATCCGTGTTGGAGTCCTCGACCAGGAGCGGGTGCATGGTCTTGACCACCCACTGGTCGAACACGTCCCCCTTTTTGGCCTTGAGGTTGACCTGCATCTGGCCTTTCTGCGAGAAGGTGATGCCCAACCCTCCCGTCGAGGAATGGAACAGGTACATGATGACCGTGATGTCCTTGTGGCCGAAGAGCTTGTTGACCTCGGCGCAGAGGGTGTTGGAGGTCTCCTCCAGCCCCAGGCATAAGCTCAATTTTTCGGTCAGGTCCTTGAGGTGGCCGTAACTGATGATCTTGTGGCGGAAGGAGGCGATGGCCTCGGCCTCATGCTCCAGTTCGGCCCTGAGCATATTGGCCCGTTCGAAATAGTCCTCTTTTTGCAGGGCGATCGCGGACTGTTTTTTCTGCAGCCGGCGGTGGAAGGAAATGAGCAGGACGATGTTGACCAGCAGGGCGCCGGACAAAAAGAAAAACGCCACGTGGTGGCGCGTGGCGTAGATGAAAAACCCGGTGAGGGGCCCAAGAAAAATGAAAACGACCAGGAAATACAGCCTAGACAATGGTCTCTTGGGTTTCTCGATCAAAGAAATGCACCTTGCTCATGTCGAAGACCAGGTCCATGTCCCGGTTGATCTCGGGGCGGTCGTGGGCGCCGACGCGGGCAATAAAACTGCTCTTGCCCGAATTCAGGTACAAATAGACCTCGGACCCCAGGGGCTCGACGACCTCGCACACGGCGCGGACGGTATTGTCCGCGGAGGCCTCGAAGGCGAAGAGCTTGTCGTAAATGTCCTCGGCCCGGATGCCCATGATGACACCTTTGCCCTCGTACGCGGCGAACTTGGGGGCCATCTCGTCTATTATCTTAACTTGAAATTTACCCTCATCAAAGAAATATTTGGCGCCCTTCCTGACGACCGTGCCTTCCACCAGGTTGATGGGCGGCGAACCGATGAACGAGGCCACGAACTTATTGGAAGGCTTGTCGTAAATGGTCATGGGGTCGGCGCTCTGCTGGATAAGCCCCTTGTTCATGACCACGATGCGGTCGCCCATGGTCATGGCCTCGGTCTGGTCGTGGGTGACGTAAATGAAGGTGGTTTGCAGGCGCATGCGCAATTTATGGATCTCGGCGCGCATCTGCACGCGCATCTTGGCGTCCAGGTTGGACAGGGGTTCGTCGAAGAGGAACACCAGGGGTTTGCGCACGATGGCGCGGCCCAGGGCCACGCGCTGGCGCTCCCCGCCGGAGAGCTCCTTGGGACGGCGTTCCAGGTATTGGCCGATGCCTAAGATCTCGGCGGCTTCGTTGACGCGCTTGATGATCTCGCTTTTGGGATAGCCGCGCAGTTTCAGGCCGAAGGCCATGTTCTCGAACACCGACATGTAGGGATACAGCGCGTAATTCTGGAACACCATGGCGATGTTGCGGTCTTTGGCCGGCACGTCATTGACCTTGCGGTCGTCGATCCAGATCTCGCCGGAGGTGATCTCCTCCAGGCCCGCGATCATGCGCAGGATGGTGGATTTGCCGCAGCCCGAAGGGCCGACCAGGGCCACGAACTCGCGGTCATTGATCTCCAGGTTGATGTTCTGGACGGCATCGGTGCCGGCTTTATACTGTTTGTGGAGGTTGACGAGCCTGATCTTGGCCATAAATCTTAAGTTCTTTCCTTAATAAATATTAAGGGACAATTGTAGCATAATCGATGGTGTGCGCCAGCACTCCTTTTAGGTCCTGGCGTTCGACGATCATGTCGATCATGCCGTGGGCCAGCAGGAATTCCGAACGCTGGAAACCCGCCGGCAGTTTCTGGCGGATGGTCTGTTCCACCACGCGCGGCCCCGCGAAACCGATGAGGGCCTTGGGCTCGGCGATGATGACATCGCCCACCCCGGCGAAGGAGGCCATGATGCCTCCCATGGTCGGGTTGGTCAGGACGGAAATGTACAGCAGGCCCGCGTCGCTGTGGCGGCCCAGCGCCGCGCAGGTCTTGGCCATCTGCATGAGGGCGATCGCCCCTTCATACATGCGCGCCCCGCCGCCGGAACTGGAAACGATGATGACGGGGAGTTCATTCTTGGTGGCGTATTCCACGGCGCGGGTGATCTTCTCCCCCACCACCGACCCCATGGAGCCCATGATAAAACGCGAGTCCGTGACCGCCAGCACCGCCTTGTGCCCTTCGATATCGCCGTGGCCGGTGATGACCGCGTCGGCCATGCCGGTGGCCTCCTGGTCGGCCTTGAGCTTTTCAATATAGGTCTTGGGGCCTTTGAAATCCAGCGGGTCGCCGGAGGCCATGCCCGCGTCATGCTCGGCAAAAGTGCCTTCATCGATCAGGTGTTCGACGCGCCCGCGCGCGTCGATCCCCAGGTGAAATCCGCATTTGGGGCAGACGTTGAGGTTGCTCTTGAGTTCCTTGGAATAGGCGGGCGACTCGCAGCCCGGGCATTTGGTCCACACCCCGGCCGGGATCTCTTTGCGTTTGACTTTGATGAATGTGTAATTGCTTTTGCCGAACAGGGACATTTTAATCCATTTTGTAAATGGTTAACCCCGAAAGCACTTTTGGATAAAAATAGGTGGTTTTGGGCGGCATGCGCTCATCATTCAGCGCGATGGCCTTGAGCTGTTTGATGGGCACAGGATTCAGGATGAACCCCGCTTCGGCCTCGCCGGAATCGACAATGGCCATGACCTCGGAGGGGTCTTTGGAATAGATAATGTCCTCGCTCTGGGTGCCGACCTGGTCGAAGATGAAGGCCTTGAGGATGGCCGCGTCCAGTTGCTTATAATCCGCCGAGCCCTCGGTCACGACCTTGTCGATCAGGGTGCGGCTTTTCAAGCGCAGCAAATACATGCCGCTGCGTAAATACAGGCCGAAGGCATGCTCGTTCTGCCCGGCACGGGCCAACAGCACCATCAGGTCGGTCTTGCTTTTGATCCGGTCGATGCGGAAATACTGCTCGAGCAGATTGACGCTGATGGGGAACTTTTTGACGATACGGTGGATGGGGAATATCTGGAGGTCTTTGGAATCCAGGTTGGTGAAATAGGTCATGACGAAATTCCACGGCTCCTGGCCGGTGGGGCGCTTGACCTTGGCTAAATGGTCGCGGCGGATCTGGTTGGCCACCTCGAAACGGTGATGGCCGTCGCAAATAAACAGGTCCTGGCCCTCGATAAGGCCGGTGATCTGCTCGATCTGCGCCGGATCATCCAGGCGCCAGATCATGTGCCTGACCTTGTCCTGGTCCACCGCTTCCAAATAGGGCTTCTGGTTGGCCAGGCCTTTGAGGAATATTTTCTCGACCAAATTGGTCTTGTCCGTGTATCCCACGAAGATGGAGCTCAAATTGCTCTTTAAGGCCTTCCAGAGCATGTGGCGGTCGGTCCTGGCCGCGGCATGGGTGTTCTCGTGCGGCAGGGTCCGCACCCCGGGATCGTCGCCGATGTTCAATAGCGCGAGAAAGCCGGTGCGGGTGTATTTCTGGCCTAAATACTTGTAGTCTTGTTTATAGAAATAAATGCAGGGAATTCCGTCCTGGATGAGGACGCCTTTTTTGAGCCATTCCTCAAAGGTCTTGCGGGCGCGGGTGTATTTATTGTCCCGGGCATTGTCCTTGGGGGCCTCTTTGGTCAGCTCCAAACGGATGAAATTGCAGGGGTTTTGCTTGTAATAGTCTTCCTGCTGTTCTTTGGAAATGACGTCATAGGGCGGACAGATGACCTGCGAAAGGTCCCCCACCTTCTCTGTATTATAGAAAACGGCCTGGAACGGTTTAACGGCAGCCATGCTTCCCTTTCGATCAGCGGTTTTTGTAAACCAGAATAATAACAGAATCCCCAGGAAATGAAAACTGGTATTTTTTAATTAGGATGGCAGGCGCAGCCGCCTCCGCAAGGGGTGGAAGGCTTGGCCGCGGGCGCGGTTTCGGTCTTGGTTGAGGGCTTGGAAGGGGTCTTTTTATAGTCGTTGGCGTAGAAACCGGAGCCCTTGAAGATCATGCCGGAGCCGCTGCCGATCAGGCGGTCGAGTTTCTTTTTGCCGCACTTGGGGCATTTGACCAGCTTGGCATCGGTCATGGCCTGCAGTTCTTCAAACTCGTGGCCGCAGGCGGAACATTCATATTGATATGTAGGCATAGGTTCCTCTATTTAAAAGCTTTTTTGAACTTGTCCTTGAACGAAGCGCCGGGATCGCCGTTCTCTTTGGCGAACTCTTCCATCAATTCACGCTGGCGGCCGGTCAAATGCTCGGGCACGGCCAGCATCACCCGCACGAACAAGTCGCCGTGGCCGCCGTGATGGAGGTCCGGCATGCCGTGGCCGCGCAGGCGGAAGGTCTTCCCGCTCTGGGTGCCGGCGGGAATTTTCATGTCCACTTTTTCCTTCAAACTGTTGATGGTCATTTCCCCGCCGAGCGCCGCCTTGTAGAACGGCACGCTCAAATCCGTGGACAGGTCGCTGCCCTGGCGGTGAAAAACCAGGTGCTCTTTGACCTTGATGAACAGGTACAAGTCGCCATTGCCCGCGGGCCCGGCTTCGCCTTCCCCGCGGATGCGCAATTGCGAATCATTGTCCACGCCGGCGGGAATTTTGACTTCCACCGTGCGGGTGACCCGCACCATGCCTTGTCCCGAACAGTCCGGGCATTTTTCGGTGATGATCCGGCCCTGTCCGCGGCAATGGGGACAGGTCTGGGCCATGCGGAAAAACCCGCTGGACATGACCACCTGGCCCTGGCCTTTGCACTGCGGGCAGGTCTTTAAAGCCCTGCCGTCCTTGGCGCCCGTGCCGTCGCATTTCTTGCAATGGTCGTAGCGCGGGAATTTGATCTCCTGCTTGGTTCCGGAATAGGCCTGCTCCAGGGTGATCTCGGTCTCGTACTGGATGTCGCGGCCGCGGCGCCGCTGGCTGCGCCCGTCGCCGCCGGATGCGAACTGCTCGCCGAACATGCGGCCCAAAATATCGCCCAGGTCGACCCCGGAATCCCCGAACACGCTGGAGAAATCCGCGCCCCGGAAAATGTCCTCGGAGGTATAGTTCTGGTCGATGCCCTGGTGGCCGTACTGGTCGTAGAGCTCTTTCTTCTTGGGATCGGAAAGGACGCCGTAGGCCTCGGATATCTCCTTGAACTTCTCCTCGGCCGCCTTTTTCTCGGCCTCGGGCACGCGGTCCGGATGGTATTTAAGCGCCAGCGAGCGGTAAGCTTTTTTGATATCCGCAAGGCCGGCGCTTTTGGTTATACCCAGGATCTCGTAATAGTCTTTCTTCATTTATTACTTGTCCGAGGACGCCTTGAAATCCGCGTCGATGACGTCGTCTTTCTTCTCGGATGGTTGTTCCTCTTGGGCCTGCGGACCGCCTTCGGCCTGTTGGGCGTCTGCCTGCTTGGCCTCTGGCTGCTGGCTGGACGCCGCCTTATAGGCCTCTTCCGCCAATTTGTGGCTGGCCTTCTGCAGGCTTTCCATCCCGGACTTGATCTTGTCCGCGTTATTTTCCTTAACAGCGTCTTTGAGCGCGGTCAGTTCTTTTTCGGTCGCTTCCTTGTCCGCGGCCGAGACTTTATCACCGTAATCCTTGAGCGCTTTTTCCGTCGCATAGACCATGGTGTTGGCCTGGTTGAGTAGCTCGGCTTCTTCACGGCGTTTTTTGTCCTCTTCCGCGTGCTTTTCCGCTTCCGCCACCATTTTCTTGATCTCCTCCTCGGAGAGCTTGGTCTTGGCGGTGATCTGTATCCTCTGTTCCTTGCCCGTGGCCTTGTCCTTGGCGCCGACGTGCACGATGCCGTTGGTGTCGATGTCGAAGGTCACCTCGATCTGCGGCATGCCGCGCGGGGCCGGCGGGATGCCGACCAGGTCGAAGCGTCCAAGCTCGGTATTGTCATTGGCCATCTGGCGTTCGCCCTGCAAAACACGGATGGTCACCGCGGGCTGGTTGTCATCCGCGGTCGAGAACACCTGGCTTTTCTTCGTCGGAATGGTGGTATTGCGGTCGATGAGCTTGGTGAACACACCGCCCATGGTCTCGATGCCCAAAGATAAAGGCGTCACGTCCAGCAAAAGCACTTCCTTGGCTTCGCCCGTGATGATGGCGGCCTGCACGGCAGCGCCCAAAGCCACGCACTCCATGGGGTCGATGCCGCGCTCGATCTTTTGCCCGACTTCCTTTTCCAAAAACGACTGGATGATGGGCATGCGGGTGGGACCGCCGACTAAGACGACACGGTCGACCTTGACGTCCGAACCCAATTTGGCCGAGGCGTCCTTGATGGCCTGGCGCACGGGACCGCGACAGCGGTCAACCAGCGGCGCGACCAGGCTTTCCAGCTTGGCGCGGTCGATCTTTATGTTCAAGTGCTTGGGGCCGGTGGCATCAGCCGTAATGTAGGGAAGGTTGACTTCCGTCGACACCGTGCTGGAGAGCTCCACCTTGGCTTTTTCCGCGGCTTCGCGCAGGCGCTGGAACGACATTTTGTCATTGCGCAGGTCGACGCCGCTTTCTTTCTTGAACTCGTCGGTGATGTGATTGATCAGGGCATTGTCCATGTCGGTGCCGCCCAGCTGGTTGTCCCCGCTGGTCGAAAGCACCTCGAAGGTGGCGGCCTTGTTGGCCTCATCCCAGCCCATTTCCAGGATAGTGACGTCGAGCGTACCGCCGCCAAGGTCGAAGACCATGATCTTCTGCTCTTTGCCGGCTTTGTCCAGGCCGTAGGCCAAACACGCGGCCGTGGGCTCATTGATGATGCGCAGCACTTTCAAACCGGCGATCTCGCCCGCGTCCTTGGTGGCCTGGCGCTGGTTGTCATTGAAATACGCCGGGACGGTGATGACCGCCTCCTCGATCTTGTCGCCTAAAAATTTCTCGGCATCGGCCTTGATCTTCTGCAGGATGAACGCCGAGATCTGCTGGGGCGTGTAATCTTTTCCGAAGACCTTGAACTTGTGGTCCGTGCCCATTTTGCGCTTGGCGGCATAGACCGTGCCTTCGGAGTTGATCGGCGCCTGGCGCCGGGCCGGTTCACCGACGAGCAATTGCCCGTCCTTGGTAAAAGCGACGAACGACGGGAAGGCCTTGCCGGAGGCAACGCCCGCCCCTTCCGCCGACGGGATGATGACCGGGCGTCCGCCCTCCATCACCGCCGCTGCGGAGTTTGAAGTACCTAAGTCAATTCCGATAACACGTGCCATATTTTATCCTTTCGTGTCCCCTTCATTATTTATATTTTTCGCGACCTTGACCTTGGCGGTGCGTACCACCCGGCCGGCCAGCGTATAACCTTTTTGGAACTCCTCCACCACATGCCCGTCCGGCGCGTCCTTTGTTTCCAGGTGCGCCAGCGCTTCATGCCGGTTGGGGTCGAACGGTTTGCCCACCGATTCGATGGGCTTGACGTCGTATTTCTTCATCAGCTCGCGCATATTGTCATAGACCATCTGCAGGCCCTTGACCAGATTGGGATCCATGCCTTCTTTGGCCTTGAACGCGGCCAGCGAGCGCTCCAGGTCGTCGTAGATCTTCAAAGACTCGATGATGACCTCTTCATGCGCGTACTTGACCAGCTCCGCCCGCTCGCGTTCCTGGCGTTTGCGCATGTTCTCGAACTCGGCCAGGAGGCGCACATACTTGTCCTTCTCGGCGGCCAAAAGCTCTACTTCAGGTTGTTGAACGTTCTCGTCCATTATTTGCTTAAGAATTGCGAGATGTAATCGAGAGCGGAAACCACGCGGTCATAGTGCATGCGCGTCGGGCCCAGCACCGCGATGCGGCCGCGGACACCGTGCGCGTCAAAGCTCGAAACCGCCATGGCACAGCCCTCCATCTCCTTCAGGGCCATTTCATGGCCGATATAAATGCCGATATGGGCGCCCAGCTGGCGGTTGATGAGCTCCAGGAGGCGCTCTTTTTCCTCGAGGATGCGCAGGATGGAGCGGATCTTCAGGATGTCGGCCTGCTCCGCGTAATCCACCACATAACTGGTGCCTTTTAAAATGATCTTATTGTCCCAGCCGTCGATCGACACGATGGTGGTGTAATGGGTCAGGTCCGAAAGTGTCTGGGACGCTTTTTCCATCAACATCTCCAACTGGTGGCGGTAGCGTTTGCATTCGGTCTCGATCAAATGCTTCTCATCCTCCAAAAGCTGGATCTGGTGCATTAAATGGTCGACATAATAGCGGTAGCCCTGCGAGGTCGGCACGCGCCCGGCGGAGGTATGCGGATGGGTCAAATAACCCTCCTCTTCCAGTTCCGCCAGGATGTTGCGCACCGTCGCCGGGGAAACGTCCAGTTTATACTGCTCGGTGATGAACTGGGACCCCACGGGATTGACGGTCTTGACGTACCGGTCGACCACGATGGCTAGAATACGGTCTTTGCGTTCTTGAAAATCGGTTTTTCCCATAGTTAGCACTCTGAATGTTCGTCTGCTAATAGTATAACAAGCCGACAGCTTTTGTCAAGTTCCGGCCTTATTTGACCGTGACTTTCTGCGGGGCGCCCTTGCCTTTGCCGGTGCGGGCGACCTTCATGGTCAAAACGCCGTTATTATACTGGGCGTCGATCGAATCCGTGGCGGCATCTTCGGGCAGGGGCACGGAACGGATGAACTTGCCGAACGAGCGTTCGTGGGCGTAGGTCTGGCCGGGCTCATTGCGCTCGCGTTCGCTGCTGCGTTCGCCGGACACAATGATATTGCGGCCTTCGGTCTTGACATTGATCTGGTCCCTGCTCATGCCGGGAATGTCCATGGTGATGGTGTATTGCTGGGCGGTTTCCTGGATGTCGGTGCGGGGGGAATAAAAATTAAGCATGGGGGTCATGACGCCCGCCGTGGCCATGCGGTTCATGGCGGCGGTTTGCATCATGTCCATTTCCGCCCAGGGGTCCCACTGGCTGCCCATGGTCTGGACAGGAACGCTTTGCTTTTCCAGCTGCGCGATGCGTTCATTGAGCAGTTGGACCTGCGCTTTGAGCGCGGCGGTCTCCTGATCACCTCTGTGATCAGGACTGCTCGTATTTGCAATAGTTCTGTCATCTGCCGCATAGGCGCGGCCGGCCATCAAACCGGCCGCCAATACCGAAACCATCATTACGTTCAAGGCCTTCCTGTTCATGTCCCTTCCTCCTGTTTTACAATTAGTGGACTTTAAAGACCAGGTCTTCGCCTTGGGCGTCGACCGTGATTTTCTGGCCTTCTTTGAGTTCCCCTTCCAAAAGCCGCAGGGCGATGGGGTCCTGCACCATCCGCTGCACCACCCTCTTGAGCGGCCGGGCGCCGTAAATTGTATCATAACCCAGCCGGCCTAGCACATCTTTTGCTTTGTCGGTCAGGGCCAGAGAGATCTTCCTCTCCGCCAGCCGGTTGGCGAGGATATTCACCTGAAGGTCCACGATCTTTTTAAGGTCGGCCCTGGCCAGGCGCCGGAACACGATCACCTCATCGACGCGGTTGAGGAATTCCGGGCGGAAATGCGCGCGCAAGGCGTCCTGGACGCCGGATTCCATCTGCCGGTGATCGGTCATTTCCGCCAGCTCGGCGGTGCCGATGTTGGAGGTCATGATGACGATGGTGTTCTTGAAATTGACCACCCGGCCCTGGCTGTCGGTCAGCCGCCCGTCGTCGAGCAATTGCAAAAGCACGTTGAAGACATCCGGATGGGCTTTTTCGATCTCATCGAAGAGCACGACGGAATAAGGCCTGCGGCGCACGGCTTCGGTCAACTGGCCGCCTTCTTCATAACCCACATATCCCGGCGGGGCGCCGATCAGGCGCGCCACGCTGTGCTTCTCCATATATTCGCTCATGTCGATACGCACCATGGCGTTCTCATCGTCGAAGAGGAACCACGCCAGGGACTTGGCCAGCTCGGTCTTGCCCACACCGGTGGGGCCCACAAAAATGAAGGAGCCCAGCGGCTTATTGGGGTCGCTGAGACCCGTGCGCGAGCGGCGGATGCAGGCCGCGATGATGTCCACCGCATCGTCCTGCCCGACCACGCGTTTCTTAAGTTCCCCCTCCATGTGGATCAATTTTTCGGTTTCCGCTTCCATCAATTTCGACAGCGGGATCTTGGCCCATTTGGAAATGATCTCCGCGATGTCCTGGTCGTCCACTTCTTCCTTGAGCATGGCGCCGTCCTTGTGCAAAGCGGCCAATTCCTTGTTTTTGGCTTCCAGTTCTTTCTGTAATCCGACGATGACCCCGTAACGGATCTCCGCGACCTTGTTAAGGTCGCCGACCTTCTCGGCTTTGGCTTCTTCCAGGCGTTTCTTTTCAATATCCGCTTTAATGGCGCGGATGCGGTCAATGACCACTTTCTCGTTCTGCCATTTGGCCCGCATGCTTTTGTTGGTTTCCTTGAGGTCGGCCAGTTCCTTCTCGATCTTCTTCAAACGTTCCTTGGAAGCGGCGTCGGTCTCTTTCTTAAGGGCCTGGCGCTCGATCTCCAGGCGGCGGATCTCCCGCTCGTTCTGGTCGAGTTCCTGCGGCATGCTGTCGATCTCGATGCGCAGCTTTGAGGCGGCCTCATCGATGAGGTCAATGGCCTTGTCCGGGAGAAATCTGTCGGTGATGTAACGCTGGCTCATCATTGCCGCGGCCACAATAGCGGCGTCCTGGATGCGCACGCCGTGGTGCACTTCATATTTTTCCTTTAACCCGCGCAAAATGGCGATGGTGTCCTCGACGGTGGGTTCATTGACCATCACCTGCTGGAACCGGCGCTCCAGCGCCGCGTCTTTTTCGATGTGCAGGCGGTATTCGTCCAAAGTTGTGGCACCGATACAGCGCAGCATCCCGCGGGCCAGGGCGGGTTTGAGCATATTCCCGGCATCCATGCTTCCTTCGGCCCGTCCCGCGCCGACAATTGTATGCAGCTCATCAATGAATAAAATAACGGCCCCATCCTGCCCTTCGACTTCCTTCAACACAGCTTTCAAGCGGTCCTCGAATTCCCCGCGGAATTTAGCGCCCGCGACCAAAGCGCCCATATCCAGCGCGACCACGCGTTTATTCTTCAGGCCTTCGGGCACGTCCCCGGACACGATCCTCTGGGCCAGGCCCTCGACGATGGCGGTCTTGCCCACACCGGGTTCCCCGATGAGGACGGGGTTGTTCTTGGTGCGCCGCGAAAGCACCTGGATGACGCGCCTGATCTCTTCCTCGCGGCCGATGACCGGGTCGAGCTTGCCTTTGGCGGCAAGTTCGTTGAGATCGCGCCCGTATTTTTCCAGGGCCTGGTATTTATCTTCGGGGTTCTGGTCCATGATCTTTTGTCCTTTGCGCACCTGTTCGATACTTTTTAAAAGCTCTTTTTCGCTGACTTTCAACAGGCCATTTTTATCTTTGGCCAGCGCCAGCAATACATGCTCCAGCGCCGTGTATTCATCCTTCATCGACGCCGCGATGCTTTGGGCGTCCTCTAAAACCTTGGCCAGGCGCGCCGATAAATGCGGCTGGCCGTCCCCGGCCCCTTCCACCGCGGGTTTACGGTCAAGGGAGTTCCGGACCTGTTCGGTTAAATCTTTAACAGAAAGACCCAAACCTGTCAACAGGCCCGGGACCAGGCCTCCTTCACTCTCCAATAAAGCCAAAAGCACGTGCTCGGGCTCGATCTGCTGATGCTTGGCCCCCTGTGCGTATTCAAACGCTTTCTGAATGGCTTCCTGGCTCTTGAGAGTGAATTTGTCGAATTGCATAGAATTAGCACTCGTATACTACAAGTGCTAATTTATCATAAAACCCGCTATTGTCAAGAAAAAATGAAATGCCCCAGCGGGATTTGGTTGAACCAGCCGGCAAGAATGACCATGGCGCTCAAGATCGCTTTGAGGCAGCCTGCCAGCGCTATTCCTATATATGGGCACCATCCCCCGACCGCGGCCAGCCACAGGCCCAGGAGCATGACCATGTCCGCCAAAGGCACAATAGGAATGTTGGCCAAAATGGAAACCGGGGTCAGCATATGGAAATGGTAAAAAATAAACGGCGCCGTTCCTGCCCACGCGGCCAAAGACACGGCCATGGAAGCGCCCAGGAATGACGGCAAAAAGGCGAAGAGTTTGCGGCAATGCGCGTGCAGTGCCAGGATCGCGGCCACCGCGGCAAAAGACAATTGAAAGCCCACGTCAAAAAGATCTTTGGGGTCAAGCGCCAGCAAGACCAAAGCCGCAAGGCCTAAAGAGTTGAGCGCATCGCTCTCATGCTCAAAGGCGAAAGCGGCCAGGACCACCGAGCTCATAAAACAGGCGCGCACCACCGAAGCTGACCAGCCGGTTAAAAAAGCATAGGCGAACAGGAAAATGACCGTACCGGCGAATTGCCAGCGCCTTGGAAGCCCAAGCGCGCGCAAGGCAAAGAAAAACAGCGCGGCCACAATGGCCATGTTCATGCCGCTGATGGCCAATACATGCGCGGTGCCGGTATTGACAAAGATCTCCTTGAGGTCTTTGGGCATACCACTGCGGTCTCCCAGGACCAGGGCCGCGGTAAACCCCGCTTCGCGCGGGGCGAGATAATGGCCAAACACCTCGATCATCCCCCGGCGCAATTGCATGGACCAGTACACGAGGATATTGCCCTTGCCGTCCCTGATGACCTCGCATCCGCCCTCTTTGCCAACGCTCAATAGCCAATATATTCCCTGCTCCTGTAAATATCGGCGGTATGAAAATCCTTTGGCAAACCCGTCGAAGACCGCATGGAGCTTGCCCCGCACCCGCAGGACCTGGCCATAGTGCAACGGCGGATGGCCGCCATAGAGGTTGACCTGCGTTTTTCCCGACGAGGGCCTCCAACTGTCGCCTATTAATACCTGATTTACTTTTAATTCAAAAACGGTTTTCTCACCCTGCAGCCAACTCTGGCGCCCGATATCGGAAGCCACCATGCCTTCAGCCGCTTTAAAGTCCCTGCGGTCTTTGGCCGATAGGAAAGCAATGCTGTCCGGTGGCAATAAATACCTTTGCTGCAGCCATGCCGCGCCCAGGCAGAACACCAGCGCGTAGACCACCGCGCTGTGCCGCCGGAGGAAGAATAAAACAATTCCGGACAATGCGGCGATAAGCCAGGACCACAGCGGTAAAGGCAAATATTTTCCGGCCATGATGCCTGCCATCAAGACCAGGGCGAGCATTGAACAGGGACGGTGAATTGTCATGGCGCTTCTTCCCTGTAATACTGCCGGATCTTCTGGAAATTCTTCGGGGTTATGCCTTTGACCTTGCGCAGTTCCTCAAGCGCGAGAAAAGGGCCGTGTTTGCCGCGGTACTCGACGATGTTGCGGGCGGTCTTGGGACCGATGCCAGGCACGCGGTCGAATTGCCCTTCGGTGGCCGTGTTGATATTGGGAGGATAGATCTTGGGCTTTTGTCCGGCGGTATTGACCCAGCGCATGGGCCGCGCGTTACGGTTGAGCCCAAAATGGATAATGGTCCCAAGCAGGCAAACGGCCAAAAAGACACCGACGGCGGACTTTTCCTGCGGAGTTAAATGGAACATGGGCTTCTAAGGGGGAATTAATTTCCGCGGCTTGGGGAAAACCGCACAACGAACTCAAGTATAGCTAAAATAATTTCATCTGTCCATCAACAGGTTCGGGCTTCTTGAATTTCTTGCGCGAGGCGCGGGCGGCTTCATAGGCCTTCAATTCTTCCTCGATGTCGGCCAAAAATGGCGAGGGCCCGTGGAAAACCGTTTTACCGAATATTTGGCGGCGTCCGGCCCAGCTTAGGTACAAACACTCCCGCGCCCGGGTCATGCCGACGTAAAACAGGCGGCGCTCTTCCCGGGGATCGCTTTTCATGCCTTCCAAGTCCAAAGGCAGCAAGCCCTCTTCGCATCCGCTGATAAAAACGACCGGGAATTCCAAACCCTTGGCCGCGTGCAAAGTCAGCAGGGACACTTTCTCGACCGAGTAATCCAAAACTTCCTCGAATTGGCCCAAGGCAGCCTCGTCGCTGTAAGCCGGCGGTTTGGGCGGTTTAGCGGAGGCCTGGTAAGGGATGCCCAAATGGTCCAGGGCCTGGGTGATCACATGCCGCTGGCTGTTGAGCCGGTACAAGATGGCGATGTCGCCGAAGGAGCGGCGCGCGCCGCGGGCCGAGAGCATGTCCATGCCGCCCACCATTTTCTCGACCTGCCCGGCGATGTAATCCGCCTCGGCCCGGTCGGTGGCGGCCTGGTGGATGAACAGCTTGCCTTCCTCATACATGCGCGCGACCAGCTCAAAGTCCTTGTCCGCCTGCTTCCCAATGACCTGCATGCTGGCGGTCAGTAAATTGGGTGACGAGCGGTAGTTCTCATTCAGGTATAGTATTTTCGCATTGGGAAAATCCTCGGCAAAACGGTGGAACAATTTGACCTCACAGCCGCGGAAGCCATAAATGGACTGGTGCGGGTCGCCGATGGCGGTCACTATTCCCGTCGGACCGGCCAAAGCTTTCAACAACGCGTTCTGCACCACGTTGATGTCCTGGTACTCATCGATAAAAATGCGCGGGTACTGCGCGCGCACTTTGCCAGCCACAGCCTCATCCTCCAGCAGGTCCAGGGCTTCGCGCAGGATATCATCGAAATCGATCAAGCCCTTCTGCCGCAAGGCACGCTGGTAGGCCTTGTATTCCTCGTCGGGAGTGATGGCCAGTTTGGTCGATTTGACCAGGCTGATGCGCTCCAGCACGTCTTTTTTAAAATCCGGGATGTCTTCAGGAGATGCCACCTTGAAATCTTTAGGGAGCGCGGTTTGTTCCCAGTATTCGCGCAGCAACTGCAGGCAAAACGCATGCAAAGTGCCGATATAGGCCTGGCGCTGGGGCAAACCCAAAGCCATGAGCCGGTCTCTCATCTGCCCTGCCGCTTTATTGGTGAAGGTCACGGCCAGAATTTTCTCGGAAGGTTTTAAGGAAGGAATAGCGGCAGCGATGCGGCGGATCAAAGTGTGGGTCTTGCCGGTACCGGGCCCGGCGACGATCAGCAAATGGCCGCCATCATACGTGACGGCCTGCCACTGGGCGTCATTGAGATCCCGGGGCCTTTCCATGGATTAGAATAAAGCCAGCTGCTGGTCGATGGCCTTGCGTTCTTTGTCGGAGAAGATCTTGATGGTGCCGAATTCGCCGTCATAGCCGGCGGCGATCTCGACCTTACCGGCACGCATGCGGGCAATACCCTCGGCGATCACGTCCCCTGCCGCCTGCTTGATCTGGTCAATGGATGCGTCGCAAAGGATATAAAATTCATTGCCGATGGAGGAGAGCATTCTCTGGAAAGTTTCATCGACGGCTTTGGACGCGGGCCCCACGTCTTTGGCTTCGCCGATCAGTCCGGGCAAAGTGATCAGGCTCTTGTACGGGCGCCAGCGGGGGGATTTCTGGCCTTCGGGACGGTCCGCCAATTGTTCGACCCGCGCCATGACCCCGACGGTGACTTCTTTGCCGCATTGGGCACATAGGTAATTATGTTCGATGGTCTCTTTGGGATGCCAGCGCACATGGCAGTTGCGATGTCCGTCATAGTGGTACTTGCCCTCTTCCGGGAAGAATTCCAAAGTCGCCACCAGGCCCTTGTCCCTGGGGTCTTTGAGCGCGTTATAAATGCCGCGGTAGGAGAATTCGGTGTCGAATAAATTGGCTTCGCGCCCCAATTTAGCCGGTGAATGCGCGTCGGAATTGGACACCAGGATGAACGGGTCCAGTTGTTTCAAGCGCCAGTTCATCAGCGGATCGGATGAAAGCCCGGTCTCGACGGCGTAAATGTGCCCGGTCAGGTCCGCGAAACAATCCTCCATGCGGTCGAACCCGCCCATGGACCCCAGCGCCGAGAACCACGGTGTCCAGATGTGCGCGGGCACGAATAAATTCATGGGGTCGGCTTCCAGCGTGATCTCCAAAAGGTCGCGCGAATCCAGCCCCAAAATGGGACGGCCGTCGCTTTTGATATTGCCGATGGCATTCAATTTGGCCTGCACTTTTTTAGCCGCGTCAAAAGACGGGAACCAGATCAAATTATGCACTTTGCGCACTTTATCGAGCCGTTTGTAAATATTGGATATCTCGACGGTGAGCATGAACCGCACCTGGCCGCGGCAGGCCGGCGGCACCCGGGCGTCCATAGGTTTGGCGTATTTGGCCTTGAGCTTGAACATACCCTCTTCGGCGGGCTCGAGTTTGTCTTCAAGTTCTTTGAGCCAGACCGGGTGTATGCAATCCCCGGTGCCGACAACCTGTATGCCTTTGAGCTGGGCCCAGAGGTAAAGGTTTTCAAGGTCTAAATTTTTGGCGGTGGCGCGGGAATAATGGGAATGGATGTGCAGGTCGGCGTAGAACTTCATAGGAGAATTATAACAAGAAACTAAATAACAATACTAATAATCTTGTTGGGCACCACGATGAATTTCTTGATGGACTGCCCTTCCAAATATTTGGCGACATTGGGTTCGGCCAGGCACAACTTGCGCAATTCCTCCTGGGAGGCGCCGGGAGCGGCCTGCACCTGGCCGCGCACTTTGCCGTTGACCTGCACGGCCAAAGTGACCGTGCTCTGGGCCAAAGCAGCCTCGTCGAAGGCGGGCCACGCGACGCGGCTTACTGTGTCACCGGGTTTGCCCATCATCTTCCACATTTCTTCACAGATGTGCGGGGCGAAGGGTGAAAGCAAAAGCACCAATGTTTCAATAGCCTTATCTGATAAAGAATCCTCCATCTCATTTGAAATAGCAAGATATTTATCAATAGCATTGGCCAAAACCATCATATGGCTTATGGCAGTATTAAATTTATAACCTTCTTCAAAACATTGAGTCACTCTTTTAATGGCAAGATTGCATTCTCGTTCCAAGATTTTGCTTGTCTCATCAGGAGGCGCTCTAAAATCAGTTCTGGTCTGATAATAACCTTCGACCATCTTATAAACGCGGTTCAAGAACCGCCAGGAACCCTCCAGCCCGCTGTCGTTCCATTCCAGCTGGTCTTCCGGCGGGGCCGCGAACAGGATGAACACGCGCAAAGCATCTGCCCCGTATTTGGATATGACCTCGTCGGGATCCACGGTATTGCCGCGGGACTTGGACATGACCTCCCCGTCCTTGAGCACCATGCCCTGGGTCAACAGGCGCTTGAAGGGTTCATCGACCTCGATCAGCTCCAAGTCCTTCAAAAATTTTGTAAAGAAACGCGAATACAATAAATGCAAAATGGCATGCTCAATGCCGCCGATATACTGGTCCACCGGCATCCAGTAGGCGGCCTCTTTCTTGTCGAATATCTCTTTGTCGTTATGCGCCGAGCAGAACCGCAGGAAATACCACGAGGAATCGAAGAATGTCGCCATGGTGTCGGTTTCCCGGCGGGCGCGTCCCCCGCATTTAGGGCAGGTATAATTGACGAACTCCGGCACCTTGGCCAAAGGCGAACCGCCCTCGCCGGTGATCTGCACGTTTTCCGGCAGTGTGACCGGCAGCTGCTCATAAGGCACCGGCACCACCCCGCATTTACCACAATAAACCATGGGAATGGGCGTACCCCAGTAACGCTGGCGGGAGATCAGCCAATCGCGCAGGCGCCAGTGGATGCCGACCTTGCCCATGCGTTCCTTACCCATCCATTCGGCGATCTTCTGCTTGGCCTCCTCGTTAGGAACACCGTTAAATTGCTTGGAATTGACCAGCACGCCCGGGTCCTCATAGGCCCTGGTCATTTTCTCGACGGTAATATCGGGGTTTTTTGGGTCCTGGATGACAATGCGCAAGGCCAGCTTGTGTTCCCTGGCGAATTCGAAGTCGCGCTGGTCATGGGTGGGCACGGCCATGATGGCGCCGGTGCCGTATTCCATCAACACATAATCGCCGATCAACATAGGGATGACAGCGCCATTGACAGGGTTGACGGCGAAGCGTCCGATCGATATGCCGTCCTTGCGCTGGTCGCCGGACATGCGCAGGGACTTGCTTTTATTGGCGGTTTTCTCGATAAAGGCGAGGGCCTCTTTTTCTTTAGGGGTTCCTGCGATGAGTTTCTTGACCAGCGGATGTTCCGGGGCCAGCACGACATAGGTGGCGCCGAAAATGGTGTCGGCCCTGGTCGTGAATACCGTTATGGTCTCATCGCTGTCATGGACCTTAAAATAGATCTCCACCCCGTAGCTTTTGCCGATCCAGTTCTCCTGCATGGCCCGCACGCGCGAAGGCCAGTGGTCGAGCTTCTTTAAGTCCTCCAGCAGGGTTTCGGCATAATGAGTGATCTTCAAATACCATTGTTCCAGGTCTTTCTGCGCCACCGCGGTCTTACAGCGCCAGCAGGCCCCGTCGATGACCTCTTCATTGGCCAGCGTGGTAACACAGGTCGGGCACCAGTTGACCGGCGAGGCCTTTTTGTAGGCCAGGCCGCGTTCGAACATCTTGATGAATATCCACTGGTTCCATTTGTAATAGGAAGCGTCGCAGGTCGAGAGCTCGCGGTCGTAATCGTAGGAAAAACCCATTTTCTTGAGCTCGTCGTGCATCTGGTCGATGCAACGGTAGGTCCACTGGGCGGGGCCGGTATTGTTCTTGATGGCGGCGTTCTCGGCGGGCTGGCCGAAGGCGTCGTAGCCGATGGGGTGCAGGACGTTGAAGCCCTGCATCATTTTGTAGCGGGCGATCACGTCGGCAATGGTGTAATTGCGCACGTGGCCCATGTGGATCTTGCCGGAAGGGTACGGGAACATCTCCAGCACATAGTACTTCGGGCGGGAAGGATCGGCCTTGACCGAGAAGGTCTTGTGCTTCTCCCAAAAACCCTGCCACTTGCCTTCGATGTGCTTGATGTCGTTGGTGGTGTAAGGCATGAAACTACTTGTGCGCCAACTGCTCCTTGGGGGCGCAACCGCAGGACTCGTCGTAATACTTCGAACCGCGCTCGACGAACTGGGTCTCGACTTTCTTAGGGGCGAAGAACCGCCTGCAGAACTCCTCCGCCTTCTTCTGGTCGAAGGCGCGGCAGCAGTAGATGTCGACGGTAATGAAGTCCTTCGGTGAAAGGGTGTGGATGACGATGGAGCTCTCGATCAAGGGCACCCAGCCGGAGAGGCCGGCCTTGTCGGGGAAACGCGCGCCGTCGCTGCGGAAAATGCTGGGCGGGGCCTGTTTTTCCATACCCAGGAACCCGACGATCTCGTCGAGGAAATTATAGCACAGGGTCAGGTCGTCGCACACGCCTGGTTTGCAGTCATACAGGTCCAGCAACAACTCATAGCCGAATACCCCATTTTTACTCATTTTATCTGCCGTCCTTTGTTGGATTTTTGCCATCAATGAAAACTCGTGTATTATACAAAAACCGGCCGCAAATAAAAGAACTATTTATAAGTGCATTTTATAACAAATTGACCCGCGTAAAGGCAAAATCTCAGAAATTTAATTTATGCGCAAAGCGGGAAAGACCGGCGCTTCCAGGGCAGGCCTGATCTCGAGGATGGTCGGGATGAACCCTTCGATGCGGCCCAGTTGGGCCATATCTTGCTGGGTGAGCGGCAGGGGCACGCCTTTACCATTGCGCTTGATCCGCAGGTTTAAATTCGCGGCATTGAAGTCTATACCGCCGACATCTTCGGGCCGGGCCGCCATGGCCGCGTCCCGGCTGCCGTTACCCAATTGCGCGACGGGTGTTGGTTTGATGACCACCTCATAAATGGAATTGATGGCTGGCCCGTCCCTGATGATGATATGCCTTCCGTCGAGGTCCCTGTCGATCTGGGTAGGGTCCACGTACAGATAGGTGTTGCCGGCCGTGCCTTTGCCCTCAAACTTCATGATGGCGCGGACCGTGCCCGTAACGCGGACCTCTATGCCGAAACGCCCGTACGAAACAATGACTTTATCCCCCACTTTGAGCTCACGGCCGTTACCGAAGGTGTGTGAGTTGCTGGATGTCCCCCTGGGGTCCCTCATGATCTCCTGTATGGCGCTGGTCTTGGTCCTGCCGCTGCCCTCCAATTCGAACTGCACCGGGTTTTCGGTGGTAAACGCATCCAGGTCGAGCGGCTCGGCCTCCTGGCTTGCGCCGATCCCGGGAAGAAGGCCCACCATGATGCCGGTCACCGCTGTTCCCAAAAGCGCCCGGCGGGTCAACATGGCCGCATCCGATGCCATAGCATTGTCGGCCGGGACCCTTATCGTATACCGGGGGCCGTCACGGGTCAGGACCGCTGTTCTCTGTTCCACGGCCCTGGCCAGGGCAGTGACGAACGCCGGTTCTCCGGGCCCTTCCGCGATGCTGACTTCCCTGCGCATCGCGAGCAATCTCAATAAAAGTTGCCCCATCCTCGTTTGTCCGACATCACTTTGAGTAAGGTCATCCACATTGCCTGTAAAAATATACGCCCTGATCTTCCCACCACGGTCCACCTCACTGCTGATATTGACAGGGTCCCGAAAGTTAGTAACAGAAGTTATAACAGGAGATTTTTTCTCCGGTGTCGTCCAAATGGAATGCCCGATCGAAAATAAGACCATCGCGCCAAGGATCATCGCAACACGGCCGGCGGTGGTCATGGCCTGGTCTGTTGCCTCGCCTTCGCCAAGGGCCACGGCCGCGCGGTCGACGGCGGTCTGTGCAAAATCCCTTTGTATGGAAACGGTCATGGCGGGATCCGGAGGGTTCTGCCGGGTATAGACCTTCAAGACTTTGGGCGTTGCATCCACAAACCCGCCCGCGAAATACTTCCTCGGGATAAGCTGGTTGGTGGCGGGGTCGAGGTCTTCTTTGATGTAGTTGTACACGCCCTTTTTGAAGGCAGCCAGGTACTGCTGGTAAATTGCTTCATTGGCTTTGGGGTCCTGGTCCACACCCTTGACTTTGGCTTTGTCGGCATAGACTTTGCCAAGCAGGGATCCCTTAAGGGTTTTCTTGTACCACGCGGCCAGGATCATCCCGCTGTAGATCTGGCGCAGTATGGCGAAGTTCTTGCCTTCATTGACCTCCCTCTCGATCTCGGGAAGGATGATCTCGCGCACAACTTTGGATGTGAGCGTATGCGACGGAGACGACTGCGCCGAGGCGGCGTGTTTCTCGAGGGACAAGTAGTCCTCTTCCAGCATGACCTTCAAATGGCTTCTTAAAATATAAACCGTATTGCCGCTTTCATAGACATCCGCCGCGTCGGGTGTGATCCACACTTTATTGAACGTATTGACCGGAATGTTGACATTGCCCAATTCCCGGGCGCGGGCGTAAACGCGGTCCCAGAACTTTTTGCCCAGACCGGATTCGGGATACATCAGGGAGGAGGTGATCTGTTTTAAAAGATAATCCTGCGACAAAAGGTCACGGCCCATTTCGGTTTTGCCGAAATTGAGCTCGATGACCCTGCCCTGTTCATACGGGGAGAGGTTGACCCACTGGTCGCCATCGGGGATGGTGAGAGATGCCAAGAAATATTTGACCAGTTTGCTGTATTCTTCCCGCTTCTGGGTGGTGTCTAAATTGCCTTCGCCTTTGTGAATGAGAAAGTCGAATTTTAAGGCATCGTCGGGGTGGATGGTCAGCCCTTCCAAATGGGCAGGCCTGAACACGGAGCTTAAAGCCACCATGGTGCCCGGGGCAGGCATGAGCGGCATGACCAGCTCGCCGGCACGGGCTTGCGGCACGTACAAAGACATGCTTAAAAAAGCGACAATAAGGAAAGCGGTTAGAGTTCGGTATATGGAGTTCATGGGGTACCCTTTATTAACTCTAGATAAAGTGTGCCATCCGGAAAGTCCCCGGTCAAGCGGGGAACCCCCTTTTTGAGAAAGCGCTACCTTGCAATAATTTGCATTTTCAGGGCAAATACCCTAAAATAAAGCCATGAAAATCACCATAAACGGCCACACCAAAGACATACCCGGAGCCGGCAATATTACCAGCCTCATCGCCCAATTCGGCGGCCAGGGCAAGAAGATCATCGCCGAGCTCAACGGCGCCATCATCCCTGCCGGCGATTGGGACAAAACCACCCTTAAAGAAGGCGATGCCGTCGAACTGGTCGCTTTTGTCGGCGGAGGTTAATTCGTGTCCGATCCCCTCATCATTGCCGGCAAGACCTTCAACAGCCGCTTCTTTTTAGGCACCGGTAAATTCAAGAACAAAAAAGATCTAAGCGATTCGATCGCTTCTTCCGGGACCGAGCTCGTCACCGTGGCTTTGCGCCGCATTGACCTGGAACGCCACGAAGAGAATATCATCGAGCATATCCCCAAGCACGTCACCCTTTTGACCAATACCTCGGGTGCCCGCAATGCCCAGGAAGCGGTGCGCATCGCCCGGCTGGCCAAGGCCTCGGGCTGCGGCAACTGGGTCAAGATCGAGGTCATCAACGACAGCAAATACCTTTTGCCCGACAATGCCGAGACCATCAAGGCCACCGAGATCCTGGCGGCCGAGGGCTTTGTGGTCCTGCCCTATGTCTCCCCTGACCTTTACGCCGCGCGGGCTTTGGTCAAGGCCGGGGCGGCAACGGTCATGCCCCTGGGTTCCTTTATCGGCAGTAACCAGGGCCTGAAAACAAAAGAATTTATCCAGGTGTTAATCAACGAGATCGATGTGCCCATCATCGTCGATGCCGGCATCGGCGCGCCCTCGCAGGCGGCGGAAGCCATGGAAATGGGCGCGGACGCGGTGCTGGCCAATACGGCCGTGGCCACCGCGGAAAACCCCGCCCAGCTGGCCCGGGCCTTTGCCCTGGCCGTCGAGGCGGGACGCATCGCCTATTTAAGCGGTTTGCCGGCCCGGCGTTCGGTTGCCAGCCCCTCCTCGCCCCTGACGGGATTCCTTTATGATAACCCTCAACAAGATCCGGCAAGTCCTCAACGATCCGCGGCGTGAGTCCGTCGAAGAACTGGCCCAGGAAGCGGCGCGGGTAACCCGCCAGCAATTCGGCCGGGCCATCGGCTTATATTCTCCCCTGTACCTATCGAATTTCTGCTCCAGCCATTGCACCTATTGCGGCTTTCACAGCCACAATAAGATCGAGCGCATTAAGCTCACCCCCGAACAGTATTCAAAAGAAATGCAAGTCATCCACAATCAGGGTATACGCAATATCCTGATGCTGACCGGGGAGTCCTATAAACACACACCGCTGGAATATTTGAAAGAAGCCGCTAGAATCGCCGGGGAATATTTCCAGGGCATTGCTTTGGAAGTCCACCCCATGCAGGTCGAGGAATACAAGGAGCTGTTCGCCGCCGGGGTCGACGGCATCACCGTTTACCAGGAAACCTACGACCGCACACGGTATGCGCAGGTGCATTTGTCGGGATATAAAAAAGATTATGATTTCAGGCGGGACACGCCGCGCCGCGCGGCCGAGGCCGGCATGCGCCAGATATCGATAGGAATTTTGCTGGGATTGACGGAAAACCTGGACCAGGACCTGCTGGACCTTTATCTGCACCTGCGGGAAATGGAAAAGTCCTACCCCGGCGTTGAATACGCCCTGTCTTTCCCGCGGCTTCGCACCATTAAGAATGAAGAATTCGCGCGTTGTGACATCAATGACATCACTTTCACCAAGATCCTGGCGCTCACCCGCGTCCTGTTCCCACGCGTGGGGATAAACCTGTCCACCCGTGAAGAACCGCAATTGCGTGACCATTTGCTGGAAGTGGCAATTACCCGTATGTCCGCCGGTTCCAATACATCGGTGGGCGGCTACGCCCTGCTGGATGAGGACAAACAGGACCCCCAATTCGACATCAAGGACGAACGTTCGGTCGCCGAGATCATTGCCCTGCTCAAGAACCGCAACTTCGACCCCGTGTTCACGGATTGGCGGCGTATTGCCAACGTTCCGTCCGTTTGATATACTGCTTGCGCATCTTAAGACATAGCGTCCCCCGCGCTATTGGGATGCATCATCCCCAATATCCGTGGAAGGAGGTAAACGCTATGTCCGTCTTTCATTACAACCGTCGGGATGCCATATCTAAAGCATTCTTCGACATCTTTAAACTGATCTTTGTTGCCGAATGCATCAGTGGGTTCTTTCCGAATCTGAATTCCGCTCTTCGCATTGGCATTTCCAGCGCAACTCTGATCATATTCTTTTGCGCGATCTTTATTTGTCCGGAATCTAAGAAGGAGAATCAGACATGATATGGCCAATGTTAACATTATTAGGTTGTATTGCTATTGTGATGGTGTTTTGGGGCATTGATTATTACCGTGCGCGCCACCCCAAAAAAACCACGCAGCATTGAGGTAAATCCGGGACGCAATGCTTGAGCGCTGTTGAGCATTGCGTCCCTTTAATTTTATGAATATCCTTGAACAAGGCCTTTTAAAATACCTTAAACCCGAACAGCTGAAGCTCATCCAAAGCAAAAAAGTGGGCATCGGCGGGGCCGGGGGTCTCGGCAGTAACTGCGCCATGATATTGGTGCGCACCGGGTTCAAACACCTGGAGATCATCGACCAGGACGTCATTGACCCCTCCAACCTCAACCGCCAGCAGTATTTCGCCGATGAGGTCGGCCAATCCAAGGTGGAAGTGACCAAAAAACGATTGCTCGCCATCAACCCGGACGCGCAGATCACCATCCATCAGACACAGTGGAACGAAGATAACGGCGGGCAATTCTTTAAGGGCTTTGATTTTATCGTGGAAGCGTTCGATGTGGTGGACTGGAAACACCGGTTCGTGCAATATTATGCCCCGCGTTTTCCAGTGGTCGTAAGCGGGGTCGGCATGGCGGGCTTGCTCGAGAAGAAGCCCATGAGCGTCAAGAAGGTAGGCAATATTTACATCTGCGGCGACTTATCCACCGATTCCCACCAAGGTCATCCCCCCATGGCCCCCCGCGTCACGCAATGTGCCGCCATGATGGCGGAGATCATCCTCGATTTAACACTCAGGTAAAAAATTACTAGGCAGGAACATATTCTAAATCAGTCTTGGTAATCTTAAAGAAATCAGTTCTAGCGATTCTGACCTTTGCATCACTAAATAAAGCAACATTATAGCCTCCGGCAAGCGAACTCCTATAAACCACTCCATCCCACCCCTCGCTCTTAATCATTTCACATAAATACTGGGTTGGTAAGTATGCAAGACCGGCGTCCCTAGGATTTATAGGCCTAGAAAGATCGTTGCCCAATTTAATTAAAAAACCAATATCTACTATCAAATTATCGAAATCTTCATCATCTACAAACTGAAACGGAGAAACGTCCCGAAGATCAATTAAGGTCATGTCCTCCATTGATTCAAATTCAGCAACAGTTACAGGATCGGCTAAAGAAGGCCTGATCTCAGCGATTGCCGTCTTCTGATTGGACGCTAAGTACAAATAAGATATTCCGATTGGATTGGCTCGACCGTTCTTTGTCTTTTCTGCCGGAGGTTTTCCCATTTCATCGGGATTGAATTTTCTATTTTGTTCATAAGAATTTCTTGCCCGAAAGAGTTTAGCGCCTTTCTCTATTTTAAATTCTAGTTTCTGAAATAGACGAACAAAAATTCCTATTTCGATTGCTTTCTTTGAGAAGAATCTATTTTCACTTCTTAATTCACCGGAGAATTCATCCCATAAGGCGTTTAAATCAACGTCTTTAGGCTTACTGCCTCCCCAATCTCGCACAGGTTCAAGCCAGACTTCCAATTCACGAGGCGGACCTACTTCATCTGATAAGTCATTTAATATAGCTCTTACAAGCTGTTCTTCCTGAGCATGGACGCCGCTAAAAATGCTCCAATCATCTCTCAAAATTTCCCAAAAGACCGACCCATTTTCTTTTTGTTTTAACATGTCCATTGGCATGACATCTTCTAGGGGAACATACAACCCAAGAAGCGGAGTAAATAATTCTCGTAACTCAGAGGGTGGAAGACAATAATTAGAGGGCTTTTTGCAGAACGAACAAGTGGAACTTACGCCATAAGCTACGAGGAATCTCTTTAAGAAGAAATCTTCAAAACAAGCCTCGCAACAAAAGAGTTCACTAGCCATTTTTAATTAGACTGCTAATGAGCTCAATGTGATGTTTCATTGAAATCTTCTTAACAACTCCCAGGCCTGGATATTGCTTTGATCGATAAAGCGCCCTGAATTCTTCACAGCCCATAGTATTTAATTTCAGACTGTCTATAAATTTAATAAGCTTCTGCAGAGCCTCAAAAAATTTACCGCCTGGGTCAACCGGGGAACCGCTGTCGCTATCTGATAAGAAATGTTTAATCCAAATAACCTGATCATTCAAATATGTTAAATGAATTGCGATAACATAAGCAGGGCCGCCAGTCTCATAATAATCATCACCGACGATTAAAAAATCTCCGAAACCATCATATCCTTCTTTTTTATAGATCTTAAATAAATCAGAGAAGGACTCATGTTCGGGATAGTCCTGATTTCGGGGCTTACTCTTAAAACTGTTGGATAACAATACTCTTTTACCGGTATCTTTGAAATTCTCACGGTATGTTTTTGTAGTAGCTCCTTCAATGAATATATTAAATGCAAAATTCTTTTGTTTATTTAGAAAAACATTCAAATCATTATATTTCTCAAAGGTATGGTAGTGAATTAAGGCGATCTTTTGTTTTGGATACTTAATAAAAAGAGATTTGATATCATCCAGGCTTGTCTTATCGGAAAGAATGAACCCTAAAAAATAGTTCGGGTATCCTCCTAATTGTTTTGCAATTATCTCTCTCTCTAATACAGATCCGTCACCTTTGAGATCTCCCTTTCGAGGGTTTATAATCAATGTAAAATTAAGATTCTTCTCTTTAAATACCTCTAAAGTTCTCCTCAGGGAAGAAAGATTAGATTTTACTGGCTCAATAACTGGCGTAATTCTTGAACCAGCCAGAAGATCCACAAGCTCTCGCAATACAATTAACTCGTATTGCTTTCCCCTAAAATATGGAAAATACATTTCTCTCCTAATTGATTCGGAATTCTGAGACTAGTACGCGCTGAAAATTGTCCTGTTCCTTTTGATTCAAAGGCGTGGTCAATCCAGCAAACTTTAAGTGGCAGGGAATTGTCTGTATAAACTTCTCCGAAGGATACTCTCTATTTCGATCGCGAAGCACAGACAACATCATATAATGAAGATTTACAGGGGAAATCTTGTTTAACAGAGCTCTGGCTCTAGAATAAAATTGTGTATTGGGAACATTTAAATTATACCCTAAATAGCTTTGTAGTATTTCTTCAATCTCATTCTTCCTCAACGAATTAATTACATAATCTGGAATAATATTTATTTTATTGGATTGAGCTTCTTTCACCTCAACCAGAATTTCTTTCTCTTTTAACAAAATTATTCCAACATGGGGAGGCAAACTATTTTGCATCTCTGCTAACTTATTCTTACTTAGAACAACATAAATCTTATCAAAGACTTTAGAATAATCTAAGAGTTGAGAATCTAACCGATCAAAATTATCATAATCTGTCTTTATTTCATAGACCGTTGAAGTTCCATTAAGAATTACAACATCTGCTTTTGACTCCCCCACTCTAAATTCACTTAATAAAGAGGCGATTTGCAAAGAATGTCTTTTAAGAAGCAACTGCCTGGCTACATTATTCTTATATAAATATTCGCTTCTATAATTTTTCTGAAGATACTTATATGCTCTCGCAAATAAATCTTTATAAGTAATCTTCCTATTATTACAACTTCTCAAGCCGGAATATTGTACAACTTCATTTAGGCGCCCACTGGTACCTTTAGAGGCCAATTCAGAAATTATAGGACTTCCAAATAGCTGTGCTATATAGAGATTATATTTAGAATTTACCATATTTAAAATTATAGAACGTGTTCAATATAAATTATAACATTCCTTTTCTTCATAACAAGAGAAATCACAAAGACTTAGAATAAAAACGATTCCCAAAAAGCACTGAAAAGATTTGTAAATAGAAGAACGCGCCTGGAGGAAAACAGGCTCCAGGCGCGGATGTAGGCAAATTAGCTGCGGTATTCGGCAAAGAGATCGGTGGACAAATAGCGCTCGCCGGTGGACGGGATGATGGTCACGATGAGCTTGCCCTTGTTCTCCGGGCGGCTCGCCACCTTCAGGGCCGCGGCCACGTTGCCGCCGGAAGAGATACCGCACAGGATGCCCTCTTCCTTGATGAGGCGCTTGGCCATGGCAAAGGCCTCGTCATTGGTCACCTGCAGGACCTCATCGATAAGCTTCATGTCCACGATGCTGGGGATGAAGCCCGCGCCGATGCCCTGGATCTTGTGGGGACCGGGCTGGCCGCCGGACATGACCGGTGAAGTGGCCGGTTCAACGGCAATGGCCTTGAATGAAGGTTTGCGCGGTTTGATGACCTGGGCGCAGCCGGTGATGGTCCCGCCGGTGCCCACACCCGCGACCAGGATGTCCACCTTGCCGTCGGTGTCTTTCCAGATCTCCTCGGCGGTGGTCAAACGGTGGATCTCCACATTGGCCTGGTTGTCGAATTGCTGGGGCATGAAATATTTATTGGGTTCGGCATCGTGCAGTTCCTTGGCCTTGCGGATGGCCCCCTTCATGCCTTCCGTGCCGGGGGTCAAAATGAGGTCCGCGCCCAAAGCTTTCAATAAAGCGCGCCGTTCCAAGCTCATGGTCTCGGGCATGGTCAAAAGTATTTTATACCCTTTGACCGCGCACACGAACGCCAGCGCGATGCCGGTGTTGCCGGACGTGGGCTCGATGATGACCGTGTCTTTCTTTATGTTAAACCCAATGCGGTCCTTGACCGAATGCAGGGGGTTGAAAAATTCCAATTTGGCGACAACAGTGGCGCCGCACCCCGCGGTGACCTTGTTCAATTTGACCAGGGGTGTGTTGCCGATCAATTCCGTGATGTCATTTGCGATTTTCATTTTACCCTCTCTTCTTTGTGTTTTTTAAGATAGATCATCAACAGCGTGATGGCCGCCGGCGTGACCCCGGAAATGCGGTTGGCCTGGCCCAGCGTCATCGGGTTGAACCTGTTGAGCTTCTCCTGGATCTCCTTCGACAGGCCCGGCACGGCGAAATCGAACTCTTCCGGTATGCGGATGTGCTCGATGTGACGGAATTTTTCCACCTCTTTTTGCTGGCGGCGGATGAACCCTTCGTATTTGACCTCATATTCAACTTGAGGGATATGATGGGAAACCTCTGGGCGCTTGAGCAGATCGTACAGACTTTTGCCTTGGTGGCGGGTCTGGCGCAAATGCTCGATCTCGCGGTCAATGGCCTCGTACTTCTGGCAAACCTTCTCATGATCTTCCGTCGGGAGAATACCAAACTGATGGCCATAGCCGGCCAAACGTTTGTCCGCATTATCCTCGCGCACGATCAAACGGTACTCCACTCGGGATGTAAACATGCGGTAGGGCTCTTCCGTGCCTTTGGTGACCAAATCGTCGATCAAAACCCCGATATAGCTTTCATGGCGGCCTAAAACGAAAGGTTCTTTGTTCTGCGCGAGAAGGGCCGCATTGATGCCGGCGATGAGCCCCTGCGCCCCGGCTTCTTCATAACCGGTGGTGCCGTTGATCTGCCCTGCCAGGAACAATCCTTTGACCTTCTTGGTCTCAAGCGTGGGTTTTAATTCCGTGGCAGGCACAACGCCATGCTCGATGGAATATCCCGGCCGCACAATGACCGCGCGCTCGAGTCCCGGAATGGAGCGCACAAAGGCCTCCTGCACGTCGGCCGGCAAGCCGGTCGAAATGCCGTTGGGATAATACTCGTCGGTGTCCAGGCCTTCCGGCTCCAGGAATACATGATGGTTGCTCTTGTCCGCGAACTTCTTTAATTTGTCCTCGATGGAGGGGCAATAGCGCACGCCGGTGGCCTTGATCTGGCCGGAATACATGGGCGACAGATGGAAATTGGCGCGGATGATGTCGTGGGTTTGTTCTGTTGTGCGCGTGATGTGGCAAGGCAGTAATTTCTGTTCTTTGGGAATGAACGGTGTGCGGAATGAAAATGGCACAGGCGGATTATCGGAATCCTGGCGCTCTAAATTTGTGAAATCAATGGTGCGGCCATCCAGGCGCGGCGGCGTGCCGGTCTTGAACATCAAAACCTCGAACCCTAAACCCCTGATGGAATCGGCCAAACGATTGGAGGCCTGCTCCCCCACTCGCCCGCCTTGCACAATGGTCGGACCGACGTGGATGCGGCCGTTTAAAAAGGTACCTGTGGTAATGATCACCGTCGGGGCGTCCAACCGCAGGCCGCTTTTGGTCATTAACCCTTTGATCCTTCCGCCCTCGACGAGCAAGTCGCTGACCTTATCTTCGATAACCGTTAAATTGGGCTGGTTGAGCACTACGCTCTGCATGTACAGGCGGTACTGCTTGCGGTCGCTCTGGCAGCGGGAAGAACGCACGGCCTGGCCTTTGGAAGCGTTGAGCTGGCGGAACTGTATGCCGGTGCGGTCGGCCGCCAGGCCCATCTCGCCGCCCAAAGCATCGATCTCCTTGACCAGCTGGCCCTTGCCCACCCCGCCGATGGCCGGGTTGCAGCTCATCTGGCCGATGGTTTCCTTGGACAAAGTGACCATGGCGGTGCGGCAGCCCATGCGGCTGGAGGCCAAAGCAGCCTCGATGCCGGCATGTCCCGCGCCGATGACTATGCAGTCAAAAGAGTCAAACATAGAGCCTTAATTTTCGCCGAAATCGAAGGAATTGTCAATTGAGTTTTACGACGAGGGAGCGGCGCAGGATTCGCGCACGATGAGCTCGGGCTCAAGCACTTTGCGGACCAGGCCGGTCTGCTTGCCCTGCATGATCTCATTGAGGACTTTGACGGCCTCTTCCCCCATTTGGAACAGCGGCTGTTTGATGGTGGTCAATGACACCGGGCCGAACAGGCCGGCCGGGTTGTCGTCAAAGCCGATGATGGAAACGTCTTCCGGGATCTTGATGCCGTTCTCCATGGCCACGGAAATGATCTCCATGGCCATTTCATCGCTGGCGGCGAAGATGGCGGTGGGCGGGTTGTCCAGGGCGAAGAATTTCTCCGCGGCTTCGCGCGCGGAACGCCGGGAATAATCCCCTTTGAACAAATATTCCGGGACAAAGGCGATGTCTTTTTTGGCCAGGGCTTTCTGGAAGCCCTCATAGCGGTCGATGCCCGCCTGGGTCTGCATGTTGCCGGTGACGGTGGCGATGCGCTTGTGCCCGAGGTTGATCAAATATTCCGCGGCGGTCAGGCCGCCTTTGACGTTATCCACGGCGATATAGCTGACCTGCAGGTCCTTGACGATGTGGTTGAGCACCAGGCACGGCGTGCCTTCGGCGAGCGCCTCCTCCACCTGGGAGCGGTTCTCGATGATGTCGGCGAAAATAAGCCCGCCGGCGTAATTGGATTTCAGGGGATTGTGCCCGTCGGTGATGTGGAAGATGAGGTCCAGCCGCAGGGTCTCGCAGCCGTGGCCGACCCCGCGCATGAGCTCGACGGCGTAAAAGGAATGGAAGATGCCGGGGAACCCCGGGATGACAAAACCGACCGCGGTGCCGGCGGTGTTGCCCCGCGCCAGGCGCTGGGCCGTCATGTTGGGCTTGAATTTCAAAAAGGAGATGGCTTCTTCGACGCGGGCGACGATCTCCTGGTTGACGGTGGGGACTTTGTTGATGACGCGGGAAACGGTCGTGATGGAGACCTTTGCCCGGTGGGCTACATCGGTAATGCCGACTTTTTTAGCAGGACTCACGGCCATCCTTAGTAGCGGACAGTATCGCCGATCTTAAGTTGCGCGGAAGCGTTCTTGATGTCCGCGGCAGCTATGTCTTTGCGCACCTGGATGACTTCCAGGTCGGCGATCGGGGCGTTACCGCGGTACGCGGTCAGGCGGCGGCCGACCTTGCTGCCTGCGGCCTCACCCAGGTCCACGATGACGAAATTGTTGTCGTTATTGATGCTGATGATGGTCCCGGTTGCCTTGTCCCCGCCCTGTTGGGCCGCCTGGCCGCTGCCCTGGCCCATATTCGGGGTCTCGTTGCCGGCATTGACGATGATCGGCGGCAGGTCCACTTCCCCGCCGGCCGAGGGTTTAAGAGGAAGGTCGGAGATCTTCTGGTCCAGGTTCTGCTTGATCTGCCAGATCTCCTGGATGCGTCCCTGGATGAGGCCTTCGGTCTCATCCAATTTCTTCTGCTGTTGGGCTTTTTCCTTGTTGATCTGCGCGATGGTCTTCTCCAGCGCCAGCTTGGTCGACCTCAACTGCCTAAGCTGTTCCTGCAGGGCGGCATTGTCCGTCTTGACCTTCTCAACGCGGTCATCGGCGGTCTTCTGGTCATTGCGAGCGCGGGCGACTTCCAGGGACAGGCTGTTGGAAAGCTCCTCGCTGTATTTCAAACGGCGGTCGGCCTCCTGCTGGTTGTCTTGTATCTTCTTCTCGGTATCGACCTTGGCATCGGTCAAATTTTTAAGCTCGGCCGCCATGTCCGCGTTCTGTTTCTTGAGCTCGCCGACCTGGAGGACGGCCTGGTCCATGTCCGCCTTGGCTTTCTGCAGGTCCAGTTCCAGCTTGGTCTTTTGCTTGAGCACCTGCGACCAATATACGCTGTCGGTCGTCGGCGGCGCAACTTCCTCTTTCTTCTCCGGTTCCTTGTAAACGATCTTTTCCACGATCTTTTCCGGCTGGTTCTTCAACTTCTGCGCCAGGTCGTCGCGTTCCTTGCGGATGGTTTCCATGCGGCCCTTCCAGTCATCGCGTTCCTTGCGCATGGTCTCGGCGCGGCCTTTGAGGTCGTCGCGTTCCTGGTTGGTCTTGGTCAATTGGTCGTTGAGCTGGGTGATCTGGGTCGCGGCGTCATCGGCCTTGCCCTTGAGGTCATCGTATTGGGCCTGAAGGTCCTGCTTTTCCTTGGTCGTCTGGGCAAAGCGGTCGCTTAAGTCCTTCTGGTCTTTTTCTAATTTCTTGGATTTGGCCAGTACTTGGTCAGCTTTGGCCTGGAGATCGGAGATCTGGGTTTGGAGGTTCTGGTTCTGCTGTTCGAGGGTTTGTTTCCCCAGCAGAGTGAAGACTGCTACCCCGACACTGACAACCAATAGAACGACCAGGATAGCTACGGCGCCCTTTACCACTTTGGACATGAGGTCTCCTTGTGTTAGCTGATTATGAAAAATATAACAAACTTCAATCAACAACACAAGCAAATTCAATACTTTTTATTCGAAGCGGATATCGTCGATGAAGAAGGTGCAGGACTGCGGGTTATTGTCCGAATTGGCGGCCCAGGCGAAACCGCCGCTTATATAAGATAAGTCTTTACCGCGCAGGTCGATGGAGTACTCGCGCCAGTCCTTGGAGAGGATGACCGGCCCGATGGCGGCGCTGTCGGAATCCGGGTAATTGTGGCCGGTGCCGTTGCCGCCGGTCTTGAACTCGGCGATGGTCTCCCCGCCTTTTTCGCCGCGGGCCCAGAACACCAGTTTTTGGGCGCCGGAGAGGTTGAAGCCGCCCTTGCGGTCGCCCCAATTGTCAGCCGGGTTAAGCCAGTACACGCCGGCCCAGCGGCGGCTTTGGGCCGAGCAGGCCACGTCATAGGTGACCTTGATGCAGCTCTTGCCTTCCTTGCATCCTTCGGTCCACGCGTCCTCCATCTTGATGCATTCGCCCGTCGGCATGTAACCGGAAGGCACAAAATGGCCCGGCGCTGCTTTGTCTTTGTAAACAACGAAGGCTTTAAATGTCTTGGAAGATTGCGGCTGGGACGCGGCGGAGGCCTGCTCCGACGGAGATGACGGGGCCTCCTGCTGTGAGCATGAGGCGCAGATCACAGATAACAAAAAAAGAACCGCCGGGGCGAGAACGCCCCGACGGTGATAGTGCAGCTGACTTTTAACCATTCTCTAATTCGCCTAACTTCTGCTGAGCAGCTTCGGCGGGTTTCCAGAACCAGCCCTGGGGGTCCCAGCACTGGGCGTAGAAATATTCGTCGATGAGTTTCTTGTAGGCTTGGGTGGCTTCGTCTTTGCGGCCGGCGTTGCGGTAGGCTTCACCCTGGATGAACAAGGCGGTACCGACGTCGTTAAGGGCCCAATAGCTCATGGTCTTCTCTTTGGACTCCCAGGCGTATTCCTTCATGGAAGCCTGCATTTCCTTGGCCTTGGCGCCGTAGAGAGCGAGCATTTTATTGGTATAACCGGTAACGGCGTTGAGGTCTTTCGACGCTAAAGCCGCCCATGCTTTCTGGACGAGGTAGTTGGAGGTGTAATCACCGAAATCGAGGTAGACGCCGGTTTCGGCCATGGTCAATTTTTCCTGCGCGGCTTCGGCAGGTTTCCAGAACCAGCCCTTGGTGTCCCAGCACTGGCCGTAGGTGAAATCCTTGACCACTTTGGTGTAGGCTTCCTTGCTTTCTTCCTTCATGTTGGCCTTGCGATAGGCTTCACCCTGGATGTAATAGGCGGTGGCCACATCGTTGAGCGCCCACAGCTTGAAGATGTCATCGTTGGAACCGGTGACATAATCCTTGAGATCGGCCTGCATTTTGCGGGCCTGCTCGGCGTAAAGTTCGATACATTTGTTGGTGTAGGCCAGGACAGATTCGATGTCATTCTGGTCGAGGGCCGCCCACGCCTTGGTGACCAGGGTGGTGGAACGGTAGTCGCCGAAATTCACCGGCATTTTCTTGGCCGTGGTGGCTGTGGTGGTGGTTGTAGATGTGGTGGTGGTTTCAGTGGCGGTTTCCTGCGCTAAAGCAGCGACGGAACCACTTAAAAACAAAGCACTTAAGAGAATCCCTAACTTCTTCATACCATCCTCCTGACTCACTGGTTATTAATGCAAAGAACGTTTATCCCGCGAAAATATTAATAAGTATAGCACATTTTCCCTGGTTTGCAAGTTTACCGGAAGGCCTAGCTATTCCACAATTCCTTGTAGGTATCGAAGATTTTGCGGGGTTCGCGCAGGAACGGGCTGTGCTTGCCGTCCCCCTGCCCGAAAAGGCCGAACCATTCCTCGTAATAATAGCCGGCCGGGAACGGTCCCACGGCATCGGCCTTGGTATCGTGCAAAGCGGGCTCGTAATTCTTCCACCATTCATCCAGCCATTCGAAAGCGACGCCCCCGATCGAATTGCCCGCGCCTTCCCTATAGGTGGCGCTGTTGTACTGGATGTCCAGCCAGTTGCCGCGGTGATAAGCGGCCTGGGCTTCCTGCGCTTCGTCATAGGTCATGAGGTCCCCGCCAAAGCCCGGGGCACCGTATTCAGAGATGAAGACCGGCCGGTCGGCCGCTTCCGCGATCTGGTCCCAGAACGCGCCGAAACCGTAATCCCCGCGATAAACGTTGGCCGCGTACACATCGACCTCCGGGGCATTGCGCGCGAATTTATCCAGGAACAAAGTGTCACCGTTGCAGATGGCCACCGGGTGGTTGGGATCGATGGACTTGATCATCTTGGCCGCTTCATTGACGAATTTATAGTAGGCGTCGGGTTTCTTGTCCGCGTTGGAAGCGACGCCGTAATTATTCTCATTGCCCAACAGCCACATCAGGATGAAGGGTTCGTCCTTGTATTCCATGACCATGTCTTTGACGGTTTGCATCATGGAGGCCTGGTGGTCGGGGTTCGCATAATCCGTGCCTTCCGCCCAGGTGGCGCCGGAGCCGATGGCATATTTGCCGAGGAAATCCCCCATGATGACCATGAAGCCGTATTTCTTGTACATCCGTTTTAAAAGTTCCTTGCTGGGCTTCATGGGCTGGTGGTACAGGCGGATGGTGTTGACCCCCATCTCTTTCATGATGGCGAAATCCCCGACGGTGGGTTCATCCGGGTCCTGCGCGTTGTTGCGGTTCTTGTCCACCCACGCTTCATCCGGACCGTCGATGAGGCCGTTGTGGTTCTCATCCGCCTCCATCCAGTTGGTCAGCGTGCCCTTGTCCGGGCTCTGGCCGACCTTGGTGGGGTTGTATGTGATGCCCTTGATGAGCCACGGCTTGCCCTTGACTATCAGCTGCCAGTCGCCGGTGGCGTATTTGACCAGCCGGACCGTGCCTTTGCCGAGCTTCTTCACCGGCTTGCCCAGCTTCACTTTCTCGGCGGCAATGGCCTTGTACCGCTTCCATTCCTCCGGCGTTAACTGGCGCAAAGCGCCGGGGGTGGTGATGGTCACGTCGTTGGCCGGGTCATTGTCATAGGAATTGAGGATGCGGATGTGCGCGCCTTTGAATTCCAGCCGCAGTTCCGGATGCATGCGGATGATGTGCTGGATCTTGGCGATGGCGGCCTGGCCGGGATACCACGGGGTCTGCCAGTAGGTCCAGGCAAGGGTGCCGGGAAAATGCACAATGATGGCCTGGTAGCATTTGATGGCCTCAAAATACATTTTGGCTTTTTCAAAAATGATGCCCATGTAAAAAAGGCGTATGCCCCACGGCTCCGGGGCCAGGGCCCACTTGTAAATGGCCGCCTGCAGGTCTTCGGTGTTGACAAAATCCCAGTGGCTGCCTTCCAGGCGCCCTGCTTTGACCGCCTTTTTATAACCGGGATCTTTGAAGATGTCGCGGAGGTTGGGATAAATGGCCTCGCCTTCCGCCGCTGAAAGGCCGGACTGGTCCAGGTTGGAGTAATGGAAGTTCCTGCTGCCTTCATTGGAAAATTTGCCGTATTTCTCAAAATCAATGATCTTGTCCTTGCCGGGGAACGCCAGGTCCGGCATGGTCTTGGGGGCCTTGGGTTTGGCCGGCGCGGCCGGGGCAGTTTCCCCCTTAATGACATTGATGCTCGCCTGGGATTTTTCCCTGATCGACCAGTACGCGCCGCGGCTGGGATCCCATGCCTGGGCCCACGGATATTCCTTGATGGCTTGCTCAAAAAGGACCTGGGCCTCCTCGCTCTTGCCGTTATGCATCAAGGTCTCGGCCCTGATGAACACGGCGGTGGCCACGTCATTCATGACCCTGTAACTTTCGATCTGGTCGCGGGGAGGGAAGCTGGTCAGCAGGGCCGCCTGGCGCTGGGCTTCTTTTTCGTAAGCGGACATGATCTGCCCATAATACTTCTCGAGCTCATCCATTTTGTTTTCATTGGACGCTTTCCAGGAAACACGCACCAGGTCGGACGATGTTTCCGCCCGGGCCGCGGTGGAAAGGCCGAGAAGGAATAAACACACAATGAGGGCTTTTAAGGGGTACGCCATTAACCGACCACCGCTCCGGAAGAAAGGCCTTTGACGATGTGCTTCTGCATCAGTAAGTATACCATAACAATGGGCGCCGCCGCCATAGTCAGCCCCGCCATCAGCACCGGATAGTCGACGCTGTTGGCGCCCTGGAACACCATGAGCCCGCGCTGCAGGGGCATGAGCTTGACATCGCCCAGCAACAGGGTGGCCAGGATGTATTCATTCCACACGGTCAGGGAATTGAAAATGACGATGACCGCGATCGCCGGGCGGGCCAGCGGCAGGGCCACATACCACCAAACGCCCAGCTTGGAACAACCGTCGATGCGGGCGGCGTCCTCAAGGTCCGCGGGTATTTTGTCGAAGAAGGTCTTGAGCAATAAGATGCTCATGGACAGGCCGACATTGATCATACACAGGATATAACCGAAACGGGTGTTGACCAGATGCAGTTTGGTCATGAGCACGAACAGGGCCACGAAGCTCCCCGGCAAGGGGATCATCATGGCCGCGACGAACAGGTAGAACAGGACATTGCGGCCGGGGAATTTCAGGCGGGAGAACGCGAAGGCCGCCAGGGACGAAATGAGCACGATCCCGCCCACGACGCAGACCGTGTAAATGACGCTGTTGAGGAAGAACCCGCCCAAATTGCCCTTTGTCCATGCGGTGGCGAAATTGCCGAAATTCAACTGCTGCGGGATGAGCGACGCATCGACGAAGATGGTGTCATTGCTCATCAGCGCGCAGCGCACCATCCACACCAGGGGGAACAAACACAGGAGCGCCACGCCCATCAGGAACAGATGGGTGAAGGTCGAACGGGTGCCCCGCCAAATGATGTATTTGTTCATGCGCGTCCTATAATTGCCTGGCCCTGTCCGCCAGTTTCTTCAGGATAAAGGAAGTGGCGATCAAAACGGCCCCGAAAATGACCGCCTCGGCGCAGGCATAGCCGAAGCGGTTGGTGTTCTGCATCGCCGAGAAAATGCGCGTCACGGGCACGTCCGTGTGGTTGACCAGCCCTTCGCTGACTAACGCCAGGATGAGCACAAAGACCTGCATGCAGCCCAGCACCGTCAGGATGACCACCACCAGGATCACCGGCAGCATCATGGGTATGGTGACATTGCAGAAGGTCTTCCAGGACCCCGCCCCGTCCACCCTGGCCGCCTCATAAAGCTGTTTGTCGATGGTCTGCAGGCCGGCTAAGAACATGATGAAGCCCCAGCCGAACCCCTTCCAGGCATTGACGACGGCGATGGTGGTCAGGGCCGTCTTGGGGTCGCCCAGCCAATTGTGCATCAGCTGGGGGAAGCCGGTGGCGTATAAAAAATGGTTCAAGAACCCCACCGGATGGTTGTTCTGCATCTGGGGGTTGAGGATCCAGTTCCAGACAAGGCCGACCACTATCTCGGAGAGCACCGGCGGTATGAAGAACACCGCGCGGTAAAAACGCTTCAGGCGTATTTCCCGGTCGCAGGCCAGGGCCAGGGCGAAGGCCAGCGCGTTCTGGAAGGTCAGGGCGATGAGCGTAATGTACCCCGCGTGGCCGATGGAGTCCCACCACAGGCGGTCGCCCATCAATTCCGCGTAATTGGCCAGGCCCGCGAAATGCATGGGGCCGATCCCCTTCCAGTCGAAGAAGGAAAGGTTGATCATTTTATAGAAAGGATAAATGTAGAAAATGCAGAAAATAGCTACGGCGGGAAAGACGAACAGGAAATTCTCGATATGGTCACGGGTCAAGACGGCATTCTTGGCCTTTAGCCCCATTTAACGGCTCCCCTTGGACATTTGGCGGTCCTTGACCTGCTGCACGGCCGACGCCACCTGCTGCGGCGTTTTCTGGCCGATGATGATGTCCTGGATCCCTTTGTCGAAAGCCTCCACCACGGACGGGTCCTCGTTCAGCGGCCAGATGGACGGGTGCGTGGAATTGTCCATGCCCCTGGCAAAATCTTCCAGCACTTTGGAAACCAATCCGCCCGCTTCGTGGTTGGCCGGAAGGTTATTGGTCGCTTTCGCCAAAAACGCCTGCTGGTCCTTGGCGGTCAGCCATTTCAGGAAGGCGATGGCCTTGTCTTTATTGGGCGACTGGTTATTGACCACGAACGAGGAACCGGCCCCTCCCCATATTTTTAAGGGACGCACATCCGTGACCGGCGGCGGGGGTATGACGCCGTAATCCAAATTCGGGTTCATGTCCTTGTAGACATTGACGCACCAGGAGCCGTTGAAGCTGAACGCGGCGCGCTCCAGGGCGAAATCCTGCTCGGCGTATTTATTGCCCTTGGTCACGATGTCTTCCATGAGGGCGCCGGTGTCGCGCAATTGGGCGAACAGCCCAAAGACCCTGATCCAGTCCGGGTCGGTGTACTTGACCTCCCCGCGGTAGGTGGCAAAGACCTTCTCTTCCCCCATGATATTGAACGCGTAATTGGAGGCGAAACAATCCAGCAGCCACAGCTCGCCCCAGCCCGAAACGAACGGCGTGATGCCCACGCGCTTGAGCGCCTGGAAATCCTTGATCAGCTCCTCCCAGGTCTGCGGCGGCGAGGCGATACCCGCCTTGGCCAGGAGTTTTCTGTTGTAGAGCATCTGCTCATTGGTCACGTCGATGGGCGCGCCGTAAATGCCGGGCTTGACCCCGTAAATGTTCCCGGCGTCAAAACGCCTATCGGCCAGAGCCTTGTCGAAGAGGCTGTTCTTCCATTGCCCGCCGTCGGCCTCCATGGCTCCGGTCAGGTCGGCGATCAGCCCCGCTTTGACAAAATCGGCCACGATGGATTTCTTGTCCAGGACGCCGTAAATGTCCGGCAGGATATTGGCCTGCGCCGCGGCGATCACTTTTTGGGAGTAGGATTCGGAGGGGGCAAAAAGCTGGACGGTGACCTCGACGCCGGTTTCCTGCCCGTACTGCTTGGCCAATTGCAGGAGGGTGTCGTGGCGGTCCGTCATCCAATGCCACAGCAGGACCTTATTACTCGGTTTCTGGGGTTGGCCGCATCCGGCCAGGGCCGTCAGGACCAATGCGCAACAAATGGCCAGTGATGGGCGCCCGCGCATCATGCTATACTTTCCCCCTTCTTTGCTCCAGTTGTTTGCGGATATCGTAGGCCCTGTTCTCGCTGATGTCGAAGGTCACAATGAAATAGATCGCGATCGCTGAAGCCACGATGGGGATGCCGATGTCAAAAAGCCTCATCCACAATAAAGTGTGCGCGGTCTGGGCCCCGTGCAGCGATTCCTTGAACCCCGTCCAGTTGAGCAGGAACCCGGAGAAGAGCGAGGCGGCGGCCTGGCCGAGCTTGATCATCCACCAGTAAATGGCGCCGAAAATGCCCTCCCGGCGGGAGCCGTTCTCCAGCTCATCTAAGTCGCACACGTCGGCCAGCATGGACGTGACGATGGTAAAGATGGAGCCCAGGCTGAAGGCGATGAAAGGCGCCGCCATGAGCAAAAGATACGGGTGTTGCGGGCTATACCCCCACCATTTCAAAGCGTACCCGAACATGGACAAGGGGATGGTGATGAGCAGGGTGTTGCGCTTGCCGAGCTTGGTGGCGAGCCAGGTGATCAGGGGAAAAATGATAAAGAAGCTCGAGACCGCCGCCATGGTGCCGTTCCAGCCGAGCAGCGCCCCCCCTTTGCCGTAATCGCCGCCGAACACATAGAAGAAAATAACATAGGCGGTAAATGAAGAGGCCAGCATGAACCCGTTAAAGATAAGGAAAGTGATGATGCACAGCTGAATGAAGGGGCGGTTCTTAAAGGCGATGGCGCAGCCGCTGAAGAAGTCCTTCATCACCGCTCCCATCTTCCTTTTTTGCGGCTTGGGCAAATTGGCGAAATGCTCCTTGTTGACCAGGGCCGGGAGAATGCCGCCGATGATGATGAAGATGCCGAAAATGACCGCCAGCACCCGCACGCCGTGCATGAGGTCATGGTTGGTGTACATGAACGTGAACAGCCAGGGGGAAATGACCCAGGCGATCTGGCCGATGGTGTTGCAGGCCCCCTGCAGGCGCGTGCGCTCATGGTAATCGGGGGTCATTTCAAACCCCAGGGCGATGAAGGGAATGGCGAAAAACGCGAAGGCGACCACATAAAAGCACTGGATCACCAGGAAATACCAAAAACTGTACGCTTCCGTGTTCTCTTTATGGAGCTGGAACAGCAGGATGAACAAGAGACCGGCGACCAGGGCGCCGAAGAACATGAACGGCCGGCGGCGGCCATAGCGCGTGCGGGTATTGTCCGACGTGTAGCCGATGAAGGGGTCGGTGAAAGCGTCGATCAGGCGCGGCACGGTGCCGATGATGCCCACTTTTGCCGGGTCCATCCCCAAACCGAGGTTGAGGACCAGGACCATGGCGGTCAAAGCGGCCGCCTGCATTTGATTGACAAGGGCCCCTATGCTGTATGCGGCTTTTTGAAGGAAAGGAACGCGGTCTTCGGAGGCGGTGAGGTGGTGAGACGGGCGCTTCGGAGCTTCTCCCATGAATTTCCTCCAAAAATAAAATTAAAACAGAATTTTAAATTCTAACAAAAAAATATGGGCTGCGCAAACAATACTTACCGGGCGCCCAGCACCACATCCACGACCCCCGGCCCGGCCGATGTGAAGCAGGAACGCTTGAGCAGCACCCCGCCGTTGCCCCGGGCCTCAAAGGCCGCGGGCTCGCCCGCGCACAGGACCTGCTTGATCACGTAGCGGCCAGCATCCAGGCGTCCGGGATTGCGGTAATTGACCGTTAATGTGCGCCCGGCGAAACGGCAGGTCACGGACGCTTGCGCCTTGCGGTCGAATTGTTCCTTGACCAGTTTGGGGTCCAGGACCAGATCGCCGTAATGGCCGCGCACGCCGAACACCTGGGTCAGTTCGGTGAGCACCATCCAGCTGGCTGAACCGGTCAGGAAATGGTACATGCCCCGGCCCTCGGAATCGAAATATTCGGGGATGCCGGGATAGATCTTGCTCTTGGCCGTGTTGGCGGCCATTTTATAAATGGAATGGACGACCTCATGCCCCTCGCGGATGAACCCGCGGCTGTAAAGCGCATAGGCGTACATCACGTTCATGTGCGAAAAGAACGAACCGTTTTCCTTGGTGCCGTACGCAAAACCGAAAGCGCGGCCCAATTTCAGGTAATGGCGCACGCCGAAATCGGTGTTGAGCCGGTAACCGCCCAGTTTTTTGTCGCGCAGGAATTTCTCCACACTTGAAACGGCCTGCTTGATCTCTTCGGGGGCGGCCAGGCCGCTCATAATAGGGAAGACCTGCCCCGTCAAAGTCATGCGCACCCCGCTGCCGGCCTTTCCCTCCACCCGTTTGCCATCATTGTCGTAATAGCCGTTAAACCACTGGTATTGCCCGACAATGGTCTTTTCCTGTTTGCGGATATGCTCAAAGATCCAGTTGCCTTTTTTGCGCAGGTCCGCGGCCAGGTCGGCGGCGGTAACTTCCACGTGCTCGCCGCTTAGGACCGGCTGCACCGCTGGAAAATACCCATCGAAGAGCCGGGCGCGTTTTTCATCAGGGTCGTCATAATTGACGGGTTTTTCCCCCAGCGTATCGAGCAGGATGAACAGTTCTTTGGCGATGCGCACAGTGGCCATGCCTTTGCGGGAGCCCATGTCTTCGACCAGGTCGGCCAGCTTCAATAAATTCCCGGCGTAAAACGCGGAAAACGGCACGCTTTCCCCGCGGGCAAAAGCCATGTCCAGGCCGTCGTTCCAGTCCGCGTTCTCCAGGCGGATGATATTGTGTTCGCCGACGTTAAAAAACTGCGTGAGGTGCTGGACCAGCACATGCTCCAGGATCGTGCCTTCGTAGGCCCGGCCTTTGGCATCCAGCAATTTATTCCCGTACGCATAGGTCCACGCATGGTCTTTGTCAAAAGTGCGTGAGAGCTGCGGGTCGCGGAAGTAAGTTTGTTTATTGAGCAGGATGTCGGTATCGCCGCTTTGGTGCACGTACAAAAGCAATGTCAACAGCGGCCAGCAGCCGTGGTCCATCCACACCCGGGTGATGACATTGCGGTCGGCGATGAACTCGCCGGGCTTGGTGCCGATGATGGTGGCATTACTGCCGTCGATGCGGATGCCGCGGCAATGGTTGAGCAGGTCCTGGCGCACCAGGTGCGGCTCGATGAGGATCAGCGACAACAGGTCCTGCCAGAGGTCCCTCCAGCCCTTGCCGCCCTTGCCGTAGTCATGGTCCGGCAGGAATGAGCAGCCGAAAATGCGCCGCAGCACCGGCTGCAGCGTGACCCAGCCCATCCAGGCATTGAAGGCCGCGCTGCCGGTCTTAAATTCGATCGAGGAGGCCTTCTCGGCCCAGAATTTTTTATTGGCCTCGAGCGCGGCATCGCATTTGGCGATGCTGTTGAATTTTTCAAAAATGGTTTTGGCTTCCACGGCGCCGTGCGCCACACCGATGGCGATGACATAGCTCTTACTTGCGCCCGGCTTTAAGGCCTGGTCCTTGAACCGCAGCGCCCCAACCGCTTCCTTGCCTTCGATGGCTTCCTTAATAAGGCGGGCGGGCTTGCGGTTTTCCAGCACCGCTTGCGGGGCCGCCATGCTGCCATTGTCGCCATAAAACGCATCGACCGTGGGAAATGTACCTACAGGGTTGGCATTTTTGTCATCTTTACCGCAGACAAAATACACGCTGCTGCTGTGTTTGTGGCCTTCCTCATTAAAGACCATGGTGGGCTCGACCAAAACGCCTTCCGGTTCCTGGCGGATGCGGTTGAACAGCGCGGTGACATGTTCGTGGTCATGTTTATTGGCCAGGGCCCGGCCAAAAATGGGGACCGCCGCCGTCGGTGTGAAGGTAACGGGACGCTTGGAAATATTTTTGACCGTCACGCGCATCAATTCCACGGTCTCGTTGCTCGAAGGCACAAAATTGACCGCGGTCAGTTCCAGGCCCGCGGCTTTATGCGCGCGCGTTAATTTATGCCAGAGCCGGCCGATCTCGACGCAGGCGGAATTGGGCGCGCTTTCCTGCGCCAGGGAGTAAGCCTTTCCTTTGACATGGACGAAGAAATCACGGACGGGATAACGCAGGTCCTCGCGGGAAGCGGGCTTGGTGACAAAATGGTATTTATCGACCTTGATGTCCCCGCCCAGCGAAGGCGTGATGGCGGATTTGAGCCCAGCGGCATCGCTGCCGCACAGAGGCATGTAAATGGTCTTGATCTCCATGGGATGGATCAGTCTTGGAGGGAAAATTTATACAGCCGGGACATTTTTATAAAGTTGACCTCGGGAAACGCCAGGCCCACGTCCCACATGGAAGCATTGGCCGGCCTGCTCCAAACCACTTTGCCCCGCAGGACCATCGGGGAGCCGCCATCGGGCACTTCCACTTCGAGGTCTACGGGGTCATCGAGGAACATGCGCTCAATGGTGACGATGCGGGCACCGGAAGCCGAGGCATCGCGCAGGAACACATCGGTGCCGTAATCGTCCCGCGAATCCTTGAATTTGACAGGAAACTTCGCGGAGAAGCGCTCAAAGATCCGGCGTTCACTTTCCATGGGGTTCATCCTTGAAAATACTTCTTCAGCCTGGATTCGGAGCCGGAAAGCACCTCCTGGAAATTCAGGCCGATGCGGTAATTATCCGAGTCTGAAAGCTTGCGGATCCATTTCACGATCCCAAGCACCAGAACAGGTTCGGTATCGGGGCTTAACTGGATCTCGATGGCTACTTTTTCATTGATCTCATGGGGATGGGAAGAAACAAAACCGATGCCGTGGCGGCTGATGTCAACTGTCTGGGTATCGTCAAAAGCCGAGCCTTCTTTACCTTCCACCGGGACAAAACAGCCCTGGCGGCCTTCACTGCGTTTATTGGCGGCGCTCTTCATACCTGACCCGTATAATGGATAATGATTGAATTGAAAACGCTTTCCTATACATATTGTAAAATATAATACTAAAAGTGCAAACAAAATCTGAAAATATTTTTGGAACGCAACCTTATCATATATATAGAGTTATATTAGATACGTAAATTAGTTCAGTTCTTGTTTGAACAAAAAATCCTATGTTGTATAATTAAACTATGTGGGTCGACATTCCAATGGCTTTTCTGGTCATCTTCCTGATCTACCGGGGCGGCGCCAAGGGGTTCATGCGCTCGCTGTTTACCCCGGTCTGTTTCTGGAGTGCCACTTATGCCGCGCTTGTGTACTACGAAACCACGAAAAATGTCAACATTGCTTTCGCCATCGGGATCCTGGGGCCGCTCGTCCTCTACTGGATCCTCATCCTTGTCCTGAAGGGCTTTGATTCCATGACTGGCGGCGAAGTGCAGCCCAATGTTTTGAGCCGCATGCTGGGCTCCGTGATCAATGTGATCTGGGGCGTGTCCCTTGCCCTGCCGATCGTTTTCGTTTTGGGGATCATGCCGCCGGTGTATCCGGGGGGGACGGCCATCAATCCAAAGGTCACGGCTTCCGGCACTTTTGCCCTGACCAAAAAGTTGGTCATGCTCTTGAAATTGCCGCTGCCGACCGTCACTCCTGCTCCCAACGCTTCCGGCAGCCTGTCCCCTGAGCAAGCCGAGGTCCTGGCCCAAGACCCGCAGATCCAGGAGCTGCTCAAAGACCCCGAGATCCAGAAAGCCGTGCAGGAAAAAAATTATATGGCCCTGATGACCAACCCCAAACTGGTCGGCATGGCCGAAACCCCGACCTTCGTGCAAAAATTCCTCGCCGCCTACTCTGCCCCGCCGAAAACCCAGGAAGTCGAAGCCGACGCGCAGATCGACCAGGCCGCCCCGCAAACCAACTCAGAAACTAAATAGATCCATCTGCTTTTCCTGCGGGTTGCGGAACGAATCCACCGACAAACGGATGCGTTCCTTGAATCCCGCGCGCTTATAACCCATATCGAAGAGGTCGCGGATGTGTCCGGCGAAAAGCCCCTGCCCGGTCATGCGCGTGCCGAAACCGGAATCGTATAAAGCCCCACCGCGCAATTCGCGGATGCGGTTGAGGACTTTGTCCTTGCGGTCGGGAAAATACTGTTCGAGCCAGCGCTCGAAAAGCTCTTTGACCGCGTACGGCAGGCGGACGATGGTATAACCGGCGCCCTGGGCGCCCGCCGCTGCGGCGGCTTTGAGGATGGCGGGGATCTCATGGTCGGTGAGCCCCGGCACAATGGGCGCGGCATTGACCGTGACCGGCACACCGGCCCTGGCCAATGCTTCGATGGCGGCCAGGCGGTTGACCGGCGTCGAGGCCCGCGGCTCCATGGCCCGCGCCACCTGCGGATCAAGCGATGTAAGCGAGACCGTGACGCACACGCCGTGGTATTGCGCCATTTGTTTGAGCAGGTCGATGTCGCGGGTGACCAGCTTGTTCTTGGTGATGATGCCGACGGGGTTGCGGAAATCCATCAGCACCTCCAGGCATTGGCGGGTGATCTGGAACTTGCGCTCGAAGGGCTGGTAACAGTCGGTGACCCCGCTCATGATCACGACCTGGGGTTTCCATTTGGGGTGTGCCAGCTCTTTGCGCAATAATTGCGCCGCTGCGGTCTTGACGAAGATCATGCTCTCGAAATCCACGCCGGAAGACAGGCCGAAATATTCGTGGGTCGGCCGGGCATAACAGTACACGCAGCCGTGTTCACAGCCGCGGTAGGGGTTGACGCTGGCGGAAAAACCGATGTCCGGGCTGTCGTTATAACTGATGATCGACCTGGAGGCGTCTTTGAAAAATTCGGTCTTTGCTACGGGGTATTCGTCATCGGAGATCTCTTCATCGCGCTCAAAGGAGATCTTCTCAAAACGGTTGGCGGGACTGGTGAGTGCGCCTCTACTTGCCAATGCAAAACTCCGAAAAAATGCGCTCCAACAGGTCTTCGTCGATATTGCGGCCGGTGATGGCATCGAGGTGGTTGATGGCGTCCTTGACACCCTGGGAAATGAACTCCAGCCGGGCCGGCTGGGTCCGCAGCAATGTTAACGTTTCATCCAAACAATTGCGCGCGGCCTTCAAGGCATTGATGTGGCGGACATTGCTGACCAAAAGCCCATGCGTGTCCACATCATCGCCCTGCCAGACCGAACGCACGATGGCATTTTCCAATTCTTCAATGGCTTGTTTGCGCAGGGCCGAAACTTTCAAGCGCGGCCCGCGCGGCAATTGCGATTCATCCAGGCGCTGGGGCAGGTCGCTTTTATTGAGCACGCATAAAACTTTGCGCCCTTTCAGCTTTTCGATCAGCAAACGGTCGGCATCCTCCAGAGGCTGGCCGGCATCCAAAACCAGCAAGACCAGATCCGCGCTGTCGATAAATAAATGGCTGCGTTTGACCGCTTCCTGCTCGATCAGGTCGCGCGGCTCCAAAATGCCGGCGGTGTCGACCAGCTGCAGCGGCAGGCCTTTGATCTGCGCGCTTTCTTCCAGCGCGTCGCGGGTGGTGCCGGCGATGGGCGTGACAATGGCGCGGTCTTCTTTAAGCAGGCAGTTGAGCAGCGATGATTTCCCGGCATTGGGCTTGCCGCACAGGACGATGCGGATGCCTTCTCGCAGGATACGCCCGTTATGCGCCGAGGCCAATAATTTTTCAACGCGCGTGGCCTGGACCTGCAGACGGCCGGCGATCTGGCCACGCATCTGCTCTTCGATATCATCCTCGGGAAAATTGATCAGGGCCTCGATGGATATGTACGCATCCGTCAATGCCGCGCGGATATCGGCGAGCTCCGTGGCCAATTCCCCTTTGAGCTGGTGGCCGCTGACGCGGGCGAACGCGCTGGTCCTGGCGCGGACTAAGTCCAGCACGGCCTCGGCCTGGGTCAGGTCGATGCGGCCGTTAAGGAATGCGCGTTTGGTGAATTCCCCGGGCTCGGCCAGGCGCGCGCCCTTGCTTAACACCGCGTCCAGCACCGCACGCACCACCGCCGGCCCGGCGTGGCAGCTGATCTCAACCACATCCTGCGCGGTATAACTTTTGGGGCCGCGCATGACCGTCAGCAATACCTCATCGATGGTCTCGCCTTCATCGGCGATCCAGCCGTAATGGACCGTGGCGGTTTTCTGCGCCGAGGGCTTGCTCCCGTTCCTGGCGCGAAAAACCTGGTCGGCCACATCCAGGGCTTTTGGTCCGGAAATACGGATGATGCCGATGCCGCCCGCTCCCGCCGGAGTGGCGATGGCCGCTATAGTGTCTTCTGTAGAATTAAACTGGTACATTGCGTCCTTGCTTCCGCCACGATGAACAGTGACCCTGTTACAACGATCACGTCCTCTTTGTTCGCTTTCGATAAAGCCAGTTCCAAAGCTTCTTTGACATTGGCCGTGATCGCGCATTCCCGGCCCGGGAACAATTGCTGCGCTTGTGCAGGTTTGAACACATACGCGCGCGCATGGCCGGCTTTGGTCAATATCACGATCCCGCCCAAGTCTTTTAATTCCCCTGCCACGGCCTGCGCGTCTTTGTCCGCGGAAAGCCCCAGCACCAGAATGACCCGGCGGCCGGGATATTCGTCCCTGACGGTCTTGGCCAGGGCCCTGGCCGAGGCCGCGTTGTGCGCCCCGTCGGCAATGACCAGCGGCTCCTGGCGCACGACCTCGAATCGTCCCGCCCATCGCGTATGTTTCAAGCCGCGGGCAATGTCCTCATCATTGATCTTATAACCCTGATCGCGCAATAATTCAACCGTGCGCACCGCAACGGCCGCGTTGACCTTTTGATGGTCGCCTTTCAAAGGCACTTTCAGGTCACGGTACTTACCCGGCTCCACCAGGACCGGCGTGATGCCGAATTCATGGCAGCGGTTGACGATGACGGACATGGCCCCTGCGGTTTGCGGGGCCGTCACCACCTGCTGGCGGGAATTTTTGATGATGCCCGCTTTCTCCGCCGTGATCTTGGCGATGGTTTCCCCCAGGATCTTCATGTGGTCCAGGCTCACCGGCGTGATCACGGCGATCGCGCTCGGCGCGGCATTGGTCGTATCCAAACGGCCGCCCAACCCGACTTCCAGGATGACCAGGTCCATTTTTTCCTGTTTGAAAAAATACAAGGCCGCGGCGGTCAACACTTCAAAATAGGTCAGGAACGAACCGCGGTTGAGCATGCCCGCGATGTGCGGGCGCAAATGGTTGACCACCAGCGCCAATTGTTCGTCCGTAATGCATCCCGCGAAATCCTCGCGGCGCTCGAGGACGGTCTTGTCCAGGATGCGGATGCGCTCATTGACACGGTGCAGATGCGGGGACGTGTAAAGCCCCACACGGTATCCTGCCTGCGCCAGGATATGGCTTAAGAAAGCGCAGGTCGAGCCCTTGCCCTTGGTCCCAGCCACATGGATGATCTTGAGGTCTTTTTGGGGATCGCCCAAAAGGCCCAGCAATTCGCTGACGCGGCTTAAGTCAAACTCCTTGCCGCCCAGTTTGTGCAGCTGGGTCTCGAAATTCGTGAACGAATCAAGGTATTCGTGGGGAGTCATAGGCAAGAAGGTACCAGCTACCTTCTAGCTAGAAGGTAGCTGGTACCTTAATGTTAATGTTTGAAATGGCGCACGCCGGTGAACACCATGGCGATCTTGCGCTTGTTCGCTTCCTTGATGACTTCTTCGTCGGCGATGGAGCCGCCGGTCTGGATGATGGCGGTGATCCCGGCTTTGGCGGCGATGGTGACGGTGTCGGCCTTGGGCAGGAACGCGTCGGAGGCCAGCACCGCGCCTTTGGCGGATGCGCCGGCCTTGCGGATGGCGTGGATGGCGGAATCGACCCGGCTGGTCTGCCCCGCCCCGATGCCGACCGTCTGCGTGCCCTTGACCAGGGCAATGGCGTTGGATTTGACATGCCGGATCAATTTCCAGCCGAAGAGCATGGCCGCGACCTGGGCCTTGGTCGGTTTGGTTTTGGTGACGATCTTCAATTCCTGCTCTTTAAGCACGCGATTGTCCTTGTCCTGCAGCAAAAGGCCGCCCGTGACTTTCTTATAATCGTATTTTTCTTCAGGCAGGGCATGGATGTCCAGCTCCAGCAAGCGCAGGTTTTTCTTCTCCTGAAGGAGTTTGAGCGCCGCGGCATCGAACCCGGGCGCGATCACGCATTCCATAAAACCGCTCTTGATGACGGCCTGCGCGGTGGCCGCGTCCACGGTGCGGTTAAGCCCGATGATGCCGCCAAAGGCGGACAAGGGATCGCATTGGAACGCTTTGGCGTAGGCCTTATCCAGCGCCTTGTCCTCGGCCAGGCCGCAGGGATTATTGTGTTTGATGATGACCGCGGCCGGATGGTCGAGATCGCGCACGATCTCAACGGCGGCGTGAAGGTCCAGGATATTATTGAAGGAAAGTTCCTTGCCGTGCAATTGCTTGAGGGCCGGCAGTCCGGACGCTTTTTTGGTGTCGGAATACAGCGCCGCCTGCTGGTGCGGGTTCTCGCCGTAGCGCAGGTCCTGCACCTTGGTAAAACCCAGGGCAATGTCGCGGGGGAAAGAAGAGAACGCATTGTCCGCTTTAAAGCGGTTGCTCAAGAAACCATGGATGGCCCCGTCGTAGGAGGCGGTGCGGCTGAAGACCTCGATGGCCAGGTTGGTCAGGACCTTGTCGGAGAGGATGCCGCTGTTATTGTTGAGCTCCTTGAGGACCTCGGGATAGCGCGACGGGTTGCAGATGACCGCGACACTCTTATAATTCTTGGCCGCGGAACGCAGCATGGACGGCCCGCCGATGTCGATGTTCGCGATGGCCTCTTCCAGCGACACGTTCTTCTTGGCCGTGGCTTTCTCGAAGGGATAAAGGTTGACGACCACCATGTCGATGGGGCCGATGCCCTGGGCTTTGAGCTGTTTCATGTGCTCGGGGTTGTCCCGCACGGCCAAAAGGCCGGCATGGATCTTGGGATGCAGGGTCTTGACCCGGCCGTCGAGCATTTCAGGAAAACCGGTGTAGTCGGAGACTTCGATGACGGGGATCTTGGATTGGCGCAGCAGCGCGGCGGTGCCGCCGGTGGAAATGAGCTCCACCCCCAGCTTGTGCAGGCCTTGGGCAAAATCGACAAGGCCGCCTTTATCGGATACGGAAATAAGGGCGCGGCGGACTTTGATCATGAGGCGGGGTGTTTAGCGTTTGCCTTTTTTGCGTTTGCGTTCGGAAGGCTTGGAGTAAAAGCGGCGCTCTTTGAGCTCGACCAGGAAGCCGTCCTTCTGGCACTGCTTCTTGAACTGGCGCATCGCTTTTTCGAAACTGTTCTTGTCGTTGACCCTGACTTCCAACATTACGGTTCACAACTCCTTAAAATAGATTTACTTACGGTTAATTTAGGTCCGATTATTATATTACAGGGACCTGAATTGTCAAATACTAATAGGTGGGGTCGACGTAGGTGTATTCTTCGCCCTTGAAATTGCGGATGGTGTGGATGCCGCCCTCGCTTTTGAGGACATAATTGGGCGAAATGGGGATCTTGCCGCCGCCGCCCGGGCCGTCAATGACGTAGGTCGGCACCGCGTAGCCGGTGGTGTGGCCGCGCAGTTGTTCCATGATGTCGATGCCGGTCTGCACCGAGGTGCGGAAGTGCTTGGACCCGACAATGGGGTCGCACTGGTAAATGTAGTAGGGACGCACGCGGATCTTCAAAAGCTCATGGAAGAGCTTCTTCATGGTCTCGGGCTTGTCATTGACCCCGCGCAGCAGCACGGTCTGGCTGCCCATGGGGATGCCGGCATCGGCGATCATGTTGCAGGCATGTTTGACCCGGGGCGTGATCTCCCTGGCGTGGTTGAAATGGATGCTCATCCACAGCGGCGAATATTTCTTGAACATGGCGATCAACTCGGGAGTGATGCGCTGCGGTAACGTCACCGGGATGCGGGTGCCGATGCGCACGAACTCGACATGCGGGATGGCCTTGACACTGGAGATCAGGTATTCCAGCATGCGGTCGCCCAGGGTCAGCGGATCGCCGCCGGAGATCAAGACGTCGCGGATCTCTTTATGGGAGCGGATATAGTTGAGGGCCGCGTCATAGGTCGAGGTATTGAGCGTGTGGTTGCCGTCGCCGACCATGCGCGAGCGCGTGCAGTAGCGGCAGTACATGGCGCACATTTCATTGACCAAAAACAGCACGCGGTCGGGATAACGGTGCACCAGGCCGTGCACGGCGGAACTCTTGTCCTCGCCGCAGGGGTCGAGCATTTCCTCCGGCGCGGTCTCAAATTCAAAGGCCTGCGGAACAGACTGCAGGCGGATGGGACAGCCGGTGTCCTTGACATCGATCAGGGCCGCGAAATACGGCGGGATAGACATGGTCAGTTTATCGCCGGCCCCCTTCACCCCTTTTTCTTCATTGGGGGTCAGCTTCATGAACTTGGAGATCTGTTCGAAGGTGCGGATGCGGTTGCGGATCTGCCAGCGCCAGTCTTCCCAGTCACTCAGCGTCGCGCCGGGGAACAATTTGATAATGCGCTTTTCGTCGGGAGACAATGGAATATTGGGGCGGCCGGAAACGTCAGGGACCGTTTCTTCCTTCGCGGGGGCGGCGACAGGGTTCATTTCTTGGACACTTCCTCCTTGGACTTCTCGATCGGGGCAGCCGCGCGGGCGGCATTCGACAAACCGAGGCGGATCAGCGCCTGGTCGAGGACTTTGTTGATGATCTGGTTGTACGTCATGCCCAAACACTTGCCGAACAGGACGAACACATCGTCGGGGCTCAAATTGGGCAGGGGATTTATTTCCAGCACATACGGGTTGCCGTCCTTGTCCACGCGGATGTCCACGCGGCCGAAATCACGGCAGCCCACGGAACGGTACGCGGCGATGGCGATGTCCTGCAGCTTCCCGGCGAATTTCTCGTCAACAGGCGCCGGGCATATGTACTCAACGCTCTTGTCCACCACATGCGCGTACGTATAGAACGCGTTGCCCAGGTCGGTCTTGCCGTCGATGGCGTACTGCACCACCGGCATGGCCTGCGGCGGGTCATTGCCGATGACACCGACGGTATATTCCGTGCCCTTGATGAATTCCTCGACCAGGGCCGGCTGTTTGTAATTGGTATTGATGAACTCCACCTGTTTCTTCAGGCGCTTGAAATTCTCCACCCTCGAACCCGGTGTGATGCCCTTGGAGGTGCCTTCATGCAGGGTCTTGACGAACAGGGGAAAGCCGATGGTGTTGAGCTGCATGAGATCGTCATCGGGACCGGCCATGAAATAACGGGCGGTCGGGATGCCGTCGGCAAGGAAGCATTTCTTGGCGATGACCTTGTCCAGGGTGATGCCCAATGTCAGCGCGTCCGCGCCGGCGCACGGGACGCGGAACACGTCGAGTATGGCCGGGACCTGCGATTCGCGGCTGCGGCCGTACTGCCCTTCACAGATGTTAAAGACCAGGTCAACCCGCGGGTTGGGCATGAGCTTGAGCAAATTCCTGGCATTGCCGATGAGCTTGACGGTGTGGCCTCCGGATTCGAACGCCCTTTTCAGGCATTGCACCGTGCGGTCGTTGTCCAATTCGGCGGCCGCGTCCACGGGATCGTCCGCGGAGGATTGCCATTCACTTTTAAGGTCGTATGTCAGCCCTATCTTTGCCATTTCGCTCTTAAATTTATCAAATTTTCATGAAAATACCACAGAAATTTTCATTGTCCGTTCATGACCATGAATCCCACCATGATGAGGGTCAGGACGATGACGGTGCCGACGGTAAACCAGGCGATGATGTTCATGGCCCGGGAATTGGTGAATTCCCCCATGATCTCCGGATCATTGATGAGCTTGAGCATGAAGATCAGGATGAACGGCAGCAGGATGCCGTTGCCCACCTGCGAAAGGTACATCACTTTGAGCAACGGGAAATCGGGGATGAGCACGACCCCCGCCCCGACGGCGACCATGGCGGTGTAAAGCCCGAAAAATTGCGGGGCCTCCCCGAAACGCTTGCTCACCCCCTCGTTCCACCCCATGCCTTCGCAGATGGAATAGGCCGTCGACAAAGGCAGGATCGAGGCGGCGAACAGCGAGGCGACCAACAGCCCGAAAGCGAACAACCATGTGGCATAGATGCCGGCGAAGGGCTCCAGGGCCATGGCCGCGTCTTTGGCGTCCTCGATCCTGATGCCGGAGTGGTGCATGGTGGCGGCGCAGGCAATGACGATAAAACCGGCGACCACCGGCGCGATCACGCAGCCGACGACACAGTCCAGCCGCACCCATTTGTAATCTTCCGGGGACAGGCCTTTCTCCACCGTCGAGGACTGCTGGTAGAACTGCATCCACGGGGCGATGGTGGTGCCGACCAGGCCCACCAGCATGACGAAATATCCCAGGTCAAAATTCACATGCGGCAAGAAGGTCTGGCGGGCCACCTCACCCCAGTCGGGCTTGGCCATAAAGCCGGAGATGATGTACGCGATGTAGAAGAAGCAGGCGATAAGGAAGATCTTCTCGACGGATTTGTAATTGCCGTGCACGACCAGCATCCATACGAACACCGCGGCCAGGGGAACGGAAATGTATTTGCTCACCCCAAAAATGCCCATGGCCGCCGCGATGCCGGAGAATTCCGCCATGACGTTGCCCATGTTGACAAAGAACAGGACAAGCATCAGGTAAAAGGTAAGCTTGACCCCGAAATTCTCGCGGATCAGGTCCGCCAGCCCCTTGCCCGTGGCCACCGCCATGCGCGCGCACATTTCCTGCACGACGATCAATGCCACGGTGATGGGCAACAGCGACCACATGAGCGTGTAGCCGTAATGCGCGCCGGCCAGCGAATACGTGGCGATGCCGCCGGCGTCATTGTCCACATTGGCGGTGATGATGCCCGGCCCCATGATCGAAAAAAAGAACAGCAGCTTTTTGATCATAATTTTTCCTTGTATTTCGACCAGACCAGGGCGATCAATTCCTCCATGACGTCGTCGATGGTGATGACCCCCTGCAAAATGCCGTCGTGGTTAAGGACGGGAATGGAGGAGAATTTGTGGCGCTCCAGGAGCAGCGCCACCTCCTCCACGCTGTCGTCGGTGTAGACAAAGACATTGTCGGGAAAGCACGTCTCGATGAGGTACTTGGAGGGGTCTTCATTGATGAAGCGGCGCAGGTAGGTGGTCCCCAGGTATTTGAACTGGTCGTCGACGATATACAGGAAGAACACATTGCCGGCAAAATCCCCGGCGTTGTCTTTGATCTTCTTGAGGCCGTCGGCCACGGTGGCGTTGGATTTGAGGTACAGGTATTCGATGGTCATGAGCCCGCCGGCGGAATTCTTGGCGAAACTCAACAGCTGGCGCAATTTCTTGTTGGTCTCGGTGCCCAGCAGGCGCATGAGCTGGTGGGTCTTGTCCTTGGGCAGTTTCATCAAAAGGTCGGTGGCCTCATCCGCGGGGATGTTGGTGATGAGCGTCGCCGATTCCCGCTCTTCCAGCTGGTCGACCATTTCGGTCTTGAAAACGAGGTTCATGTCGGCAAAGACCTTGTTCTGCAGCACAGTATCCAGCGACCGGAACAAAGACACGCGCGCGAAAATATCCAGGTCCTGCATGATCTCGGCCAGTGCCGCGGGCGGGATGGCCGCCAGCTTATTGCGGGCCACATCAAGCTTGACCACACTTTTCATGCGGCCCAGCTTGGGAAGGATCTGGGTATTTTTCCATGGGATGAGCTCTTCATGGATCAGATATGGGGATTTTGGGTTGGCCAGTTTGACGAGGGCGTCGATGACAAAGGTCCATCCCAGGCGGCGCACCAACGCGCGCAGGCCCACGTCCACGTGCGCGGCGTACAGCTGGTTCTCGACGCGCAAGAGGTGGATGTCATTGACGCGCACCACCCGCTGGTCGTCGGTGTCCACCACCTGCTGGTCCAGGATGTCCCTGCGCAGGGTGAATTCGCATTTGAACGGTTCTTTCTGGAAGGCGACCTTCGGGCCGGGGACCTTCAGGCGCACCTCGTCCTCGATGTAGGCCAGGTCGTCCCATTTGATGCGGGCGTATTCCTTGCTCCATGCCCCCCGCCGGATGATGAGCTCGGCGGCCTTGGGGTAAATGTCGCTGTGCGGGTTCATGGCAAGGTCATGCAGGCTGCCGATGTACTCGCCGCCGCTGTCGAGGATGTCCATCCCGATGACCTGTGAGAAATAAAGGAATAACTTCATCGGCTGACCTTTACCTGGCGGCGTTCACAGATCCGGTTGACCGGGCACCCCGAACACAACGGCGAAACAGGCCTGCACACGTTCTGTCCCCAGGTGACCAGCAGGGCATTATAGTCGATCCAGTATTTGGCCGGCAATTTTTTTCTCAAGGCGAACTCGGTTTCCTCCGGCGTGCGGGTCTTCACATATCCCAGGCGGTTGGAGATGCGGTGCACGTGCGTATCGACGCACATGCCCGGCTTGCCGAAACCCTCGGTGAGCACCAAATTGGCGGTCTTGCGCCCCACCCCTTTGAGCGTCAGCAGGGTGTCCAGGTCCTGCGGCACTTGGCCGTTGAAACGTTCTTTCAGATCGCGGCAAATGCCAAGGATGGTCCGGGCCTTGGTGCGGTAGAACCCGACGGGATAGATCATTTTCTCCAGCTGCCGCGGGGCCAATTTCAAAAACCCGTCGATGGTATTGACCCTGGCGAACAGCCGCTCGCACACCGGCAAAGTGGTGGTGTCCTTGGTGCGCAAACTCAACAGGCACGAGACCAGGACCAAAAACGGGCTCTTGAATTTCTTGCCCACCAGCGTGACCGACGGGTCCGGCAGGCCCTTCATGGCCTTTTTAAGGCGGTTGACCACGATGCCCATGTTCTTGTTATCCAGCATGATCTCACCGTTCGAATACATATCCCATCTCTTCCAGCTGGACGGGATCATCGCGCCAGTTCCTGGCGGTCTTGACATACATCTCCAGGAATACTTTCTGCCCCAGCAGTTCTTCCAGGTCGGCGCGCGCCTGCGTCCCCACTTCCTTGAGCACCGCGCCCTTCTTGCCGATGACGATCTCTTTTTGCGTGTCGCGGTCGACGGTGATGAGGGCCTTGATGTGCATGACCTTGCCCTTTTTTGGCTGGGCGCTTTCGATGCGCACCGCGATCGAATGCGGGACCTCCTGGCGCATGACCCGAAAAAGTTTCTCCCGGATCAGATCCGCCATGGCCATGCCCTGCGGCAGGTCCGTGATCACATCTTCCGGGTACAGCAGCGGCCCCGTGGGCAAAAATTCAAAAAGCATGTCCAGCAGCTTCTCGACGTTCGTCCCTTTCAGGGCGGAAAGCGGCAACAGCGTCAGGTTGGTCAGTTCCTGGATGGGTTTTCCCGTCGAGTCTTCCCACAGCTTGATGTATTCGGGGATGTATTTGCCTTTGGCATAATCGACCTTGTTGAGGCCCACGATGATGGGGACCTCGAGGTTTTTGAGCTGGTTGACCACGTACTGCTCTTCCTGGCCGGTGTGCTCGCTGGCATCGACCAAGTGGATGATCACATCCACCCCCTGCAGGGTGCTCAGGGAAGAACGGTGCATGAACTTGTCCAAACGGTCGCCGCCGATGTGCAGTCCCGGCGTGTCGATGAAAACGATCTGGCCGCGCTCATCGGTGTAAATGCCGCGGATCTGCTGGCGCGTGGTCTGCGGCACCTGCGAAACGATGGAGACCTTCTCGCCGATGATGGCATTGAGCAGCGTCGATTTGCCCACGTTGGGCCGGCCGACGATGGAAACCATGCCGGTTTTAAGTTCTTTTGCGGTATTGGAAGACAACGATCACCACCCCTGTAAATAAAATGATATTCATGATGTTAAATGCCCGCCACACAATGTCCTTGGACATGAACCCCGAAGGCGCCATCAGCAAAGCGCAGATCCACACGCCCATGACCCACAGCGTCGAAATATCTTCCGATGAACGGCGGCGGATGATCCGGATGATCAGCGGGATGTTCCACAGCGGCATCACCACGGCCGCCACCAACCCTACCTGTTCCACAAAGCTCATGCCGTCCTCCTGTATTTGACCACCGCGAACAGCACCGCGGTCAGCAAAACCACATTGACGATGTTGAAACCGATGGCGGTCCTGTCCCCGGAAATAAAAGCGCTGGGGGCCATGCCCACGGCGGTGACCCACATCCCCACCGCCCAAACCGGCGAGATGTCCGCCGACGACCGGCGCCGGACAATGCGCACGATCAATGGAATGTCGAATAAAGGCAGCATGACCGCGGCCCAAAAGCCGACCGTTTCCACAATGGCCTTTCTAGGGGACGGCGGAAAACTTGACCAGGTGCTTGAGGCGCGCCTCGACCTCGCGCATGGTCAAAGGCGCGGTGCGGCCCATGCCGAACCCCTGCACGTTGAAGGAAGCGACGGTCGTGGCGTACAGCAGCGCTTTGCGCAGGGAACTCTCGTCCACCCGGCGCGCTTTGCTCAAATATCCCATCAAACCGCCGGCGAACGTGTCCCCGGCGCCGGTGGGGTCCACCACTTTCTCGACGGGATACGCGGGAAAGGAGAACATGAACCGGTCGCTGAAAAACAGGACGCCATGCTCGCCTTTCTTGATCACGACCATCCCCGGGCCCATGGCCCGCAGGCGCCGGGCCGCCATGATCAAATTGTGTTCGCCGGAAAGCGCGCGGGCCTCGCTGTCATTGGCCACGAACAAATGCACCCGCTTCATCAGCCGGCGCAGGGACCTTTGCTTGTGGGTGATCCACAAATTCATGCTGTCGAGGCCGATGAGACCGGGAGAACGCAACTGGCCGATCAGCTTCAATTGCAGGTCAGGGTCGAAATTGGCCAGGAACAAATTGGGCAAATGCTTCTGGTGGTCCGCCAGCTTCGGGGCATACCCTTCCAGCACGCCCAGTTCGGTGGCCAGGGTCAGGGCGGTATTAAGGTCCGTCTTTTTGTATTCACCGCGCCAGCGGAAGGTCTTGCCATGGCCGGTCTGCAGCGAGGTGAGGTCGATACCTTTACGCCTTAAGAAATCCAAATGCCGCTGCGGGAAATCCCTGCCAACGACCGCCACCAGATGCACGTCGGTGAACAGCCGGGCCGCCATGGCAAAATGCGCCGCTGACCCGCCGAGCATGTCCTTCTTGCTGCCCGAGGGCGTTTTCACATGGTCCAGCGCCACTGTTCCCAGGACGACCAGGCTCATATCTTGGACGGCTTCTTCTTTTTTTCCAGCTTCTTGATGAAATCCAGCACATGCTCGTCCTTGAGGAGGTTTTCCAGGTCGGTGTCGTTCTTGAGATACGTGAAATCATCATACCCCAGTTCGATGGCCCGGCTCAAAGCGGTGAAGGCGGGACGGGCCTGGTTGAGCAGCGCGTAACTGCAGGCCAGGTTATAGAGCACCAGGGGGTCACTGGGCCGCAAGCTGAAGAGCTTGAGGTCCACCTTCAGTCCCTTTTGCCAGTGCCCGGCGCGGGTATACAGGTCTCCCAGCACGGTCAGGGCCTGGACAAAATTCGGGGCATCCTTGAGGATGTTCTCGTAAAAGGCGATCTCGAATTCGATGTCGTCCTGCTTTTGAGACAGTCTTGGGACTTGCTTCTTGCGCATACACGGCACCCCTTATTTCTTTTTTAAGTAGGTTTTTATCCTTGCCGCCGCTTCTTTGAGGTTATCGTAACTGGACGCATAGGAAATGCGCACATGGTCGGCGCAGGCCCTTCCGAAGGCCACTCCCGGCACCAATGCCACCTTCTGCTTCTCCAGTAAATTTTTGGCAAAATCCATGGATGACTCCCCCGTCGACTTGATCGAAGGGAACACGTAGAACGCGCCCTGGGGCATGTGGCAGTCCAGGCCGCAGTCGTTGAGCGCCCCGACGATGAAATCCCGGCGGCGGTGGTATTCTTTTTTCATGGCCAGCACGTCCTTGTTGCCGCTTTTGAGCGCCTCGATGGCCGCCATCTGGCCGGTGATGGGGACGCAGAGCATCGTATACTGGTGGATCTTGGTCATGGCCCCGATGATGTCCCGCGGCCCGCAGGCATAGCCGATGCGAAAGCCGGTCATGGCATGGGCCTTGGAAAAACCGTTGAGGTACACCGTGCGCTCGTACATGCCCGGCAGGGTCGGGAACGCGGTGTGCTCGAAATCATAGGTCAGCTCGTCGTAGATCTCATCGCTTAGGACGATCAGGTCATGCTTCTGGAATACTTTCGCAAGTTCCTCTAGCTCTTTCTTTGTATAGGACGCCCCGGTCGGATTGCAGGGGTAATTGATCAATATGCCCTTGACCCCTTTGCCCACCGCCTGCTCGACCTGTTTGGGCGTGATCTTAAAACCGCTCTTGAGGTCCACGGGCAAATAGACCGGCACCCCGCCGGCCAATTCCACGACGGGGCCGTAAGCGACATAGTACGGGTCGGGGACCAGGATCTTCTCGCCGGGGTTGAGGATGGCGCGCATGGCCAGGTCCAGCGCTTCGCTGACCCCGACGGTGATGAGCATTTCCTCTTCCGGGTCATAGGCCAGGCCGTGGCGCTTCTTCAGGAATGACGACACCTCACGGCGCAGTTCGACCATGCCCTTGTTGGAGGTGTAGGAGGTAAAGCCCTGCTCCAGGGACACGATGGCGGCCTGGCGCACATGCCAGGGCGTGACGAAATCGGGTTCGCCGACGCCCAGCGATATGACGTCCTTCATCCCCAGCACCAGGTCAAAAAAAGCCCGGATGCCCGAGGGGGCCAGTTGGTCGACTTTTTTGGATATTCTCATGCGTTCCTCTAATACGAAATGTTCGGACGGCGTTCTTTTTTCGGATTGTGCAGGACCTGGCCCTCTTCCTTATATTTGCGCAGCAGGAAATGGGTCGCGGTCTGGCGCACGTTGGCCATGGAGGAGAGCTTGGCCGCGATGAAATCCGCCACAGTCTGGATGTTCTCGCCCTCGACGATGACCAGCAGGTCATACCCTCCGGAGACCAGGTAACAGCTCTTGACCTCCGGATAGCTGTAAATGCGCTCGGCGATATGGTCGAAGCCCACGTCTTTTTGCGGGGTGATGCTCACCTCGATCAAAGCGCGTACGGCCGGCGCGCTATTGTTTGCTTTTGCCATTGGAACCTCCCTTTTTGGACATCCTTGTCTCCAGGGTGAACACCTGCTCTTTCATGAGCGCGACATCCTGGCGCATATCTTTGATCCTCGAACGCGCCTGCTTGTTGTAAACTCCGGTTTGTGTGATCTCCTCGGCCAGGACCTTCGGGTCTTTCAAGGCATTGGCCGGCAATTGTTTTTCCAGGGCCGCTTCCTGGGCCTTCTGGCTTTCCAGGTCGGCGCGCAAACCCGCCAGCTCGGACTCATCGGGCGCGGCCGCGGCGTCGGAGGCCTGTTCCGCCGGCTCCTCTTTGACCGGTCCGGCTATTTTCAAACGCTCTTTCCGCAAGCTATCCGCCTGCCTTTGCAATGGCGCCACCATGGCCTGTTTGGCTCTGGTCTCTGCGGCCAGTTCTTGCAGGCGCACCTGCTCGTCGGTCTTGCCGTTGCGTTCTTTCAAAAATCGCTTTATGTCCTCGTTCTTCTGACTTTGCTCATCGATGGTGTGCCGCAGGTCCCGTTCCTTCTGGAGCGATCCCTGGTATTGGACCGTCAGTTCATTATTCTTATCGATCAACGCCTGCACCCTTTGCTTGATGACTTCCAGGCTCGACTGCCAGGCCCCATCCTCGCTCTGGGCCAGGGCGCTGGGGGCCATGAAGCAAAGCCCAAAGTATATCAAAATAATAAATTTATACATAAGAGTAATTATAAACGGATAAAAGGACACAGGCAAGGAAGGAATGGGTTTTTCAGCGGGCGACGCGCGCCACCGGGACCATCCCCACCATCGAATTGGTGAGAAAGATCCCTTGGGCTGACCTGACCACGGGAACGGTGAGGTCTTTTTCAAGCACAGGGATGCCAAAGCGGCGGGCAAAGGCCATGACCTGCCTGCGGACAATGCCATCGAGGCACCCGGAGGTCAATGGCGGGGTGATGAGCGTGCCGCCGCTAAGAATAAAAATATTGGCGCGGCTGGCTTCAAACACATGGCCTTTGGCATTGACCAGCAAGGCCTCGTCGTACCCCGACGACCTGGCCTTATCGTACGCGCTGGCAAACAATCCATAGTCCAAAGATTTGACGTCCGCCCAGCGTGCTGTTGCCGGCCTTTTGGTCTTGATGATACTGACCTTCAGCCCCGCGCGGTACTGTTCGGATGAAAGCGGCTGATAGTCCAGCATCATGACCGCGCAATGGACCGTATGGCCTGCCTCAAAGACCATGGCCCGCAGGCGGCCTAATTTAATGGAAGGATTGCGCCTGGCCACCCGGCGGACAATGCGTTTGAGCGCCGGTAATGTGTAATGATGGCGAACTCTTAATGCCTTCAACCCCCGCAGCAGGCGCTGCAGGTGTTCCTCCAGCCATTCCACTTTCCCGTCGAGGGCGCACATGGTCTCGAAGGCCCCGTGCCATCGGATGCGGCCGGGCGTGAACACATCCAGCAGGCCCTGCTCCGCTTTCAAATATTGGCCGTCGAGGTAAAAAATATATTTACGCATAAAAGACCTCGGCCAGCGCGGCCTGCATGGCCACCGCCTTCACACAGGTTTCCTCATATTCCGCGGCAGGGTCGGAATCGGCCACAATGCCTCCGCCCACATGAAAACTGATCCTGTCCCTGCGCAGGAACAGCGCGCGGATGAGCACGGAAAAATCCATGTTCCCATTGAAACCGATATACCCTAAAGCACCGGTATACAGCTCCCTGGAATCCCCTTCCATCTGCCGGATGATCTTCATGGCCTCGATCTTGGGGCAGCCGGTCACGGACCCGCTGGGAAATGTCGCCTTCAAAAGGTCGAACAGGTCTTTGTCTTTGTGCAGATGCCCCTCGACCGTGGCGGTGGCCTGGAACACGGTGCGGTATTCCTCGACGGCGCGCCTGGCCTTGACCGTGACCGACCCGTAATCGCACACGCGGCCCAGGTCATTGCGCTCCAGGTCGGTGACCATGAGCAGTTCGGCGATCTCTTTGGGGCTTTGCAGGAGGTCTTTTTTCAAACGCGCGTCCTCTGCCTGTGTCTTTCCCCGCGGCCGGGTGCCTTTCATGGGTTTGACCTGGGCGATGCGGCCGTTAAGGCGCAGGAAACGCTCCGGCGAAGAGCTCAAGATGACCTGTTGCCCGTCGTCGAAATACGCGGCGAAGGGCGACGGCGAGCGGGCGCGCAAAGCGGCATAAACGGCCATGGGGTCCGCGTGCCCCTGCCAGCCTTTGATGAGAGCTTCCACTTTACGGGACAGGTTGATCTGGTAAATATCACCGCGGCGGATATGCGTCAGCGCTTTTTTGACGGCGGCGATATATTGCGCCCTGCTGAAATTGCTTTTAAAGACGATCTTCTTTTTTAAAGGCGCGATCACGGAGACATGGGCCGGGGCGTGCGCCAGCGCATCGAGGATGTCGTTGGCCTGGCGGCGCGTGGAGGCGTGGACGGTCAACCGGCAACGGGCATGGTCAAACGCCAGTACCTGGTCGTAAAGCCCGAAATAAAAACGGCCGTCATAGCCCCAATAACCCACAGCCCCGCCGGAGAAGGTTTTTCCCGAAGGCCGGCGGTATTGATCGAATTCTTTTTTGAGAACGCGCAGATCGCGGCCGGACACGGTCTTGAAGGGCTCGAACCCGAGGTAGGAGTAACGGGCTTCGGGGCCGGCCTGGCTGGAATCGAGGAAAAAAAGTCCCCTGCGGCCGTAGAATTTCCTGAACGCGGTAAAAGCATCCATATTTTTAGAAAAGGGACGACTGGGACGCCTGGACAAACTTGAAGGATGGTTTTTCCACGCCGAACTGGGCCAGGAATTTGCCGACATCGCCCAGGTTCTGCTCCTCGGCCATTTCAATGAGGCGCAGCATCACCTGGACGGTGATCTCCACGTCGGCCATGGCGCGATGGGTCTCCCCGACGGCCAGGCCCAGCGAGCGCGCCAGGTAAGAAAGCTTGTAACTGCTTAAGTAAGGAAGCAGTTCCTTGGCCATCTTCAGGGTGTCGATGGCGGGGGTCTCTTCCTTTAACCGGCGGCCGGCCAGGGAAAGCTCATAGCACAGGAACCCGAGGTCGAAACGCACGTTGTGCCCGGCCACACAGCCGCCGGCGACGAACTCGATGATGCCCGGCAGGATCTCTTCGGCGAAGGGCGCGCCGGCGACCATCTCTTCGGTGATCAAATTGATCCGGGTGGCTTCCACGGGAATGGAACGTTTGGGGTTAACAAAGGAATGGAACCGGTCGACGACCTGCAGCCCCCTGACCTTCATGGCCGCGATCTCGATGATGCGGTCCCCGTCCACAGGGGAGAGACCGGTGGTCTCAACGTCGAACACGATAAATTCGGTGGTTTTTATTTTCATGTTCCCTTTACGGTGTAGACCGGCAGCAGTTGACAGGGGTGGTAGGACTTCTTGGTGCGCGCCACATTGGGCATGCCGAAATCATCCATGGTGTTGATCAATTCAAATCCCCGGACCGCCTCATCGGCGCAAAAACGGTTGAAAATATAAGCGGCCAGCCCGGTTTTGTCCAGGTCCGTCACTTCCAAAAGAACGCAAAATGTCTTGGTGTCCAGCGGATACCCGAAAGTGTACCCGGCGATCACTCCGTCGACCTCGACCACCCTGCCGATCAACTCCAGTTCCCGCGCATGCTCAATCAGCAGCTTGTGCACCCGGGCATTGTCGTCAAGCATGGCGCGGTAAACATCCGGTTCCGCGATATTTTCACCACGCGCCTTGCGGTCCGCCGCCCACCGGCTGTATAAACTCAAGCAGCCCTTCAGGTCTTGCGGCGCGTAGGCGCGGAACACGGCCTGCGGATATTGCTTGTCAAAGACGTGGATGTCATGCCGTTTGGATTTATACGCATGGCCGGCCAGGTCTTCCAGGTCCTTGCGGCGGTAAAGGTACTCATGCGCCTTCAGGTATGCATTATACCCAAGGTCCTTGAAAACAGGCAACTGATTCTCGGAAATATTTTCCACGCGGGCGATCCGGCTTTTGCCCATGCGCCCGAAGCAGGCCTTCACCGTCGAGGCATCCAACTCCCCGCCCAGGGGCGGCAGGTACAAAAAGCTCTCGCCGTCCTGTCCGGCAAAGACGCACAGCCGGTCATCGATGACCTCAAAACTGAATTCAAAAAAATCCTTCCAGGCAAACAGGGAAGAAAAATGGTGGCAGGACAAGGGACGGGGGCCGCGGCCAAGGTACTGGTCAAAGACGGATTTGCGGGAGATCAAACAAATACCTCAATTCATTTTCAACCGGCGCGTAATCGTGGACCAGACGGCTGTTGCGCTTCAAAAAATCCACGGTCCCCTGTTGGGCAAAAAATCCGCGCAGGTATTCCACATAATGTTCCAATGCGGGGTCGGCTTGTTTTTCCTGGATGTACGGGCAGGCCAGGTGCACATACACTTTAACGCCGTTGGGGTGTTTGGACAAAAGGAAGGGATATAAAACGCATTCAAAAGGCCGGTCATTGTAAACGCGGCAGGCGCTGTCGGCCTTGTTGAAGAACCGGCACAGGTGTTGGCCGCAGTCCTGGATGGTGGTCACGTAATCGTGGTCGTCGGTGAACTCTTTGCGGTCCCACTTGGGACGCCAGATGGAACCGGCGCTCTGGAACCGGCAGCAGCCCTCGCATTTCAGGCACACGGAAGAGGGAACGAATTGTTTCAGGGCGGGGACCATATTACTTGACGATACTGCCTAAAGCGATGTCTTTGTCGGGGGACAGCAGGGACATGCCGTTCGCGTCGGAGGCGGCCAGCAGCATGCCGTTGGAGGTCTCGCCGCGGATGATGGCCGGTTCCAAGTTGGCCACCAGGACGACCCGGCGGCCGATCAATTGTTCGATGGTATAGGCCTTGCGGATGCCGGCGACGACCTGGCGGGTGTCCTTGCCGGTATCCACCTGCAGGACATACAGGCGGTCGGCGTTGGGATGGTCTTTGGCTTCCTTGATCTGCGCCACGACCAACTCGATCTTTTTAAAATCCTCGATGGTTGCCATGGGGCGCATTATAACACCGGATTTTAAGCGGGGGCCAGTTCTTTTTCTTTCAGGCCCAGCAGCAGGGGCAAATTGGTCACCGGCGTGACGTTAAGGATGACCGGGTAAAGCCCGTCGATCTTGATGCTGTCCAGATTCTGCAGTTGCGCCGGCAAAGGCATGCCCTTGGCGTCGCGCTTGATCTGCAGGTCGAGATTTTTGGAATTAAGGTCGATACCGCCTTTTGCAGTCATCGCAGCATCTACCACCCCTATCGTCCTGCCCTTCTGCTTCTGCATTTGGGCCCACGGTCGAGCATTGGTCCAGGCCGCAGGCAATTCCACATTCAGGGCCTTGGCCAGCTTTTCAAGTTCCCGGCGCAGTTCATCGGGAACATCCATCTTTAATTTATCGACGGAATACTCGATCCACATCTTGACTTCCTGCCGCCATTCTTCCTCATTGAATTCCGTCAATTGCTTCCTCTCTTCCAGGCTCAAATTAAGCCCGTTAAAGAGAGAGGCGTTTTCCGTCGGGATGATCCCTATGGGTGTCATCCTATACTCGCTCGCCGGGATCCTGCCTTCTTTCAAGTCCTTTAGCCAGATCGTGACCCGGCTGTTGTCCTTGAACCCCGGCCACACGGGCGCAGCGCCCAGTGTTCCATTGGGGTTGCGGAATTTCTTGAACCAATTGACATAGGCCCCCAAGGGATTGTCTTTACCCAGCCACTTGGCCCTATCGATCAGATGCTGGGCCAGCTCGCCTTCAGTCCCCACCATGAACGGCCTTAAAGCGAACATATCAAAACCTTCAGCCCCGGCCTTTCCTTCTTCCGCGGCGGTGGTTGCGGCCCTCATGAAGAACCCATGCAAGATAAACATCATCGGGTCCGTCATCACCGATACCAGGGGCCTGGTGGTGGCGCGCCTTCCGCCGAACAGTTCCAGGTCGCTTTTAACGCCCAGGGGATTGTCCCAGCCCTTGGGCCGCCGGTCCACCGGTATCTGGTCAACATTGCCGATCCAATTCTTTACCTTGTCCAGGCGTACCGTAATGCGCGAATTCGGATGGGCCAGTTCTTTGCCTTCGCCCGAAAGCGCATCCCACAGGGCTTTTAGCCCCCTGCGCACAGCTTCCATCTCAGAGGCAGGGACCCCGTCCAATGCTTCCGGCTGAAAAAGCTTGTTCTTGTCCTTGCTTGGCCTTGCCGATAATGCCGCAAGAATGGCATCATTGTATTTCACCACAGTCTTGATGTCATCGACATCGACACCCTTTAAACGGCCGCGCAAAGACGTATTTTTCCAATCATACCAGCCGGCCAGGGGGTCGATCTGCCCGGCCTGCTCCAATAAGAATTCCTGCGCCACATCCAGCGTGATCAAAGACAAGGGCTTGTCGATCTTTTCCCACCATTGTTCGGAAACGACCCTGCGTTGGGTGGCCGGATCGATCTTGAACTTATACGCCAAATTCACGCTCAAGGACCCGCCCTGGGCTATGGCGTCCATGGCCCTGGCCAATTCCTTGGCGTTCATCCCCGGGGCCACCATGAAAGCGCCGTGCTCCGGGTTGACCCCGCGCTTGACCCTCACGGTACCGCCTTTGCCGTCGGGTTCCTCGGCATACGTCCACTGCATCAGGTCATCGCTGACCATCCAGATATTGTATTTCTCCGCAAGTTCGGGGATCAGTTCGAGCAGGGCCGAATTGGTCTTGCCGGAATAACTCGGGAAAGAACCGGAAACCCCGAAGGTCTCATGCGTCGCTTTATCTTCCAGGACAAAACTGAAGGAATGCGATGTGCTCTGGTCCTCGCTAAGGATGGAAAGGGCGAGGGCCAGGCGGAGGCTGGCGAATTTCTTGGCGCCGATCCCGTTGCCGCCGTATTCGGACCCATACAGGCGCACGATATTGAGGCCGTACTGGTCGACGATATCGCCGCTGCCGCTGGCGGTCTGGTTGATAAAGAGGACAAAATACCGGCCGTCCTCCCCTTCCTTGTTGGTGCGCTTGATCGAATTCAGATCGCCGGTGCTGTGGGAGATCTTGATGAAATTGCTTCCCCCGCGCTTGGCAATGAGATCCAGGGCGGGTTTGCCGAGGCTGATGCCCCTTTCATTATAAAGCGTCAGGTACTGGGCCACGACCGTGAGGCTGTCCGTCACCTGCACGCCGGGCTTGCCGACGGGTTTATCTTCCGGCCCGGCAATATAAGGGATGACGTACATGGTCTTGCCGGCCATGGAATCCTTCATTTTGGGGATGATCTTATTGAGGACAGTTTCGCTGTCCACCCAATTGTTGTTCAAGCCTTTGTCCCCGGGATTGCGCGAGGAAACGAATGTCCTGGGCACGGAGCGCATGGTGTCTTCCGGATGGGAATAGCTGGCGTAACTGCCATCTTCGGTCTGGAACAAAATGCCCGCTTCAACCGCGTGCTGGATGATCATGTCGATGTTCTTCGCGTCGATGACCACCACCTCGTCCGGTTTCATGAGGTCTTTTTCAAAATCCACGAATTTGCGCACTTCGGGAATGTTAATGTCGATGCTGGGGATGGCCAACAGCGCATTGTCGGCAGCCAAGGAAATCGTGCCATTTTTCACAATATTCCTGTCCAGGGCAATGACCGGTGCCTGGCCTTCAAATGCCTCAATGCGCAGGGCATGGACCGCCTGGCCGCCTTGCCCATTGGGCTCGACGCCCTTGACGCCGAAAACCCCGTTGGTGCTGATGAAGGTGAACGAACCCATGATGTCTTTGGTGACATCACCCGCCACAAAAAGCTTGTCGCCTTTTAAAATGGCTTCGCCGTCCTTATAAACCTGGCGGAGCCGGAGGATCTCCTTGGGAAGGTCTTTACCGTTCTTGGGATTAACGCGGAAATTATAACGTTCCGACATGTCGAACATTTTGGCGCCTGCCTCATTGTCATTCATTAAGGCATTGTAAACACGCAGGCCGCCCACCGCGCCCTTGGCCTGCAAAGCGCCCGCAACAGCCAGGACCATGAAACCTTCCGCCGCGCCGCCAACGGTGATCATGGTCTTATGAACACCATAATCGCGCTTGAACGCATCTTTATACGACCCCGCGTCCATGACAGATTTTAAGCCGTGGGCCACTGTGCCGTCGGTAATAGTGGTTACGCGCAACCCCGCGATGCCGCGGCGTTCCTTGATCTCTTGTAAAACGTCCAGGAATTTCTTTTCACGTTCACGGTCCATGACCACGATCTCTTCCTGCAAGTCGCTGACCTGCTGGCCGCGGATGGCCGCGTAATATTCCAGCAGGGCTTCAACTTTCTCCGGATGGGCGGCATACAGTTCCGGATCGAACAAGCTGTATTCTCTCCCGTCCGCCTGCACGCGTTGTTCCTTGAAATCTTCGGCTTTGTCGCCTAAATTGGTGAAGAATTGCCCGACATAGCCGTCCGGCGCATTGCCCAGCTGGGCCACGCCGCTGCCGACCACGATGACGCTGGTGGAACCGGATTCGGACTCGGAGATGTTTTCCAGGGTCTTGCCGTCCGAATTGGTTATGAACATATTGGTCCCCTCGATCACGTCAATGATGGCGTTGACCACCGGGTATGCCTTGCCGGTATGGGCCGCAATATAATGATCCGCCCCGCCTTCAACAGCGGCGTTGACGGGAACAAGCTCGCTCCTCAAAGCATCCGGGACGACAACATCCCGGGCATCAAAACTTTCCTGGACTTCATCACGGCCTATACCCTCATTCACCCTGACCAAAAGGATGACATTGAGTTCTTTCGCCGTTTGTTCATAGATCTGCTTGGCAATGCCGTCGGCCGCGTCTTTGATGAGGCCTCTGAACTGGTCGGCGACTTTCTTCTTGTCGGAAAAATCCTCCATTCCCTGCAAAAGCGTCCTTGCTTCCCGGATCTTGGAATGATGCTCAGTGAGGATCATCAATTCATTAAGTAAAAGCCTCAATTGCTCTTTGGTTTCCGCCTCCGGCGTGTTCTTAAGGACCTTTTGTATGCTGGCAAAGGCCCCGCGTAACTTTTTGGTCGTCAGGTCAGCGCCTGTCCTGGCAGTTACTTCCTGAACAAAACGGCGCAGGGAGGCCTTTAATTCGGCCTGCCGGGCGACTTGGACACGGACCCAATCGAGAAGGATGCTCCCTTCCTTGTCCGTTTCAAATTTCCCCTGGCGTCCCAGGATAATGTGGACCGCATCGCTGCCGGGTTTGCGTATGTCCTGTACCTGCCATTCCCCGGCCCATCCCTGCGTATTTGCGGCGTTCTTTTCCTTAACAAACTCCTGCACAAGGCCGCGCACTGCTTCGCCTAACCCCTTCTGGAAACCGGGAATAAAAAGAGGGACTCCCGACTTTGCCGTCTTTTCCAACTCTTGCAAGGCCTGCCCGCGAAGGGAACTGTCGGCCACCATGGCCGTATCGGGACTGGTTCCGGCCTGCCATGCCACCATGGCTTCGTCGCCGCGCGGGGCAAGCTGTGAGACGCTGGTGAGCTTCGCGCCCAATCCAGCCTCAACAACCCTGCCCAACATGGCGGAATCAAACCCGCCGGAGACATATTTCCTCGGGGTCACCTGGGCCGCGGCATTGTGGTCTTCCCTAATATAGTTATAAACGCCCTTCTTAAAGGCCTGGAGATACTGCTGGTAGATCTTTTCATTATCCTGCTTGTCCATCAGGGCGACGCCGCCGGTCTTGTTCCGGTCCACGTACAATTTGCCCAGGATGCTGTCCTTGAGGCGGATCTTGTACCAGGTCGCCAGGATCATGGCCTGGTAAACCTGGCGCAGGTTGGCGAAATGGGCCCCTTCATTGACCTCTTTTTCCAGCGCCGGGATAACGATCTCGCGGACGATCTGCGACGCGACGGAAGAATTTTGCGGGGACCTGGTGTTCTTTTGCAGGGCCAGGTAATCCTGCTCCAGCATGACCTTCAGCCGGGACTCAACGACGAAGGCGCTGTTGCCGTGCTCATAGATCTTGGCCTGGGAAGGGACGATCCAGACCTTGTTGAACGTGTTGACGGGAACATTCGATGTACCGAATTGGCTCTGGGCTTGCGCGTAAACTTTGTCCCAGAACTTCTTGCCCATCTCTTTCTCGGGATAGGTCAAAGACGCGGTCAATTGCTTTAAAATATAGTCCTGGGCGAGCAGGTCGCGGCCCATTTCGGTATCGCCAAAACTTTTGGGGATGGTGCGGTCTTTTTCATAAGGAGAAAGGTTGACCCACATTTCACTTTCGGGGACGGTGAGGGCGGCGAGGAAGTACTTGATCAATTTCAGGGACTCTTCTTTGAACTGCGTGCCTTTGAGGCCGGTATCACCGGAATCCACGACAAAATCGAATTTGAACGGCGCTTCGGGATGGATCATGAGCCCCCTGACCGTCATGGGCATGTAGGGCTTGGAAAGCTCCAGCATCTTGCCGGCAGCGGGAAGTTCAATGGGCTGCGCGTGCGCGCTGGGCGGCATAATTAAGGAAAGGGCAAAGCAAAAAGCAAGGGCTTGGCGGATGAGTTTGGTCACTTAAGTCTCCTTAGATTAGAAAGCGCTTTCCCTGAAAGGGATTGGAGAAAATATAGCATATTTTAGACAAAAAGCAAATTTGGACGTAAAATGGGGCCATGTTCCTGCTTTTGACCCTGCTGTGCGGCATTATCATCAATATCCCCTACCACAATTTCCAGGACTTTCTTGCCCAGGGCGACCATGGCCGGGACCTGTACGCGGCCCAGGCGGTTTTGCGCGGGGAGGTCCCTTATAAGGATTTTTGGTGGGTTTACGGGCCTCTCATGCCGTATTACTACGGCCTTTTTTTTAAGTTTTTAGGCACCCAGGTCCCCAGCGTGCTTTTGGGCAAGGCCATGGTCAATATCGCCGCAGGCGCGTTCTTCTTCCTGGCTTTTTCCCGGCTCTTTTCCGCCCCGGCCGCGTTCACGGCCGCCTTGTGGTTCATGGTTTTCCATGATGATTTCTTTTTCACCTATAACCATGCCGGGGGCATGGCCGCGATGATGGCGGTGGTGTGGATGCACTGCGCTTATATCAAGACCGGGAGGTTCAACTATGCCTGGGGCGCGCTGGTGCCGGTATTTATCCTGGGGCTGATCAAGATCAACTTCGCGCTGGTCGCGCTGCTCATGACCATCGCGCTCGTCGAGACCAAAGAAAGGCCGCGGCCGGCCATCCTGCGCCGGGATTTTCACGCCTCCGGTTTGCTCGTTGTGCCTTTGTTATGGCTGGGCATTTATGCCTGGCTCGTGAGAGGCTTGTCCATCAGCGAGATCCGCCAATGCTTCCCGTATCTTGGCGGCGATGAACCGTATAACAGCGTGGGCCCGCTGCAAACCATCCCTGTTTTAGCGCAAAATATCTTCCACACCGTCACTTCCAGCTGGATCGATGCGGCATTTTGCGTCCTCATCCTTTTGTGCGCGGTGCAAACCTTTTATGTGCTGGCCAAAAAAGCCGACGTGGCCCGGCGGGAAACGCTGTTCCTGGTCCTGACCTATGCCGCGTTATTTTACGTATTGAACCTGCATGAATTCTTAAAAAGCGGCGTGTTCTACCGCTCGTTCTGGGCCCAGCCTTTCAGCATGTTCCTGACATTTACGGTCATTGCCACGGCGGCTTCCTCTCTCGAACGCCGCTGGCAGACTTTGTTATGGGGAGTTTTGGTCCTTGCGGCGGGTTTGGGATATTGGAGCAATGTGCAGAGGATCGAGGCGTATAAAAATCCGCAGCATTTATTGGAAGGCCCGCGCGGCGGCGTTTATATCACCGATGACCCCTCATGGATACAGACCGTGGAGTTGACGACCAAAGAGTTGAACGCCCAGCTTAAGGACAATGAGCTTTTTCTCGCCCTGCCCTACGACTGCCTGTACTATTACCTCACGGGCAAGAAAACACCCACGCGGCAGTTGATCTTCTTCGAGCACATCCACATCCCGGCGCCGCAGGAACAGAAGATCATCGATGAGCTGGAAGCCAATAAGATAGCGGCGGTGCTGGTTTCCAGCCGGCAATCCTCACATGAACGCGGCCTGGGCAGGTTCGGGGTCGATTATTGTCCGCTCATCGCCCATTATATCGAGGAAAATTTCACGCCGGTCACGCGCATCGGCGACTGGAACCATGAAGCGGGCTGGGCCTGGAACCACGGGACATTGATCTTTAAAAGGAAGGGAAAATAAAAGCGGAGACAAACGGGGCCGACGAGATTTGAACTCGCGGTCTTCAGCGTGACAAGCTGATGTGTTAACCAGCTACACCACGGCCCCAGTAGAGACGCTAGTTTAATATTCAAAATAATTTTTGTAAAGGATTAAATCTTCTCGGGCGCGACAATACCCAGTGAAATGACCGTTTTCAAGGCTTCCTCGATCGACCAGCCGGGGTCTAGCGTCTGCTTCTCCCTGACGATGAACACAAACCCCGCCAGCGGATGGCCTAACGGAATGTAGACCCGCAGCAGGTCCTCCCCCGTGTTCCTGTCCTTGATGCGTCCCGTCACCAAAGCCACCGACCATTGACCGGCATTGGGATAATTGACCAGGACCGCCTTTTCAAAAACCCCCTGCGGCCGGCTGGCCAGGGTATCGATGATCTGTTTGCTCACGGCATAGATCTCCCGGACCAGCGGGATACGGGCGCTGATGTTCTTGAGCAGCTCCAGGGCCTGGCGGCCCATGACATTGCCGGCAATGATCCCCATTACGAACAGGAACGCGAACAGTAAAAGCACGGCGAGTCCCGGCACCTGGTGCTCGTCGACGAATTTTCCCAGTAATGCGCTCACAAAATTATTGAGGAGATGGTACAGCAGGCTGATGGCCACCACACACAGCAGCAAGGGGCTGACCGCCATCAGGCCGCGCAGGATATTGACACGGATATGGGCAAGGAATTTAGGCATGGATAACGTGGGCGGTGTAGGGCTCGAACCTACGACCTATTGAATGTAAATCAATTGCTCTAACCAAACTGAGCTAACCGCCCTTATTGAGTTTACTATTGAACCGGCTGTACGTGAAATAAATGATAAGCCCGATCACCAGCCAGATGATCAGCCGCCACCAGGTGTCGGTGTCCAGCGCCGTCATCATGGCCAGGCAGACGAGGATGCCCAGGAACGGGAACAGCGGTGAGCACGGCACGCGGTAGGGCCGCGGCAACAGCGGCTGGGTGTAACGCAGGACCATGACGCCGGCGCAAACGATGATGAAGGCCAGCAATGTGCCGATGGACGTCATGTGCCCCAGCTTGGAGATGGGGAAAACCCCGGCGAAAAAACTGACGAAGAACATGAACAAAAGGTTCGAGCGCCACGGCGTGTGCCATTTGGGATGGATGTCGGAGAACATTTTGGGCAGGAGCCCGTCGCGGGACATGGAATAGAAAACGCGCGACTGGCCCAGGAGCATGACCAAAATGACCGAAGTGAACCCCGCAATGATGCCGAACTTGATGAGCACCTGCAGCCACGGATAAGGCGTTAAATTGATGGCGGTGGCCACCGGCGCGGCGTCCCCGCGCATGTCCTTGTAATTGACCATGCCGGTCAACACCGCCGCGAAAGCCAGGTAAAGCACCGTACAGATGGCCAGCGAACCAAGGATGCCGATGGGCACGTCCTTGTGCGGGGTTTTCGACTCCTGTGAGGCTGTGGAGACCGTATCAAACCCGATATAAGCGAAAAAGATGATGCCGGCGGCGCGCATGATGCCGCTGATGCCGTATTCCCCGAATTTGCCCGTGCTCTCCGGGATAAAGGGATGGTAATTGGCTGGATTGATATAATGGATGCCCACTCCAATAAAGGTCAACACCACGGCCAGTTTGATGACGACGATAACATTATTGACCCAGGCGGATTCCTTGATGCCGATCATCAAAAGCAATGAGATCACAACGATGATGAGCATGGCCGGGATGTTGATGATGCCGTGGGCCTGGCTGCCGTCGGCCAAGGTGATGATATCGAAAGAACAGGAGGTAAATTGCGCGGGCAGATCGATGTGGAAGTCATGCAGGAAAGATTTCACATAGCGCGACCAGCTGACCGCGACCACGGACGCGGCCACCGCGTATTCCAGGACCAGGTCCCAGCCGATGATCCAGGCGATGAACTCCCCCATGGTCGCGTAGGTATAGGTGTAGGCGCTGCCGGCCACCGGGATCATGGAAGCCAGTTCGCTGTAGCACATACCGGCAAAAGCGCAGCCCACCGCGGCCACCACAAAGGAAAGCACCACCGCCGGACCCGCGTTCTCCGCCGCCGCGATGCCGGTCAGCGAGAACAAGCCCGCGCCGATGATGGCGCCTATGCCTAAAGAGACCAGGCTCATCGGCCCCAGGGAACGCTTAAGCTGGTACTCCCCGCCTTCGGAAGCCGTGATGATCTGGGTGATCGACTTTTTAACAAAAAGGTTCATGACTGTCCTTTCTTCAGTTCCTGCAAGATCTTCTGCGCCGCCTGGCGCGGGGCCTTGTCCTGCACAATGGGCCGCCCCACCACCAGATAATCGCTGCCGCTTTTGATGGCCGCGGCCGGGGTGGCGACCCTTTTCTGGTCGCCGGCTTCAGCGCCCGCCGGACGGATGCCGGGGGTCACGATGACAAATCCTTTCCCTAAGTCCTTGCGGATGGCCGCCGCTTCCTCGACGGAGGCGACCACGCCGTCCAGTCCCGTGCTTTGGGCCAGCCGTGCCCGTTCCAAAACTGTTTGCGCCAGGTCCGCCCGCGCCGCCTGGCTGGTCAAGACAGTAACGCCGACGATCAAAGGTTTCGGGATACCTAAAGCGGCGGCTTTTTCTTCCGCGGCATCTACCGCGGCTTCCAGCATTTCACCGCCGCCCTGCGTGTGCACGGTGAGCATAAACACTTTTAAAGACACCGCGCTTTTGACCGCGCCGGCAACGGTATTGGGAATATCGTGGAATTTCAGGTCAAGAAAGACCTTTTTGCCCTTGCCTTGCACGTAGTGTACGATCTGCGGGCCGCACAAGGTGAACAATTGCGAACCGATCTTGAAGATGTCCACACTGTCGCCCAATTCATCGACGAGCGTCTTGGCATGCTCGAAGGTGTCCACATCCAAAGCCACGATCAAAGGGTTGTTCTTCATTTGCGCACGCTCCCGATCAATTCCCTGATATCGCCGATCTTTTCCTTGCGCATATACGCCTCGATCCCCTCCAGCACATCGATTGGCGCGCGGGGATTGACGAAATTCATGGTCCCCACCGCCACCATGGTGGCGCCTGCCATGATGAACTCCAGCGCGTCCTCGGCGGTGGCGATGCCGCCCATGCCGACGACGGGAATTTTGACCGCCTGGTAAACTTTGTGCACCATGGCGATGGCAATGGGCCGTATGGCCGGGCCGGACAGCCCGCCGGTAAAATTGCCGATGCGCGAGCGCCGGGTCTTGATGTCGATGGCCATGGCCGTAAACGTATTGACCAGGCTCACGGCATCCGCACCGCCCGCTTCGGCGGCCGCGGCGATCTCGCCGATGTCCGTCACGTTCGGGGACAGCTTGGCGATGATGGGAAATTTAGAGAGCGATCTGATCTTTTTGACCAGCGTTTGTGTCGCCTGCGCGTCCTGAGCGACCAGGGTCTTGTGCCCCAGGTTGGGACAGGACAGGTTGAGCTCGACGGCGGCAATGCCTTCCGCGTTGGCGTTGAGGCGCTCGATGATGCCGGTGAATTCCCCTTCATTGTGCCCGAGGATGCTGACGATGAGCGGCACGCCGGTCTTTTTAAAGGAAGGCAGTTTGGTTTTGATAAAACCTTCGATGCCCGGGTTCTCGATGCCGATGGCATTGATCATTCCCGACGGTGTCTCGAAAATGCGCACCGGCGGATTGCCCTCCTGCGGCTTGAAGGTCACGGTCTTGGGGACGATGGCACCCAGCCGCTTGACTTCCTCGAGGTTGAAATATTTCTCGGCGTGCCCGAAGGTGCCGGAGGCCACCGTGACCGGGTTCTTGAAGGTGACACTGGCTATTTTGACCGATATGTTCATCAGCGGAATATGACCTCGTCCAGGTCAAAGGCCGGCCCGTCGTAACAGACCGTCCTGTAGCCGTGTTTGGTTTGGATGGAACAGCCCAGGCACGCGCCCAAAGCGCAGGCCATGATCTCCTCGCAGGCCGCCTGCCCCGGCAAATTGTGTTTGCCCGCGAATTCCTGCACGGCCTTCATCATGGGATCGGGCCCGCAGGTATAAAGGAACGTAGTTTTCGCATCTAAATTGATCTTGTCAAAAAGCGCGCTGACCCTGCCTTTGGTCCCGACGGACCCGTCGTCGGTGGCAATATGCACCTTGACGCCATTGTCCTTGAATTCTTTCATGGGATAGACATGGCCGCGGGTGCGCCCGCCGTACAAAAGCACCTGTTCGCATTTTTTCTTCTTAAGGACGTCGGAGAGGATGAGCATGGGCGCGATGCCAATGCCGCCGGCGATCATGGCCACCTGTTTGGTCCCTTCAGGCGGCAGGACAAAAGGCGTGCCTAAAGGCCCCAGCACATCGACGAAGTCATTTTTTTGTTTGCGGGAAAGCAGTTGGGTGCCGGGACCGATGGCCTCATAAAAAACCTCGATGTATTTCTGGGCACGGTAAACGCTGAAAGGACGGCGGAAGAACGGCTCCAGGCCGGATTCATTGGTGCGGATATGGACGAATTGCCCCGGCTGGACTTCTTTGGCCAAAGCGGGCGCGTCAAAAACAAGGCGCCAGAATTGCGGGCAAAGTTTTTCATTGCTGATGACCTTATATGTGTCCTGGATCTTCTCCATCGGCGTTATTATAATTCAGGCCCCAGAGGATGTCCTCAATTACTTTTGGCATTTCACGCAATAAAATGTGCTCCGCCCCGCCTGCACGATGCGCGCGACCGGCTTTCCGCACCCCGGGCATGGCTGGCCTTCTTTTCCATAGACCCTGATATGGGCATTGAACGTTCCCTTGTTCCCGTCGCCGTCGCGGTAATTGCGTATGGATGAGCCGCGCGCGGCAATGGCCTGCTCCAAAACTTCCATGGTGTGCCGCCGCAACAGCGGCGCTTCGGCGGACTTGATGCGGGCCGCCCGGCGTTTGGGGCTGATGCCGCAGCGGAACAGGATCTCGCAGGCATAGATATTGCCCACCCCGGCCACGAACACATGGTCGAGCAGGACGTTCTTGATGGGCCGCAGGGATCTTTTCAACCGTCCGCTGATGTAGCGCTCATCAAAGGCCTTATCGAAAGGTTCAGGACCAATGACGCGGAAATATTTGATCTCATCCGTATTTTTTACAACGCGCAGCTGCCCGAACACGCGCTGGTCATTGTAAAAGACTTTCTTCCCGTCGCTGAATTCAAAAATGATCCGCGTGTGGGGGCCGCGTTGGCCGTTAACGACCATCTGTCCGGTCATCATGACCTGCACGACCAGATGCTCGCCGGAATCCAGGGCCAGGACCAAAGCTTTACCGCGGCGCGAAACATCCTCGATCGTGCGGCCTTTGAGCCGGCGCACAAAATCTTTGGCCGGCTGGCGAAGGATGCGTCCGTCAATGATATCGATGCGCTGTATGGTTTTGTGGAGGATGCCGCGGTGAAGGTCGCGGCGAATGGTTTCAACTTCTGGCAGTTCGGGCATTCGGCATTTTTTCGATGATCTTTTTGATCTTTTCTTCCGCGTCTTTGATGTCTTTGGCGCTGATCATGCCTTCGACGTTCCAATTGCCCAGGTCGATGACCGGCCGGCCGAAGATGAGCCCATAGGAGATCTCGGAACTGGTGCCGTAATGCCCGGGGAGCGCGATGATGATGTCAGCGCTGCAGGCCACCATGACATTACGCGCGTAGCCGATGGAGGTCGGCAGGGCGACGTCGATATACGGGTTGGCATCGTCTTTGTCTTTGCCGGGCAGGATGCCGATGGTCAGGCCTCCGGCATTTTTGGCGCCTTTGGCCGCGGCTTCCATGCTCCCGCCCAGGCCCCCGCAAACCAGGACACAACCCAGGGTGGCGATCATGGCGCCGGCTTTTTCAGCCAGGTCCTGGCCCTTGGGGCTGATGCTGCTTCCGCCGATGACGGATATGGTGATCTTTGATCTGCTCATACAGCTCCTTAAATAAACGCGCCTAGCGGGATTCGAACCTGCACCAGCAGCTCCGGAGGCTGCTGCCCTATCCATTAGGCTATAGGCGCATCGCTCATCGCGAAATAATTCCGCAGGATTCGCTCTCCATCAGGGGAACCCAGGTTCCCCTTCTGGCGCTCAGCGCTCCGCGCCTCGCTGTCACACCCCTCCTGCCCTGTATACTATCTTTCCACCGCAAATCGTATATTCTACCACACCCGTGAGTTTCCAGCCGACGAACGGCGAATTCTTCGATTTGGACACGAACCCTTCGCGGGTGACCGTCCATTCCCTGTTCTCGTCGATGATGGTGATGTCGGCGTCCAAACCCTCCTTCACCGCGCCCTTGCTCTTCAAACCGGTGATGCGCGCGGGGGAAGTAGACATTCTATCAACCATCTGGCGCAAGTCAATGATCCCGGGCTTGACCAGTTCTTTGATGGTAAGCCCCAGGGAAGTCTCCAATCCGATCAAACCGAAAGGCGCGCCGTCAAAACCGACTTCCTTGTCTTCGTTGGTGTGCGGGGCATGGTCGGTGACGATGCAGTCGATGGTGCCGTCGGCAATGGCCGCTTTAATGGCCTCGACATCCTCTTTGGAACGCAGCGGCGGGTTGACCTTGGTCGATGTATCGAAGCTTGCGCAGGCCTCGTCGGTGAGGACGAAATGGTGCGGGCAGGCCTCGGCCGTGACCTTGATGCCTTCGGCCTTGGCCGCGCGGATGAGGTCGATCGAACGTTTGAGCGACATGTGCGCCAGGTGCACGCGGGCATCCAGGTAGCGGGCGATCTCGATGTCGCGGGCCACCGTGACGGTTTCCGCGATGCCCGGATCGCCTTTGAGCCCCAACCTCGTCGATACATCGCCCTCGTTCATCACGCCCCCGGCGGTTAACAAGGGATCCTGGCAATGTTCGATGATCAGAAGGTCGAGCATCTTGGCGTATTCCATGGCCAGGCGGAACAGGCGGCTGTTGAGCACGGACTTGCCGTCGTCGGACAGGGCCAGGCAGCCAGCAGATTTGAGCTCGGCCATGTCGGTCAATTCCTGGTCGTTCTGGCCTTTGGTGATGGCGCCGATGGGATAGACATTGCACAGCCCCACGCGTTCGGCTTCGCGGATGATGAAATCCACCACCATGGCATTGTCGATGACCGGATGGGTGTTGGGCATGCAGAAAACAGATGTGAACCCGCCCTTGACCGCGGCGCGCGAACCGGTCTCGATGGTCTCTTTGTCCTCGCGGCCGGGCTGGCGCAAATGGATGTGGATGTCGATGAGGCCTGGCAGGACTTTCTTACCTTTGGCGTCGACGATCTCGTGGTTACCGTCAGGAATGGACGCGGCGATCTTGGTGATCTTGCCGTTCTCACACAAAATGCACTGGGCTTCTTTACCGATCTTATCCGCATTGACGATGATCGCGTTTTTAATGAGGAGTCCCATTTAGCTTTCCTTTGTTCCCAGCACTAAATATAAAACCGCCATACGCACGGCCACCCCGTTGGTCACCTGGTCGAGGATGACCGATTGTTTGCCGTCGGCGACCTCCGCTGAAAGTTCCAGGCCGCGGTTGGTCGGGCCCGGATGCATGACGATGAGCCCGTCCTTGCCTTCGCTCAATTTCACCGCATTGATGCCGAAAAGTTGCGCATACTCGCGCATCGACGGCAGGAACTTGGCCTCCTGGCGTTCTTTCTGCAAACGCAGGGCGATGATCGCGTCGGAATTCCTGATCACATCCTTGATATCGTAAGAAACCTGGACGCCCATGGATTCGATGCCGCGCGGCATCAGCGTCGCCGGGCCGCACACCGTCACTTTGGCCCCCAGCTTGGTCAGGCCCCAGATGTTCGAACGCGCGACCCGCGAGTGCAGAATGTCCCCGACGATGGCCACCTTCAAACCTTCGATGCGGCCGAATTTTTCCTGCAGGGTGAACATGTCGAGCAATGCCTGGGTGGGGTGCTCGCGGCAGCCGTCCCCGGCATTGATGACCGAGCAGTTAAGCCCTTCGGCCAGGATCATCGGCGCCCCGGAAGTCCCATGGCGGACGACCATGGCATCAACGCTCATGGCCTCAATATTTTTGGCCGTATCCAGCAGGGTTTCTCCCTTGGTGGTCGAGGAAACGCTTGCTGTGATATTCAGGGTATCCGCGGAGAGGCGTTTGGCCGCCAGCTCAAAGGAGACACGGGTACGGGTCGAGGGCTCAAAAAACAGGGTCACGACCGTTTTGCCACGTAAAGCCGGGACTTTCTTGACATCGCGGGAAGATACTTCCTTGAACGACTTGGCCGTTTCCAGAACCAGCTCAATTTCCTCGCGGGAAAGCTCCTGCAGGCCCAATAAATGTTTGCGTGTCCAGGTCGCTGTCGTCGTCATTGCCTTCCCTCCTCAACCAGCACCGCATCCTGCGCCTGGTCTGTTTCACCCAGGACCACTTTCACATTCTGTTCCTTGGACGTCGGGATGTTCTTACCCACAAAATCCGCGCGAATGGGCAGTTCGCGGTGGCCGCGGTCGACCAGGACCGCCAGCTCTATTTTCGCCGGCCTGCCGAAATCGGTCAGGGCATCCAGGGCGGCACGGATGGTGCGCCCTGTGAAGAACACATCGTCGACGAGGACGATGCGTTTGCCGGTGATGTCAAAATCGATAAGCGTCTCGCGCACAAGGGGTTTGGCGCCGACTAAAGTCAGGTCATCGCGGTAGAGCGTGATGTCCAGAATGCCGGAGGGCACATCCGCCCCCTCGATGCTTTTGATGGCCTGGCGCAGCCGCTCGGCCAGTGTCACCCCGCGGGTGCGTATGCCGATCAGGGCCAGGTCTTTGGGGCCGGCTTTTTCCAGGATCTCATGCGCCATGCGCATGACCGCGCGGCGTATGGCGTCCGAATCCATGATCTTAGCGCTCATAAAGCAAAAAACCCGCTGCCCCAAACCGGGGAAACGGGCTCCATATATAAGTATTTCATACGTTCCATTTTTAATCCTTCCCGGCTTCTCGGAACCGGATTAAAGGCAATGCTTTAAATCAATTGGCAGACTATACCATCCATTAGGGTCAGTGTCAAGGAAATATAAGGGTCCAAAAAGGCCAAAATCCCCTTGCCAATGATAGGGGATGGTCTATACTTGAATTGATGGGCCAGTTATTATTCTCTACAGTTGTTTTCCTTATGTTGGCCGTCTCCGTAGCATCCGCAGGATCGACCACCCTGACCACGTATTACCCTGCCCCCACCGGCAACTACGATAAACTCACCGCCAACAATATCGGCATCGGCCAGTCCACAACCACGGCAGCCCGGCTGGACATCCTGGCCGGCGGTGACGATGATAACCCCGTCATCCGCATGCGCCAGTCCAACGCTTCCACCTACGGGATCGACCTGGGCATCGACAATAACGTCAACGGCGGGCTGGTCTTTCGCACGGTCAATAACGGGACATCAGCCGTAGCGATGACCCTTGACAGGGGCACTGGTTATCTCGGTATCGGGGTGACGTCGCCGAGCGCGAAATTGGCTGTTGCTGCCGCTGCAGGTAATGGTCTTTATGTTGGCAACGGAACTTTCAACAACCCTGAAGGCTGGAATCAGGTAATTGATTTACAAGGCTCCGGGCATGCAAGACTTGAAGTAAGGACTGGCCTTGCTAACATGGGCATGTATTCACATGACACCTGGCAGGCTGTGTCTGGTGTGACTCCAGGCGGATTCATTGGTACTTACAATAATTATCCTGTATCGATTTTGGTCAATACTACCCAGAGAATGGTATTTGATACATCCGGCAACGTCGGCATCGGGATGGCGAACCCCCAAGCTAAATTAAGCGTGGCTGGATACGGGACAGGTTACGCTTTGCTCGGCGGTGATTGCGGAGGCAATTATACCGCCCTCTCTTTAAACACTGCGGCACTGGGTGGTTGCGTAAATTACAATATGTTAAGCAGTCCCAGCGACCAAAATCTGTATATCAATAGACCCTCCGGCTATAACATGTATTTTCGGGAAAGCAACGGCACCCAACTGACGATCGCAAGCGGCGGCGATATCTCTGCCTCCGGAACAATATCAACTTCAGGCAGCCGGCCAGGCAACTGGATGGGGATTTTCAATAATACAGGCGGCCCATACGGCCTCACCACTAGCAACAGTTCCGGATATTATGCCCAGCTTGCCAATGGCATTACCGGCCTTACTACAAACGGAATTATAAGCAATTCCGCCGCTTTGCCGGGTAATTGGATAGCGAATTTCACCAGTACAACTGGCCCCTATGGCGTCCTCAGCAATATCCCTAACAACGGTTACAGCTTTTACGGGAACGGAGGAATGATACAAATTCAAAACGGTTGGGGAGGTAACTGGGCCGGGATCTTCAACAGCACAGCTGGCCCGTATGGCATCACCACCAGCAATAGTTCCGGATATTATGCCCAGCTTGCTAACAGCCAGTACGGCATGAACACGAACGGGACCATACGAACTGACAATGCTTGGACAGGCAATTGGGCCGGGATTTTCATTAACAACGCTGGTACATATGGCATCTACTCAAACGGAATGATACAAAGCAACAGCTCTTGGGGGGCCAACTGGGCCGGGTATTTCGCGAACGCAGCCGGCGTGTATGGTTTTATGAGCACCAATACTACAGGATATTATACCCAGATGTACAGCAGTTGGGGTCTCATCACAAACGGCAACGTAGGCGCAGCTTCATTCCAATGCGTCTCAGACCAGCGTTTGAAAAAGAATGTCCATCCCATCACCAATGCCCTGGACAAGGTACAGCGCCTTAACGGCGTTACCTTTAACTGGAAGAAGAACGGCGTCAAAAGTCTGGGCCTCATCGCTCAGGATGTGGAAAAAGTAGTGCCCGAACTGGTAGGGACCGGTCCGGAGGGCATGAAAACCATCCAATACGGCAACCTGGTAGGGCTGCTTGTTGAAGCGATCAAGGAACAGCAAAAAGAGATCGATGAACTAAAGAAAAAAGTCGGGGGGGGAAAATGAAAAGAATCACGGCCTTATCTATAGCGGCAATGTTCGTCTTATCGCCCATGACCATTTTTGCCGACACTCCGGACATACCAAAGGGCCTGGAAGCAAAACTTCCTGAAATGCCCAAAGTGCCTGACAACGTGCCGATGCCTGTAACCGGTACCGGGATGATGGGGATGAAAGTGGTGGCCACGACCGACGGCGGGATCGTCATAGTGACGGACAATAAGGTCAGTAAATATGATAAAAACCTGAAAATGGTCAAAACCATCGAATTGTCCAGTGATTGAAATGAAGAAACTCGGAGGGGAAGAATGAAAAGAACCACGGCTTTATTCATATTCATCGCAGCGATGTTCATCTTGTCCCCCATGACCATCTTTGCCGCCGACGCCAAAACCCCGCCGGACATGCCACAAGTGCCCATACCCAAAAGCATGGAAGTACAATCTCCTGATATGAACGCTGCTGCTCCTGCAGTTTCCACGGTCCCATTAACAAAAATGCCGGATGTTGCCTTTCCTGGAATCCCAGGCAGCGGGACCGTCGTGGCCACCTCCGATGGCGGGATCGTCATAGTCACAGGCAGCAAGGTCAGCAAATTCGATAAAAACCTGAAAATAACCAAAACGATCGAGCTATCCAATGACTAAAAAATATTTATACTTTATAGCGGCTTTCCTCCTATTGAGCATTTCCACGGCATGGGCAGGATCGACCACCCTGACCACATATTACCCTGCCCCCACAGGCAATTACGACAAATTAACCGCCAACAATATCGGCATCGGCCAGTCAACCACGACAGCCGCCAGGCTGGATATCCTAGCCGGCGGCGATGATGATAACCCTGTCATCCGCATGCGCCAGTCCAATGCTTCCACTTATGGGATCGACCTGGGTATCGACAACGCTGTCAACGGCGGGCTGGTATTCCGCACGGTCAATAATGGGACATCAGCGGTGGTGGCCACGCTCGACCGGGGTAACGGCAATTTCGGCATCGGGGCGGGCATGACCTCACCTCTGGCAAAACTGGATGTCAACGGGACCGCGAACATATGGAGCGGTTCCCGCTACGCCATCCCCAACGGCACGATGCAGCCCGGCTCGCTGACCATCGGCAACATAGGCGCGAATTTCGGCGGCGGAAGCGGCTGGAACGCCAATACGGCGGGCTTGCTTTTGGAAACAGCAACGAACACCGAGATCGCGGTGCATGACTCCGGCACCCGCATCGCGAGTTTGCTGTACTACGAAGGCGACGGCACCAACCGCATTACCCTCGGCCGTGACATGGCGTGGGGTACCATAGCCTCTACGATACTAAACGGCAATGTCGGCATCAGCACCACAACTCCGAACGGACAATTGGACATAGCCAAAAATCCCGGCAATGGTTATCTTGACGGCATCGTGATAGGCCAACTCAACGGCGATAACACGGCGAGCATTCAAACCTACATCGATACCGGAGCGGGAGGCGGATATGGGAACTGGGGATATGCCGGTGGATGCTGTCACCCTCTCTTGCTTCAACCCAGCGGCGGCAACGTCGGCATCGCGACCACCAATCCAACACAAAAACTGGATGTTGCTGGCGGCATCCACACTTCCGGGCAGATATATGGGGATGGGTCGGCAACAACTTACGGCACCATAAGCATGAACGGTTCAAAGAACGGCTGGAGCGGCATCAACTTTCTCCAGGGAGGGACCAACGCCGGAACGTTCATGATACATCCGTCGGGCTATTCAGGTGTTTTCACACCGGCGGACAATGCCTGGAGCTGGTATTGGCTTAACGGAGTTCTGCAGGCCGGCACAGTGCCGGCTGCAAACGTATCAGCAGGGACATTCGGCACCGGCATGTTCACGTTCACCAACGGCAGCTATTGGACCCAAGTCGATAACGGCGGCTGGGGTCTTCGTACAAATGGAACGATAGGGACTAATGATAACGTCAACGGCTGGTGGGCGGGATATTTCGTCAGCAGCAACGGCCTGGGCATTTATTCCCAAAATAGTTCCGGATATTACACTCAACTTGACAATGGCGGTTATGGCGTTTTATCGAACGGGACCATACAAACCAGCAGCGCCTGGGGAGCTAATTGGGCCGGGATCTTCGATAATACGGCAGGACCCTATGGTATATACACCCACAATGCTTCTTACAACATTTATAGCTATCTCGCTTATGCCACCTGGGGCCTGTACACCAACGGCAACGTGGGCGCGGCCTCATATACTTGCATATCCGACGAGCGCCTGAAAAAGAACATCCATCCCATCACCAATGCCCTGGATAAGGTGCAGCGCCTTAACGGGGTCACCTTCAACTGGAAAAAGAGCGGTGACAAAGACATCGGCGTCGTTGCCCAGAACGTGGAAAAAGTACTGCCTGAACTGGTGGTGACCGGGCCGGACGGCATGAAAAGCGTTAAATACAGCAATATGGTGGCATTGCTCATTGAAGCGGTCAAGGAGCAGCAGAAAGAGATCAATAAACAGCACGAAGAGATCGAGGAGCTTAAGAAGAAGGTCGGAGGGGAAAAATGAAAAGAACCACGGCCTTACTCATATTCATAGCAGCGATGTTGGTCCTGTTCCCCATGACCGTCTTTGCCGCCGACGCCCAAACCCCGCCGGACATGCCGCAAGCCCCGGGCACAAATGCCCCGGACACCCCGAACCCTCCGGATATAAAACTCCCTGATGCGCCGCAAATGCCGGAAGTGCCTAAAGGTATGGAGGCAACAACCCCTCCTGATATGAATGCTGCCACTACGACGCCAAGCCCCGCTCCTTCTCCTGCATCCGGGATGGGAAGCAGCAGCAAGTCCATGGTGTCCACGCCCGATGGTGGGATCATCGTGATGAGCGGCAATAAGATCAGCAAATTCGACAAGGACCTCAACGTCACCAAAACCGTTGAATTGTCGGAATAACGGGCGGGACTAAAGCATTTCTCCCAGCAGGAGCCCCAGCCGGAACACGATCAGGCCCAGCGCCACGCTGCCGAAAACGTTCACGAAGGCCCGCAGCATCTCCCCTTCCCTGACCAGGGTGTAGCTTTCCAGGATGAACGCCGAGAAGGTCGTGAACGCGCCGCAAAACCCGGCCACGAACAAGATCCGCATCTGCGGCACCAGTGAAAATTTGCGCTCGGCAAACACGTCCAGGAAACCGACCAGGAAACACCCGAGCAGGTTGACCGCCATCGTGCCATAAGGGAACGCCATCCCCATTTTCTGATGCATGGCCCCAGTCAGGGCATAGCGCGCCAGGGTACCCGCGATGCCGCCCACGATCAAATATCCCCATTTATCCATAAATTTATTCTATTTAAATGTCTTATAAAATGATACAATTTTCTCATGTCTTCTGAGACCATCAGCCCCCAGCAATTGCTCAAACAACTCAACTGGCGCTACGCGACCAAAAAGTTCGATCCCGTGCGCAAGATCAGCGACGAAACCTGGAAAGCCCTGGAACAGGCCCTGATCCTGACGCCTTCTTCCTTCGGTTTGCAGCCGTGGAAATTCTTCGTCATCAAGGACCCGGACCTGCGCCGCAAACTCCGGCCCGCTTCCTGGGACCAGTCCCAGGTCACCGACGCCTCGCACCTGGTGGTCTTTGCCCAGAAAAAAAACCTCAATGCCGCGGATGTGGAACATTACGTCCAGCGCATCGCCTCGGTGCGCAACACTCCCCCTGCCGCTTTAGACGGCTATAAACAGATCATGACATCCTTCGTCAACCAGAATGGCAAGGGCGTGGACATCAATGAGTGGGCCAGCCGCCAAGTCTATATCGCCCTGGGGAATTTCCTGACCTGCGCCGCATTGCTGGGCATCGATGCCTGCCCGATGGAAGGCCTTGACCCGGCCCAATACGACATGATCCTGGGGTTGGCCAAGGAAGGTTATCACACCCGCTGCGCCGCTGCCGCGGGCTACCGCGCCTCCGATGATCCCTACGCGGCGATAGCCAAAGTGCGTTACCCGGCCCAGGAAGTCATCACCCGCCTGTAATAAATTACCTGTTAGAATTTCTTTTGAAGGACAACCCGGACCACATGCTGGGTCTCCAGGACCGGGGACGTATAGTCGCTGATGGTGGGGTTTGTGGAAGAGGTTTGCTGCACGTTGTAGGTGGGGCCGACGCCGTATTGGATGGACAGCAGGCTGTCGTCCTTGAGCATCATGCGGGCCTCGAAGAAGAAATTATGGAAGCCCTTGTAATCGACCACGTTGTCGAAGACCAGGCGGTCGAGGTCGTTCCATTGGGAATAGGTGTAGCGCGCGAAGAACCCGATGCGTTTGTTGGGGATGATGCTGGTCTCGATACCGTAATGGTTCATGTTGTCGTCGACGTTGCCGGCGAACTGGTTGGGGTTGCGGGTCCAGTCCAGGTAAATATGCCAGATCTCCATCGGGGTGAACTGCAGCCCCGCCTTGAACAAATTGTGGTACGCATAGGGCGGCTGGTCGAAGAATCCCTGGCTGTACAGGAACGGGATGGGCTTGCGGTAGACCTTGCCGTTCTGGATATAGGTGGTAAAGCTCGAATCGTTGAGCACGCCGCGGGAGAAATTGTCCTCACCCAAAGTCTGCGAATCATTGCTGTATTCCCAAACGCCGTTGATGGCCGCCCAGTGGGTCAACTGGTACTTGGCGCCCAGGGCCGCGGTCCCGAGGCTGGGGTCTTTGGCGTCATCGACGTTGATATTGACCATGTGTTCCCCGGTCTCGCTGTTGATCACGTAAGGATCGATGCCGGCGGTGGTCTTGGGCATGGAATTATAGATAAGGAGCATTTTGGTGGTCAGCGGATCGATGGGCTGGTAGGTCACCTGCAGCCTGCCCACGTTCTCGATGACCGCGTCATTGGCCGCCTGGGTTACGCGGCGGAAATCCCCCGTGACATCGATGCGGCCGTTATAGATCGTCATGTCCCCGCGCCAACCGATGACCCGGCGGTCGGAATCCAGGCCGTTGCCGAGGGCGAAAGACCGTAACCCGGCGTCGGAAGCCCCGGGGCGCTGGCCCGGCAGGTAACGGTACGTCGACGGGTAAAAGGTGAGGTGCCTGCTCCAGAAGGCGTCGTCGCGGGTCTCTTTATAATTGGAAAGGGTCGATTCGAAATTCTCATCCATGCGGCCGAAGAAAAGGCGGCTGACATAGAAATTCTCCAGCGGGCCCCTGGGCGCGAAGGTGAAATAATCTTTCCTTAAGATGGCGCCCGGCTCAACGCCGGCGTTGGACGTCATCTGGATCTCCCCGTAGAACGCATTGCCTGCCAGCTTGGTCTCATAATCCGAAGCGGTCTTGTCATACCAGCTGCGCGAGGCGCTGTACTGGCCGGTGATCTTCAGCCATTCCAGGGGGGCGAAGCCCAGGTCAAAGCTGCCGACATAGTTCTCCGCGTCCAAATTCCCCAGCGCGAAACCCTGGTGCATGTTGCCGGTGACGCCGGCGTAAAAATAATCGCCGAAATAGTGTTTAAGCCGGACGCTGCCCGGAAGGGCCGTGGCCTGGCCATATTCTTCCCACAGGGTCTTGGGACTGGCGATGGTGGCCTTCAAAGACGTGTCATGGTCCGGTTCCCAATCCATGGAAGCGCCGCGCAGGGCCGTGAGGTAGCGCCCGTCGCTGTCACGGGTGAAGAATGAGAAGGAACGATCCCAGGAGCCTTTGCTGAAATCACCGGGGCCGCTGTTGTATCCGCCCTGCACCCAGCCGCGCAGCCAGGGGCTTTCTTCCCACCAGGTCTTATTGTTGGAAAGGCGCATAGGATCGTCGGTGGACAGGGCCTGGTCGTCATACGCAATGGGGAAAAAGCGCATCGACGTGCGCTCGTTGGGCTTGACGTCGAACCAGAATTCCCGCACGGGTTGGAAGGTGAAATCCACCTTGGTCTCGGGGATGTTGAATATGTTGCCGAAGGTCGAGCCCACGGTGGTGGCCGGCACGGTATTGCCCTTCCTTAATTTGATCTCCGGCAGGGCGATCCCGTCGCCATTGATGAAGGTGTGCAAAATGTGGTTGACGGTGTAATTGGTGTTCCTCCAGTACAAATACTGCACATTGACCCGGTCCCCGCCCACACCGGTGACGGTCAAAACCTTGGATTTACCCGTCCAGCTCCAGGGGTCGGCCGTGACATTGATGTGCATGTTCACCGGCGGGATCAGCAGGGTGTCCATGACCACTTTCACGCGCGAGAACAGCCCCGGGTCATAGGTGTTGCGGCGGCGGTCCAAAGCGGCGCTGGAAAGCAGGCGGTAATTCTTTTCATTGAGGTCGGCATTGGCGCGGGTGAATACTGCGCCGCCATCGGGTGAGAAAAACCCAACGGAGGCCCGGATCTCCCCCCTGATGATGGTGTTATCGGTCTTCAAGTTGTCTTTTTTCTTTTCCGGGAGATGGCCTTCGACGATGATCGGCGGCGCCTCGACCATTTCCGGCGGTTCAATGGACCGGGCGACAACCTGGGTCACCGTTTGGGTGACGGTCTCTTTGAAATGCACGGTGGTGACATCCGCATCAGGGGATTCCATCTTGGCCGTAACGGGAATGGTGACCTCGCGGCCCGTGGTGCTTTCAGTGACCTTTTCGCTCAAAGTATCGACAGGGGCTGTTTGTGTCGTGGTCGTCGTGGTGGTGATGTGGGTGGTCTTGCTCTTTTCGGTGATCTCGGTATTGGAAAGCTCGGCGTTGGATGCCGTGGTGGATTCAGAGGTGCTGGATTCGATCGAATCCATGAGCTCATTGATCATGCCCCGCCGAGCCTGCATGATGGCCTCATCATACTTATCGCCTTGGGCGGCGCAGACAGAAAGGCCCAACAGCCAGGAAGCTGCGAAAAAGACGGATAGATAACGGGCCATTTTAGGCATCACATTCATAGTAGGGTAAACTCACAACGGGGTCAATAATGAACACGAAAATTTTCGATCAAAGTAGAAAGTATACACTATATATTTCTATTGTGCCAATCGGCCCGGAAGATTTTTTATCCCTCAAATTTACGCTGGATCTCATCCAGATACGCGTCCGCCTCCTGCACGCTGGTAAAAATGGACCCTGGCAGGGCCTTGATGATGTCGAACACCTTTTTGATCTGCGGCTGCAGGTGGATCATCACCAGCTCCCCTTTTTGCGCCCTGACAGCCTGGGCCACTTTGAAGATGGCGCCCACCCCCATGCTGCTGACATAGTTGACCTGGGCCATGTCCAGGATGATCGCCTTGGTCCCGGCAACCAAAAGCGGGGACACGTCCTTTTCGAACTCCTCATAGGTCGCCGTATCCAGCGGCCCCGAAATATGGACCACGAAAGTCCCGGGTTCCTTGATCTTAACGTTCACCAGTGCCATAATCCCTCCTTTTATTTGTCCGCGGTCACGATCAATGTAATGTCATCGTACAAGTTGCCTTCGGAAAACTTCAACACTTCCTTTTGTATCGCATCCAGCAGGCCATTGCTGTCCCCGCCCGCATGGGCCATGATCAGCTCCTGGGTCCGCTCCAGCCCGAACTCCTGCCCCGCTTTGTTGCGCGCCTCGATGAGCCCGTCGCTGAATATGACTATTTTGTCCTTTTCCTCCAAATCGAAGGTGACGGTGGGGTACTCGACATCCTCCATCAGCCCCAAAGGCATCCTGCCCTCCAGGGGGACATCGATGAGCCCCTCCCGGCGGAAAATAAGCACCGGACCGTGTCCCGCCGCGGCCACCGACAGTGTGTGGCCGGCCGTGTCCACGATAAGATACAGCGCGGTGATGAAACGCCCGCCGAGGCGGCCGTGCAGTTCCCTGTTAAGATGCGAAAGTACCTCCCCGCAGGGACCGCTGCTGCGGGCCAACAGACGGAAGACGGATATGGCCTCGGCCATGACCAGCGCGGCGGACACGCCCTTGCCCGCCACATCGCCGATAAAAATACCGACGCGCCGGTCATCGAGCTTGAACACATCATAAAGGTCCCCGGCCACGAATTTGGCCGGCTGGAAGAACGCGGCGACGGACACGCCTGCCCCCTGCAAGGGGCGTGGCAGGAAGCTCCTTTGGATGGCCTGGGCGATCTCCATTTCCTTTTCCAGGAGCTGGCGCCTTTTGACCTCGGCAAAAAATTTATAAACCATGGCCCCGGAATATGCCGCAATACCCGAAAGCAACGGCAGGAACAGGTCTATCCAAATGCCCTGGGACAGGAACAGCCAGACCGCCAGCGCGAAAAATCCCGCGCTTAAGAGAACGACGGCCAGCAAAGAACGCAGCGGCGAAAGCCGCCAGCAGATAAGGGCGCTCAAAAGAAACAAAGCCAGGTTGATCCCCGTGTCGGTCGGCCTGCCGGCATCGCGGATAAAGGCTTTCTGCATAATGCCGCGCAGGACGCTGGCCTGCAGGCCGACCATGGGATAAAGGTTCTCCAGAGGCGTCGAGCTCAAGTCCGAAGTCCCCGCCGCTGTCAATCCCACAAAACATACTTTGCCTTTAATGGCGGTCAGCTCCGGTGCCGGGCGCCCGCCTTCTTTCATGTCCATGTAGGATTTAAGCAGCTCCACGTACGAATAATGCTTGAACGACCCTTTCCACGTTCCGGGATAATTGACCAGGAGGGTGTCGTCGGCATCCAGAGGCACCTCAAGTTTGCCGTCGATGGTAACACTGCCCGGCTTAAAGACCGCGTTGTCCGCATTGAGCCCCATCTGGTCGCAAGCGGCCTTGAAGGCCATTTGCGGCACCAGCTTACCCTGGTGTTTGACGAACAGCGGCACCCGGCGCACTTTCCCATCACTGTCAACCGCGGTATTGATATGGCCCACCCCGCGCGCGGCGGCTTTCAAGGCCGGGGTGATGTCGGCCAGGACAGGACTATCGTCCATGCGCGCCCGTACCGGGCGCAGGGCATCGGCGATATAAAAGGCCATGGGCAGGTAGACCTTGCCGGATCGCTGGAAACTTTGGACCAGGATCCCATCATTGACGGTCGCTTCCGTAAAAAGCAGGTCGAACACGATCGCCCTGGCCCCCAGTTCATCCAGCGCGCTGACCAGGCTGGCATGGAAGTCCCGCGGCAGGGGCCATTGCCCCAAATTAGCGAGGGTGTCATCGTCGATGTCAATGACGACGACATCCTCCGACGGCAGGGGCGGGCGCAGCGCGAAGCGCAGGTCATAGGTGAGCAGTTCGAACCGCTCGAAGGGGCGCAACACGGAACAAACAGTGACGACGCAGCAGCCCGCCGCCACCATCCATACCGCCCAGGGAATTTTTTTGAACAGGTCCATAGTTTAAAAGAAAGCCATCCAGCCGCAGCTCATCGTGCTGCCGGAATAGGTTGAAAAAGAATCGTTGGACAGGCCCTGGCGGTAGGAATAATTGACCGACAGGCTGTTGTTCTTGTTGAACTTATAGCGCAGGCCCGCGCCGCCTGAATAGATATTGTCCTTCTGGCGCTTGCCCCCGACGGTGATCTCCCGGTCGGTATAGGGCCAGAAAATATAGGAGCCCCCGGCGTTGAGAGACCAGCGGTCTGAAAGCTCGTAATATAAACGGGAGGCGAACTCATACGTCTTATAATCGTAGTAATCCTGGAACCGGGCATTGGAATCATTGACGGAAAAACGGCCGCGCATGGTCACAAATAGCTTTGGGGTCAGGGCGTCCCCGAAGGAATACTCGATGCTGACGCGGCCATCCTGCCTTTTTTTCTCCTGTAAACTGTTGAAGGATTCGTCCATGGCCTCGGCATTGGTGTAATATTTCACGCCCTGCTCGAACAGCAGCTGGTGGTACATGGCCGGGGAAATATTGTGCTTGATATAGGCATAGTCCTTGTAAAAGATGAAATTCCCGTCCTCGCTGTTGGGATAGGCCAGGTAGGAAACATCGACCCCGGCCCCGACGGTCACCGCTTTGCTCACCGCCCAATGCAGCCCCGCGTTGGCATGGTTGAGATAACTGGTCAGGTCCGTGATCTCATTGTACTCGAGCACATCGAGGTCATAGTTGAATTTAAAATTGAGGTTGTCGTTAAGCATGTGGTTTAAGCCCGTTGACAGGAAATATTCCTCGGACAGGTCCCCTTTGCGGGTCTGGCCGAGCTCGGCATTGGTCTCATAGCTCGCTGTGGCGCCAAAGGCGACAAAGGTCTTGGTCTTTGCCGCGGGCTTCTGCTTCTTCATCCGCATGACATCGCGGGTCAATTGCCGGATGCTTTCTTCCATTTTCTCCTCGCGGGCCGCGGTGGTTTGGGCAAAACAGAAAGCTGCGCCGTTTGCCCAAAAGACCCCGCCCACAAGGATAATTCTCAACAAAAAACCCATGCGACGATCATCTCTCAAGGCTTAGGAGGAGGGTTATTGGGATTGCCGCCGCCACCGCCCCCCGGAGGAGGATTGTTGGGATTACCCGTGCCAGGACCCTTGGGGTTGCCCTGCTTCTGTTGCTGCTGCATCATTTCCTTTTTTTGCTCCATTCTTTGCTGTTCGAACTTGTCCCGGTTCCCCTGCATCCGCATCTGTTCGTCGCGCATGAAATCCTGCTGTCCCGCCGCGTCGCGGTTGCCCATCCCAATATCCCGCACGTCCCCCGTCTGCCGCGTATCCATCGGTTTTTGCATGCCGTCCTTGCCGCCCTGGCCATCCTGCCTGTTGGCGTCATCTTTTCTATAATCGCCTTTTTCACCCCTGCCCCTGTCGCCCATGTCCTTCCGGTCTCTGCCGTCTTCTCTCTTATTCCCGTCTTTCTGGCGGTCCCCTCTCTTATCGCCGGACTTCTCATGCATTCTTTCTTTGGCCTCTGCCCGTTTTTCCTTGATCGCCACTTCCCGGACGGTGTTGGGCGCCACTTTTTCCATGCCGTGCACGAACTCTCTCCATTGTTCCCGGTGCTCGCGGCTTATTTCCTTTATTTCCCGCATTTCATTACGCATGCCGCGCATGCCGCCCATGCTCTCCCGGCGGACCTCGACGCCGACCCCTTCGGAAATATCGCGCTCATTGATGATCTTGCCGGCATCATCCAGGCTGGCCACGTGCACGACATCGTCAAAGCAGGTGACGGTGGAGCGCCCTTCGGAAAATTCGGTAAGCCAGCCGGTGCCGCGCGCCCCCGACACCGCCGTCGGTGTCTTCACCTCGAATTTCTTGATCTGCTTGAGGTTCTTGATCAAAGAGAACACCCTTCCTTCTTTCAAGAACACGCTGCCGGGCAGGATGCTCTCCAGGGTGACCTGCGCGCCGGGCTGGATGGTCAGCAGGGCCTTATTTTCCGCGTCGAAAGACAACGTGCAGGTGCCGTTGTCCGCGGTCTTGACCTGGGACTCCTTGGTCAGGGCCATCCCCACGGCGCTGCGGGTCCAGTCGCTGGCGGCATTTTGCCGCACCACCACCTTGCCTTCGATCGCGATGATCCTCGCCTCCTGGGCAAAAGCCCATGACGCGGCCAAAACGAAACACGCCATCAGCAGCATTGTCCTTTTCATGTCATCTCCTTAGTTTTTTGACCATTTTGATCTCGCGGCCCCCGTCGTGGAAGGTGACCTCGTCCATGACCTTCTTTATCAAAAAAATACCGCGGCCCGAGGAGCGCATGCGGGTCTGCGGCATCGTCGGGTCGGGGACGTCCTTGACATCGAAGCCCTTGCCCTGGTTCCTGACGGCCATGACCAGGTCTTCCCCGTCGCAGGTGATGCTTACCTCCACGTCCAACTCGGGGTCCAGGCGGTTGCCGTGCTTGATGGCATTGGTGATGGCCTCTTCCAGGGCCAGGCGGATATCGAAGATCTCTTCGGGGGAAACGGAAAATTCCTTGAGCAGGCGCTCGGCGATGCCGGCGATAAAGGCCGGGACCGCCTCAAAGCGGGACGGCAATGCGTGCGATATCTTCATGTTAAAACCCCTGTTTGGCATACCTGCGCGAACTTGCGGGCGCTGTCCCGGACGGTCCTCTGCTGCGTGCTGTAATCCATGCCGATCATCCCGAACCGGGGACCAAAGCCCTTGTCCCATTCGAAATTATCCAGCAGCGACCAATACAAATACCCGCTGACCTCGACCCCCTGCTCCATGGCGCGGTGGACGCTCTGCAAATGGTCGCGCACGAATTCCCAGCGCGCATTGTCGTCGGAGGTGCAGATGCCATTCTCGGTGACCATGACCGGCAGGGCGTATTTTTTAAGCTTTAACAGCACCTCGTAGAGGCCTTGCGGGTAAATGTCCCAGCCCAGCGTATTCTTCCTGGCCGGGTCGTGGTTATGCGTGCAGGTTTCCATGAGCAAATTGCCCGGCCACCAGCTGGTGACATCCACCAATTGGCGCGAGTAGTAATTGAGGCCGATAAAATCCAGCGCGCGCCAACGGGCCGCCTTCTCGATAAAGTCGAAACCGTAGAGTTTGTCCCGCAGGGACGCGGCCCATCGGTTCCTGAAACTGTTACCGCAGGGCACCATGGCGGAAATGTGCTGGGAAACGCTGACCAGGGGCGGCTGCAGGTCCTGGTCTTTATAGATCTTATGGATAAGCCGGTAGGTTTTAAGATGGGTGTGCAGGAAATTGTCGTAAGCGAACTTCATCCTCCAGAAGGACCTGCCTTGGGGCGGCCACCAGCCGAACAAATACGCGTGGGACACAAGGATGGTGGGCTCGTTGATGGTGACCCAGTAACGGACATGCTTGGCCAGCGCATTGACGACAAGATCGCAATAGCGCAAAAACCGCGCCACACAGCGGCGGTCTTCCCATCCGCCGTCGGCGCTGAACCATATGGGGTTGGTGAAATGATGCAAGGTCACCACCGGCTCGATGCCGCGGGAGCGCAAAGCCAGGATGACCTTGACGTAATGCTCGAGTTCCTGCCGCGCAAATTTGCCTTCCTGCGGCTCGATGCGGCTCCATTCGATGGAAAGCCGGTGGGCATTGTGGTTGAGCCCGCGGGCCAGGTCGAAATCCTGCTCGTAGAGCTCATAATGCCGGCAGGCCTTGCCGGAATTCTCGTGCCCGGCCTTTTTTTCCCAGGGCCACCAGTCGGCATTGGCATTGTCCCCCTCGACCTGGTAGGAGGACGTGGCCGCTCCCCAGAGAAAATTCTGCGGGAATTTTATCATTGTGAAAATTATATCATTGCCTAAAACAAATCCCTCAAAAATATGGTAAATTAAACGCATGCGTTCTTTGGTCAAGCTGATCCAGAAAACCTACAAGATGGTCGACCCGCACGAAGGCAAGCTGGTCATGCACAATGTCGCCTTCCTCTCCAGCCTGCAGGCCATCATGTACCTTCTGCCCGTCGTCGTCCTGCCCTATTTGTTCCGGGTCATCGGCCCGGAAAAATTCGGCCTGATCTCATTCGCCCAGGCCTTTGTCCAGTATTTCATGATCCTCACCGACTACGGCTTCAGCGTCAGCGCCACCAGGGAGATCTCCCTCTGCCACAACGACGAGGCCAGGATCCGCGACGTGTTCTCCGCGGTCATGACCGTTAAGCTGTGCATGACGGCCTTGAGCCTGGCGGTGCTGGCCGCGGTCATATGTTTTATCCCCAGGTTCCATAATGATTGGGTGATCTATGTGTTGAGCTTCGGCGTGGTCATCGGCAATAGCTTCTTTCCAACCTGGTTCTTCCAGGGCATGGAAAAAATGAAATACATCGCCAATTTGAACATCGTGGGGGAATTCCTGTTCGTATTCCTGATCCTGCTGTTCGTACGCAGATCGGAGGATTACCTCATGGTCCCGCTGATCACATCGTTCGCGTCCCTGACCACCGGTTTCCTGGGCCAGTACATCGCCCTGCGCAAATTCGGCATTGCGTTCAAATTGCCGGGCATGCGCAGCATCAAACGGCAGTTAAAGGCGGGATGGAACGTGTTTATCTCGGTCATGGCCATCAATGCCTATACCACCACCCGCATCTTCGCCGTCGGGCTCTTGACCAATAACACCCTCACCGGATTCTACTCCATGGCGGAAAAGATCGCCAACGTGGCCCAGACCTTTCCCCTGTCCTCTTTTTCCCAGGCCCTGTTCCCGCGGCTTAGCAAAATATTCCACAAGAACAAAAATAAGGCCCTAGACATGATGAAGCACATCCAGACCATCACGGTACGCATCTCCCTGATCTGCCTGCCGGTCATTTTTGTGTTCGCGTCCCCGATCGTGAGGGTGGTTTGCGGCGGGAATTATCCGGAGGTGGCGCTGTCGCTGCGGCTTTTGCTGGTCTCGGTGCTGTTCATCGCCTCCAATGCCTTCCGCGTGCAGTTCCTGCTGGTCTGCGGCAAGACCGAAACCTACTCGAGGATCCACATCACCATGGCGGCCATCGGCCTGCCCTTGATCATCCTTCTTATCCATTCTTTTTCCTACGTGGGAGCGGCCATGGCGACAGTGGCCATCGAAGGCGGGACGTTCTTGATCACGTACTTAACGGTCAGGAAACTCGCGTATCGCTAGGGGGAGCACTGGTCCAGGATCACCGCTTCCCCGTGGGGATTAAAGGCATAGTCAACGACGATCCTGTTGTGGTTGACGAAAACGACCAGTTTGCGCTGGAGGGAGTCCGGGGTGGTGTCCCACCCGAGGAAGTTGTAGAACCAGGTCATGGCCATGTAATTGTCTTTGGCCCCGATGGCGCCCGGCGCGCCATAGGTCCTGCGCAGGTCCGCTTCGGTGGTCACGCAGCGGGTGATCTTGGACCTGACCCTGGCCGCGGTGAACTTCGAGAACCAGGCGCAGCCCGTCAGGGAACACAACAGCAAGCCCGCCACGACCATCCCGCACATCTTTTTCATGGTTTTATTGTATCTTAAAACTAAGGGGTTTCCAGTCTTTTAGTGAACAAAAATGGGAAGCCGGACCGTGAAGGTGGTGCCTTCGCCGACTTTGGAGGAGCGCACGAAGATCTCCCCGCCGTATTTCTTGATGATGCCCTGGCTGATGCTCAAACCCAGCCCTGTTCCCTGGCCGGGAGGCTTGGTCGTAAAGAACGGTTCGAATATCCTCTTCAGGTTTTCGGTGGTGATGCCGGTGCCGGTGTCGCTGACATCCACATAAACGTTCTGGCCTTCCTGGTACGTTCTTATCTCGATCACGCCTTTTTCCTCGATGGCCTGGGCGGCATTGACCAGCAGGTTGATGAACACCTGCCCCAGCCGCTGTGCGGTGGCCTTGACCATCGGGGTGTCGCCGTAATTCTTCTTGAGTTCCGCCTTATATTTAAGCTCATTGTGCACGATGCTTAAAATGCTGTCCATCACCGCCTCGATCTGCACATTCTCCGTTTCCCCGTGGTCTTCCCGGGCAAAAGAACGCAGGTCCGTGATGATCCTCTTGACCCGTTCCACGCCCATGTGGGTGTTGTGCAGTAATTTACCGACATCATTGAGGATGTAGTCCAAATTGATGGTTTCCTGCAATTCCGTTATTTTATGGGAAATGGCCTTGGCCTTCTCCATATCGTCTTCTTCGATGCAGCGCTTGAGGTCCGTCACCAGCCGCAGCACCTTGGTGTAATCGCCTACGTATTGCTCCAGCATCTCGATATTGTTGCTGATGAAACTGATGGGATTGTTGATCTCGTGCGCGACACCGGTGGCCAACTGGCCGACCGCCGCCATTTTCTCCGACTGGATGACCATGTATTCGAGCTTTTTGCGCTCGGTGATCTCGGTGGCCAGGCATTCCCTGGACAGGAGCAGTTCCTGGGCGCGTTCCTTGCCCTTGGTGTCGACCGCCTGCCGGCTTTCCGGCTGGTCCACGATAATGGCCCTTTTGGCATGGCCCTGGCCGCTGAAAATGGCCTTGATCTCGTGCAAAAGACGGGTGGCTTTGAAAGGTTTAAGGAGGATGCCCTCGACCTGGGAGTCTTTGAACACCTCGGCCAGGTCCAGGCGGGCGGTGAGGACCAGGATGGGGTAGCGCAATACGCTGTCCAGACCGCAAATGTATTGGTAAAATTCCTCTCCATCCATGTTGGGCATGGCCAGGTCCAGGAGGATCAGGTCCGGCTTGATCTTTTTAAGCTTTTCCTTCCCTTCCAGGCCGTCAGAGGCAAGTACGGGATTATAGCCGTTGGTCCGAAGGTACTTCTCGTATAACGTGGCCACTTCCCGTTCATCTTCCAATATGAGTATGGTTTTGTCCATTTAAGCGTCCCACCCCTCTGTATAAATAGTATGGCACACCCGTCGGTGTGTGCCACCCTATTGGGGCCATAACAGGGAAACGTTTTCTTTGGTGCGGTCAAAGACAGCGTTTTCCCATGGTCAAATTTTAATATTCTTTTCACCATACTTTAATTAAGCGGTGGGTAAAATGTCTCTGGATACCAGGAAAGGAGGGAAATATGAAAAAATCGCACAAACGCCATCCCCACAGGTTCAACAGCCCCATCCCCTTCACCCGACAGCTGGAAAGAGACACGGAGATACCCCCGGAACTCATCCAGGAGCGCGCCTACCGCCTGTATGAACAGCGCGGCGGGAACCCTAACGACGATCTGGCGGATTGGTTTGAAGCGGAACGCCAACTGCGGCGTGAGCGGCGAAGCTAACTCAATAATAAAGACCGCCTGGCATTTAGGCGGTCTTTATTTTGTCAGATTTAGTAAAATGCTCGAATCAATATAATTTAGTAGAAATCCAACCGCATTGAAAGCCCTTTGAACGTCTTGCTCAGTATGTCCTCTATTTCCTTTATGAACGATATTATTTCTTAGTTTATACAAATAAATTTTCCACTCATCGTATTCTTTAATTCCTTCACGTATTTCTTTATTCAATAATCTGGGTAATTGCTGTGTCAGTTTATTCAGAAATCTATCTGTCAATCTTTTTATAATATCAGACTCTGGCTCATTCTTTAATTCTAATAACTCTCTTAGTCTATAATCGACAAATGTTTCAAAACTTGTTTGAAGTAGAACTATGGCTAAATCGTGATTTCTAGAAGAATGTTCTTGTTCTTTGGCTTCAAGTAAGATTGCTATCCAAAGCGGGAACCGATATTTTTTAATAATCTTTTCTTTAATTTCTGAGACAATTTTATTGTCATAATTAGGTACAGATGCCTGTCTTAAATCAAAACTTTCACAACTAAGCTGAAGGTCTGCCGGACGAAGTTTTATATAGCCGTCTGGGGTCTTTTGTTTCAAAATATCAAACTCTTCCTCAGTCTCCACTTGAAATAAATTAATGTACTCTAAATCATTGGGCCTGATTGTATAGGCCGCAATGTCTGAAGTTATTGTTCTATAACAATAAATAAACTCATTTAATATTTCAAAAGATTGATTAATAATATCGTCGAAGGAACGCTTTAAATCGTCTTCGTATTGAATGTAGAGAAATATTTCTGTATACAAAAATTTGAACGCTGACTCACCATGAACTCCTTTATCAATATAGCCCAGTGGAAATGATTCGCCCGACTTCTTTTCTACTCCAACCCAATATTTTTCTTGTGTTTCTTCCTTGGGAAGAACGACAACACTTTTAGAAATATCCTCTTTGATGGGGTTAGGTTCTTTGCCGGAAAAAATTCGGTTTCGATGCCGAGACACAACGCCATTACGTTTAAACCATAGAAGATTAAAATCAGTCTTTTCTTTCCTTATAAAGATTGAGGAATCCCCCAAAGCAATTCGAAAAGGCAAATTAAAATTTATCAAATAAGTTTGTTTCATTACTTTTTAATCCTAAGAGTATACTGAGATCAGCATTTTGCCATAATTTCTGTTTTGAGGAAAGTTTTAATAAACGGCAAGGTGGATTGGTTGTCCTGCGAGCTACCGGGCAACTTCAATGGCGATTGGAATTGAAGGAGTTACGGCGGATTTTGCCACTATTTGCCACTTTTAGAAATTAAAAATATCTTGATTCTTAATACTGTGCTCTAAATTGGCCCTGTATTTCTTTTCTACTTCTTGCTCAAAATGTTCTGTTGCATCTGAATGGTTCTTCAAAAACCATTCCTTGTGTTTTATTAAATATTGTTCCCTTATTTCATCATTATTTAAATCATTAGGAACCCGTTCCATGCGGGGATCAACGCTGTCAAAATATGCGAAGGGTTGAGACAAACGATTTTGGATTAGATTGACATATTCAATATTTAATTCTATCCCCAAACATTTACGCTTTAATTGTTGGCAAACTCTTAATGTGGTTCCGCTACCGGCAAAAGGATCTATAATAAGATCGCCCTCATCTGAAGAGGCCAATACTATTCTCTCTATTAATCCTTCCGGCTTTTGGGTAGGGTGATTCTGTCTATTCTCATTGCAATAATGGACGTGTGAGAATTGCCAAACATCTCCAGGATTAGCTCCTCTCATGTTATTTCTATCCCTATAATATTTCTGAGGAACTCTGATCGGATCAATATTAAATTTAAATTTATTAGTCTTAGTAAACATTAAAATATCATCGTGCCTCGGCGAAAACCCCCTTGTTTTTCCTAAACCTTGAGTATAATGCCAACAAATCCAACTATTAAATTCCATATTAAGTTTGCGATCTAAAAGTTCAAAAATGTACGAAATATGCCTGACCCCAGTAAAAATATATATTGTGCCTGTATCCTTGAGGACTCTTTTGGCTTCAGACAACCATTGCTCTGAAAAATTTGTGTATTCAGAAAATCCTTTATTGTCCTTATTATTACCGTAATCCTTACCGAGATTATACGGGGGGTCAGCTACGATTAAATCTACGCTCTGTGAGTCGATTTTCTTTAACTCTGCAATTGCCTCACCGTGTAATATATTTATGTCATTCATCAACTTTTATCCATTCATTCGACTTTGCTAACGCTAACCAATCTTTAAGGGTTCTTTTCTTTGAATTTAAATATTTCCTATCGAGAAGTTGACAAAATTTCCATGCTGTCCTTTCTTCAATATCAACATAATGGATATCCCTTATTTGCAATTGACCACTACCCAATGCGGGGTTAAAGGTAAAGTCACTAGACGCGATATACTTTAAATCATAGGCATTATACCCAACAACCTCCATAACACCGTCCATCAAGCGGGTTCTTTTATTCCTTTTTGAATAAACCTTATGTTTTAACGAAAGGATGATAAAAATATAATCTGGATCTTCTATATACGCTGTTCTTATTCTAGCAAAAGAAGTAATATTCGGGGATTTGCCGCTGGAAGCTATATCTTCTGCTGTAGCCTTTACATCTACCTCAGCACTAATGGAACTTTCGACGCGCCGCTTTCTTTTAAACTGCAATATTACATCTGCCATATAAAGCCGTTCTTTAGCCTCTACGTTAATTAAACTATATTTATTATTTAAATCCTCTTTTACACAACAAAATCTTTCATACGCCCACGCTTCAACAAAAGGTCCTGCAATTTTGTTGATATTTTCCATTGGCAACCCTAGCCGCAAATTAGTATTAATAATAATTTTATTATTTCCTGATTTAATGGCATCTTTAATGATGGCTTCTATCGAAGTTACCACAAAGCTTGAACATTTATCGTAATCACTACTTTGTCTAGGAATTTTAAAATTTAAATCTTTATAATTCATATAACTTCATCTTAAAAATGTAAATATGGTTTGCCACGTAGTTAAAGATATTTTTACATGGTTTATTATAAATTACAATAAATTAGATGGCCTTGTATCTCCCCCGCTTTTGTCTCCCTGAGGTCGACTGGCCCCCCTCTTTCCGTGGATTGGTTGCCCTCAAACTTCTCTAATTTAAGGTAGTTTGAGGACTACCAATTTCAAAAGCAAAAGCCCCTGTTTTGACAGGGGCTTTTTTGAAATTGGTTGCGGGGGCAGGATTTGAACCTACGACCTCAAGGTTATGCGTACCATCTACGGCTTTCGCCGCTCCGCCTTACGGCGGATTTGTGGTCTGGACTATACCTTCACCCTTCTCGATCGCTCGAGTTTCGGGTGCCTGCCATCTAGTCTCTACACCTTCCTGGGTTTCCCCGGGCTTGGCTCGGTATTACCTTTGCGGGCTCCACCGAATTTGACAGGTCATCTACCGGTTAATTTCTCAACTGGTCGCCCAATGTTGAGCCTTGCGAGCTACCGGGCTGCTCCACCCCGCGAAGCTAGTATAGACAAAAAAGTTAAAATGGCAAGTATTTACTGCCGTGCGGGTTTCTGGGTGGGGACCATGCGGTAGACCTTCTCACCGGTGCGGATCAGGCCCATCTTTTCCCGGGCCACCTTCTCCAAATACGCCGGGTCGCTTTCAAGCAAATGCTGTTCCCTCTCCAGCTGGATGTTGCGCCTGGTCAGGATCTCGATACGCTGGGCGTATTCGCGGTTCTTCTCTTTGAGCTCCTGCATCTTCACGTAGGAGGGCAGGAATGCCAGCAGCAAAACCACGGTAAACCCGAACAGCCAGAGGGCGTTTTTGAGCATCAGTATATTTTAGACCAGCGGGTGCCGGCGTACACGGCTTTTTTGCCCAGTTCTTCTTCGATGCGCAGGAGTTCATTGTACTTGGCCAAACGGTCGGTGCGCGAGAGCGACCCGGTCTTGATCTGGCCGATATTGGTCGCCACCGCGAGGTGCGCGATGGTGGTATCTTCCGTCTCGCCGGAGCGGTGCGACATAATGGAATGGTATTTGTTCTTCTTGGCCAGGGCAATGGCGTCCAAAGTTTCAGACAGCGAGCCGATCTGGTTGACCTTGATCAAAATGGCGTTGGCGATCTTCTGGCTGATGCCGCGCTGCAGGCGTTTGACATTGGTGACGAAGAGGTCGTCGCCCACCAACTGGACCTTGCTGGCAAGCCTGTCGGTGAGTTTCTTCCAGCCGGACCAGTCATCCTCATACAAACCGTCCTCGATGGACACGACCGGATATCCGGCCACCATGCGGGAATAGGCCTCGATCATCGCGTCCGAAGAGACCTTCTTGCCGTCGTAATCATAGCTGCCATTCTTATAAAAGGAAGAGGACGCGGCATCCAAAGCGATAAAAATGTCCTTGCCCGGTTTGTACCCGGCTTTTTCAATGGCCTGGATGATGACCGCGAGGCCTTCCTCATTGCTGCCTAAATTCGGGGCGAAACCGCCTTCATCCCCGACGGACGTGGCCAAATGCTTGTCGTGCAGAATGCCTTTTAAGGTATGGAAGACCTCGCACGCCATCTGCATGGCCCTGGTGAAGGTAGGCGCGCCAATGGGCATGATCATGAATTCCTGCACGTCCAGGTTATTGTCCGCGTGCACCCCGCCGTTGATGATGTTCATCATGGGAACGGGGAGAATATTGGCTTTGTTGCCGCCTATATAGCGGTAGAGCGGCACGCCTTTTTCATTGGCCGCGGCCTTGGCCACCGCCAAAGACACGCCCAAAATGGCGTTCGCGCCCAATTTGCCCTTGTTCTCGGTGCCGTCCAGGGCAATGGTGACCTTGTCGATGGCTTTAAAATCGGCGTCCTTGCCTTTGACGGCCTTGGCAATGGCGGTATTGACATTATGCACCGCTTTGAGGACCCCTTTTCCCTTATAACGGCTTTTATCACCGTCGCGCAATTCGATGGCCTCATGTTCGCCGGTCGAGGCGCCCGAAGGAACAGCGGCGCGGCCGAAAGCGCCGGAAGTTAACAGGATATCCACCTCCACGGTGGGATTGCCGCGGGAATCGATGATCTCGCGGGCTTTTACGGATTTAATTTTCGACATATCTCTCCTTTGACTTATTCCTAAATATAAGTAGAATAGGATAAACTATCACCTATTATATTGTCAACAAAGGATTTGGGGAATGTTAAAAAAGTTGCTGATATTCCTGCGCCTGTACTGGCTGCGGGTCCTTATTGTGAGCATCGCCGTGACCATGGTGCTGTGGCTGATCCAGTACATGGTCGTTTCCAACGCCAATTACGAGCAGTTGGAGTCCTTCTCCCGCCGTAACCTTTCCGCCCAGATGGGGCAAAGCCTCATCATGTTCATCTTCGTCACCCTCATCCAGGTGCCCCTTTCCTTCGGGTTCTATTACTGGCTGATGTCCGGCGGCGCTGTGGGCAAGATGGGCACGCTCAATTTGAACAAGGTCAATGTGAACGTCAAAATGGCCGACGTCATCGGCATGGAAGATGCCAAACGCGAGGCCCTGGAGCTGGTGAGCCTGCTCAAAGACCGCACCATGGTCAAGAAAATAGGCGGCAAGATCGTCAAGGGTACTATCATGTTCGGCCCTCCGGGCTGCGGAAAAACTTATTTGGCCAAGGCCATTGCCACCGAGGCCGGCTTGCCGTTCATCTCGGCCGTCGGTTCGGAATTCGTGGGCATGTTCGTAGGCCAAGGCGCCGCGCGCATGAAATCTTTATTTAAACAGGCCCGTGCCCTGGCGGACATGCACGGCGGGTGCATCATCTTCATCGATGAGATCGACTCCTTCGCGCGTCCCCGCCTGGCCGACACCGGCTGGGGCGGCGCTACCAGCCATAATGCCACCATCAACCAGTTCCTCACCGAGCTCGACGGCCTGCGCCGCACCGAGAACAATATCATCGCCATTGCCGCCACCAACGTGGAAGAACAGGACCTGGACGAAGCGGTCATGCGCGCCGGACGTTTCGAACGCAAGATCTACGTGACCCGCCCCAATTTGAAAGAACGCCAGGACATTTTTGATTTCTACCTCAAAAGGATAGACCTGGAAATGGAAGGCCCCATCGATACCACGCAGCTGGCCAAAAGGACGCTGTGGTTCTCCCCCGCGGACATCGACTACATGGTGCGCGAGGCCAGCATCCTGGCCCTGCGGGAGAAACGGACCAAGATCACCATGAAGGACCTCTCCGGCGCCTACGACCGCATCGCCTTCGGCATGAAGTCCAACATCAAACGCAGTGACCAGGCCAAGGTTTGGACCGCCTATCATGAAGCCGGCCACGCCATCATCGGTTATCTCTTCCACCCCACCGACGATGTGGTCAAGGCCAGTATTGTCCCGCGCAAGGGCTTCTACGGCGCGGTGTTCAGCAGCCCCCGCGAAGAGAATTCCTCCGCCAACAAGGAAGAGCTTTTGGCCGACATCAAGCGCAGTGTGGCCGCGTATGTGGCCGAGCGCGTGCAGTTCGGCACCACCAGCCAGGGCGTCGGCGGCGCCCCGGGCTCGGATTTTTACCATGCCATGGGAGTGGCCTCCCGGATGGTGCGCAGTTACGGCATGGGCAAAAGCGGCCTGGTCGGGGATTTCCTGTATTCGGAAAAATACCATTACCTCTCCGAGAAGACCAAAGAGACCCTGGACAATGACGCCCAGGACATCCTGCAGGCCTGCATCAAAGAGGTCGAGGTGGTCCTGCGCGAGAAAAAAGACCTGCTGGATTATTTCGCCCAGGAATTGCTTAAAAAAGAAGAACTGGAATACGATGAGATCGAAGCCATTTTCAAGAAATTCGGCCTTACGCCCGCCTCGCGCCCTGCGATCGCTTAGTTTCGTCGCCCTCGGCCTGTGCCTGTCCCTTGTATGGGGCTGCGCTCCCAAGGCCGAGCCCAAGATCCCGCTCAACGAGGCGCAGAAGAAATTCGAGAAAAAGTGCATCGATGAATTCGACCTGCACGCGAGCACCCGCCTGGCCGGCGAGACCCTGTGGATCTATTTGCCGACCAAGGAACCCATCTTCGATTACGAGTCCCAGAAAGAGAACTCCCCCGACGCCGGCAAAAAACCTTCCAAATTCATGGTGCAGTACGTCGACGGCAATTTCAAGGACGGCCGGTTCTCCTTCGAGTACGACATCGTCACCCGCAAGAAAAGCAAGGTGGAGGATTTCGGCTACAGCTCCTCCTACACCGACAATTACATCAAGCAGCAGAACAATCTCTTCACCGCCATCAGCGAGGTGTTCTTCAACGTCCAGCCGGTCAAGGGCCAGGTCCAGCCCAAATTCATCGTCATCGTCATCACCGACATCAAAAAAGGCATCGAGACCCGCTCAACGCTGTATTTGGAGGATTTCCAACGCTACATGACCGGGGAACTGCCCTACGAGGAATATATGAAGAGGTTTTTGGCGGACACCAAGGGCTCGCAGTCCATGATCGGCGATGAGGTCGGGAGCCACCTGCAGTTCAAGGAAGTGACCATGGAGGAATTCCTGACCAAGCAGATCATCAACCGCATCGCCTTCAAGTTCCAGCACAGCGACTTCGAGCCGCCGGATGATTATGACAACACCATCGCGGGGCTGGTCGCCGACACCATGCGCTATTATAAATTCACGTCATTCTCCGCCGTGCAGCTGCAGAACCTGCGGCTGGACAAGAAGCTGCTCTTCGAGCGCAACCAGCTGGACTCCTTCAGCGAGGACACCGGCGCCACCGACGAGAAGGCCCGCGGCAAACTCATCCACATCCGCTTCGACAACGGGAAAGCCCAATTCAACGAGGAAAAATAACTTTACCCCGGGCAAAGAGGTCTATGGCCTGGGGGTAGAGTCTGTGCTCGGCCTTGTGTATCCTGGCTTCGAGCGAGGCGAGGGTGTCTTTGGGGCGCACGGCCACGGACTCCTGGGCGATGATGGGGCCGGCATCCACGTCCTCGATGACAAAATGCACCGTGACGCCGGTGACCTTGACGCCGTGGGCAAACGCGTCGCGGATGCCGTGCACGCCCTTGAAGGATGGCAGCAGGGCCGGGTGTATGTTGAGGATCTTGCCGTGGTACTGCCGGATGAAGTGACCGCTTAAAAGCCGCATGTAACCTGCCAGCACGATGAAATCGACCTTATGCCGTTCTAACTGCGCCAGCACCGCCTTGTCGAATTCCTCGCGGCTTGAAAAATCTTTGGGATCGATGCACAGGATGGGAATTTTGGATTTTTGCGCGCGCTTAAGCGCGAAAGCCCCGGCCTTGTCGCTGAAGACCAGTTCCAAACCGGCCTTGATCTTTTTCTTTTTGACCGCGTCGATGATGGCCTGCAAGTTGCCACCGTAACCGGACGCAAAGACCGCGAAATTCATTGGTTTTCCTTGTGTTTGAAGAGCCCCAAGAGTCCCACGCCTAAGAATATAACACCGACGACGGCTAAAATCCATAAGCGGCTGACATATTCGGCGGCATAGGCGGAAGCCAGCATGGCTAAAAGGAAGGCCAGGTGCATGACGAATTCCAGGGCGCTGAAGACCTTGCCGCTCATCTGCTTGCTGCAGACGGTGTTGATGACGGTGTTGGCCGCGATCACGATGGGCCCGACGACAAAACCGAGGATGAAGGTCAGGGCCGCGGCCAGCATGCGGTTGCGCGTCGTATGCACGATGGCGGCGAAGGCGGTGACCAGCGCCCCGCCCAAGATCAGCGACCAGAACATGATCTTCCATTTGGAGACCTTCCCGCCCCACCTGCCATAGGCCATGCTACCCAGGAAAAGGCCGATGCCCAGGGGTACGGCCAAAAACCCCAGGTCGCGGGTCACACTGCCGAAGGTCTGCTGGATAAACACGATGATGACCACATAAACCGCGCCCACGGCGGCAAAAAGCACCGACATCATGCCGAAAATGAAACCGATCTCCTTCTGGCCGCGGATATACGTGATGCCCGTGGTGATCTCCCCCCACACGGTTTTATGCGCTTTGAGCATTTCCCTGCCGGCGTTGGCGAGCTTTTCCGCGTCCAGGCGCAATTCCGGGACCCGCCGCGCGGAAAAAACCAGGAGCCCGGAACAGAAGAACATGACGGCATCCCAGATGAACCCGCCCTTGGCGCCGGTATGCTCGACGATGATACCGCCGAACAAAGCCCCCAGCACCAGCGCGATCATGCCGGTGACCGTGATCAGGGAATTGGCGATATGAAGGTCGTTCTCATTAACGATTTCCGGGATGAACGACATCTTGGCAGGCACGTAAAAACGGCTGAAGGAAAAGATCAAAAAGACCAGGGCGTACACCGGCAGGATCGACGACAGGCCCATAAAATAGAACGCAACGGACAAAACCAGGAGCCCGCGGATAAAATCGCAGACAAAAAGCGTCCTGCGCCTGTCCCAACGGTCCACATAGACCCCGGCGATGGGGCCGACGAGAAAGACCGGGATGATGGTGAAGCTTAATAATTTGGCCAGTTCGAAAGAAGACCCCGGACTGCGGGCGGCGATGAACCCCACCAACGCCATCTGGTACACCCGGTCGCCGAACTGGGACACCAGCTGGGCCAGCCAGAAGCGCAGGAACGGCCAATTCGCGCGGTTTTTTAAAAATTCGATCATGTCCCCTGCTTTTCCAATAAGGCTTTAGCCGCGCGGCGATTCTCCTCCAGCAATCCCGCCATGCCGCCGGCATCGTGGATCTGGTCGTAAATTTCCACGCACTCTTTGTAACGCCCCTGGTCGCAGACGGATTTGCCCAGGCAGATGCGATAGCGCGCGTTGAAGGGGTCATCCTCGACGGCGGATCGGAAATGCCCTTCGGCCGCCCGGAATTGCCCGTCAAACACGTAGATCAAACCCACCGATGAATGCAGGCGCGCATTATGCGGCTGGAAGTTCAGGGACCTTTCCATCATGGCCAATTCGCTGGTGGCGTAAATGTTCTGCTCAATGGTCGTCAGGAACAGCAAGCCCAAGACGCCGACGGCCATGACCCGCACCACGAACAGGCGCGCGCTAAGGATGTGATAGACCGCAACGATGAATACCGGGATGCAGGCAAAATACAGGAAATGCTCGGCGGTGGAAATGGTCCCGGGCTGTACGCCGATGGTGGTCACGATCTGCGCAACCGGCAGCAAAGCCAGCGCGAACCATCCGATGGCCAACCAGTGCAGCCAGGTCAATTTCTTGCGGGCCGCTCCCAGCCAGCAAATGGCGACCAGAACCACAAAAACCGTCAACAGCGCCCCACTGTCGGAGAAACTGCCGAACATTTTCAAGGAACGGTCAAAATGCAGGTCCACGGGCAGGATAAGCAGGCGGATGTCCGTGATCGCCGAGCGTAGGAAGGTCAGGAACCCCAGCGAGGATTCATTGAAATTCCTCCACGGGAATGTCTGCACAATGCCCAGATGATGCCTCCACCATAAATATCCGGCGATCACCGCGGCCCAGGGCCATAGCCGGCGAAGGGCCTGGCGGTTGACCAAAGCATGGATGGCCAAAATGCCCGGCAGGATGGCCGCGCTTTCCTTGCACAATAAAGCCGCGGCAAAAGCGGACAGGGCCAGAGCCGTACGCTCTCTCAAATACGCGATAAAGCTGACCAGACAAAAGAACGTGCTCAAAAGGATGGCCCGGCCGGAAATATTGGCCACCGCCTCCCACTGGATAGGATGGACGGCAAACAGCAAGCCCACCCAAAAGCCCACCTCGCCGTTGACCAGGTATCCGACGAGGATCCAGACCAGCAGGGCATTGGCGATGTGCAGGACTAAATTGTCGAGATTATAAAAGACCGGGTTCAACCCGTGAGACCTGTACTCCGCCATGAAGCTCAAATTGACCAGCGGTCGGTAATAGGAACGGTCACCGAAATAGCCCTGGGTGAACAACTGCGGCCAGCGGCTGGGGTCTTTGATGGTCTTATTGCCGACGATGGAATACTGGTCGTCCATGGTCTTGAACGGCGAGGACAACATGAAGGAATAGGCGGTGAAGGTCAGCGACACCAGGACGAAGATCCGCAATAGGGACATCAGGCCCTCAAAAAAGAAGCTGGCGAGAGGAATTGCACCCCCGGCCTGCTGTTTACGAAACAGCTGCTCTACTAACTGAGCTACGCCAGCATATTGGTCTATTAATATACCAAAAAACCCTCAAAATTATGCTAGAATTTCGCTAATGAACCCGGAAACGATCGAAGGACATGCCCGGCTTGTCCTGGTCCAATGGACGGTGATCATCGCCGCGGCTTGGGCCATGGGGCGGCTGGTCAAACGCTTCGGCCAGCCCGCGGTTGTCGGCGAGATCCTGGCCGGGATACTGTTGGGGCCTTCCGCCCTGGGTTTGGTCTGGCCTGCCGGTTGGCCGCCGTTGTTCCCCCACGAAGCCCAGCAATCCTTGCAGCTTCTGGGCAAGCTTGGGCTTATCTTCCTGCTGTTCCAGGTCGGGATGGAGATCGATTTCAGCCATGTGCGTTCGCGCTCGCGGACCGTCGTGGCGGTGTCCATCTTAGGCATGGCCGCCCCCTTCCTGTGCGGCTTAGGCATAGGCCCCTGGCTGCACGAGCGTTTCGCCGCATCCATCCCGTTCTTCGGTTTCCAATTCTTCCTCTGCATCGCGCTGGCTATTTCCGCCCTGCCGGTCATGGCAAGAATTCTGCTGGAATTTAAACTGGAGCGCACCCCCATCGGCGCCATGGGCATCAGCGCCGCCGCCATCGACGACGTGGCCGGATGGGTCCTGCTGGGGCTGGCCACCACCATGATCACGGCGAATTTCAGCCCATGGCATTTGGCCCTGCAGCTGGCCGGCGTCGTGGTATTTTACTTTCTTCTCCAAAACATCGTCGGGCCATGGTTTCGCAAACGCTGGCGCGCCGCCTCGCGCCCGGACAAAGACCCGCTGCCCTCTTCTTTCCTGGCCCTGCTTTTGACCGGGCTGTTCGCCTGTACTTTGGTCACCCAGGCATTGGGGATATTCCTTATTTTCGGCGCGTTCCTGTTCGGTGTTTCCCTGCATAAGGAAACGGGACTGGTCAAAGCGTGGCGGGATAAATTCTCCGGGATCGTCCTGGTCGCGTTCGTGCCGATCTTCTTTACCAATACAGGACTGAATACGAACATCGGCTCGCTGACGACCCCGCAAATGTGGCTGGCGTGTGGGGTGGTGCTGGTGGCGGCCGTTGCCGGCAAATTGGGAGGTTGTTACCTGGGCGCGCGCATGACCGGCCAGCGGCCGCGGGAAGCGGGCTGCATCGCCGCGCTCATGAACACCCGCGGGCTCATGGCCCTGGTCGCCATCAACATCGGGCGTGACCTGGGCCTTCTTTCCCCGGCGCTGTTTACCATCCTCGTCATCATGGCTTTAGCCACCACCGCCATGTGCGGCCCCCTGCTGCGCCACTGGCTGCCGCGCTAAAAACATACAAACCAAGTATGCCGATGGCATCGATGAGGATGTCCTCAACACAGCCGCGGCGGCCGCGCACAAAGTGCTGGTGGAACTCGTCGGAGGCCGCGTAGAGCAAGGCAATGGCGGCAGGATAAATGAAAAGCCCCCAAGCGCCCATTTTGAAGGAGCCCTCGAAGGCCCGCAGGAGGAGGAACGTGAAGATGAGGTACTCGACAACGTGGGCGACTTTTCTTAGGAAAAAGTCGTATTCAAGCTCGCTCTTGAGGCTGGGAATGGCGGAAAGCAGGAAGATGAGCCCCGCCCATGTAATGACAGGAAGCCACAGCTTTAAAAACTTTGTCCGCATGGTAAAGTGGTGCCGAGACCCAGACTTGCACTGGGGACGCCAGGATTTTCAGTCCTGCGCTCTACTACCTGAGCTATCTCGGCAATGAGTCCCTATTCTACTTTAAAACCTTTGTTTGTCAATAAGGAGCCAAGCGCGGGGACTACTGCTGTTCCATCTGGTTCATGATCTTGGCGTAAACATCCTGGGCGGTGGCGATGCGCGGGAATATGCCCTTGCGGGCCTTGATGCGCAGCTTGGTGGTCGTGAGGTTGACGGGCAGGATGGTGACGGTGACCCTGGCCCCGTTGACGATGGCCGAGAGCTGGCCGCTCTTGCGGTCATTGTCCTCCAGGGAACCCATGATGGAAAGGACGCGGCTCGAGGACTCCCAAAGCTCGTCCTGGCTGCGGGACGTGGTGCCTTCGAAGGTGTCGCGGCTGACCGCGTACCCGCCGACGGCCCCGGCGCCGACCGCCAGGATAATGGGGATGGCGCAGCCGCCGGCGCCGACGCACAAAGCCAGCGCCAGCACGGCGGAGGCAACAGGGTTGGACTTAAAGTTGCGCACGGTCATATGCTATCACAACCCGCCGGCAGGTTAAGGGTTTTTATGAAAAATTATCCCCGGCCGGGTTTGCGGCCGTGATTGGCTTTTTTCGAACGCCATCTCAACTTGCCTTTGCGTAATTTCTTGCTCATGTATCCTCCTTTTCAATGACAACCTTTAACTGTCCTATCCGGCCCAGCATGCGATAGGGTTTGAATTTCTTGAGTTCCGCGGGCGTGCTGGAGCCGGTGGTCACCACGACCGTGCGCACCCGGGCGGCCTTTCCGGTGGCGGCATCGATGGTCATGTCCCCCACGTACAGCGTGCGCGCCCGGTCCGTTTTCAGGCCGCGCATGATCCCCAGCAGGATGTCCGGATGCGGCTTGGGGTTAGGCGCCTTGTCCGCGCACAGGACCATGCCGAAATACGCGCGGGCCCGCAGTATTTTTAAGATCAGCAGGGTAAATCTCGTCGGGCGGTTGCTAGCGATGGCCAGCTTATAGCCACGGGCTTTAAGGTCGCGCAGCAGGGCCCTCGCGCCGCCCAGGAACCGCACATTGCCCGCGAGGCCCAGGGCACGGGCATGGTGCGGGCGGTACAAACGGATGGCTTCATCCGCCCTGTCCTCGCCGGTGAATTTGGCCATCAACTGCCGGTCCCCCCAGCCCACCGCAGCCTTGATCTCGGCATGCGTGCGCTTAGGGAGCCCCATGGCTTTAAGCGTATGGTTGACGCTTTGGCTGACCGCGGGATAGGCGTTGACCAGCGTGCCGTCGAGGTCGAAGATGATCAGGCGCGGCGCAGGGTTCATGGCCTGATCGAGGCGGCGAACATCACGACCAGCCCGGCCACCGCGATGGCCACGGGCATGACCCCTTTGAACACGATGACAGCCGCGTCCCAGTTGCGCAGCACCAGGGCGATCCCTAAAACCACTAAAGCGAACCCGACGGCAAACAAGATGACCTTTCCCATATTTACTGACCCTTCGGCTTGCTCTTCCAGCGGCGGTGCATCCATCCCCATTCCTTGGGGTATTTGCGGATGTAGCCTTCGATGATATCGGTGATCTTCTGGACGTTATACTGGACCGTGGCCTCGTCCGTCCCCTTTTCTTCCAAATAAAAATGCGGCTCCACGATGATCTTGTGGGAATCTTTCCCGTCGCGCACGGTGAACATGGGCAAAATGGGTGAACCGGTGCGCATGGCGAAAATGATCGGCCCCGTCGCGGTGCCCGCCTTCTGCCCGAAGAAATCCACATACACCCCGGACTTGCTGCCGGTGTTCTGGTCCAGGAGCACGACCAGCAGTTCCTTGTCCCTCAAGGCCTTGATCGACTCGCGCACGCAGGTCTCGCGCGGATAGCTGTGCACGGTCTTGAGCCCCAGCCGGGCGCGGGCGGCCTGGAAATCCACCTCGATGATCTCATCGCGCGCCGGGCGGATGATGGCGTTCGTCGGATAGTCCATCTGGGCCAGGTACAAAAGCATGAGCGGGAAATTGCCGAAATGCGCGGACACGCCCAACACGCCCTTGCCTTCGGCCAGTGCGGCGTCGAGCAGCTGGCGGGAATTGCCGTCGAAACGAAATTTCTCCCTGATCAAATGCGGGCGGGCGGTGAATGTGGCCAGTTCTATGGCATTGTGGCCGGCATTGTCAAAGCAGTCTTTGCAGATCTGCCGGATCTCCTCCGGGGATTTTTCCTTGCCGAAGGCGATGGTCAGGGTGTCCATGGCGGACTTGCGCATGCCCTTCAAAATGGCATAACCCAAAGGCAGCAGCACCCAGGTGAGGGCGCGGATGACGCAATACGGCAGGACCTTGAAAAGCCAGGTGAAGAAATAATAGGCCCAGCGGGCGGCGGCCCTCTTGAATTTTTTTACATTCTCTTTCTGCATAATGTCCCGGCACCACCCAGTATAACCAATAAACAGCTCCAGGCAAAAACATCTCCGTATTTTGTGTAAAAGGTCTTCTCCTGCACCACGGGAATACTGGCGAAGGCCGTGCCTTCGACAAAGGTCTTTTTATGCCGGTTGTCCTGCACGTAAGCCAGGATACGGCCGAAGGGATCGACAAAACCGCTGACGCCGGTATTGGCCGCCCTCACCAGGCTGCGCTTGTTCTCGACACAGCCGAACACCGCGCCCTGCAAATGCAAAAATGGCTCCTTGGTGTCCCTGAACCAGGCGTCGTTGGTGATGTTGACCAAAAACCCGGCGCCGGCATTGACAAGATTGCGGCGCACATCATCGAGGGTGTCCTCAAAACAGATGAGCACCCCGAACGGCTTTGACGGGCCGGCCTGCAGGATGGTATATTCCCTGCCTGAAGCGAAATCTTCCAAGGGAACGAACCGGTTGATCCATCCCAATACCGGCCTCAACGGCAAATATTCGCCAAAGGGGACCAGGTGGATCTTATGGTAATGGCCAACGGTTTTTCCCTGCGCCGAGATCAAATATGCGGAATTGTAATAAGTCTCTCCCGTATGGGTGATGGCCCCGATCAAAAAAGGCGTGCGCAAACGCGAAGCGGCCAGCGTGATGGCGTTGAACAAATTAGGCTCATCACTGATAATCCCGGGCAGGGATGTTTCCGGCCACACGATCATGTCCGGCTTGAATGCCTGCAGGGGTTCGCTCATATCAATGGTCTTGCGCACGATCCAGGGCCGCTGGCGCTCTTGCCATTTGATCCCCTGCGGGATGTTGGGCTGGACCACCGCCACACTGACCGTCGGCCATTGCGGGGCGCTGGCCATACGCCAGAAACCGTAGGCGAAGACCAAAACCAGGATGGCGGCTACCGCCACCCGGGCGCGGAATATCCGCTCTCCGGCGGACTTCATGCTTTCAAAGACCATGACATTGACCAGCATGATCAAAAATGACACGCCGTAACCGCCAATGATGTCCGCGATCTGGATGAGCAGGAGATTTTTATATTGGGAATGGCCCAGGATGACCCAGCCGAAACCGCTGAACAGATAGGTGCGCAAAAATTCCAGCCCTGCCCACGCCGCGGGCAGGACAAGCAGGCGTCCCTCCAGCGGCAGAGGTTTAAAGGCCTTCCACGCCAAGCCAAATAAACCGAAATAGATCGCCAAATACGCGGCCAGCAGGATCACGCCGGCCCAGGTCACATAAACCAGCCACCCCATGGTGCCGGCAAAAAACAGGAACCCGCACGCATACGACCAGCCGAAGGCGCTTTTATAATTTTTCCCGTCGAGGACGAACAGCAGGGGCACAAAGGCGACCCAGGCCAGCGGCGCCCATTCCAACTTTGGGTAGGACGCGACCAAAAGGACAGCGGTGAGTAAGACGGAAGTTATTGTCCGCAGCATTTTTTGTATTTTTTGCCGCTGCCGCAGGGGCAGGGATCGTTGCGACCGACTTTGGCGCCGCCCTGCGCCCGGACAGGGGCGGGCTTGACGGTTGTTTCAATGTCCTGCACGGCCTGTGACGGGGCCATGCCGGCCTGGGCGGCGGGCATGCCGGAGAATTCCCGGTGCACGGCCTGCTGGTCGATGGTGCTGAACACCGAGCGCGGGCGCGCCGCGCTTTCCGGCGGAGGCTCCATCTTGAACATGAGCATGGCCACGTCCTGGTTGATGGCCGCGTACATGCTCTTGAACATGGCGAAGCCCTCTTTTTTGTATTCCACCAAAGGATCACGCTGCCCCAACGCGCGCAGGCTGATGCCGTCCTTGATATGGTCCATGATGTGCAAATGCTCTTTCCATTTATTATCGATGACCATCAACAGCACCATGCGCTCCATGCGGCGCATGAGCTCGGGGGTCAATTGCCCTTCCTTGACCTCATAGGCCTTCATCAAAAGATCGACGATGTCGTCCTTGACCTGCGGGGGCTTGGCGCCTGTAAGGTTCCCCTTGACGGGACCGATGTCCAGATTGAATTTATTGAACAATTCAATGGCCAGCGATCCCACCGCGCCTTCGCCCTCGGGCGTCAGGGCCATGTGGCTTTCGACCATGTCATCGGAGGTGGCGGCCACCGCATCGAGCACCACGTCCTTGAGGTTCTCGCCCTCGAGGATGGATCGGCGCAGGGAATAAATGACCTCACGCTGTTTGTTCATGACATTGTCGTATTCGAGCAATTGCTTGCGGATCTCGAAGTTGTAATTCTCAACACGTTTCTGGGCCACTTCCAAAGCGCCGGAGACCATGCGCGATTCGATGACCTGGCCCTCTTCCATTCCCAATTTTTCCATGACCATCATGATGCGGTCGGAAGCGAACAGGCGCATGAGGTCATCCTGCAGGGAAACATAAAAACGCGAACTGCCCGGGTCCCCCTGGCGTCCGCAGCGGCCGCGCAGCTGGTTGTCAATGCGCCGCGATTCGTGGCGCTCGGTACCGAGCACGTGCAGGCCGCCGGCGGCCAGCACCTGCTCTTTTTCTTTAGATACCTGCTCGCGGAACTGGGCGATGAACTGGCTGATCATGGCCTCGCGCTGCTCGTCGGAGGAGTCCTTGCCCTTGTCCGCGGCCAAAGCCCGGGCCAAATATTCGGCGTTGCCGCCGAGCATGATGTCCGTACCACGGCCGGCCATGTTGGTGGCGATGGTCACGGCCTTGTAGCGGCCGGCCTGGGCGATGATGTGGGCTTCCATTTCATGGAATTTAGCATTAAGCACCTGGTGGGCAATGCCCTTTTGGCGCAGTAAACCACCGATCAATTCACTTTTCTCGATGGAAATGGTACCGACCAGCACGGGCTGGCCTTTTTGATGGGCCGCGGCGATCTCGTCGACCACCGCATTGTATTTTTCCGCCTGGGTCTTGTAGATGCAGTCGGCGAAATTCTTGCGCACCAGCGGCCGGTTGGTGGGAATGACCACCACGTCGAGGTTGTAGATCTGCTTGAACTCATTGGCCTCGGTGTAGGCGGTACCGGTCATGCCCGCGAGTTTGCCGTACATGCGGAAATAATTCTGGAAGGTGATGGTGGCGAGCGTCTGGTTCTCGCGCTCGATCTTGATGCCCTCGTGGGCCTCCACGGCCTGGTGCAGGCCGTCGGACCAGCGGCGGCCGGGCATCATGCGGCCGGTGAACTCATCAACGATGATGACCTGGCCGTCCTTGACCACGTAATCCACGTCGCGGCGGAAGAATTCCTTGGCGCGCAAGGCGCAAATGACGTGGTGGCGGTATTCGACCGTGGTGATCTCGTGCAAATTGGCCACCCCGAACATCTGCGCGGCCTTTTCCTCACCCTGCTCGGTCATGGAAATGCTTTTGTTCTTCTCGTCGGCCACGTAATCGAAGCCTTTGGATAGGTCTTCGCCCTTGTGCTTGGCGTCGATCTCCTGGGCCTCGGTCACGCGCCGGCCTTTGAGCTCACGGGCGATGTGGAAGGCCTTGTAATATTTGTCCGTGCTCTCCTCGGCCGGGCCGGAGATGATCAGCGGAGTGCGCGCCTCGTCGATCAAAATGCTGTCGACCTCGTCCACGATGGCGTAGGCATAGCCGCGCTGCTGGACCATCTCTTCTTTGTAAGAGACCATGTTGTCGCGCAGATAATCGAAGCCGAACTCATTGTTGGTGCCGTAGGTGATGTCGCAGCCATACGCCACCTGGCGCTCGCGCGGGGACATGTCATGCTGGATACAGCCGACCGTCAGCCCCAGGAATTCATGGATGGGCCCCATCCAGTCGCGGTCGCGGTGGGCCAGGTAATCATTGACGGTGACGATGTGCACGCCGTCGCCGGTCAGGGCATTGAGATACGCCGGCAGCGTCGAGACCAGCGTCTTGCCTTCACCGGTGGTCATTTCCGCGATGCCGCCCTGGTGCAGGACCATGCCGCCGACCAATTGCACGTCGAAATGGCGCATGCTGCGCACGCGTTTGGCCGCCTCGCGAACGACCGCAAAGGCCTCATTGAGCACTTCATCGAGCACCCTTTGCTTGGCCTCGAACAATTCTTTGGATGTGCGTTTAAGCTCTACGGAAAGGTCTTCGCGTTCCTGGGCCGACTGGGCCTTGCGGTATTTGTCTTCCAGCTGGTCATGCTCGGTCTTGATGCGGGCGATGGTGTTCTGGATGGCCCGGCGGAATTCCGCGGTCTTGGCTTTTAACTGCTCATCGGAGAGGGCCGCGATCTTGGGCTCCAGCGCGCAGATCTGGGCGGAACGGACCGCCAGTTTCTTGACCAGGCCGATCGAAGGAAGCGGCGCTTCCGGATGGATATGGACCTGCACCTTGGGGTTGAGCCGGTCTATGGACCGCTGGGCCGAGCCCACCGCCGTATTACGCAGCAGAAAATCAAACATCGTCATTCCCTTTGTTTTTCAAACGTTTGTCCCGGTCTTCGGGCTTGGTCTTCAGATACCCTTCGATGAACTCGTCAATTTCGCCGTCGAGCACTTTCTGCGCGTTGCCGGTCTCCACACCTGTGCGGTGGTCCTTGACCATGATGTAGGGCTGCAAAACGTAGGAGCGGATCTGGCTGCCCCATTCGATCTTCTGTTTGTCCCCGGCTTCCTTGCTCAACACATCTTCCTGCGCGCGGCGCTTGAGCTCATGGAGCCTGGCGCGCAAAACCTTCATGGCCTGCATTTTGTTCTGCAATTGCGAACGTTCTTTTTGCGACTGCGCCACAGTATTGGTCGGTAAATGCGTGATGCGCACGGCCGAGTCAGTGGTGTTCACGCCTTGGCCGCCGGGGCCGGAAGCGCGGTACACATCGATGCGCAGTTCCGAGGGATCGATGACCATTTCCGTGTCATCGTCCTCGATCTCCGGGATGACCTCGACGGACGCGAAGGACGTGTGCCGGCGCTTGTTGGCATCGAAGGGTGAAATGCGCACCAGCCGGTGCACGCCCTTTTCCGACTTTAAATACCCGTAAGCGGTATCGCCCTCGATGCGCAGCGTGGCACTTTTGATGCCCGCGCCTTCGCCCTCGAGGTAATCGATCACTTCATATTTGTATCCGCGCCTGTCGCACCAGCGGCAATACATACGGAACAGCATGCTGGCCCAGTCGCAGGATTCGGTGCCTCCCGCGCCGGCATTGATGCCCAGCAGCGCGTTGTTGCGGTCGAACGGGCCGGAGAGCATGGCCTGCAGTTCGATCTGCCCGACGGTCTTCGCCAGCTCCTGCGCGTCCGCGGCGATCTGCTCCAGCATGCCGGCGTCCCCGGCGGACATTTCCAAAAGTTCCCGCGCGTCCGCGACACCCTTGACGCAGGAGTGGAAAGGCTCGACGATGTTCTTTAAGCCCTTAAGCTCCTGCATGACCTTGTTGGCCTTGTTCTGGTCGTCCCAGAACCCGCCTTCGGACATGCGCGCCTGTATCCCGGCTATGGACTTTTCCTTGGCGGCAACGTCAAAGATACCCCCTTAGGCCGGCCAGCCTCTGGGCGAGTTCATCCAATTGTTTCGCGAGATCGGTCAACATAGTTACACACTGAAACGGAAATACGCGGCATCCCCGTCCTTCATTTCATAATCTTTGCCTTCGAGCATCACCAGGTTTTTCTCCTGCAGGGCCTTGTACGAACCGTATTTGGCCAGATCATCGTATTTGTAAATTTCAGCGCGGATAAACCCGCGTTCGATATCGCTGTGTATTTTACCCGCGGCTTTGATGGCCCGCGTGCCCTTGGGGATCAGCCACGCATGCACTTCCTGCGGCCCCGCGGTAAAGAAACAAATAAGTCCCAATAATTCTTTGCCGGCCTGGGCCAGGCGCGCCAGGCCCGGCGAGGTGATGCCCGCGGCTTCATAATACGCGGCCCGCTCATCGGAAGGCAGCTGCACGATCTCGGCTTCCAATTTCGTGCATAAAGTGATCAAGGCCGCGCCTTCGCTGAGTGCGCGTTCCTGCAAGGGTTTCAGCAGGGCCTGGTCCGGTTCGCCCTCGTCGGTATTGGCCACATACAATAATGGTTTGCCGGTCAAGAACTGGAATTCCGCGTATTCTTCGACCGCTAAACCCTGGTTACGGGCCGGCTTGCCTTCATTGAACCCTTTGACCAAAGTATTGAGGGTTTCGCAGCGCTTCTTGGCCTCGGCGTCACCGCCCTTGGCGGTTTTCATCCATTTATCCAGGGCTTTCTGGGCCTGCTGTATGTCGGCCAAAAGCAATTCGGTCTCGATAATGTCCGCCGCTTCTTTGGGGTCCAGCGAATTCATGACATTGACCACATTGTCGTCCTTGAAACAGCGCACGACATGGGCAATGGCATCGACCGAGCGGATATTGGCCAGGAATTTATTCCCCAAGCCCTGGCCTTCGGACGCGCCCTTGACAATGCCGGCGATGTCCACAAAGCGGATGCCGGATGGAACGAGCTTTTGCGAATTCCATTCCTTCGCGAAAACCTCCATGCGGGCGTCCGGCAAAGGCACCACCCCGACATTGGGCTCAATGGTCGTAAAAGGGAAGTTCTCCGCGGCCGCGGCCGCGCCGGTCAATGCGTTAAACAGCGACGATTTGCCCACATTGGGCAAACCGACTATACCGATATCCACGATAAACCTTTCCTAAGATAATCTATATAAAACAAAGGGTTATATTAGACGGAAAACAGCGTATTGTCGACAGGAATTTTAAGCGGCGTCAGGCCCTGCGCAGGCCTTTGATGCTGCGGGCGATCTCCTGCTCCGTGGCCAGGATCCTGGACTTTTTGCCGTCCATTTTGCCGCAATAGGCGCCGGGGGTGCCGTCGGATCTGACCACGCGGTGGCAGGGAATGATCAAGGGGTACGGGTTGTTGCGCAAGGCGCTGCCGACCGCGCGCACGGCCTTGGGTTTGCCGATCTTCTGCGCCACCCACTTATACGAGCGGGTCTGGCCCATCGGGATGGTCATGGTCGCTTTCAGGACTTCCCATTCAAAAGAAGTGAGTTGTTTTTTATGCATGCGGCTCTCCTGTGACGGCTTTGGAACGCAATAAACGGTGGTAACTGACCGCGAAACGGTGCGCCTCATCGCGCACCCGTTGTACCAATTTTAGCCCCAAAGAATCTTTTGGCAAGATAATTGAATTGCGCTTGCCCGGCAGGAACAGCTCTTCCTCCCGCTTGGCCAGCGCGGCAATGGGGACTTGCACGCCGAGGTCTTTGAGCTCTCCCACGGCCGCGCTCAACTGCCCCTTACCCCCGTCGACCAGGATGAGGTCGGGATACAAGCTCCCCTCTTTTTTCAAACGCGCGTAACGCCGCCGCACCACCTCGGCCATCATCTGGAAATCATCGATGCCCTTGACGGTCTTGATCCGGAAACGCCGGTAATTGCGCTTGTCCGGCTTGCCGTTGAGGAAGGAGACCATGGAGCCCACGGCCTGGTTGCCCATGATGTTGGAAATGTCGAAACATTCGATGTGCAGCGGGGATTTGGACAGGCCCAGCGCCCTCTGCAACTGCTCGCCTTCCTTGAAATAATTGATGTCCTTGGTCCCCGAATACAGGGCCCCCACGGCCCTGATCTGGTCGCGCACCATGGCCGCCTCCTCAAAACGTTTGGCGCGGGAAAGCTCTTCCATTTCCCGGCGCAAATGGCGGTAAAGGTCATCTTTCTTCCCTTCGAGGATCAGCCGGATGTTGCGGATATTGCGGGCATAGTCCTCTTTGCTGATCTTGGCCTCGCAGGGGCCGGCGCACAGACCGATGTCATAATACAGGCATATCCGGTCGGCGAACGGTTCACAGGTGCGGAACTTGAAAATGGAACGGATGAGCGCCAGGGCCTCGCGGATGAGCTGCGGGTTCACGTAGGGCCCGTAAAGGTCCGCGGGGATGTCCTTTTTCTTGCGCTGGTTGAGCCGTACCATGGACACCAGCGGGAATTTTTCCCTGGTGACCTGGATATAGGGATAACTTTTGCCGTCTTTGAGCTCGGTGTTGTATTTGGGCTGGTGCGCTCGGACCAGGCTCGCTTCCAACAGCAGGGCTTCGGCTTCGGAAGCGGTGTCGATGGTCTCGATGGCGGCGATGTTCTCGACGAGAACGCCGGTCTTGGGGGCGCGGCCGGAGGGGCGCAGGTACGACTCCACCCTCTTGCGCAGGTTGATGGCCTTGCCCACGTAAATGATGCTGCCTGCCGCGTCTTTGTATAAATACACCCCGCTGGTTACGGGGAGCGATCTAATTTTTTCTTTAAGGTGTTCCATAACATCCACGTATTGACGACGCTGGAAATGCTGCTGGCCAGCGCGATGCCGCCGATCTTTAAAGGATACATCAAAACGATATTGAGCACAATATTGACGCCTAAGCACACCGTCGCCGCTTTGACCGGCGTCTTGGTGTCGTGCAGGGCGTAAAAGGCCGAGGCCAAAATGCGCGAGGCGCCGTAAAACGGCAGGCCTAAGGCCGCATATAACAAGACTTGGCCCGTGATGTGGGTCGAGTACGCGTCAAAGGACCCGCGTTCGAAAACGATATGGATGACCCAGGGCGCCAGTATGGCCAGCCCTGCGGCGCAGGGAACAAGCACCAGCATCAAATTGCGCAGGGAGAACAGCAAGGTATGCGTGAACGTCTTCATGTCCCCGTCCGCGGCCATTTTAGACAGCGACGGCAAGCTCACCGAAGAGAGCGCGTAGCCGAACACGCCCAAGGGGAACTGGATGATGCGGGTGGCATAATACAGGGCCGCGATGCCCCCGTTGCCGACGATGAAAGCCAATGACGCGCAAAACGTGTCGACCAGAATGTTGAGCTGGTACACCCCCGTGCCCCAGATGCGCGGGATGATCAAAGACAGGATCTTTTGGGCGCCTTCATGCTTGAGGGTTTTCGGCCTGGACCAGGCGACACCACGGCGTCTTAACGCCAGCCATTGCGCCAGAAATTGCAGTACGCCGCCGACCAGGACACCGACGGAGAGGGCATACGCCAAATGCCACGAGAACAAGACCGCCAGCCATATACTGGCGATCAGGGCCACGTTGGACAAACAGGGCCCGAAGGAAGGGACAAAGAACGCGTGCATGGAATACAATATCCCCATCTGGAACGCGGTCAGGGCGATGAGGATCAAATACGGGAAAATGATGCGGGTGAGATCTATGGTGAGGTTGAGTTTGGCCTCATCCGCGGCAAAACCCGGGGCCATCAGCCGTACGATCCAGGGCGCGGCAACCATGCCCAAAACAGTAACGGCCCCTAAAATGATGACGCCCCAGGCCATGACCACATTGACCAATTCCTGCCATTGCGGCCGGGAGCGCTTCTGCTGGTACTCGGCCAGGACCGGGACGATGGCGGCATTGGCCGCGCCTTCCCCCACCAGGTCCCGCAATAGATTAGGGATGCGCTGGGCCACGAAAAAGGCCTCGGCCAGGGCCCCGGTCCCCAGAAAATGCGCGATCACCACGTCCCGGATAAACCCCAGGATGCGCGAGGAGAGCACCCCCAGCGAGACCACGCCCGCCGACTTTAACATAGTAGTTGACATAATTTTGGCGCTTTGTTATATTAGCGGCTCACAACAACCGGGAGGATCTAAAGAAATGCCACAACGCCGTACAGCCATCAAAGACCTTCGCAAGAACCATACCAGGCACATGCAGAACCTGGATATCAAGTCCGACCTTAAAAAGAGCCTCAAGGCCTTTGTGTCCGCCGCCAAGGACAAGAAAACCGATGCCAAAGACCTCTTGAAAACCCTCTACAAGAAGCTGGATAAAGCCGCCAAACGCAATGTCCTGCACAAGAAGACCGCGGCCCGGCGCAAATCCCGCTTCGCCAAAATGCTCGCGGCCTCACCGGCTTCTAAGTAAACCCGTCAGCTCCACCACCACTTTTTCAACGGCGTATTCCGGCTCCAGGCGGCTGCGCTTGATGTTCAGGTCCGCTTCTTCCAGGTTTTTCAATCCCCGCTCGAATTTTTCACGCGGCAATGCCCGGCCTTCCTTGCCCCAATACCACACCAGGCCACCCATGATCTGCAGCGGGTGCACGCCCTCGGCGTAAAACCCTTCGAGCATGTTCAAGGCGTCTTTGGCTTTGCCCGCGGTCATCAGCCGGGTCATGTCGAACACATTGGCCTGCGGCCCGCGGCCGAACACCGCGCTCGTGCATAACCCCGCCGCGTCTTTCAATTCCCCCTTCAATTCCGTTTGCGACGATTCCAAAATGACATCCACCTGGGCATTGGGCTGCCTCAAAAACTGCATGAGCACCGCCGTGTCCGCGGCTTTGAGCTTGTGCGCGTTGCGCACGATGACCAAACGTTTGGGCGACAGTACCGGCAAAGTGATCAGGGATTTTTTTAAGGTGTCGGCGGCGAGACCCTGGGCGTCCAGGGATTCAAGGTCAAAATGCAGGGCCTGCGGGTCCTTGAAATACTTGGACCTGATCTCGGCCATCCTGGTATCTTTGGCTTTGAGGTCTTCGCCCAGCAGCAGGTAGTTCATAGAAAGGGTTTACCAGTTCTCGAGGGTGCGCTCCACAACACGGCGGGAAAGGTCGGTCAGGGCATCCTGCAGGGCCGTGCTCTCGGAGCGGGCGGCCGGGCCGCTGGTGTAGTAGTCCGCTTCCCCGGCAAAGGACGATTCCGACCACACTTCTTTCTGTTCGGCGGTGTCGAGCAGGACCAGCGAAACCGTGATGGTGATGCGGTACTTGGTGACGCCCTGGTTGTCATCGAGGGTGATGTCGTCGCGGTCGAAGCGGATCAGCGCCCCCTGCAGGACCAGGTCCCCCTTGCCGGACTTGGCGATCTTCAAATGACCGTCCTGCTGGAAGCGGTTGACAATGGCGTCATGCACATTGGTCTCCAGCAGCGGGATGTACAGCCCCCGGGCATTCTCGTTGAGGAAGGCGACTTTGTTCTGGAACGGCTCGATGGAAATGGTGCGGTAATTGGAAGGCAGCAGGTTGCCGGTGGAGTACCCGCATCCCGCGAAGGCCAGCAATATCAATAAGCACAGACGCCGCATATCACCCGCCAATGGCCTTTAACCGGGCCGAGGCCTTGGCCCCCCAAACCGTATCGGAATAGTGGTCGGCAATGTCCCTGTAATAGACCGCCGCGGCCTTGCGGTTCTTTTGCTTCTCATAATACTTGGCGATCAGGAAGGCGTTCTCCGCTTCCTTTTCGCGCAGGCGGCCGATCTGCTCCTTGGCCTGCGGGGTCAATTCGCTTTCGGGATGGTTCTTGATGAAGTCCTTGAACTCATCCAGGGCCACACTGGTGACCTTCTGCTCGTGCTGGGTGTCGCCGGAACGCTTGGTGTCGGCCATGGCGATCTGGAACTTGGCGGCCTTGGCCCATTCGCTGTTGGGATAATCGTTGAGGGTCTTCTCGAATTCGTCGCGGGCCTCCTGATATAACCCGCGTTCCTTCAAGTATAAGCCGATCTTGTACTGGGAAATGGCCGCGTACTTGCCGTAGGGCGCGTTCTTGATGACGGTGCGGAAAATTTCCAGCACCCGGTCATCCCCGCCGACAATGGCCTGGGCCAGCTTGCCGCGCTTGTCCGCGCCTTCCATCAAATGGTTGGCGATGTCATATTCCAGCTCGACGATCTCCGCCGCGCGTTCACTGAAAGGGTATTTGTCGATGACCACCTGGTAGGCCTTGTAGGCTTCATAGGGTTTGTGGGTCTCTTCCAGGATCTGGCCCATGTAATACTGGGCTTCGGAAGCCTCTTTGGCGCGCGGGTAATGCTTGACCAGTTTCTTGAGCTCGCTGAGGGCCTGGGGATATTTTTTCCCGTCCCAGAACGCCAGGGCGTATTCCAATTGCTCTTTGGGGGTGGATTTGACCGCCATCTTGGGATTGATGAATTTACCGGTGTCCGGTGTCCAGATCCAGACGGCGTGGCTGAAGGAAGGGAATAAAAAGACGAACAAAACCGCTAAAATAAAAGAGGTGCCCCGACGCATCATTGGGTCAATTTAACATAGATTAATAAGGTTGTCAAACCCCGCTCCGGCTAATAGCGGAGGCCAGTTTGGCCGGCAAGGATGCTTTTAAACGGATGCCTTTGGCGAGGTATTTCACCTCGTGGACCAGCCCCTGGGTGTGCGCCATATTGACCAGGTCCATGCGCCCCGGCGGCAAAACCACGTCCACCTCCACGCTGCCGGTCCCCAGCATGCCCTCCACTTTAAGCAAAAGCGCGTGGATGTTCTCTCCCTTGGCGGCGGAAATACCGATGGAGTCCGGCGCCATTCTTTTAAATTCCTGCAGGCGTGAGCCCTCCGACAGGAGGTCGATCTTATTGAGCACGATGATGGTGGGTTTATCCAACACCTTCAATTCTTCCAGCACGGCATTGACCGAAGTGTAGTAGTTGCGGAAATTGGCGTCGCTGATATCCAGCACGTGCAGTAAAAGGTCGGCCTGCTGCACCTCTTCCAATGTGGCCTTGAAGGCCTCGATCAGGCCGTGCGGCAGGGCGTGCATGAACCCGACCGTATCGGAGAAAATGACCTTGCGATGGTCGGGCAGCATGGTCTGGCGCGACAGGGAATCGAGGGTGGTGAACAGCGCGTCGCGGGTGACGGCGTGCGCGCCGGTCAGGGTGTTGAGCAAAGTGGATTTGCCGGCATTGGTGTAGCCCACCAGCGCCACCGTCGGTATTTCCTCATTCTTGCGCTTCTTGCGCTTGACCTGGCGGCTTTGGGTGACTTCCTTGAGGTCATGCCTCAATTTGTCGATGCGCGCGCCGATGCGCCGGCGGTCGGTTTCCAATTTGGTCTCGCCGGGACCGGAGGTGCCGATGCCGCCGCCCTGCCGGGAAAGGGCGTCGCTGCTGCCCACCAGGCGCGGGAGCATGTATTGCAATTGCGCCAGCTCCACCTGCATCTTGCCCTCGAGCGAAAAAGCCCGCCGGGCAAAAATATCCAGGATGACCTGGGTGCGGTCCAGGGTCTTGACCCCAAAATCCTCCTCGAGGTTGCGCTGCTGGCTGCCTTTGAGGTCCGCGGAGAGGATGACGCAATCAATGCCGCCCGCCGCGCACAGGGCCTTGATCTCCTCCACCTTGCCCTTGGTGATCAAATGTGACGCGGTGGGCGGTATGGTCTTGCAAAAAACCGTGTGCACGACCTCGCCGCCGCAGGATTCGATAAGCTCCTGCATTTCCCGCGCTTCATCCTCCGGCGTCCATGCCCCGCGGTGGCTTGTGACCACTATAGCCAACAGTACTTTTTCTTTCATTGGAATTTCTCCGCCTCCACCCACTGGATGCGCTTGTCCCGGCGGAACCAGGTCAATTGCCGCTTGATCAAATGGCGGGTGTTGAGTTTCATCAAATATTTGGCGCGCTCCAGGCCGTACTCGCCTTTCAAATATCCCGTCACTTCCGGGATGCCGATGGCGGCTGACGCCGTGCGGCTTAAAGGCAGGCCGGAAAGCGCGCGGATCTCCTCGACCAAACCCCGCTTGAACATGTCCTCGATCCTGGCTTCCGCCCTTGCGTACAATTGTTCCCGGGGACGGTCCAGGGCAAAGATCTCGACGCTGTATTCGCCCCACAACCCCGCGCGTTCTTTGTGCAGGGCGGAAATGGGCTTGCCGGTGGTCATGGCTACTTCCAAAGCGCGGATGATGCGCCGCGCATCGTTGGAATGGATCTTTCCCGCCGCCTTGGGGTCGAGGATCGCCAGTTGCTGATGCAGGACAGCGGCGCCCTCTTTCTGCGCCTGTTCCTTCAATCGCGCGCGCAGGTCCTCGTCTTTGGCATCGGATTCGAATATGCCGTCGAGCAGGACATTGACGTACATGCCGCTGCCGCCGACCACAATGGGCACTTTGCCCCGGCGCAAAATATCCTCAATGGCTTCAACCGCCATTTGCCGAAACCGCGCCACGTCGAAATCTTCCGTAACCGAAGCCACGTCCAGCAAATGGTGCGGCACCTGGCCGCGGGCCTGCTTGGAGGGTTTGTCGCAGGCGATGTTGACTTCCTTGTACACCTGCATGGCATCGCAGGAGACGATCTCTCCGCCGAGTTTGCGCGCCAATAAAAAACCGGCATCCGATTTTCCGACGCCGGTGGGGCCAACGATAAAGATGATCCGTTCCATTTGCCTTACGGATAAATAAGGGTGGGGTATCCCAGCCGGGACAACTGCGATCTCAGGGCCTGCGCGTCGTCCAAAGACGTCATCTGCCCCACACGCACCCGGTAAAAGACCTTGCCGTCGGCAGACGTGGTCTCGACGATGTAAGCGTACTGGTCACGGTTCTTTAATTCTTCGGTCAGGGTGACCGCCTTGGCCCTGTCCAGGAACGCGCCGACCTGCACCGCGAAATATTCCTTCTCCTCCAGCAGGCCCTTGGCGATGGGGGCTTCAAAACTCTGGGGGAATTCATTGATGATCTTCTGCAAATATTCCTTGGCCTTGCCCCATTGCATCAATTTCAAATCGGCCCGGGCGATCTTTAAGTAGATAAGGCTTTTGGAAGTGGACTTGGGGTGCTTGCGCAGCAGGGCCTCGCCTTCTTTGAGCGCGTCCTTGTAGAAACCAGGTACATACAGGCCCTCGACCAGGCCCAAAGCGGCTTTGTCATAAAGGTCGGGGTCATTGGAGGCCTGCATGACAATAGTGAAGGCCTTGCGGGCCTCGGTATATTGCCCTAAGCGCAGCTGGCTTAACCCCAGGTAATATTCCGCTTTGGCGCGTTCCTCCGGCTGGGCCGTGGTTTTGAGGACCTCGGCGGCCAGCGCGCGGGCCTGCTCGTAATTCTTGTCCATGACCGCGGCCTCGATGTCGGAGAAGGCGGCATGGGCAGGGGAACAAAACAAGAAGTAAGCGATCAGCGTTAAGGAGTAAGGGGTAAACTTCATAAGTTAGGCTTTGAGGGCCTGGTCCAGGTCCGCGATCAGGTCGTCCGCGTCCTCGATACCGACGGAAACCCGCACGGTCTCGGGGGTGATGCCGGAGGCCTTGAGGCCCGCCTCGCCCATGGAGGCATGGCTCATGAACCACGGGGTCTCGATCAATGACTCCACCCCGCCCAAAGATTCGGCCAGCGCGAAATATTTCAATTTCTTAAAGAAGCGGTTGAGCTCCACCTTCTTTGTGTCCAGTTCGAAGGCAAGCATGCCGCCAAAGCCGGTCATCTGTTTCTTGATGAGGGCCTGCTGGGGATGGCTCTTGAGCCCCGGGTAATAGACCTTCTTGACGTTCTTATGTCCCTCGAGGAAACGGGCCAGGGCCAAAGCATTGCTTTGGTGTATTTCCATGCGCGGGGCCAAAGTCTTCACGCCGCGCAAGACCAGCCAGGCATCAAAGGGTGAACCGGAAACGCCCATGGCATTGACCAAATAGCGGCCGCGCTCCTGCAGTTGTTTGCTGGAATACACGATCGCGCCGCCGACCACGTCGCTGTGGCCGTTGAGGTATTTCGTCGTCGAGTGTACAACAATATCGGCACCGAATTCCAGCGGTTTCTGGAAATACGGGGACAAAAAGGTATTGTCCGCCACGGTCAGGATCTTTTTCTTCTTGGCGATGGCCACCACCCCGGCGATGTCGATGATATTGAGCAAGGGGTTGGACGGGGTCTCGATCCAGATCATTTTGGTCCTGGATGTGACGGCCTTCTGCAGGGCTTTGAGGTCCCTCATGTTGATGAAAGAAAAATCGAAACCCATGGGCTTAAGCACGGCGTTGAACAAGCGGTAGGTGCCGCCGTAAATGTCGTCCCCGGCGATGATATGGTCGCCCGGCTTCAAATAGAACAGCACCGCGAGGATGGCCGACATGCCCGTGCAGGTGACCGAGCAATCCACCCCGCCCTCCTGGGCCGCGATGTTCTTCTCCAGCGCGGCGCGCGTGGGATTGCCGCTGCGGGTATAGTCATAGCCCTTGTTCTTGCCAATGGCGTCGAAAAAGAACGTCGAGGTCGGGTAAATGGGCGTGATCACCGAATTGAAGGTGGTGTCGATGTTGACGCCGGTATGTACGGATTTTGTGCGGATCTTCATGGCAACTATTCTCCCAAAGCCTGCTTCAATGCCTGCTCAAAAAGCTCGACGGCCAGGTCCATCTCGTCCTCGGTGATGTACAAGGACGGGGCCAGGTTGAACACGTTCTTGAAATACCCTCCCACGCCCAGCAGCAGGCCGTGCGTTTTGCCGCCGGCGGTCAATTTGCCCTTCAAGCCGATGTTGACGATCTTGTCCGTCAATTCCGGATTGGGCGTGACGCCGTCTTTCTGGCACATCTCGACGCGCAGGGCCAGCCCCAGGCCGTCCACGTCCCCGATCTGCGGGTATTTGACCTTGAGCGTACGCAACAGGTTGAGGAAGTACGTGCCCTTCTGCGGCACCGTGACGTGGAAATCGGAGTCCTCGATCAAATTCATGACCCCCAGCCCCACGGCCGTGCCCAGGGAGTTGGACGAATAGGTGCAATGGGTCGAGCCCACCGGGAACACTTCCGGGGAGATCAATCCTTCCCTGGCCCAGATACCGGAGAGCGGGTTAAGCCCGTTGGTGAAGGCTTTGCCGAACACGATGATGTCCGGCACCACGCCGAAGTGCTCGATGGCCCACATTTTGCCGGTGCGGTAAAAGCCCATGTGGATCTCATCGTCGACCAGCAGGACCTGGTGGCGGTCGAGCAGTTTTTTGAGTTCCTTAAAGTATTCCTTCGGCGGGGCGATATAGCCGCCGGTGGCCTGCACCGGTTCTATGAAAAATCCGCCGAACTCGGAATTTTTGGTCTTGGGGTTGACCAAAGAATAATATTCCGACTCGAACTGCCTCGCGAAGTCCTTGAAACACGACATGTCGCAGCAGTCCTTGCCGCGGCCCGACGGGCAGCGGAACCGGTACGGGAACGGGACAAAATGCGCCCGGTCGCCGAAATGGCCGTAGCGCTCGCGGTAACGGAAACTGGAGGTGATGGCCGTGGCGCCCAGGGTGCGGCCGTGGTAGCCGCCCTGGAAGGCGAACATGGCGTTCTTGCCGGTGTGGTTACGGACGATCTTAATGGCGTCCTCGATGGCGGCCGCTCCCCCGACGTTAAAATGCACCCGGCCCTTGACCCCGAAGGTCTTTTCCATGTTCTGCGCGATCTTCGCGGCCAAAAGGATCTTTTCCTCGTGCAGGAACTGCGAGTTCATCTGCGGCAGGACATCGGCCTGGTCCTTGAGGATGGTGTTCAGGCGCTCGTTCTTGTACCCGAAATTGACCACGGAATGCCACATCTGCAGGTCCAAATACGGCGTGCCGCCGCGGGCGTACACATAAATGCCCTCGCAGCGGTCGAAGAGCTTGAGTTCCTTGGCGTAATGCACGGTGTCGCCCCAGGAGCAATATTTGGCCTCCAGCGCCAGTAACTGCTCTTCGCTCAAACGCGCCGGGGCCGGCTTAATCCTGGCTTGCAGGGCCATCGACGATCTCCTTGAAATGGTTATACACTGTCCCCAGTTCCTTGTAGGCGACGCAGGGCTTGCCGACCTGCTTCAAATGTTCCAGCAGGCTGTCCTTGGCAAAAACGATGTCGGAAACTTTCGCCGGGCAGAAGTCGGAACGCCCGTCGCCGACATACACGATCAATTTGTGGTCCTCATGGCCGCCGGTCAAATGGATCTTCTTGCAGTGCGCGCACGAGGGGCAGAACGGGTTGTCGTACGGGAACGACGGGATCAAATGGTCCTTGTAAAACCTAAGCGCATTGGCGTACACCTTGATGTCCTTGAGGCCGTGGTGCTCGAGGATGCGCTCGATGATGGGGTCGAAATTATCGCTTAAGATCACCGGCCGCACGCCTTCCCGGTTGAGCAAAGACAGCAACTTGTAACAGCTTTTGTCCAGCTGCACGCCGGCCAGGAATTTGTCCAGGGCCTTTTTGGTGATCCTGATGCCGCGCAATTGGCCTTCCAGGCATTCCTTGGTGCCGATCTCGCCGTTCTCCCACGCCACCTGCAGGGCCTTCCAATGGTCGTTGACGGAGAATTTCTTGATGATCTCGTCGAGCACGTCGAAGCGGGTCATGGTGTTGTCGAAGTCGAAAAAGACCCGGCAATTGGCCAGCACCAGCGGCGACTTGTGCTTGAGCGGGACGTTGAATTGTTCCAAACGGTTGATGATCATGAGAAGAACTCCGCCATTTTCTGCGCCACCAGGGAACGCTCCTGGTCCGCGGTGATGATGTGGTATGAATTCTGCAAAAGGATCATTTCCTTCTGCTTGGAGCGCACGCGCTCGTAAATGAACTGGGAATTGCGCACGCTGGTCATGTCGTCCTCTTCGGCCTGCATGATCTGCACCGGCGTGTGGATGTGCCGCAGGCGGCGGCTTAAATACTGGACGAGCTTTTCCAGCTGGTGCAATAAGCTCACGGGAAAATACGGGTAACCGTACAGGTCAACTCCCTTTAAATTATCCAGGTCCGCCTGGTGGTAATATTCATGGATGCGTTTGCGCATGGCCTTGTTCTTGAACCCGTAGGGCGGCTCTTCCTTGAAATAAAAAAAATGTTTGAGCGGCGTCCAGTAGCCCAAAGGCAGCAGGAACCGGTACCATGGCGAGTTCCACCCGTCGTAGAACAGCGTCGGGGAAAGGCAGCTGACCCCGCGGATGTCCTTGAACTCATCGGCCAGCAGCAGCGCCAGCAGCGCGCCCATGGAAAGCCCGCCGGCGTAAATATGGGTATATTTGCCCTGGATGTCCAAATAGGAATTGCGCACGGTCTGGTGACATTCCTGCCATTTGGTCCTCTGCAGGATATGGATGGGCTTGCCGTGGTTGGCCAGGCGCGGGCACAGCACGGTGAAGCCCTCGCGATTGAGGTAATTGGCGATGAAGCGCATCTCATGGGGCGTACCGGTCAGCCCATGGATGAGGATCACGGCCTTGCCGTTGGTGCCCTCCAGACGGAAACCATTGTCCAGCTCCGGATGGTTGTTCGCGCAGGTTTTACCGGGAAATAATGAGAATTTAACAGCCATATTATGCGTTCGACCTGTTCTTGGTTTGTTCCGCTATATAGTCCACGATGTCCTTGACCGTCTTGGCCTTGTATACCGCCTCGTCGGGTATCTTCAAGCTGAATTTCTCTTCCATCTCAAAGGCCACTTCCACGGAGCCGAAGGAATCCAACCCCAGGTCCTCGACCAACAGCGACCCGGACTTGACCTTGGCGGCATCCATGCTCAATTGTTTGGCCAGGATCTCTTTGATGGTTTGTTCAACAGAGGCATAATGGTCCATCAGTAACCTTTCGAAAGTGTATCATTGATACTGTGAAAAAACCAAGCACGCGTTGCTGTTACCGAAACCGAATGAGTTCGACAAAATGGTCCTTATATCCGCCTTGCGGCCCTGGTTGGGCACGTAATCCAGGTCGCAATCCGGGTCCTTGTCCCTGTAATTGATCGTCGGCGGGATGAACCCGTGCTTGAGCACCAGCGCGCATACCACCGCTTCGATCGCGCCCGCGGCCCCGATGCTGTGCCCGATCATGGACTTGGTCGCGGTGACCGGGATATCATACGCCCGTTTGCCGAAGACCTCTTTGATGGCTTTGGTCTCGGCCCGGTCATTGGCCGTCGTGGACGTGCCGTGCGCGTTGATATGGTCGATGTCTTCCGGCTTTAACCCGGCATCCTTGACCGCCAGCGCCATGGCCCGCACCGCGTCCTTGCCCTCAGGGTCCGGCATGACCATGTGATGCGCCCCGGAATTATTCGCGTAGCCGATGACTTCCGCGTAAATGGCCGCCTTGCGGGCAAGGGCATGCTGCAATTCTTCCAGCACCAGGATCGCCCCGCCTTCACTTAAAACAAATCCGTCCCGGTTCTTGTCAAAGGGACGGGACGCTTCCGCCGGGGCGTCATTGCGTTTGGACAAAACCCGCAGCGCGTCATAGCCCCCGAAATTGAACCGCGTCATGGTGGCCTCGACCCCGCCGGTGATGCCTAGATCCATCTCACCGTACTGGATCTTGCGCAGGGCCTCGCCGATCCCGTACGCGCCGGAGGCGCAGGCCGTGGAGATCACCATGTTCGGCCCCATGCAATTGTACTGGATGGCGATGTGGCCGGAAACCGCGTTGGGCGTGATCCGCGGCACGCACAAAGGCGTCAAACGGTGCGCGCCTTTTTCATAGGCTGCCAGCATCTGCTCTTCGTGGAAGACGATGCCGCCCAAACCGGAACCGATGATGACGCCGACCCGGTTTCGGTCTTCCCGCCCCAGGTCCAGCCCGCTGTCCTGCAGGGCCATCTTTGTGGCAGCCAGCCCGAAATGCACAAAACGGTCAATTCGTTTGGCCAACTCCGCCGGCATGTATTGAGAAGGATCGAAACCCCGGACCTCACCGCCGATCTGGGAATCAAAACCGCTGGTGTCAAAAGTGGTGATCTTGACGATGCCGGAGCGGCCCTGGGACTGCGCCTGCCAAAACTCCTGTATCCCTATGCCATTGGAGGCAATGACCCCCAGACCTGTGATCACCGCACGTCTTTTATTCATTTCGAATGAACACAAATCCTTTTATCCGGCCGGTCTGTGGTTCGACCGCCCGGGAAGTCATCTTCGCCTGTTCTTCCGCGGGCAATTCGTCGGCATAACGCACCGCGAGTTTCCACGTGGGTTTGGAGCGGTTATGCACTTTGGCCACCGGTTCCTGCCCCAGGAAACAACCTTTGGTATAAGAGACAAAATCATGCTCATGCACGTTGAGGACCATCTCATCCCTATAGTCGACCCCGTGCAGAGGAATTTGATATTGTAACCGAAATTGCGTAAATTCGCTACTGGAAACTGTTTGCGGCAGGACCCGGGAAGTGACCAGCAAACGGCCGCTATTTTGGGGTATGGTCAGGTCGCCTTCCTCCAAGGGGACATTGGAATCCAGGTCAAAATACACGTTCAAAGGCGCTGGTTCCAGGGTGATGTGGTTGAGGCGCGCATAGCGGTCGGTGTGGCCTTTAAGCGCCTCCCACGCGGATGGGACAATGACCAAAAGGAACTCATCTTCGCCCGCGCGCACCTGGTCAAAGGTGGCAATGACGCGGCCGTGCAGGTTCAAAAAGGCGTTGCGGGGTGCTTCCAGGGTGTTGGAGGTCAGGCCGCTTAAAAATTTTTCGGCATTGCCGCTGACCCGGACCACTATTTTGTCGAGTTTGTACAATCGCATACGGACCTATTTAGAAATGGTCCTGGCCAATGCCAGGGCCTGGGCTTTGGCTGTGACCTTGCCCAGGGCCTGCGCTTCCTGCACCGCCGAAAGGATCTTGGCGAACAGCGGCGAGGGCACAAGCTTGAGCGTGCGGATCAGGTCGTGGCCGGTCAACAGGCGCGCCACTTTTGGCTTGGACTGTTCTTTAAAATGCTCCTCGATGACCATGCGGCAGATCTTTTCGTGGTGCTTAGCTTTGGCCGCCGTGGTTAGGGGCCCGCGCGTGGAGCGCTGGTCCGCGATGGCCAAAACCGCAATGGCGGCCGCCTCGGGACCGGTATCGCGCATATACCGGAACATGGCCTTGTGGCTGGGCCGCTTGAAATTGGACAGGTATCCGGGGCGCAAATGCATGCGCACCGCGTTTTCCAGGTAATGGCGTTCCTTGACGGAAAGCTTCAGGCGCTTGGCCACGCTGCGCACGATCCTCTGGCCCACATGCTCGTGGCCGTGGAAGGTCATGCGGCCGCCCTCTTTTTTGCGCGTGTCCGGCTTGCCGATGTCGTGCAGCAAGGCGGCCAGTTTCAGCAGGCTCAGGCGGGCGTGTCCCCCGCCGATCTCCTCGTCCAAATACGGTTTCAGGCCCTGTTCGTGCGGCCCGGCCGCGAACCCTTCCAGCTGGCGCAAGACTTCCAGGGAATGTTTCCACACATCGAGGTGGTGATACCCGCCCTGCTTGATGCCGTACATGACCGCCAGTTGCGGCATGACCCTGGAAAGCAAGCCCGCTTTGTCCATGGCGCTCAAAGTCACGAAGGCGCGCGGGGACTGCAGGATCTTAAAGAGTTCATCGCGCACCCGTTCCATGGCGGAAGCATTGATCAAATGCGCCTGTTTTTTGGCCAGGGCCAGGGTCTTAGCCTCGATCTTAAAACCGGTCTGGGCATGCAGGCTGAAGGCGCGCAGCAAACGCAAAGGATCGTCGGAAAACGCCCGGCTCGCGACCAGGCGGATGGTGCGGGCTTTGAGGTCCTTGAACGCCGCCGCCGGTGAATGGTCTTCTTCTTTGACCAGGTCGAGACAAAAGGTATTGATGGTAAAATCGCGCCGGCGAAGGTCGCCCCGGATGTCCTTGGCGCGCAGGTCGGTGAAATCGAAAGTCCATGCCGCCCCATCCTGTTTTTTCACCACGCGGGCGGAACCATGCTCGTCATCCAGCAGCACGAAAGCGCCCTTGGCGCGCCGGGCAAAAGCGCGGGCCAGACCCACGGCGTCTTTGCCGACGGCGAAATCGAGGTCCATGCCGTCTTTGCCCAGGTAGTGGTCACGCAAAAACCCGCCGACCAGGTACACTTTGGTCTTGCGGGTCTTTGCCAGTTCACGCACCAGTTGAAGCTGGGGATAACGGTAAAGGATGGACATCAGGGGTTTGTCATTGAGGATTTCTGCGCCACTTCCTCGCTGACATACATCGGCGCCTTGGAACGCACAGCCAAAGCGATGCTGTCGGAAGGCCGCGCGTCGATGGAGGAGACGGTCCCGTCCTTGGCCTTGAGCTCCAGCTTGGCGTAGAAGGTATTGTTGACCAATTTATCGATGACCACCCTCTCCAGGCGGCCGCCCAGGGACTCGATGACCTGCAGCAGCAGGTCGTGGGTCATGGGCCGCGGCACGTCCACGCCGGAGATCTTGATCTTGATGCTGGAGGCCTCCATGAACCCGATGACGATGGGGATCTGGCGCTCGCCGTCCTTCTCTTTAAGCACGATCACCTGGTCCTGGCGTTTCTCGTCGATGATGATGCGCGATAATTCCACCTTGATCAGATTATTATCCAAGTCATTTTCCTTTTTTCTTGAGCTTGCTCTTGTTCTTTTTGTTCTTCCCCAAAATACCCTGCAGCTCGTCCATGAACTGGTTGACGTCGCGGAACTGCCTGTAAACGGAAGCAAAACGCACATAGGCCACCTCGTCCAGGGCCGCGAGGCGCTTCATGATCATCTCGCCGATGTCCTTGGAGGAAACCTCCTGGTCGTATTTCTTGCGGATGGCATGCTCGATCTCATCGACCATGGTCTCGACGGCGTCGACGCTGACCGGCCGCTTTTCGCAGGCCTTCATGAGGCCGCCCAGGATGCGGGCCCGGTCAAAGGCCTGGCGCCGGCCGTCGCGCTTGACCACCATGAGCGGCACCTGCTCGATGTACTCGTAGGTGGTGAAACGCTCCTCGCACTTGAGGCATTTGCGCCGGCGGCGGATGGAGGTCCCATCGCCGCTCATGCGCGAATCCATCACGCTGGTGTCTTTATAACCGCAGGACGGGCATCTCATAGGTTTTTGTAGATCGGGAATTCATCCGCCAGTTTCTGCACGAGCGCGCGCGTCCCGGCGGTGCGCGCCTGGTCGGCGCGGTTGACAATGGCCTCATCGATCAATTCCGCGATCCGGGCCATCTGCGGCTCCTTCATCCCGCGGGTGGTCACGGCCGGCGTGCCGATGCGGATGCCGCTGGTCACCGTCGGCGGGGCCGGGTCGAACGGGATGAGGTTCTTGTTGACCGTGATCTGCACGTGGTCCAGCGCCACGGTGGCGTCCTTGCCGGAAATGTTCTTGGGCCGCAGGTCCACCATGAACAAATGGTTGTCCGTTCCTCCGGCCACGATGCGGTAGCCTTTTGAAGCCAGGGCCTTGGATAAAGCCTGCGCGTTAAGGATGACCTGTTTCTGGTATTGCTTGAATTCCGGGGTCAGCGCCTCTTTGAAGGCCACGGCCTTGGCCGCGATGATGTGCATCAAAGGCCCGCCCTGGATGCCGGGGAAAATGGCGCTGTCGATCTTCCTGGCGAATTCCGCCTTGCACAGGATCATGCCGGCACGGGGCCCGCGTAAAGTTTTATGTGTGGTGGTCGTCACAAAATGGGCATGCGGCACCGGGTTGGGATACAACCCCGCGGCGACCAGGCCCGCGAAATGGGCCATGTCGACGAACAAATACGCCCCGACCGCGTCCGCGATGGCGCGGAAGCGCGCGAAATCCAGCACGCGGGAATACGCGGAATAACCGGCCACGATCATTTTCGGTTTATGCTCGCGGGCCAGGCGCTCCACCTCGTCCATGTCGATCAATTCCGTCTTTGGGTCGACCTTGTAAGAAACGAAATGATACAGCCGCCCGGAAATATTGATCTTCAGGCCATGGGTCAAATGCCCGCCGCAGGCCAGGTCCAGCCCCATCACGGTATCGCCGGGATTGAGCACGGAAATATAAACAGCCGTATTGGCTTGCGATCCCGAATGCGGCTGCACATTGACATGCTCGGCGCCGAAGAGCTCCTTGGCGCGGGCAATGGCCAAATTCTCCGCCACATCGACGTGCTCGCAGCCGCCGTACCAGCGCGCGCCGGGATAACCTTCGGCGTATTTGTTGGTCAAAACGCTGCCCGCGGCTTCCAGCACGCCCAAGGAAACGATGTTCTCGGAGGCGATCAGCTCCAAATTGTCCTTCTGGCGCTTGAGCTCCGCCTGGATGGCCTTGTAAATATCAGGGTCGGCCTTCTGCAAATGGTTCATTTCAAGAACTCCTTTTCAATATCTTTGACCTGCTGCATGCGGCGCGCGTGCCGGCCGCCTTCGAATTCCGCCGACAGCCACGCCTTGATGATGCCTTCCATATCCTTCTCTGTGGTGAATTTGGCGCCCAGCACCAAAATGTTGGCATTATTGTGCTGGCGGGAAAGAAGGGCGGCTTCTTTATTATACACCAAAGCGGCGCGCGCCCCGGGCACTTTATTGGCCGCGATGGAATGGCCTATGCCGGTCATGCACAAAAGGACGCCGCGGCTGCCCTCGTGCGCGGTCACTGCGGTGGCCACATCGTAGGAGATCTTCGGGTAGTCGCAATCATCACCGTTGTGCGTGCCGAGGTCCTTGACCTCATGGCCCGATTGCCCGAGAAAGCGGGTTATTTTCTTTTTAAGGGCGAATCCGCGGTGGTCCGCCCCGAGAAAAATTTTCATGACATCGAGTCCTTAAATAAGGCCGATAATTTTATCGACCGCCTCCTGGATGGTCAGCAGGCATTCCTGGTATTCCGCATGGCCCTGGCCGATGGGGTCCGGCACATCCGGATCGGTCTCATGCGCGCGGCTGTCCGCGAATTCTTTGAGCAAATACACCCTTTTCTCGACGGCCGGGGTGAGGTCCATGATCTGCATGCGGTGCGCCCGGGTCATGGCGAAGATCAGGTCGCTCTTTCGCAGCATGATGCGCCCCAGCGGCCTGGACATGTGGCCGGAGGCGTCGATGCCGTATTCGCGCAGCACGGACAGGGTCTCGTGGCTGGCCGGCGACTTGAAATACACCCCCGTACCCGCCGAGACCACCTCCACATCGTCGCGGCCCAGCAGCTTGGACCTCAAAAGGTATTCCGCCATGACCGAACGGCAGCTGTTGCCGGTGCACACGAACAGGATGATCTTTTTATTGATCGTGCGGTCCACGTCCGGCTGGGAAATGACCCCGTCCCGGATGACCAGGGGCTGCGGCTTGGTGAAATCGACGATGGTCGAGGAGATGCCGAAATCGACCGGCCCCCCGTCGATGGCCAGGTCCACCTTGCCATCGAGGTCTTCCAGCGCCTCCTGCACATTGACCGGCGCTTTCTTGTCCTCCAGGTTCGCGGAAGGAGCGGCGATGGTGCAGCCGCTTTCCTCAACCAGCTTGAGCGCCACCGTATGGTCCGGCATGCGGATGCCGATGGTCTCGCCCGGCGTCCTGGCCGGCACGATGACGGTCAAAGGCCCGGGCCAGTACTTATCAATGAGCTTGTAGAGGTTCGGTTCGGTGTAATTGCTGTAATTGTCGATGATCCCCCGCTGGGAGATCAAAATGGAGAACCGCTTGCCCGAACTGCGGTGCTTGACCAGGCTCAGGCGTTCCATGGCCTTGGGGTTGTTGGCGTCCGCGGCGATGCCGTACACCGTTTCCGTCGGAAAAATGACCAGGCCGCCCTGGCGGATGATGCGCGCGGCCTCGGCGATCTTCTCGGGTTCCGGCAGCGCCGAATTGACTGTGATGACCCTGGTCTTGCTCATGGTTTATGCCTTGGCGGCTTTGGCCGCCCTGGTGCCGATGTCCCGGCGGAAAAACATGTGCTCGAACTCGATCTTGCCCACAGCGTCGTAGGCCCTGGCGCGGGCGGCCTCGAGGTTGGCCCCCAAGGCGGTGACGCCCAGCACGCGGCCCCCGCTGGTGACGAGGGTGCCGCCGTCATTCTTGGTGCCGGCGTGGAAGGCCACCACGTCCTCGTCGGAAATTTCCCCCAGGCCGCTGATGGCATAGCCGTTCTTGTACTGGCCGGGGTAACCGCCGGAGGCGATGACCACGCACACGCAGGCGCGCTCGTCCCACTTGACCATCAATTCGTTCAGCCGCCCCTCACAGGCGGCCAGCAAAATATCCACGAGGTCGCTTTTAAGCCGCGGCAGGATGCACTGGGTCTCGGGATCGCCGAAACGCACGTTGAATTCCAAGGCCTTGGGGCCGTCGGCGGTCAGCATGATGCCGGCGAACAAAATGCCCTTGAACGGCATGCCTTCCTGGTACATCCCCCGCACCGCCGGTTCAATGACCCTGGCGATGACCTGTTCCAGGACCTCGACGGTGACCAGGGGGCTGGGTGAGAACGTGCCCATGCCGCCGGTATTGGGTCCCAGGTCCTCATCGAAAATGCGTTTATGGTCCTGGGCTGAAGGTAAAACCAGAAAATGTTTTCCATCGCAAACCGCCAGCACCGAAGCCTCCCGGCCTTGGAGGCATTCCTCGATGACCACACGCTCCCCGGCGGCGCCAAAAATCTTCGCTACCATAATATCATCAATCGCCGCGCGCGCCTCTTTTAAATTTTGGCAGACATAGACCCCTTTACCGGCGGCGATGCCGTCCGCCTTGACCACCAGCGGGAACTGGGCTTTGTCCAAAAATGACAGGGCCGCCTGGGGCCGGTCGAAGACCTTATACATGGCGGTGGGGATATTGCGCCGGTGCATGAATTCCTTGGCAAAGACCTTGCTGCCCTCCAACTGCGCGGCTTCCTGCGAAGGCCCGAAGATCTTGAGCCCCTTTTTACTGAAGGCATCCACGATGCCCTTGACCAAAGATGCCTCGGGACCGACCACGGTCAGGTCTATCTTTTTGTCCAAAGCGAACTTCAAAAGCCCGTCGACATCCTCAACGCCCAAGGCCGCGCACTCGGCGATCTGCGCGATGCCGCCGTTGCCCGGCGCGCAATAAAGCCGTTTGACCTTATGGGACTGTTTGAGCTTCCAGCACAGCGCGTGCTCCCTGCCGCCGGAACCTATGACCAAAACATTCATCGGAAAATGACTTTCTTCTTGGTATCCTGCACGACTTGACCGATCACGAAAGATTTGACTTTATGCGTATGCAAGAAGGCCTGCACCCCGTCGCTGTCGCGGGGATCTACCACCAGCGCGAACCCGATGCCCATGTTGAAGGTGCGGTACATATCGTGCCCGGGCACGCGGCCTTTGTCCTGGATCAATTGGAAGATCCTGGGCACCGGCCAGCTGCCTTTATTGACCTCGAAGGCCAGGCCCTTGGGCAATATCTTGGTTAATTTTTCATACCAGGCGCCGCCGGTCATGTGCGCCATGCCTGAAACGTCGAATTTCTCCAGCAATGCCAATACCGGTTTGACATAGATACAGGTGGGCTTCAACAAAATGGCCGCATACATCTTTTGTTCTTTAGGGGTCAATGCCTTGCGCGCCAGCGAATAACCGTTGGAATGTAATCCGGAGGATGGCAGCCCAATGAGCACATCACCCGCTTTGATATTCGCACCGTCGATCATTGTATTGCGGTCCACGATGCCAACGGTAAAACCGGCCAGGTCATACTCCTCGCCCTTGTACATGTCCGGCATTTCCGCGGTTTCCCCGCCGATCAAGGCGCAGCCGGCCAGGCGGCAGCCTTCCACAATGCCCTTCATGACCGCCTTCATGGTCTTAGGGTTGAGCCGTCCGGTGGCCATGTAATCAAGGAAGAACAAAGGTCTGGCGCCCGCGCACAAAATGTCATTGACGTTCATGGCCACCAGGTCGATGCCCACGGTATCGTGTTTGCCGGCCAGGTCCGCGACCAAAAGCTTGGTCCCCACCCCGTCGGTGGATGAGACCAGCACCGGGTCTTTGATGCCGCGCACGTCCAGGCGGAACATGGCGCCGAAGGAGCCGGGACGGTTGAGCACCGCTCGATTGAGCGTGGCGCCGGCCATGGCCTTGACGGCATCGACGAATTTATTGGCCTTGGCGATGTCCACCCCGGCTTTTTTATAGGTCAGTGATCTGGGCATAGGCTAGAACCTGCTCTTGATATAGTTGATCCCGTTCTCAAATATCCTTGCCCCGTCGCCCAGGACCGGCCCTTTGGGAAGGCGGGTCCAGAACGGGTGCTGTTCGAAGACCAGATGGCGCTCGGGATGGGGCATCAGGCCCAGCACGCGGCCCGTGGTGTCGCAAATGCCCGCGATGTCCGCGATGGAACCATTGGGGTTTTGCGGGTACGACGGCTTTTTGCCGTCGGGAGCGCAATAGCGGAACACCACCTGGCCATTGTCCTCGATCTTTTTAAGGACCCTGGCGTTAAGCGGGATGAATTTCCCCTCCCCGTGGGCCACGGGCAGGAAGATGCGCCGCGGCAGGCCTTTGGTCCAGACACATTTGGATCCTTCCGCCGACAAATGGGTCCAGCGCGCTTCGAATTTGGCGGAATCATTATGGAACAGGGTGGCTTCCTGCCCCTTGCTCCCTAAGCCCGGTAAAATGCCCGCTTTGGCCAGGATCTGGAACCCGTTGCAAATGCCGATGACCAGCTTGCCCGCGGCGATGAATTTGCGGATGTCATCCCCCAGCTTCAGGCGCAGTTCATTGGCCAGGATGCGTCCCGAGGCAATGTCATCGCCGTGGCTGAACCCGCCGGAGAGCACCAGGATGTGGAAATGCGAAAGCTTGACCTTGCCGGAAACCACGGAATTGACATGGGCCTGCGTCACCCGCGCCCCGAAACGGGCAAAGGCATAGGCGGTTTCCTCATTGCAGTTGGTCCCGGCCGTGCGCAAAACTAAAACTTTGACATGTTTGGCCATCATTTTTTACGTTTAGCGGTTTTGCTGTAAAACTTCTTGATGATCTTGATCACATCTTCCGGCGTGTCCACGACCTGGATAATGTCCAGATCCTCGGCCGCGATGCAGTTCTCATGCAGCATCTTGCCGGCAAACCAGTCCACCAAACCCTTCCAGTAGTCGCTGCCGTAAAGGATCACGGGGAACTGGTCCATGCGCTTGGTCTGGATGAGGGTGATGCTTTCCGATAACTCGTCCAGCGTGCCATACCCGCCGGGGAACATCACAAAGGCCTTGGCATATTTGACGAAACAGACCTTGCGGGCGAAGAAATAATGGAAATTGATCAAATGGTTGATGTAGGGATTGGGCTTCTGCTCGAAGGGCAGGTCGATGTTGAGCCCGATGGATTTGCCTCCCGCTTCCGCCGCGCCCTTGTTGGCCGCTTCCATGAGGCTCGGCCCCCCGCCGGTGATGACCGTGTACCCGGCCTTGACCAGCAGGAACGCGGTCCTCTCGGCGGCTTTATAATATTTATGCGTCGGCGCGATGCGGGAAGAACCGAAAATGCTCACGGCGCGGCCGCCGACATACTTCATTTCCTCGAACCCGTCGACGAATTCCGACATGATGCGGAAGATCCGCCAGGGGTCCTCCATCATTTCCAAGTCGGGAACGGGATGGGCTTTGGGCATTATCTTCATATCGACCTCAGGGGTTCTTGCCAGATGGTTTTTAACTCGTCAATACGGGCGTTGACGGCCGCCTTTTGATCCGATCCGTATACAATAAATTCCGGTGAGCGCTCGACCACGCCGATGCGGGCGAACGCGACGCCTTTGAGCAAGCGTTTGAATTTCGCTTCATCCCGGGGCGCCACCTCGGCGATCAAACGGGCATTGCTTTCGCTGAATAGAATGGCATCGTTGCGGCGCAATTTGCCCTTATAAGGCACTTGATCCAGCCGCGCCGTGGCTCCCAGACCTCCGGCAAAAGCCATTTCCGCCAGGGCCACGCCCAGCCCGCCTTCGGAACAGTCATGCAGGGAACGCGCCAGCCCGGCGGCGGTAACCCTCGCCAGCGCGCGGTAGGTCTTGAGCGCGCTTTTGAAATTGACCTTGGGGACGGACGCGCCCAACTGTCCCAGGTTATCCAAATAAATGCTGCCGCCTAATTCATCATGGGTCGTGCCGATCACATAAATGCTATTGCCGGCCTGTTTGAAGTCCATGGTCACGGCTTTGCGCACATCCTCGAGGATGCCGATGGCGGAGATCAGGATTGTGCCCGGGATGGCCAAACTTTCGCCGTCCTGGGTATATTCATTGTATAAACTGTCCTTGCCGGAAATGAACGGCGTGCCAAAACTCTTAGCTGCATCATAACAGCCTTCGGCGCAGCGGACAAGCGTTCCCAAACGGTCGGGCTTGTCCGGATTACCCCAGCAGAAATTATCCAGAAGCGCGATGCGCTCAAGGTTCCCCCCGACGGCAATGACCTGCCGTATGGCTTCATCGATGCAGGAGGCCGCCATCCAATAGGGGTCGATGGCGCCATAGCGGACATTGATGCCGTTGGCAACGGCAATGCCTTTATTGCTCCCCAGCCGCGGCCGCAGCACGGCCGCATCCGACGGACCATCCGTGGCGGGGCCCACCATGGGCTTGATGACGCTGGTGCCCTGTACTTCGTGGTCATAGACGCGGATGATGCTTTCCTTGGAAGCCACATTGTAATGGCTTAAGGCGCCGCACAAGGCTTGCGTCAGGTCCCTGATCGCGGGCAATCTTGCCGGCTTCAATACCGCCGGTGTGTAAACGGCTTCCTTGGCGGTCTGCGGTATGCCCTCATGCAAAAAGCGCATGTCCAAATCCGCGACCTGGGCGCCGTAATAGAACAATTGCAGGCGGCGGCCCCCTGCGGGGACTGCTTCGCCGTCGAATTCGCCGATCACGGTCGCTTCCACGTCCTCGCCGGAGAAAACTTCCATGATGCGATCGAGTTTCTTGCGGGGAACGGACAGGACCATGCGTTCCTGCGATTCCGATATCCAAATTTCGTGGTATTTCAGGCCCTGGTATTTGAGTGGGGCCTTGTCCAGTTCCACCCGCGCGCCGGTGTGGGCGCCCATTTCCCCGACGGCGGATGAAAAACCGCCGGCACCGCAGTCGGTGATGGCGGTATATAAATTCTCGTCCCGGGCTTTAAGCAAGGCGTCGAGGACTTTTTTCTCCTGGATGGGATTGCCGATCTGCACCGCACCGGAAGAGACCGTTTCGGATTCACTCGTCAATTCGCCCGAGGAGAATGTCGCCCCGTGGATGCCGTCGCGCCCGGTGCGGCCGCCCACGGCCAAGATCAGATCGCCCCTGTGCACTTGTTTGCGTTCCTTGCCTTTGGGGATCAGCCCCACATTGCCGCAGAAGACCAGCGGGTTGCCCACAAAGCGCTCGTCGAACAAGATCGCGCCGTTGACCGTGGGGATGCCCATTTTATTGCCGTAATCGCGCACCCCGGAAACAACGCCTTTCATGACGCGTCTGGGATGCAGCGTTCCCGGCGGAAGCTCGCCGAAGCCCATGTCGGGCGGGGCGAAACAGAGAATATCGGTATTGCACAAAGGTTTGGCGGCCAGGCCTGTGCCCATGGT